>ERZ1645187.178-NODE-178-length-61091-cov-7.038748_pt1 | contig 61091 bp, 43 predicted proteins | sample MGYA00575352_ERZ1645187 | MGnify/ENA primary metagenome ERZ1645187 (study PRJEB40837, sample SAMN11349314) | freshwater sediment metagenome | isolation source: river sediment | host: Sediment | place: India: Wazaribad , New Delhi | collected 2017-02-21 ... | reverse complement strand
TCCTTCTTCAGCAGCGGATTGTAGCGATAGAGCGACCAGTACCCGGCCTCGACCGCCCGGCGCTCCTGGTCCTGCGATCGGCCCATGCCCGCGACGAGCCCGTGATTGATGCACGGCGCGTAGGCGATCACGAGCGACGCTCCGCGATACGCGTCCGCCTCGGCGAACGCCCGGAGTGTCTGGTTTCTGTCCGCGCCCATGGCGACCTGCGCCACGTAGACGTGACCGTAGGTGAGGGCCATCAGGCCGAGGTCCTTCTTGCCCGTTCGTTTGCCTCCCGCGTTGAACCCGGCGATGGCCGCGGTCGGCGTCGCCTTCGACGACTGGCCGCCCGTGTTGGAATACACCTCGGTGTCGATGACGAGAACGTTGACGTCCTCGCCCGACGCCAGGACGTGATCGAGCCCGCCGTACCCGATGTCGTACGCCCAGCCGTCGCCGCCGATGATCCAGAGCGACCGCTTCACGAGGAAGTCGCGCCGCTCCCAGATCCTGTTGAGCAGGACGTCGTCCCCCTTCCCGCGTTCCAGAAGCGCCGTCAGCACATCGGCGCGGGATCGCGCGGCGGAGGTCTCTTCCCGGTGTTCCATCCAGTCGATCATCGCCTTCTTCAGGTCGGCGTCGAGATCCTTCTGAAGCGCGTCCTTCACCTGAAGCGCCAGAAGCTCGCGGTTTTGCCTGGCGCCCAGGAAGATCCCGAGTCCGTATTCGCTGCAATCCTCGAAGAGCGAGTACCCGTATGCGGGACCATGCCCCCGCTCGTTCGTCCTGTACGCGATCGACGGGAAGCTGCCGCCCCAGACCGCCGTGCATCCCGCCGTATTGACGACGACCATCCGGTCGCCGAACAGCTGCGTGAGGAGCTTGACGTACGGCGTCTCGCCGCAGCCCGCGCACGCGCCCGAGAACTCGAGCAGCGGCCGCGCGAACTGGCTTCCCTTCACCGTTCTGGTCTGTTCTTCCGGCAGGGGTTTGTACGAGATCCGTTTCGATGCGAACGTCCACAACGCGGCGCCCCGCTCGCGAACGGCGTCGAGCGGCTTCATCGACAGCGCCGTCTCCGGCGCGGGACAGACATTGACGCATCCGCCGCACCCGGCGCAGTCCAGGACCGAGATAGAAAGGTGGAAGTCCTTCCCCGAGAACCCCCTCGCCGGGGCCGTCCGGAACCCGTCCGGCGCGCCTTCGGCTTCGCCCTCGTCGACGAGCAGCGGGCGGATGGCGGCGTGCGGACAGATGAACGAACACTGGTTGCACTGGATGCACTTCGTTGCGTCCCAGACGGGGACGTGCGACGCAACGCCTCGTTTCTCCCATTCGGTCGTTCCGAGCGGCATGAACCCGCGCTCGTGGCCCCGGAAGACGCCGACGGGAAGACTGTCGCCCTTCTGCGCCGTGACGGGAAGGACGACATCCCTGACAAAATCCGGCATGTCCGGGTCGGGACGCGTCGCTTCGTCCTTCGCCGTCTTCCATTCCTCCTTCACCGCGACGCGCACGAGATCCCGGACGCCGCGGTCGATCGCGGCGAAGTTCATGTCGACGACCTTCTGTCCCTGCTTGGAATAGCTTTCGGCGGCGGCCTCCTTCAAATACGCGACGGCGGCCTCGATCGGAAGGATATTCGCGATCTTGAAAAACGCCGCCTGCATGATCATGTTGATGCGCCCGCCGAGGCCGATTTCCTGCGCGATCCGCCCCGCGTCGATCGTGTAGAATTCGATTTCGCCCGCGGCGAGGGCGCGTTTCATCGATCCCGGAAGGCGGTCTTCGAGTTCGCGATCGCTCCACGCGCAGTTGAGAAGGAACTTCCCCTTCGGGCGCAGCCCTTCAAGCAGGTCGTACGCGCCGACGTACGATTGGTTGTGGCAGGCGATGAAATCGGCCGCGTCGATGTAATACGCCGACTCGATCGGGGAATGTCCGAAACGCAGATGCGATATCGTGACGCCGCCGGATTTCTTCGAGTCGTACGCGAAGTACGCCTGGGCGTACATATCCGTTCGGTCGCCGATGATCTTGATCGCGCTCTTGTTCGCCCCTACGGTGCCGTCGGAGCCGAAGCCCCAGAATTTGCACGCGATCGTCCCCTCGGGCGCCGAATCGACGGGGTCCGCGGGCGCCGGAAGGGACGTATGCGTCACGTCGTCGACGATGCCGACCGTGAACGCGTTCTTCGGCCGGTCCGATTTCAGGTTCTCGAACACCGAAACGACCATCGAGGGGTTGAAGTCCTTCGACCCGAGCCCATATCGGCCGCCGACGATGCAGGGCGACGTTCCGCAGTCGTAAAAGGCGCTCCGGACCTCGACATAGAGGGGTTCTCCCGCGGCGGCGTTCTCTTTCGTCCGGTCGAGGACGGCGATTTTTTCGACGCTTTCCGGGAAGGCGGCGCGAAGCCGTTCGGGAAGGAAAGGCCGAAAGACGCGGACGCAGACCAGGCCGACCTTCTCGCCGTTCGCGTTCATCCGGTCGACCGTCTCCCGTATCGTGCTGCACGCCGACCCCATCGCCACGATGACCCGGTCCGCATCCGAAGCGCCGTAATAGTTGAAGAACCCGTACTCTTTCCCGGTGATCCGGTTGATTTCGCCCATGTACCGGTCGATCACCGCGGGGAGCGCCTGGTAGTGCGGGTTGACGGACTCCCTGAGCTGAAAGTAGACGTCCGGATTGACGGTCGTGCCGCGAAGGTCCGGGTGATCCGGGTTCAGCGCGTCGTCCCTGAAGGACCGGACCGCGTCCTCGTCGACGAGCGCGCGGAGTTCGTCGTATTCCAGCACCTCGATCTTCTGGATTTCGTGGGACGTCCGGAATCCGTCGAAGAAATGGAGGCACGGGATGCGCGCGCTGATCGCCGTCAGGTGCGTAATCGCCGCGAAGTTCATCACGTCCTGGACGCTGTCCGAGGCGAAGATCGCAAACCCCGTCTGGCGTGTCGCCATAACGTCCTGATGCTCGCCGAAGATGCTCCACGCGTTGTTCGCGAGCGTTCGCGCGCTCACGTGAAAGACGGCCGGCAGCAGCTCTCCGGCGATCCGGTACATGTTCGGGATCATGAGGAGGAGCCCTTGCGACGCCGTGTACGTCGTGGCGTACGCGCCGCCCTGGAGCGCCCCGTGAACGACGCCGGCAGCCCCGCCCTCGGACTGCATTTCCATGATCTTCACGGGCTGTCCGAAGAAGTTCTTCCTCCCCTGCGCCGCCCATTCGTCGACGAGTTCCGCCATCGGCGACGACGGCGTGATCGGGAAGATCCCCGCAACTTCCGTGAACGCGTACGAAACGTACGCCGCGGCGGTATTTCCGTCCATGGTTTCCATTCTTCGTTTCGGCATGGATTCTGTCCCCTTCTCCTGTGATTTGACGGTCTGCCGTACTGTATTCCGCGTCACCCGGCCTTCGCGCACCCCGGGCCGACGAGTTCGCTGCATCCCCCCGCGAGGGGCCGGACCTCTATTTGTGCGGCGATACGCTCCCGGATCGCCGGGACGTGCGAGATCACGCCGATGAGCTTGCCGTTCCCGCTCAGGCCCGCGAGTGTCTGGAGGGCCGTTTCGAGCGCGTCTTCGTCGAGCGTGCCGAAGCCTTCGTCGAGAAAGAGCGAGTCCACGCGGACCTTTCTGCTCGCCATCCGCGAAAGCCCAAGCGCAAGCGTGAGGCTGACGATGAAGCTTTCCCCGCCCGAGAGGTTTTTCACGGACCGTATCTCCCCCGCCTGCCAGGCGTCCCGGACGTTGAGTTCCAAGGGCTGCTCCGCGTCCCTGACGAGCAGATAGCGGTCGGACATCTGCCGGAGCTGCCGGTTCGCGAGGTCGATCATCCGCTCGAAGGTCAACGCTTGCACAAAGTTCCGGTATTTCCATCCGTCGGCCGAGCCGATGAGGCCGTGCAGCGCGTCCCACCGCGAACATTCCGCCTTTTGCGCGTCGCGCGCGCGAAGCCGCTCCCGCTGCAGCTCCAGCGCCTCGTCGTTGTCGTCCAGCTTCTGGCGGATGCCTCCAAGTTCCTGCTGCAAGCGCCTCAGATGCTCGCCCATCCCGGCCGTTTCCGCATCGAGTTCCGCTTTCGACTGCTCCGTCATCCGCTTCCGCCGCTCGTTTTCCAGAGCGTCCGTTTTTTCCCGGTGTTGCGCGTCGAGCCCCGCCTGCTCCTGCGCGAGGGCGTCCGAGCATTCGGACAGAGCGTTCCGTTCTTCCCGCGGCATGCACGCGGCGCGAAAATCCGCTTCGTCCGAAAAACCGTTCGCATGAAGCCGGAACGAAAAGGCCTCCGCGGCCGCATGAAGCGCCCCGCTTCGCTCCCGGATCGCCTTCCCGAGCGACTCCCCGCGGCGCAACAGATCGTCGCGCTCGCGTTCGGCGCGCCGCAGGGCGTCGAGCGCATCCCGATGCCCCCGCTCGGCGTCTTCGAGGGCGATCCGGAGTCGTTCTTCCTCGTGGTCGGGACTTCTCTCCCCGAAAAGCTCCCGTCGCTCCCGCATCAGGAGGTCCCGGATTCCGGCGAGACTGTCCCGCTCCCCGCGGGTCCGCTCGATATCCGCGCACAGGCGTTCCAGCCGTTCGTCGCGATTGCGGATGTCCGCTTCGAGGCGCGCGGCGCGATCCTCAAGTTCCCTTCGCCGCCGCTCCCGATCCCTCCAGGCGATGCGTCGCGCGTCGAGAAGCGCGTCGATCGCGTCCATGGAGTCCGCCGTCAGCTCTCCCGCTCCCCAGGAGGCGACATCATTCGCCGCTTCGGCGAGAAGGCGGTCGGACTCCTCCGCGGCGGCGCGGACATCTTCGTCGGCGCGATCGAGGGCCCTGTGCGCCATGTCCGCTTCGTGAACGGCTTTCTGCGCGTCGCGCTCCAGCCGGTTCCAGGCGTCGAGCGCCGTGTCGCGCGCGTCGCGGGCGCGCGCGAACGCCGTTTCCTTTTCTTCGGCCGAGCGCAACGCCTCTTCCGACGCGCGAAGCGCTTCTCGGGCTTTCTGAAGCAGGCAGGCGCCCCCGTTTGAAAGGATGCCGTCTTCGGGCGCCCGAACTTCCGGCGGCAGGGACGCCAATCGTTCGCCGATGCGCGCCCGGCTTTCGGCGATCTCCCCTTCGAGTTCTTTCAGGCGCTCCCCGCTGCGCCGGATGTCACCCAGGACCTCCGCATCGCGGACGCGAAGGTCGGCAAGGCGCGTTTCGGCCTTCTTGCGATCCTTTCCGACTGCGCGCAGCATCGCCCCGATTTCGTCGGAAGCGCCGGAAGGTACGTCGTCCGCAACGGACGCGTAGGGATGCGTCACGGCCCCGCAGAGCGGGCACGGCTCTCCGTCCGCAAGACGCGCCCTCGCCTCCGCGTACGACTCCGCAGCGCGAAGGCGCATCTGCTCCGATTCAAGGCGTTCCCGCTCGCTCTCGCAGACCGACAGTGCTTCGACGGCTTCGGGAATTTCGCGCGCAAGACGTTCCCGTTCGACGCCGAGCGATTCGAGAAGGGGCGATACGTCCGCCGCTTTTCGCCGGGCGTCGGTGTGCGTGCGCGCGTCGTCTGCGATCCGCTCCGCGACGGCCGCGCGTTTTCCGGCGTCGGAAAACGCCTGCCGCATCTGCGGAAGCGTCCGTCCCGCAAGGGCTGCGTCCAGCTCACCCCCGGCGTCGACGACGGCGCGATCAAGTTCCTCGATGGCGCGTCTCGACGCCGAAAGCGCCGCCTTTCGTTCTTCGCTCGAAGAAAGCGCCGTCGCGTATTGTTTTTCGGCTTCGAGGCGCTCCTGCGTTTTTGTCCCAAGGCGCGCCCTCGCCTCCCGGAACGCGTAGAAACGGCTTCGTACGGCGCCGAGTCGCTCGGAAAGCGCTTCGTCCGCGGCGTTTTCGGCCATATACGCAACGACGGCGTCGAGGGACGACCGAACGTCTCCGAGCGCGGCGCGATCCGTTTCGTTCCGGGCCAGAAGTTCTCCGGACTCCGCTTCCATCGCGGACAGCGCATCGGCCGCTTTGCGGATCGGCGCATCCCGTTCCGCGATCCGGACATCGAGATCGCGAACCTTCCGAAAGACCGGGACGCGCTCCTGCTGCTCCGCCTTCGCCGAAAGGAACGCCTCGTCGCTCCGTTCGGAATTGCGCTGCGCATGCGTCACGTCGTCTTCGAGTCCGGGCAGGGTCACGCGGCATTCTTCCGCGGCGCGCTCGTCCGCCTCCTGATCCCGGCGCAGGGACGACAGCGCTTCGTACGCTCCTTCGAGCTCCAGCGCGCGCATGGCGCGTTCGAGGCGCAGGAGGTCCGGCCGGAACGCCTCTCTTCGGGCGGAGAGGTCGTCGCGTTTGCGCGCGAGCGATTCCAGCTCCCCCTCGAGTCGCTGCACCCCTTCGAGCCACGCGAGCGCCCGCGACTTCGTTTCGAGGAGCGCTCCGGCCGCAGCCGTTTCTCGTTCCTTTTCCGCCAGCGCCGCTCTCAGCGTCCGTTCCTCGTCCTCGCCGAGAAGGCGCATTGCCGAAAGCTCCGCGCCGAGCACGTCGAGTTTTTTCTGTTCCTGCGCGCGCCGTTCGTGAACCCGCTTCGAGATGTCGCTGTACACTTCCGTCCCGGTGATCTGCTCCAGGATGGGGGCGCGTTCGCCCGGAGACGCCTTGAGAAACGCGGCGAATCCGCCCTGCGCCAGAAGCATCGAGCGCGTGAACCGCTCGAAATCCATTCCCGTCGCTTGTTCGATCCTTTCGGCCACGCCTCGCAGTCTGGATTCCAGGATCTTCCCCGTGACGGCGTCGGAAAGTTCGTGCTTCGGCGCCTGCAACTCCCCGTCCGGCCTGTTCCTGGCGCGGTTCTGGCTCCAGCAGCAGCGGAAACGGCGGTCGCCCGTCGCGAAGGTCACTTCCGCGAAGCACTCCCCGGTCCGCCGCGACATGATTTCATTCGCGCCCTTCGTGACCTTGTCGAGGCGAGGGGTCCGTCCGTAGAGCGCGAGGCAGATCGCGTCGAGGATCGTCGTCTTGCCGGAACCCGTCGGGCCCGTGATCGCGAAGATCCCGTCCGACGCATACGCGGCGTTCGTGAGGTCGATGTTCCATTCTCCCGCGAGAGAGTTCAGGTTTTTGAACCGCACGTCGAGAATCCGCATCGTCCGCCCCCTACTCCGCAAAGACGTCGTCTTCCCGGAGGGAGACGAGCGTCTCGCGGTACGTCCGTTCAAGCTCGGGCCGCTGTTCTGCCGGAACGCAGTTCGCGTCCAGGCAGCGGGAGAAGACCTCGTATTCGTCGAGTTCCGCGAGGGTTTCCCCGTCGTCTCCCCCGACGAGCGCGCTTTCGGCCGTTTTTCCGCTCCGGATGCGCAGGATGTCCAGCTGCGACCCGCGGGTCGCCTCGTCGAAGCGCTCCCGAAGGTCCGGGACGGTATGGGCGTCGTCGCAGACCGCTTCGATCCAGGCGGATTCGCCCGCGGCCTTCATCTCGAAGAGGCGCGACGCGATCGCGTCCCAGTCGCCGCAGATCCGTTCGAGCCGCCGGAAGCGGGGGACCGGAAGCACGCGCACCGAGGCGGGGCCGGACGGCGGAATTTCGACGAGGCAGACGCTCTTTTGCTGCTCCGCCTCCCCGAACCCCATCGGCAGCGGGGCGCCGCTGTAGCGCACGCGGTCGGACCCGCCGATCCTCTGGGGGCTGTGGAGATGTCCGAGCGCGACGTAGGCGAGATCCTCCGGGAAGATGTCCGCTCCGACCCGAGCAAGGGATCCCACATAGAGATTGCGGACCCCGTCGCCTTCGACCGTCCGGCCGCCGGCCGCGAAGAGATGCCCCATAGCGACGGCCGGAACGCCGCGCGCCAGCTCCCGCGCACGACCGCACACGGTCTCGTAATGCGACGCGATGCCGTCCGTGAGCTTGCGTTCCTTGTCCTCGAGGCTTTCGCCCGCTTCGACGCAGCGGATGTCCCTGTCCCGGAGGTACGGAACGGCGCAGACGACGAGTTCGTCCGCGCCCGATTCGTCTTTGAGAACGAGCGCCTCGTCATCCGGAGATCCGGTTATGGAGCCGACGATGTGGACGCCGAATTCGAGGAGCAGTTCGCGGGGCGCGTTCAGGAAGGACGGGGAATCGTGGTTCCCCGCGGTGATCACGGCGTGGCGACAGCATGAGGCGGCGATGCGGCGCAAAAAACGGTAGTAGAGTTCCTGCGCGCGGTTGCCGGGGGCGATCGAGTCGAAGACGTCTCCCGCGACGAGCAGGACGTCGGCGCGTTCTCTTTCGATCGCGTCGCCGAGCCACCGGAGAAAGGCCTCCGCCTCGTCGTGGCGCTTTCTTCCGCAGAGCGTGCAGCCGAGGTGCCAGTCGGAGGTGTGAAGGAGCTTCAACGTCCGCGACGATTCGCTCATGAACGATTCCCCTTCCCCGGCCCCGAAGCGTCGGGACCTGTCGGTCGCCTGCGCGGGTCAGACTTCCCGGAACCCCGTTTCCTGCAGGAGTTTTTTCATGTCGTCGGGAACGGGAGCCGTGAAGGTCATCCCGGAAAGATGGTCGACCGGAGGTCGCAGTTCGCCGAGAAAGATCTTCCAGGCGTGCAGCAGCGGCCGTTTCGCGCCGCGCTTTTTCCAGTCGTTGTTCACGTCGTGGAAGCCGTACTTTCGGTCGCCGAGGATCGGGCATCCGACGTGCGCCATGTGAACGCGCGCCTGGTGCGTCCTTCCGGTGACGAGTTCGATCTCCACGAGCGCGAGTCCGCCTGAACGCTCGAGCGTGCGGTAGCGCGTGCAGGCGTTCTGTCCCGTCGGATCGACGCGGACCGTGTTCGTCTCCGGATCCTTGAGCAGCGAGGCCGTAACGCTTCCCTCCCCCTGGGGCGAGCCGGAGACGATGGCGAGGTAGGTCTTGTCGAGCAGGCGCTCCCGGAACACGCGTTCGAGTTCCCGCTGCGCCCGGCCCGAAACCGCGACGATGAGAACGCCCGTCGTGTTCCGGTCGAGACGATGCACGGCCGCGGGAGGAAAGGGCGCATCCGCGCTTTCGCGGGGAAGCGCGGCGCGCATGGCCTCCACGCGGCGCAGGACGGAATCGCCGTCCTTCACGTCCGGTTGGACGAGAAGATCCACGGGTTTGTTCACCACCCAGACGGATTCGTCCCGGTAGAGCACGTCAAGACACAACGCAGCCGCGTACTGCGGGATGGGCGGACGCTCGTCGGGAGCCTCCCACGGGACGATGATTTCCTGCCCCGCCGCGACGCGGGAGGCCGCATCGGCCTTCCGTCCGTCGAGGCGCACGGCCCCGGTGCGCAGGCTCCGCATGATGTTTCCGAGCGGAACGGCGGGCCAGATCGTGCGGAGCAGCCGGTCGAGCCGCCGGCCGTCGTGGTGGTCCGAGACGATCAGGCGGAAGGTCACTCCCGCCACTTCCAGAAGCGACGGCCCGCGGAATAGCTGAAGTCCGTGATCCCGTCGGAATCGTCGTCGAGCTGGTCGACGGCGTTTTTCCAGCAGTAGAGGCGGAAGTCGAGTTCGTCGGCCGAGGAGACGATCATGGCCTCGGGCGTCGCGGGCAGCGCGGGGGAACCGAATTCCTTGCTGCCGTGGTGGCTTATCAGGATATGCCCGAGCGCAAGACGCAAGCGTTCCTCCAGGCCGAACGCCTCCGCGAGTCGGTCGAACCGGGCGTACCCGAGCGCGACGTGGTCGATGACGGTGCCGGGGACCGTCATCTGCGGCATCGGAGACAGGCGGTAGGCGTCGAGCTTGCCCAGGTCATGAAGCAACGCCCCCGCCGCGACGATCCCCCGGTCAACGGGGTACCCCGACGCGATGGATGCGTCGGCCGTCGCGACGGCGTTCCGGGCCACGGAGATCGTGTGTTCCAGCAATCCGGCCGTGTAGGCGTGGTGATGGGACACGGCGGCCGGAAAGGATTCGAAATCCCTGCGGATCCCGTCGCTCTCCAGGACGCTGCGCACGAACGCCTCAAGCTCCCCGCACTGCCCGAGGATTTCGTCGAGCCCTTTCAGCAGCGTCTCGACCGGGATCGGGGATCTCTGGACGAACTCGTGCGGCGGGTACTTCTCCTGATCCACGAAATAGACGATGTTAAAATTGTATTGCAGTTTGTCGTTGAATTCGGAGACCTGCCCCCGGAGTCCCAGGCTCCTGCCGTTCATGCCCTTCGCAAGATCCGAGGTCAGCGGATCGACGTCCGTGCTTCCGCCGTCCCGGACATCCTTCCAGACTCCGTTGCTCCACACGCGGCCCTCCAGGGAGCCCGTTTCGTCCATGACCGTGATCGTCCAGTAGGGGCTGCCCTTCTTGTCCCTGCGTTGCGTGGAGGCCATGACAACGCCGATGGTATCGAATTTTGCATCCTTTGAAAGCTGTCGAACTTCCGCAGTCGTCTTTCGCGCCGGTTCCGCCACTCCAGGTCTCCTTTACGCGCCGTATTTCGCGAGTCGCCCGGCGTGGGCGAGCATGAGTCCCATGAGGGACGGTCCCGGGATCTTCCCGAGGGAACCGAGGACGCAGGAACGCTCCCCGAACGTCGAGGACATCCCGAAGCGCGTGTACGGGCTCGCAAGGAGCACCGGCACGGTGTGCCACGAGTGGCCGGACATGACGCTCGGCGTGCTGTGGTCTCCGGTGATCGCGAGGACATCCGGGTTCAGGGCCGTGAGCTTCGGCAGCAGCGAGTCGACCTGTTCGACGACCTTCTTCTTGGCGTCGTAGTTTCCGTCCTCGCCGCGGCTGTCGGTGTACTTCACGTGGACGTAAAAATAATCGTACCGGTCCCATACCCTCCCGAGCGTCTCGAACAGCTCGTCGAGCGTCGTCCCCGCCTCGGCGACGTCCATTCCCACAAGCCGGGAGAGCCCCTTGTACATCGGATAGGTCGCGATCGCGACGGGCGAGACGCCGTAGAGCTTTCCGAGCGTCGGGATATCCGGCGCGGACGAGAAGCCGCGAAGCAGGCACGCGTTGGCTTTCGGCTCGTCCCCGAGAACCTCCGAGACGCGCCGGATGAAGGCGTTGGTTACAGCGGCCGTCCGCTCTCCATCGGGAGCCGAGGGCGCCGCCCATTTCATCGGAAGGCCCTCCTTCTGCGGGTCCGCGTCGGCGACATGCTCCGACAATCCGGGACCGGAGAAGATCACGACGAACCGGTGCTCCAGTCCGGCGTGGAAGGTCACGCGGACGCCGTCGATCGCGGGGATGGCCTCCGACAGCTTCCTGACGATGCGTCCGCTTTCCGCGGTGGGGATGCGCCCGGCGCGCCGGTCGGTGATGACGCCCCCCGCGTCGCGGGTGCAGAAATTCCCGCGGGCGCAGACGTCGCCGGGCCCGAGAACGGCTCCGACGCCGAGGGCTTCCAGGATGCCGCGACCGATGGCGTATTCCAGCGGATCGTATCCGAAAAGCGAGAGATGCCCGGGACCGCTCCCGGGCGTGATTCCGACATCCACCATTTCGAGAACGCCCAGATCGCTCCTGGACGCGAGTTTGTCGAGGTTCGGCTTTTGCGCCGCCTCGAGTTCCGTCCGGCCGGATTTATCGGGCAGACCGCCGATGCCGTCCATAACGAGAAGGACCATCTTGCGATCCTTGCATGCGTCCGGGGCAGGGCGAAGAGCCAGTTTTTCGAGAAGTTCCATGCGAGCGCTCACGGTCGCCACCTCCTTGATTTTTCCACGCAGGCATTATACATCCTTCGTCACGTGGAATGCTTCTTTGAAATTTGCTGAATACACAACGCACAACGGAATATTAATCTGTTTGTGATACTATGTTCTCAAGGTCCATATTATACCGATAAGGGGGACGTCGTTTTATGGTCAAGAGTTCGAACAGAGTTCTGGCGATGCAGTCTTCTCCTATCCGCCGCCTGATCCCGTACGCGGACGAGGCGAAGGCCAAGGGAAAAAAGGTGTATCATCTGAACATCGGTCAGCCCGATATCAAGACCCCTCCCGCATACTTCGAAGCCATCCGGAAGTTCAGTCTCGATGTGGTCGCCTACGCGACGTCACAGGGAAACAACGACCTCCGGGACGCCATGTGCGCCTACTACAAGGAATGGAACATCAACCTCAAACGCGATGACATTCTCGTCACGAACGGCGGCAGCGAAGCGCTCATGTTCGCGTTCATGGTCATGTGCGACCCCGGCGACGAAGTCCTCGTCCCGGAACCATTCTACGCCAACTACAACGCCTTTTCGCAGTGCGTGAACGTCACCATCAAGCCGATCACGACGAAGGCGGAGGACGGGTTCCATCTTCCCTCGAAGGAAGCGATGGAAAAACTCATCACCCCGAAGACCCGCGCCTTCCTCGTCTCCAATCCCGGAAACCCGACCGGAACGATCTACACCGAGAAGGAAATGCAGGATCTCGCGGATCTCGCAAAGAAGCACGACATGTTCATCGTCGCGGACGAAGTCTACCGCGAGTTCGTCTACGACGGGCTGAAGTACAAGAGCTTCGGCCACATGGAAGACATCGCCGACCGGGTCATCATCATCGACTCCGTCTCCAAGCGCTACAGCGCCTGCGGCGCGCGCGTCGGCTGCTTCGCCTGCCGGAACAAGGACATCATCGCGAACGTCCTGAAGCTCTGCCAGGGCCGCCTGTGCATCTCCACGCTCGAGCAGGTCGGAGCTGCGGCGCTCTACTCCACCCCGAAGTCCTACCTCGAAGAGGTCAACAAGGAATACGTCTCCCGAAGGGACACGCTCTACAAGGCCCTGAAGCAGATGCCCGGCGTGGTCTGCGAGGAACCCAAGGGCGCCTTCTACGTCGTCGTCAAACTTCCCGTGGATGATGCCGAGAAGTTCGTCATCTGGATGCTCCAGCACTTCGACGTCAACGGCGAGACCATGATGGCCGCCCCCGCCGAGGGCTTCTACGCGACCAAGGGACTCGGCAAGAACGAGTTCCGTCTGGCGTACGTCCTGAAGAACGAAGACCTCGTCAAGGCCATGAACATTCTCAAACTCGGACTCGAGGCCTATCCCGGCCGCGTCGAAGCCATCGCGACCCGCTAGTCTCTCTTCCCGCAATGCACAGCGCCCTCTTCGGCGGGAATCGCCGGAGAGGGCTTTTTGCATGCGGCGGAGCGGTCCATTTCTCCGCCGGCCGGCAGTCGCCGATCGTTCATATCTGTGGTAGCATAACGCAGCTTCCCCCTGTATTTTCGCGGGAGGAGACGGCACGTAAAGGAGCGCGAAAGAGACATGCTGAAAGTCAGGGAATCGTTGGGGAAGGACGTCGGACGCTGCCTGGCCCGGATGGACCCCCAGGATATGATCAAGTACGGGGTCTCGGAAGGGCAGATCGTCGAGATCGAGGGAATCTCCCAGTCCGAGAACAGACGCCGCACTCCGGTGCGCGTTCTCTCGTGCGATTCGGAGGAGCGCGGCAAGCAGATCATCCAGATCGACGGCGTCACCCGCGATAACGCGGGCGTGGCCATCGACGACAAAGTGTCGGTGCACAAGATCGACCATCACTTCGCGGGGAGCATCACGCTGCGCCCGCTGACGACGATGGCTCTTCTCGAAAAGGAGCGCGACGCGCGGTATATCGGCTCGCTCCTCGAGGGCATGCCCGCGATGACCGGGGATCGCGTCCGGCTCGTGCTCTTCGGCACCCGTGTCGTGGACTTCCGCGTGACCGATACGACGCCCGACGGCACGGTGATCGTGAGCAGCTCGACGGCCGTCAACGTGGAAAAGGTCCAGGGCGCGAAGCGCGCCGCGAAAATTTCCTACGAGGACATCGGCGGTCTCGGGTCGCAGATCCAGCGGATTCGCGAGATGATCGAACTGCCGCTGCGCTTTCCGCAGGTCTTCGACCGCCTCGGCGTCCAGCCGCCGAAGGGCGTGCTGCTCTACGGCCCCCCGGGGACCGGCAAGACCGTCATCGCACGCGCCGTCGCGAACGAGACGGACGTCTACTTCACGCACATCTCCGGTCCGGAAATCATCGGCAAGTTCTACGGCGAGAGCGAGGAGCGCCTGCGGAACGTCTTCGAGGAGGCGCAGTCGCACGCGCCGTCGATCATCTTCATCGACGAGATCGACGCCATCGCGCCGAAACGCGAGGAGATGGGCGGCGAGAAGCAGGTCGAGCGGCGCGTCGTGGCGCAGCTTCTGGCGCTGCTCGACGGACTGGAATCGCGCGGACAGATCGTGGTCATCGGCGCGACGAACATCCCGAACACGCTCGACCCGGCGCTCAGGCGTCCGGGCCGGTTCGACCGGGAGATCGCCATTCCGATCCCCGACAAAAAGGGGCGCTATGAAATCCTCCAGATCCACAGTCGCGGGATGCCGCTCGCGCCCGACGTCGACCTGCACCGTCTCGCCGAGATCACGCACGGCTTCGTCGGCGCGGACCTCGAGGCGCTCACGAAAGAGGCCGCGATGGCGAGCCTGCGCGAGATCCTCCCGCATATCGACATGGAAATGGCCGAGATCCCCTATGACCGACTGCTCTCGATGGACGTCCGGATGGAGCATTTCATCGATGCGCTGAAGGAGATCGAGCCGTCGGCGATCCGCGAGGTCTTCGTCGAGGTTCCCGACGTGACGTGGGCTGACGTCGGCGGACTCGAGGACATCAAGGACGAGCTGCGCGACGCGGTCCAGTGGCCGTTGCAGCACCCGGACGTCTTCGAGAAGTACGACATGACGCCCACGAAGGGCATCCTCCTCCACGGGCCGTCCGGCACGGGAAAGACGCTTCTCGCGAAGGCGCTTGCCCGCGAGAGCGGCGTGAACTTCATCTCCGTAAAGGGGCCGGAATTGATGTCAAAGTACGTCGGAGAGAGCGAGCGCGCGATTCGCGAGGTGTTCCGGACCGCAAAACAGGCGTCTCCGTCGATCCTCTACTTCGACGAGATCGAATCGCTTGTCCCCGTGCGCGGACGCGACTCCGGCGCCGGAGCGAGCTTCACGGAGCGCGTCATCAGCCAGTTCCTCGCGGAGATGAACGGCATCGAGGAGTTGCGCGGCGTTATCGTCCTCGCAACGACGAACCGGATCGACCTCGTCGACCCGTCGTTGCTCGCAGGCGGGCGGTTCGACCTCGTCATGGAGCTGCCGATGCCCGACGAGGAGGCGCGGCGGCGCATCTTCGCGATTCACCTCCTGAAGAAACCCGTCTCGCCCGACGTGAATACGGAGGAACTTGCGCGAAAAAGTTCGGGGTTCTCGGGCGGCGACATCGCGTTCGTCTGCCGAAAGGCCGCGATGCTCGCGCTTCGCGAGGCGCTCAAGAGCGGCGGAGAGGTGATCCCGCTGCTCGAATGGCGACACTTCGACTCGGCCATGGAGATTCTCGGCCGCCACGAACAGATCAAGACGCTGACGGGATTCTAGCCGTCTTCCCGTCGCATGCGAGCAAAGGGGCTCCGTCCTGTGAATGAGGACGGAGCCCTTTTTTTTCATCGTCATCGTCCGTCCGGATTCACTCGCGAACGTTGAGCATCGGCGTGTCGTCGTCTCCTGCCGTTCCTTCGTCCTCGACCGGTTGATCGTCCGACGTCTTCCCGGGAGGAACGAGATCCGCGCTCAGCGTCGCGGGACGTTTGCTCTCGCCGTACAGCATCCGGTACACGCGCAGGTTCGCCATGACGCGCCGGACGTATCCGCTCGTTTCCTTATACCCGACTTCCTCCATCCAGCGGTCCAGCGGCATGGCCTCGTTTCCCTCGATCCAGCGCTTCGCCGCTCCCGAGCCCGCATTGTACGCGGCCGCGGCCCATTCGACCCGTTTGAGGTTCCGCAGGAGCCGCGCGATGTGCGAGGTCCCGAGAAGGATGTTCATTTCCACGTCGTAGAGCGATTCGATCTTGACGCCGAGGGCCTTCGCTTCGCCCCGGGCCGTCGCCGGCATGAGCTGCATCAGGCCGGTCGCTCCCACCCAGCTTCGGGCCAGCGGGTCATAGGCGCTCTCCTGCCGCATGATCGCCCATACCAGGCATTCGTCCACAAGGAAACGCGACGCCGTCGTACGGACGACATCCGCGAACGCCTGGGGATAGAGCATTTGCAGCCCCTTGCGGTAAATCGCGTCCCCGCCGGTGAGAAGCCGCGAGATGCGCGCAGCCGCCGAGTACGCTCCCTGTCCGTCTCCGTTCCACTGCGAGAGCAACGCGGCGCGATAGAAATCCTTCGCGCCTCCCCGGTCCAGCAGCCGACGTTTTTCGTACAGCACGAAGCCCCAGCGTTCCAGCTCTCCGGGCTCGCTCTCCAGCCCTTTCGGCGCGCCGTCGACGATGGGTTTGACGCCGTTCGGGAACGCGAGGAATGCGTGAATGGACAGCGGGTAGGAGCGTCCGAGCCTGTTGAAGTACACGGTTGCGCGGTCTTTCTTTCCGAGCCGTTCGTATCCGCGCCCGACCCAGTACAGGACGCGCGGAGCCCAGGAGCCGTCAACCCCGGGCGTGAGCAGTTTCTTCCAGACCGCCAGGGCGTCCGCGACGGCGCCGGCGTCCCATCGTTTCCAGCCGCGCTCCCAAAGGATCCCGGCGGCATGTTCGGAATCCGGGTATTCCCGGACGACACGGTCTTCCATGGTCCGCGCCTCGGCCCCTGACAGCAGCCGCGACAACGCCTCCATCGCGCGCGCGGCCATGTCGCCCCGCCGCGTTGCGACGACCTTGCGAAGAAGGGCGACGCCGGGTTCCTTCAGGGTTCCCTTCGAGAGCAGCGCGATCCGGCGGACGGCGGAATCCGCATACCCCTTGCCGGAGAGCGCGAGCGGACCGAAGACGTCGAGCGCTTCCGCGCCGCGTCCGAGCCGCATCAGCGAAAATCCGCGATAGTAGCGGGCCATGCGGCCGTTCTTTGAAGCGATCGGAACCGTTCGCAACAGGGCCGCCGCCTTCGAATAGTCTTTCCCGAGATAGGCCGCGTATCCCGTGACGAACGAGACGTCGGGCGGCCAGGGCTTCGGCGATTCGGACAGGATCGCGAGCGCCCGCGCGTTCGTAGGATGGAGCGAAAGCAGTTCCAGACACGCGTTCGCGGTTTCGGCGCGCCGTGCGGCGTCTTTGGCGTCGCCCAGCGCGATCAGTTCGGAGAGCGCCTGCATCTTCTGCGCCTTTCCATCGGCCGATGCGTGCATCTTCCGGAGCATCGCCCGCCGCGACGCCGTGTCCTTCGGGTCGGTCAACCGGTACATCGCATAGGCCACGAAGTACTCGAGGTCCTTCGGGCGCTTCGACGCAAGGAGTCGCGCCGCTTCCACCCGTGCTTCTTCCGTCCGTTCGGTACGCTCGAGTCCCAGAATCCGGATCATGTCGGCATACGGGGCGATCTCCGCGGGCATCCCTTTTTTCGCACGGTCCATACAGGCGACGGCGTCCTTCCAGTTTCCCCGGACCCAGAACGCGTTCGCGACAAGCGAGAGGTCCCTCGGCGCCATATCCGGAGAGGAAACCGCAAAGGCCTTGTCCAGCTCCCCCCAGCGACGATCCCGGAAAAGCCGCTCGAAATCCGCGGCGTCGAGCGGAGCTGCAAGGGACGCAAGGAAAACGACCGAAACCAGCGCGCGGACAAGCGGCTTCATTCGTTCACCCTGTTCCGGCCGTCGTTTTTGGCCCTGTAGAGCGCTGCATCGACGCGGCGGACAAGGACGTCCGGTTTCGACTCCCCGTCGTCGCAGGCCAAACCGATGCTCGCCGTCACGGTGACGGCGCTTCCGTCCTGTGTCGCCATCGGAGTTCCCCCCACCGCGATTCGGACCCGTTCGAGCGTCCGCAGCGCGTCGTCGCGCGTCGCTCCGGGCAGGATGAGGAGAAACTCCTCGCCCCCATACCGTCCGGCGATGTCGTAGTTCCGGAGGGACGAACGGATGCGGCGCGCCGTCTCCTGAAGCACTTCATCCCCGACCAGGTGTCCGAGCGTGTCGTTCACGTTCTTGAAGAAGTCCAGGTCGAGAAGTCCGATGCAAAGCCGCTTCCCCTCCCGACGTGATCGGGAGAGCTCCTCTTCGAGGCGGTCAACGATCGCCCGCCGGTTCCTGAGCTTCGTCAGCGAGTCGTACAGGGCCATGTGACGAAGTTCTTCCTGAAGCTCCACGACGCGCTGCCCTGCGGTGATGCGCACCCGCAGTTCGTGGGGATCGAACGGCTTCGTGATGTAGTCGTCCGCGCCGGACTCGAGCCCCTTGACGATATGTACTTTCTCGTCCCGAACGGTCACGAGGATGACATAGCGGTAGGAGCTGCCGTTCGGGACGTGCGCGCGGAGCCGCCGGCACAGTTCGGGGCCTTCAAGTCCCGGCATGACCCAGTCGATGAGCGCAATCAGCGGCGAATTCTCGGCCGACAGGATGCGCCACGCTTCCTCTCCGTCCCGCGCGACCACGACGTCGTAGCCCCATTTCCGAAGCAGCGATTCCAGAAGGAGACGCGAGGTGGCGTCATCCTCGGCGATCAGTATCCGCATTCCGTTCAGTCCTTTTCGTCGTCCTCTTTTCGAAACAAAGCCAGATCCGTAAAGCGCCGCCATTCGTCCTTCAACCGGGCCGAAAAGCCGCGCAGCCGGTCCGTGTCTCCCTCCGAAGCCGTTTCTTCCGCGCGGGACGCCAGGGAAGCCAGTGTTCCGGCCGCGACGTTCGACGCCGCTCCCCTGAGGGTGTGCGCCGCGATCCTCGCATTGACCGAATCCCCTCGTTCCGCCGCATCGACAAACTGGGAGACGAGATTCTTTCCATCGTCTAAAAAGGTCTCCACGACCCGAGAACAGAGTTCTTCGTCCCATACAACCCTCTCCAGCAAAGATGCCCGATCGAAAACATCCGTCCGGGCGATCGTTTTTTCGTGGTCGTCCTCCGGAGCCGCGGCGGCATCCGGAACTCCCTGCGCGGCGAACGCCATGATCCGTTCCAGTTCCGCCGGGGAGATCGGTTTCGACAGATATCCGTCCATTCCGGCCGCCAGACACGCCTCCCGGTCCCCCTTCATCGCGTTCGCCGTCATCGCGACGATGGGAATCCGCACACCGGAGGCCTCTCCCGCACGGATGCGGCGAGTCGTCTCGAGTCCGTCCATTCCCGGCATCTGAACATCCATCAGCACCATATCATACCGTTCTCGCGCAAGCCAGTCCAATGTTTCCTGTCCGCTTTCGGCCATATCCGCCGTGACCCCGAGCTTTTCGAGCAGCATGGCGACAATCCGGCGATTCGTCGCGTTGTCCTCTGCGACCAGGACGCGCAGTCCGGCTATTCCCCCCCGCGAAGCGTCCGCGTCGCCGCCTCCGCGGCTGTTTTCTCCCGGCTCCGTTGCCGACACCGGGAGATCGAGCGTGAACCGGAACGTCGATCCTTCGCCGGGATCGCTCTCAACCTCGATCCGGCCGCCCATCATTCCGACGAGGCGACGGGAGATCGCCAGTCCGAGCCCGCTTCCGCCATAGAGGCGGGACGTCGAGGCGTCGGCCTGCGTGAAGGGCTGGAAGAGCCGCTCGATCGTTTCGGGGGGGATGCCGATCCCGGTATCCTCGATTCGGGCCAGGATCCGGCAGCGATCGGCCGTTCGCGACAATAACGAGACGCGAACGCTCACGGAGCCCTGTCGCGTAAACTTGACCGCGTTTCCGAGCAGATTGGCGAAGACCTGGCGCACCCGCCCCGCGTCCCCGACGAGCGCCCCGGGAAGCAGCGGGTCGGTTTCCATGACGAATGCGAGCCCCTTGCTTTCCGCCATGCGGCCGTACGTCGAGCGCAGGTTTCGGAGAAGCTCGCGGAGATCGAAGGGGATCTGCTCGAAGTCAAGCCGTCCGGCTTCGATCTTCGAGATGTCGAGCAGGTCGTTGAGCAACCGCATCATATGTTCGGATTCGGAGAGGATCGTGCGCGTCATTTCGGTCTGGTTCTCGTCGAGACGGGTCTGGGAGAGCAGCGTTCCCATGCCGATGATCCCGTTCATCGGCGTGCGGATTTCGTGGCTGATATTCGCGAGGAAGCTGTCCTTGGAACGATTGGCGTCTTCGAGCGCCCGCTCGGATTCTTCGAGTCGCAGGACCTTTCCTTCGAGTTCGTCGTTCAGGCGGCTGATGGTGCGGTACAGTTCGGCATTCTGCAACAGTCCTGCCGTCGCCTCGAGAATGACGGTCAGGAAGGCGAAGGAGACGTCGAGAATCTCGCGTTCGTCCTCGTCCGGCACTCCGAGAAAGAGTCCCATGCTCCGGTTCTGGCTTATGATCGCATGAAGCAGGATCGGCGTCGCGCCGTCCGACGCCGTAACCGTGACGGAACGGTTCCGGTCAATGCACCACGCGACCGTTCCATCCTCGATTAGGATGTCCTTTTCATGTTCCACCCAGGGGAGCGCGTCGTTCGGACCGCAATAGCGGCAGTCGAAATCCAGCCCGTCACCGCTCACGAGGTAAAACGCGGTCGTCCGGAAACGCACGAAGGACCGCAGGCGCTGCGCGGCTTGCCGAAGCAGATCTTCTTCGGTGAACGAGTCGTCCACGGCGACGCTGAACGTGACGGAAGAGAGCGCCGCCTCAAGAATCTGCGCCACGGAGCGGCGTTCTTCTTCCAGCACCGTGATTCTGTCACGAAGGGTCTGCAGATCTCCGTTTTCGTCCGCCATGCGCGCCGCTCAAAAGACCAGAAAGACGTTCATGATCTCCCGGACCTGCCGCTCTCCCTGTTTGACGATGGATTCCAGCGCCGGAGGAGTGAGCTCCGCGAGATCCCACGCCCTGCTTTCCGGCACGGGAACGAAGAACGAACCGCTCGTCCCGACCCGCAGGGCGTTGGCGATCACGTCTCCGAGATGCACGAGAACGGCGTCTCCCGAGGCCGTCTCGCCGGCCGGATCGTTCCCTTCCGCGCCGGGCACGGCGTGATGGCGCTTCACGAGGTCCCGGATGGGTTCGGGAATGTTCCACTGCTCCAGAAGGCGGTTGCCCAGCATCGCGTGATCGTACCCCAGAAAGGCGCGCTCCGACTCGACGAGCGGACGCCTCGCGCGTTTCGCGTGCTCCATCAGGGAGGTCATCATCCGGGGAAGGCGCGTCAGCAGGATGATCCGGCCCAGGTCATGCAGCAGTCCGGCCAGGAAAAAACGTTCCTCGGACGGGTGTCTCCGGGAAAAGGCGAGAAGGCGCGAAAAGACGCCGCACGAGATGGAATGCTTCCAGAAGGATTTCATATCCACCATGTGCGGCGGAACGTGTTTGAAGACGCTGATCGTCGAGACCGCGAGCGCGAGCGATGTGAGTTCGTTCGTGCCGATGATCGCCACGGCGCGCGGGATCGACGTGATGGGGGCCGGAAAGCCGTAGAACGAGCTGTTCACGAGCCGGAGCAGCCGGACCGTCAGGCTCGGGTCCTTGCCGACGACCTGCGCGATGTGCGTGGCGGAGCTGATGGGCGAGTTGAGCACCTCCCGGATCTTGAAGTAGATATCCGGGAACGAAGCGAGGCGGACGTCCTGCCGCAGGAGAAACTCCGGAGACACCCCCTCTTCGGGGATATCGACATCCGGGCCCGCCCGCAGGATGTCCGCACGGGGACGATGCAGCTCTTCAAGCTCCGGGAAGGAACCGGAAGCACCTGCGGCGATCCGCTCCGTGAACCGGAGGCCGCACAGTCGACGCAGTTCCGCGAGGCATCCGTGGTCGTCGTCGCCCGGCGGAAGAAGCAGGGAGGCGATCCCCTCACCCTTGCGCGCCGTATCCTCGTCGATACGGGTCTTTTCCTGGACTTCCGCGTCGTCGGTTCCCTCGATATCGGCTTCGACGACGCCCCAGACCTTCATCATCCGGGTATGCTTGTCCGACAGCGCCGCGCCCTTCGCCAGAATGAAGCGCCCGTTCGGGGCCTTCAGATCCGATGCGAGGACCATGCCCGCTTTCAGGTTTCCCACCTTGACGCGCCCCACGGAACCGGTCACTCTTCCTTCTGGATGGTCGCCCGGAAGATCAGGAGCGCCGCGAGAACGACCGCGGCCGCGATCAGAAGGGACAGGACGGACGACGAGAGCGTCCGCATGGCGTGCGTCACCTTCGGCGCATCGGAAAAGAGCAGTCCCGCGAACGCATTCTCGAGCGACGCAAGGGCCGCGAGCTTGTGGACGAGGCTCGAAAGCAGCATCCCGCCGAGAAAGACGAGACCGGAAAGCGCGCCGTTCCCGGCGTTGACCGCATGCCAGACCGTGCATCCGCCCGAAAGCATGAACGCGAACGAAGCGAGCGCCGTCGAGACGGACTTGACGAGCGTCGGCCAGAGCCCCTTGATCGGGTCGGCGGGCAGAAAATCGGGCGTGAATGTTCCCGACAGCAGCGCGTAGAGCAGCGACCCGCCGATCATGGAGACGACCGGGATGAACCCCGACGGCATCCGAAACCACAGCGCGTTCCGGAGCCCCTCGACGACGCAGAACCGCACCGCCTGCATCGCCGCTCCGAGCGCGGCGCCGACAAGGATGACGATCCCCACGGCGAGGAACTGGCGCGGATAGTTCAGGTCCAGCGACCACGCCATATAGCACGCGGACGCGACCGCCGTCGCAACGACGAGTCGTTTCGCCCACGCGTCCGGGACGGCGACACGCGCGCCGGTCTGGACCGAAAAGCCCTTCATGAGCATCCGGACGCCGAGCCATCCGCCGAAAACGAACGCCGCGGCCTCGAACGCTCGACCGGCGTGTCCGTACCCGAGCTGAAGAAAGACGCACCAGGGACAACCGAAAAATTCGGGCAACGCGAAGCCGGTCGCGAAGCCCAACAACAGCGGCCCGACGAGAAACGCAGGCTGCGACCGGAATTCCTTCCTCGAAACGGCCATCAGGAGCGAGCCGATCATGAATCCCGAGACCTCCGGACGGGTCGTCACGCCCGTACATCCTCCAACGAGGCCGTACCATTCGGCGAAATAGAACATCAGCGGATAGCAGAACGCAACGGCGATTCCGACCGCAAGAGGGGAAACGAATTTTCGGGGCATGCGCGACGACTCCTTTCGCATCTGTCGCCGAGAAGCGCACGCACTATGAAACGATCCGAAATCCGCGAAATGGCGGAGCGTCGGAGTCATGCATGCTTTTTTCGGCGCATGGTAAGATTTTAACAGAACCGGAAGGAGGCGAATGAGATGATACGTCGCGCAATATCGATTCTGATGGCCGCGATCTGTCTGGCGATTCCCGCTCAGGCCCTCGCGGCGGTGTCGGAGCGGGCTGTGACGAAAACATGGGAGCGTATCTCGGCGGCGGCGGAGCTTCCGCCATCGCCCGTACACTTCGAGGACAAGAAGGAGCCCAACGCATGGATCGCGTTCGGCCCGGACAAGCAGGAGCTTCACGTCACGAAAGGGCTCATGAATCTGTTGCGGTCGGAGGACGAGATGGCGGGCATCCTCGCGCACGAGGCGGGACACATCCGGCTCGGACACTACAAAAGCACCGTCGGCCGCAGCATCGCATGGACGTTGCTGGCCACGCTGCTCAAGGGGGACCGCGTCGGAGAGACCGTCGCCGGGGTCGGCATCGGCCTGGCGGAATCCGGTTTCAGCCGGGAACAGGAAGTCGCCGCGGACGATTACGGGGTGCGCCTGTCCGCGGCTGCGGGATACTCGCCGTGGGGCCTGTTCCGGGCGATGGAACGCATGAAGAACGCCGGTATTTCGACGAGTCCGAACGGGTTCAACTCCCATCCGCCGACGGAACGGCGTCTTGTGCATCTGCGTGAGTTCACGAGCGCGGTGGAACGAGACCGGAAGCGATAACCAACGCTTTGCAAGAATACAGTATCCATCTCGACACAAGTCGCATATCCCATAAAAATGATATAATTGTATCGAACTGACACTCTTTTTCCGTCTATACCCGATAGGTTCGGAAACCCGGCAGGGAAACCATGCCGAACACATTATGGGAGGGATTTGCATGTCTCGCGTCTGGGAAGGGAATTTCAGCTATATCGCCAACAATAACCGGCCGTCGCCGATCAGGGAAATGCTCGCCGTCATCAAGCAGCCGGGGATGATCTCCTTTGCGGGAGGGATGCCTGCGCCCGAAGTCTTCCCCGTCGACAGGTTCTACGAGGGGGCGCACCTTCTGAAGGATGACGGGGCCAATCTCCTCCAGTACGGGATCACCGAGGGGTACCCCCCGCTCAAGGAGTTTCTCGCGAAGTGGACCGCGCCCCGGATGGGCCGCGTCGTTTCGTCCCCCGAGATGCTCATCACGACCGGATCGCAGCAGGTTCTCGACCTGTTCGCCTGGTCGATGATCGATCCGGGGGATGTCGTGATCACCGAAGACCCCTCCTACCTCGCGGCGCTCACCGTCTTCTTCAACCACGGCGCGACGTTCGTCGGCATTCCGATGGACAAGGACGGCATGATGGTCGACAAGATCCCGGAAGAGATCGAAAAGCTCAAGAAGCAGGGGAAAAAGGCCAAGTTCATCTACACGATCGTGAACTTCCAGAACCCCGGCGGCGCGACGATGACCCTCGAACGACGCAAAAAGCTCGTCTCGATCTCGCATCAGTACGACATTCCGATTTTCGAGGACGACCCGTACGGCTATGTCCGCTATGACGGAGAACACCTGCCGTCCATCTTCTCGCTCGATCCGAAGGGCGGCGTCGTCTATGCGGGGTCGTTCTCGAAGATCCTCTCCCCCGGCGTCCGCGTCGGCTGGGTCACGGGCACGGAGGAAATCATCCGCAAGATGACCGTCTTCAAGCAGGCCACCGATCTGTGCAGCAGCCCCCTCACGCAGGCGCTCGTCGCGGAGTACTGCATCAAGGGCTATCTCGACGCGCATCTTCCGAACATTATCGACAACTACCGCGTCAAGCGCGACGCGATGGAAGACAGCTTCAAGAAACATCTTTCCAGCCGCGGGATCTCGTGGGTCAAGCCGGACGGCGGTTTCTTCTACTGGCTTGACTTTGGAAAGATCAACACGACAGAGCTGTTCAAAAAGGCCATCGAGAAGAAGGTCGCCTTCGTCATCGGCGAACCGTTCTGCGTGCGGCCGGGAACCGGCGTCCACAACGCGCGCATCAACTTCACGTTCTCGTCGCCCGCACAGATCGAGGAAGGCGTCAACAGGCTGGTTCAGGCCATCGACGAAATAGCCCTCAAGGCGATCTGAGAAATGAGACGCGGGGTCGATCCGATCGTCGGATCGGCCCCTTTTCTTTACGACAAAGGAGGGTCTTTGAACAGATGACCGCATTCTGGGATTCCCTGTACAGCGGCGCAGCGCGCAACATCAAGCCGTCCCCGATCCGGGACATGCTCCAGTCCTGCCGGAAGCCGGGAATGATATCCTTCGCGGGCGGCATGCCCGACCCCGCGATCTTCCCCGTCGAGCAGTTCGCCGAGGCCGCGTCCATCCTCAGGACCGAAGGGCGCGACATCCTCCAGTACGGAGCCACGGAAGGCTACGCTCCCCTCAAGGACTTTCTCGCCTCGTGGTGCGCCCCGCGTCTCGGACGGAAGGTCGACTCCGACGAGATGCTCATCACCTCCGGCTCGATCCAGGGCGCCGATCTGATGACCATGGCGACCTTGAACCCCGGCGAGTACGTCATCACCGAAGCGCCGACCTTTCTGGGCGTCACGACGGATATGTACAACCACGGCGCGAAGTTCCTGTGCGTCCCGTGCGACGAGGAGGGCATGCTCGTCGACCGTCTTCCCGCGCTCATCGAGGGGGCGCGGAGCGAGGGCAAGACCGTAAAGTTCATCTACACGATCGCAACCTTCCAGAATCCCTGCGGCGCGACGATGTCGCTCGAGCGCCGGAAGGCGCTCGTCCGCATCGCCCGGGAGTACGGCGTCGCGATCTTCGAGGACGATCCGTACGGATACGTCCGCTTCGACGGGGAGCACCTCCCCACGCTGTTCTCGCTCGACGGCGGCGAACACGTGATCTACGCGGGCTCATTTTCGAAGATCCTCGCGCCCGGAACGCGGGTCGGCTGGTGCTGCGGCGACCGGGATCTGATCCGGAAGATGGTCGTCTTCAAGCAGGGCGTCGACACCTGCACGAGCGTCGTTGCGCAGGCGCTCGTCTACCAGTACGCAAAGCTCGGCCATCTCGACGCTTTCCTCCCGAAGATCATCGGCCACTACCGTGCGAAGCGGGACGTCATGATGGAATCGTTCGCCGAATACCTTCCCGCGGGAGAGGCCCGGTACACGAAACCCGAGGGCGGCTTCTTCTTCTGGCTGGAGACGCCGAACATCCCCGTCGACGCGCTCTTCGACCAGGCCATCGCGCGCAATGTCGCCGTCGTCAAGGGCGTCCCCTTCTACCCGAACGGGGACGGCGGAGACCACCACTGCCGCGTGTGCTTCACCTTCGCGTCCGCCGACGCGATCCGCGAAGGCGTCAAGCGCCTGGGCGACGCGATGCGGGAGCTTCTGTAGCTCTCTTTCAAAAAAAGCGCCGAAGCGGGCCGGGTTCGAACCGGTCCGCTTTTTTTGTCACCGTCCCGGAGCCTTGCGAAATTCTGTGGTATTCTGAAGTCTGCAACGAACCCACACGCAGGGAGAGGATACCATGACGCAGGAGACCATCGCGGCCATTTCGACAGCCTGGGGCGAAGCCGGGATCGCCATTGTCCGTCTGTCCGGGACAAACGCCCGCGATATGGCGGATTCCGTTCTGTCCTGTACGGTTCCTCTTCGCGAGACGCGCCCGAGAGTCCTGCGGAACGGCTTTCTCCTGGACGAATGCGGCGTCGCGGTCGACCACGTTCTGGCCGTGTGGTTCGCCGCGCCTCACAGCTACACGGGCGAGGACGTCGCGGAGATCCACACGCACGGAGGAACCCTGGTGGCGCAACTCTGTATCCGGCGTCTGCTGAGCCGGGGCGCGCGACTCTCCGAGCCCGGCGAGTTCACGAAGCGGGCGTTTCTGAACGGACGCATCGACCTGACGCAGGCGGAGGCGGTTCTCGGAATCATCCGCTCCCGGAGCGAAGAAGCCCTCCGGGCCGCCGCGCGGACGCTCCGGGGCGAGCTGTCGACCTTCGCCGCCGGGATCCGTCAGGAGATCGTCGGTCTGCTTGCGCAAGTGGAGGCCGGACTCGACTTTCCCGAGGACGACGTCCCGCCGCTGTCTCCCGAAGAGCTGGACGCAACCGTCACCGCGATCCGTCAGAGCCTCGAGGATCTGAGCGACCGGTGTTCGATCGGGCTCATCCTCCGGGAGGGCGTGCGGGTCGCGATCGTCGGCAAACCGAATGTCGGCAAGTCATCGCTGCTCAACGCGCTGCTCCGGGAGTCCCGCGCGATCGTCACCGCCATTCCCGGCACGACACGCGACCTGATCGAGGAGGTTCTGACCTATCGGGGGATTCCGATCCGCCTTGTGGACACGGCGGGGATCTGCACGCCCGGAGACGAGGTGGAGGCGATCGGCGTCGCGAAGGCGCGCGACGCCCTCAGGGATGCGGACCTGCGCATTCTCGTCCTCGACGGCTCCGCTCCGCTGACGGAGACGGACGCGGAGATCATCGACGGCATCCGCGACGTTCCGCACCTCGTGGCGCGCAACAAGACCGATCTTCCGAGCGTCGTCACGGAAGAGGACATTGCGGAGCTGCTTCCCGGCAGCCCCGTCTTCTCCATATCGGCCTCCTGTGAGACAGGCCTCGAAGCGCTGAAGGACGCCATCGTCGCGGAAACGGCCGGCGCAGGAACGCTCGACGCCGGACTGAACGCCACCGCCCGTCAGGTCGGGGAGATCCGCAGCGCGCTCGACTCGCTCTCGCGGGCCGAGGAGGCGATCGAGGCGGGACTCACGCCCGACGTCGCGGCGAGCTGCCTTGCGGACGCACTCCGCTCCCTCGACCGCCTTCTGGGTATCGCGAACGACGACGCCGTCCTCGATCGCGTGTTCCGGGACTTCTGTATCGGAAAGTAGCGCTACGCGACGGCGTTCCCTTCGGCCGCGGCGCGGCCGAGGATGAATTCGAGGCACAGGCGCACGCCCCAGGCGGACGCTCCCTTGCCGTACACGCCGAACTCCTCCTTGTACATATCCACCCCCGCGATGTCGAGATGCGCCCACGGGATTCCCTCTCCGACAAAGGACTGGAGGAACATCGCCGCGCAGATCGCGCTGCCGTACCTGGCTCCGGAGTTCAGGACGTCGGCAACCGGAGATTTGATGGCGTCGCGCAGCTTCTCGTCATCCATCGGCAGGCGCCACAGGCGTTCGCCCGCGCGCTCCGCGGCCTGCTCGATCTCCCGCGCGAGCGCATCGTCGACCGAGAAGAGCCCGGCCCTGTAGTTGCCGAGCGCCACGGCGCACCCGCCCGTCAGCGTCGCGATGTCGATGATCGCATCGGGCGAAAGCTCCGAGGCGTAACTCAAAGAGTCGGCGAGCGTCACGCGCCCCTCCGCGTCCGTGTTGTCGATTTCGATCGTCTTGCCGTTGCGCGCGCGAATAATGTCGTCGGGGCGGAACGCTCCGCCGTCCGGCATGTTTTCCGCCGCGCCGAAAATTCCGTGGACCTCGACGGCCGGTGCGAGTTTCGCAACGCCGCGCATGACGCCGAGAACGTCGCACGCGCCCGTCTTGTCGCCCTTCATCGTCCGCATGAAGTCTCCGGTTTTGATATTGAGTCCGCCGCTGTCGTACGTGAGGCCCTTGCCGACGATCACGATTTTCGGCGCCGTTTTCCCCGACTCTCCGGCAGCCGGCCGGTAGATCAGATGGACGAAGCGCGGCGGAACGGCAGAGCCGCCGCCGACGGCGAGCAGTCCGTTCATTCGCTCCCGCGCGAGGCGCGACTCATCCCAGATGCAGCACTCCAGACCGAACTCGCGGGCCGTCGCGTCGGCGTTTTCGGCCATCGTGACGGGCGTAACTGAATTTCCCGGTTCGTTGACGAGATCCCGCGCGAAGATCTGGCTCTCGGCGAAGACGACGCCGGTCGCGATCCCCCCGTCGTTTCCGCGAAAGACAGCGACCTCACGGACGGGCTGCGGGCGTTCGTCGCCGTTCCGCGTGAGGTACTTCTCGAAGACGTATCCCCCGAGAACCGCCCCTTCCGCTATGGCACGGCTCGTCCGCTCGTCCGGATCTTCCGGAAGCACGAATGTCAGTTCGTCGATCTTCATTCCGCGCGCCCTGCGGACCGATTCCGCCGCGCGGCCGCGGATCTCGTCGAGGCAGGGGCCGTTCCCCAGGCACACGAGAAGCACATTGCGGACCTGCGGCCGTTCGTCCTCCGGATCGGCCGACATCTCCGGCAGCGGAATATACAGCGACTTTCCCTTCTTCGCGACAAACGAGGCGTGTTCCATGTGAAGACGGACACGCGTCCCCAGATCCTCGCCGAGCACGTCGCAACGCGGGGCCTGCCCTTCGTTCACGAACAGCACGAGCAGCTTCGTCCCCCGTTCCGAGGGCTTTTCCCATACCGATGACACATTCACGGAACCAATCACTCCTTTATGGAATCGAACAGGCGGGTGGACATTCCGTTCGCGGGATTCGTCCGCTATCATATCCGATTTTCGCGTCCGCGGACAATGTACGGAGAAAAAGAACGGGGGGCCTCTTCGGCCCCCCGGATGCGTTCCCTATTTCGGTTTCTCCGCGCCGGGAATCGCTTCCTGCGCGGGCTCTTCCTCCTTCGGAGGCGCGATGTCGAGTTCGATGCGCTGGTTCCAGTCCGCGTCCCCGCTCAGGAAGGCCGGAATGTTCAGGAGGTTGCCGCCGTCGTAGCGAACCGTAAACGGACGTTCAATGGTCGCCATGACGGTCTCCTCGTCGTCGGAGAGAATGTCCACTTTCAGGACGTGCTTTTTCCCCATGACGGTCATGATGTCCCTGTCGCCGCCCATGATTTCGAGCGGACGCCCCTTCCCGTCCAGGGTCACCTGAACATACTCCGGCGCCTTGTAGCTCTTTTCGCCGAGCGTGATGTTCCGGTTGTCGAAGATCAGCGTGTACCCTTTTCCCGAATGGTAGAGAAAGATCGAGAACGCGACCAGCGCCGCAAGGATGAGCGCGTCGATGACATACTGCCGCTTCATGTCACTCCGCCCCCCTCAGGCTCCGGCGCGCGCGTTCCCGTTCCTTGTGACGCCGCCAGGAATACAGCACGAGCGCTATGGCGATGACGCCATAGGAAATGAACACCCGGAAAAACTCTCCGAGCTGCGCCTCGCCGATGAGGTATTTCCCCGCCATCGGCGACACCACGAACATCAGGTGGAAGAGGATGACGCCGAGAAACACGTTCGGGATCGTCGCACGGGAAACGCTCGCCCCGCCGACGAGAAGCGATGCGATGGCGAACATCCCCGCCTGTTCGTGGCTGTTGTAGGTATTCATCGTTCCGATGTTCTGGAGAAAGATGATCTGCCCGTAGCACGCCAGGACCGTCGAGATGACGATGGAAATGATGCGCGTCCGTTCGACCGGAATGCCCGTCGAGCCGGCGACGTCCTGGTCCTGTCCGACCGCGCGCATGTCCTGCCCGAGCTTCGTTCGCGAGAACCACGTGATGAACAGGCAGAACGCGCCGATCAGGAGGAACGTCGCCGCGGGGATCGTGATCCCCATGATATTGAAGGAGAACAGGTCGTCGAGGCAGTGGCGGATTCCGGCGAGGTTCGTGACGTTCCGGATTCCGAAGCCCCGGGAAAGCACGAGCGCGGGGTTCTTGATCGGGATGATGTTCCCGAATCCATACAGCACGACGAGCTGGTAGACGCCGTTCATGAAGAAACCGAGGATGAACGATGTCACCATCTCGCGTCCCTTGGCCTTGTTCAGGATCGCGCCGCACATCCAGCCGAGAAGGATCGCGAGCGGCGTGGAGATGATCATTGCGAGCAGCATCCCCTGGACGCCCATGACGTTCCAGTCCGTTATGAAGATCAGCCCGATCTCGCCCGCCATCGCGCCCAGGACCATGCCGAAGTTGAGCCCCATTCCCGCCATGATCGGGATCAGGAGCGACAACACGAGGAACGAGTCCCGCGCGAGACGCGCGACCATCTCCTGGACAAGATACTCCGTGGAAAACCTCGAGAGTGGAATCGCGACGATGCTCAGCAGCACGAAGATGATCGGCACCGCATATTGCACGAGGAAGTGGGAGATCTGCTCCCTGAGAGAGTACTTCATCGGGACTTCACCTTCACGACGCGCGTGAGCGCATACAGGATCATGCCGTTGGACACCACGATGCGCACCACCTCGGACATGTCGGTCTGGACGATGCTGTTGATGACCGACGGCGTCATGGTCAGGATTCCCTGGAACAGGATGGTTCCGATGACCACGTTCAGAATCGTGGCCTTGTTGACCGAAGCGCCGCCGATGAGAATCGCGGCGACGGCCGGGAAGGCCATCGTGAATGGCCCCATATAGAGCTGGATGAACCCGAAACTCTGCTCGTAGACGATGATTCCGACGGCGCCGAGAACCGTCGAAAGGATGACGGAGATCGTACGCATGCGGTCGACGTTCACGCCCGAGGCGCGGGCGTAATCGGGGTTGGATCCCACGGTCGTCATCGCCGTTCCGATCTTGGTCCGCATGAAGAGCCACATGAGGAAACACAGCAGTGCGAAGAAGAGGAACATTCCCGTCGGAAAATAGAAGTATTTTCCGTACTGGAAAGAGAGGAAGTCGCTGATCGCCCGGATCCAGTAGCCGTCGACGGAAATGGTCGTTCGCAATCCGGTTCCCGCGTATCCCCACACCATGCTCGGGCTCTTGTAGGGCAGAAGCAGCCACATGATGCACATGAACGCGACCGACGAGAAGCCGACATACGTCGCGATCATCATCTCGCCGCCCTTGACGCGGTTGAGCAGCAGACCGTACGCCCAGCCGAACAGGACCGCGATCGGGATCGCGATGCACATCGCCGCCAGGACGCCGAGAATTCCCGTAAGCTCCAGCTCGACGCTCGTCACCGCGCCGAGCAGTCCGGCGATGATCCCGAGCGGCAGGCCGAAGTTCAGGCCGCAGCCCGCCTGGACCATCGGCACCATCGCAAGCACCATGACGCCGTTCATCCCGAACCGCACAAGCGTATCGCTGATCGACGCGTCGACGCGAACCTCGACGAACGGAGCGATGACGAAGAGCCCCAGCAGAAACAACGCAATGATGATCCGCGGCCAGCCGGCCGCTTCAATAAACGATTTGATCCGTCCCATCACGCCGTCACCCTTTCACGCGTCTTCTGGACCTTGCCGAGCATGAGCAGGCCGAACTCGGTGGATGGCGCCGTCGCGGGCAGGATTCCGGCGACGCGCCCCTCGTCGATGATCGCGATGCGGTCGCAGATGGACCGTAGTTCCTCGAGCTCCGAGGAGATCATCACGACCGTCGCCCTGTTTTTCCGGTTGTATTCGCGCAACGTGTCGAGGACGACCTTTTTGGCGCCGACGTCGATACCGCGCGTCGGCTCGGCGACGAACAGCAGCTTCGGATCAAGCGCAAAGGCCTTTGCGAGGCAGATCTTCTGCTGGTTCCCGCCCGACAGCTCCACGACGCGCTGCCGTTCCGAGACGCACTTGATTTCGAGCGCCTGAATGTAATGTTTTGCACAGTCCCGAATCGCCGCCGCGTCGCGGATCCTGACGAGCCCTCCGAGAATCGACCGGAGGTATCGGTTCTGCACCTGAAGCGCCGTGAAAATGATATTCCATGCGATGGGTTCCTCGAGAAGCAACCCGACGCCCCTGCGGTCTTCCGAAACGGCGGCGATCCCGAGCGACAACGGCGCCATCGGGTCGTTCAGCGGGACGACGTCGCCGTCGAACGTCACGGTCCCGCCGGAGGGATACAACCCCATGATCCCGTTGCCGATTCCGAGTTTTCCCTGGCCGGCCAGACCGCCGATCCCGAAAATTTCGCCCTTGTGAACCTCGAGGTTCACGTCCCGGACGGTCTCTCCGGGCATGTCGACCCAGAGATTCTCGACCCTGAGGATGATCTCGCCGGAAGTCCGGTCCGCGTCCTCCTGCGTCCGCTGCGACTGTCCCTGGATGGACCGGCCGACCATCGCCGACGCGATCGACATGAGGTCGGTCTTCTCGGGAACGAACTCCCGGACGACCTCACCGTCCCGAAGGACGATGATTGTATCGCATATGTCGAGAATTTCCTGCAATCTATGGGAGATGAAAATGATCGAAATGCCGAGATCGGCGAGTTTTTTCATGGATTTGAGGAGAATCGCCGCTTCCGTCTCGGTGAGGACGGCGGTGGGTTCGTCGAGAACGAGAAGCCGGGTTCGCTTCTTGTCGATTTCGCGGGCGATCTCCGTGAATTGCTTGTGTCCCACGGGCATTTCGGAAACGCACATATCCGGATGAAGATCCACATTCAGCGTGTCGATCGCCGTTTCGGCGCGTTTCCGGATTTCGACCCTGTCGAGGGTCCGCAACCGGTCGCCGAATGCTTCGACAAGCACGTTGTATGTTGTGGATTCCCTGTTCAGGACGATGTTCTCCGCCGCCGTAAAGCCGGGAATGAGAGAGAATTCCTGATGCACCATCCCGACACCCGCTTCGAGCGCTTCGAACGGGCTGTTGAAGGAAACCTCTTTGCCGTCGATGTAGATCTTCCCCTCGAACCCGCCGGTTTCCTGAATGACCGGCATGCCGAAGAGGATATTCATGAGCGTGGACTTGCCCGCGCCGTTTTCGCCGACGAGTCCGAGGATCTGTCCCTTCTTCAGGGAAAAATTCACGTTTGCGAGAACCCTGTTCCCGAAGTAGGACTTCCCGACCCCTTCCATTCGGAGAAGCTCCTGATCTTCCATAAGACACCATCACCTCTTTGCGGGCCCGATCCGTTCCTCGCGGATTGGTCGAAAGCCCTGTCTCGTATCGTCAACCGGTCCGATTGCATGCAAAGGGGGAGAGAGTCAACCCTCTCTCCCCCTCGTGAACGAAACGGGGCCGGTTATTTTACCGTGAAGTACTTCTCGGGAACGGTGACTCCCGTCATTCCGAGATATCCGAGTCCGAACACATACGTATCCTCGTACATGAGCAGGTGGTTCTTTTTCTTGACGCCCGTGGCGATGTCGGTGTACAGACTGCCGTTCCACTTGGCGCCGGGGGTGAACTTTTCGTAGGCCGCGGTGACGTCCTTCATCTTGAGTTTGAGGTCCTTCGGAGTTTCCTTTCTCTCGATGAGAACCTTCGCGAGCTCGCCGAGCGCCACGGAGTTCGTGTAGCCGTAGGAGTACGCCCAGGTTCCCATGCGCTTGGCGCCGCCCTTGGCGACGACTGCGTCTTCGACCTTCTTCAGGATCTTCGGCCAGTCGCCCTTCACGTCGGACAATTCGATGCCGAGCGCTCCGGGATATCCCATGAGCGGAGAGGGAAGGTCGGCCTCGACGAAGTATCCGCCGAGTTCGGCGATTCTCTTGAGCAGCGGTTCGGTGTGCGCGTCGTTCGTGCAGAAGAACGCAGTCTTCTTGCCGTACTTGTCGAGCCAGGCCGGAACCTTCTCAAGGATGAACTGCTGCGCGCCGGGAACGCCGATGTCGCTCGTCGGGTCGGGCGCGGTCTCGAATACGAACTTCAGGCCGAGGTCCTTGCACGCTGCTTCCATGATGTTCCGGCGGCGGGAAAGAAGCTCGTAGCTCATGTGACGCGGGAAGGAAATATGGACGAACGTGTCGGCGCCCATTTTCTTCGCCGCGGCGATGATCAGATAGCCGCGCGCGATGTTGTCGGCGTTGATGACGACGTCGGCAACGGGTTCGATGGTGCCGGGATCCTCATGCGCTTCGCCGACCATGAGGAAGATGTCGGGGCGCTTCTCGCGGATCTTCTTGAAGGCCGGAGCCGTTCCGGGGATTCCCTGGTTGACGATGACGGCCTTCATCTTGGGATCGTCCGCGAGCGCGGCGATCTGGGAGATCGTCGTTTCCATTTCCGTCATGAAATTGTCCGGATAGGTGATGTGCTGGATCATGCCGCCGTTCTTGACGTCGCCGTACAGTTCGATGAGCTTCTCAGCGCCCCGGAGATCGTCTTCCGACTGGGACACCGTCCCCGTGCAGATGCCGATATGGAACGGAGCTTCCGCCGCGAGCGCCGCGCCGGACAGAGCCGCTGCGAGCGCCATACCCAAAACAAGAGCAAGTGCTTTTTTCATGAACCTGCCTCCTTTGAGAAATATGTGATGCGAACCATACGTTCAAAAGGGTATCCCATGCGTCGGAACATGTCAATGACAACATAAAAGGAAAGTTAATTTTATCGTTCGTTCGCTTCCGTAACCCCGGTTCCGGGACGTTCGAGATACCCCTGCATGAGCTTCGCGACCCCGCTCGCAAGATCCTGGAGCCGCTCGGGGACGACGCCTTCGGCGAGAAGCGCCTGATCGTACAGGAGACCGAGCAGAGAGTCTTTTTCCGACGCTTCCATGCCGTCGAGCCGTTCGTTCAGTTTCGTCACGAGCGGATGCGCGGCGTTGAGTTCGAGAATCCGTTTCGTCGGCGGCACGGCCTGCCCCATCTCGCGAAACATACGCTCCATCTGGGGCGAAAGCGCGTTCGGATCGGAGACCAGGCAGGACGGCGAGGACGTGAGCCGATCGGAGACCCGCACATCCCGTACGACCTTCGACAGGACCGTCTTCGCGGCGTCGATCAGCGGACGGAGCGTCGCTTCGCGTTCGGAACGGGAGGCCTCATCCTTCGTGTTTTCGCTTCCCGAAGGGGTGACTCCTTCGCGGGACACGGAGAGGAGCTTTTTCTCCTTGTATTCGAACGTCATGGGCATGACGAGGTCGTCAACGGGATCGCAGAGCAGCAGGACCTCTTTCCCCCCCGCGAGGAACGCTTCGAGGTGCGGGGAGCTTCGGAGCGCGTCGCAGTCGCGTCCCGTCAAATAGTAGATTCCCTCCTGCCCTTCGGGCATCCGGGAGATGTATTCGTCGAGCGTGGTCAGGCCATCGTCCTTCGTGCTCCGCCAGAGACACAGGTCGAGGATCTGCTCGCGAACGTCGGGCTCCTGGACGATGCCCTCCTTGAGAACGGCCCCGAACTCTTTCCAGAACGCGCCGAACGTGTCGCGGTTCTCGTCGCGGAGCTTCTTCAGGCTTGCGAACACGCGGCGGACAAGGCTCCGCCGCATGATGCGCAGCTTCGGGTCGTTCTGCAGGATCTCGCGGGAGATGTTCAGCGGAAGGTCCTCGGAGTCGATGACGCCGTGAAGGAACCGCAGAAATCCGGGGACGATGTCCGTACACCCGCTCATAATGAAGATCCGTTTGATGTACAGGCTGATGCCGCTCTCCCGTTCCCTGAAGAACAGGTCGCCCGGCGCCTTCGAGGGGATGAAGACGAGCCCCCGGAATTCCGTGGCGCCTTCCGCGGAGAAGAGAATCCGGCGCAGCGGCGGGTTCGTATCGTGCGAGAGATGCCGGTAGAACTCGGAGTACTCTTCGTCGGACACCTCGGACTCGGGGCGCGTCCAGATGGCCTTCATCGAATTCAGAACGACGTCCTCCGCGACGGTTTTGCCGTCCTTTTCGGACGTGACGGACATCTCGATCGGGCAGGAGACAAAATCGGAGTATTTCCGTACGATCTCACGGATCGTCCATTCGGAGACGTAATCCTCCATCCCGGTTTCCTCGTTTTCCGGCTTGAGATGCAACTCGACCGTCGTTCCGAACCCGCCGGGTAGCGCGCCGAACGCCCCGGGGGCGTCCGCCCGTTCGATCGTGTACGTTCCGTCTCCGGTCGACTCGAACCTCCAGACGTCGGAAGTCCCCGCGCGTCGCGTGACGAGGACGACCCTGTCGGCAACCATGAAGCTCGAATAGAACCCTACGCCGAACCGGCCGATCAGCATTTCCGCCATGTTCTGCTCCGGCTGCTCCTTCACGCGTTCGAGAAATTCACGCGTTCCCGACCGCGCGATCGTCCCGAGAAACTCGACGATCTCCTCGCGCGTCATGCCGATGCCGTTGTCCGATATCGAGAGGATCCGATCCTTCTCGTCCCGGTCGATCCGGATCTTCGGCTCGTGTCCGGCCGCAAAATCGGGATTGCGGATCGCCTCGAGCCGAAGCTTGTCAAGCGCGTCCGACGCGTTCGATATCAGTTCCCGCAGGAAGATCTCCCGATGGGAATAGACCGAGTAAATCATCATTTCGAGAATCTGTTTCGCTTCCGTCTGAAACTGGAGCCGCTCCGTTTTCGCATCAAAATCCGTCACGTATTCCACTCCCCTTTCGAAGCACGTTTCGACACACAAAAAGGCGGCAGACCGCACACCCTCGTCGGTGCGGCCTGCCCCCGTCCTTCCCCTTATACTGTCCGTGCCTGCTAGTTCACTTTGTTGATGTGCTGCGCGAAACGCGTGTCAAGTTCCTTCCGGCAGTTGATCACCCCGGACACATATCGGGGGGCGTTCCCGCCGACATAGCGTTTGAGGGCCTTCTGGACGTCGCCGCCCGATGACCTGAGATAGCACGAAAAAATATACGTCCCTGCCAGGATGTTCTTCTTGGGATCGTAGATGTCCGTCCGCGAATCGATGCCGGAGAACGATGAGGTCAGGCCGGTCCTGTGGGCCTTCCAGTTGATCTGCATGAGCCCGTGGCTCGTTCGCGAACGAACGTTGCTCTGCGCCCCCGACTCTTTGACGATGATTGCGGAGATCATGAAGGGATCGACGCCGAATTCATCCGAGGCGTCCATGATGTAATTCGCCCAAACCGCAGCCTTCGCCGAATCCAGCTCGGCGTTGCTCTTCCGGAGCCGTTCGGCGATGACGCCTTTCTTGATTCTTCGGGCATCGACGTGATTTTTCTTCGAGGGTTTTGTCCGGGACGCCTGAACCTGAAGCTTGTCCAGACGTTCTCCTTCCGCGCGCGCCTGCACCGCGAAACACAGAACGAGCACAAATGCCGCCATGATTGCAAATACCAACGGAGAACCGAATGTCTTACGGTCCATAGATCCGCCTCCTTTACACGTTCACAAAAAAACACCTCAGGGGGAGGGTCTGTTTCTCACGGACGAGATTATAGCGACCGAACGTGAGTTTGGCAAATCGCATACAATAAACCAAAACACATACTTTTTGAGAGTCTTACAAGGAAAAGCTTTCATAAAAACGGCGGACCCCCCGCTACATGTGGTGGGCCGCGGAATGGGCCTACGCCGGACGGTTACGCTTCGGAAAGGTGCGATCGTTTTCGCCCCGCCCGCCACCCACGGAACCGCCAGATCAACGAATACACCGGAGGGATGACAAAGAGCGCAAGGCTGCCCCCCGCCACGATGCCGCCGATCGAAACGATCGCCATCGGCGCTCGGTACGCCCCTCCGGCGCCGAGGCCGAGTGCCAGCGGAAGCATTGCGATAACCGAGGTCAGGTCCGCCATAATGATGGGGCGAAGACGCACCGTGCAGGCTTCCAGAATCGCCTCCGTCGGGTCCTTTCCCTCCTTGCGCGTCATTTCCGCATAGTCGAGGATCACGAGGGCGTTGTTGACCACCATGCCGACCAGCATGATGAACCCGAGAATCCCGTAGATCGACGTATTCGTGTTCGTGATGAACTGCAGCGGGATCACGCCGATGACCGCGAGCGGAACCGTCAGCATGATGATCAGCGCGTAAAAATACGACTCGATGATCGCGGCGATCATGAGGAAGGTCAGGATGATGGCCATGACGAAAGCGATTCCCAGATACAGGAAGTTTTCCCGCATATCCTCGACTTCGCCGCCGTACTTGATCCGGTATCCCCGCGGGACGGTGACTTCCTTGAGTTTTTTCTGGATCTCCGCGAAAACTTCTCCGACGGAGCGACCGGAGACATCCGCCTGGACGGTTACGGAACGCATCCGGTCCGTGCGGAGAATGCGCGTGGGGCCGAGGCCGTAGGTCATAACCGCAACGGATTTGAGGGGAACGTAGACATCCCGCGCCGGCAAGGGCAGATCGGGAACCTGAAAGACCGTCTCCACCTTCGCCGGTTCGAGCCGCGCCAGGATATCGTATTCCTTCCCGCCCGACCGGAAAACTCCGGCTTTCTTCCCGGTGATATACCCCCGCGTCGCAACGGCTACATCATCGACGGTCAGCCCGAGCTGCCCAAGACGCCAGCGGTTGGGTTCGACGCGAAGTTCGGTCCGTCCCAGACGCCAGTCCACATCGGCATCCACGGCGCCTTTCGTCTCCCGGACGAGCGCCAGCATTTTCAGCGCTATCGCATTCAGCGTTTCGATATCGTCGCCGATGACCGACACCTCGATGGGTTTTCCGGGGCCGCCTCCGCTTTCTGCGGCCGCGACCGTGGTCGTGAGGTCCGGAATTCCGGCGAGATAGGGGCGAAGCATGTCGGCGATGTCAAAGGTGCTCGGGCGATCCTTTTCCTTCGTCATGAACAGCCGGACCCGGCTCCGGTTGACGCCGGAATTCGTCCGGTTTCCGCCCACGAGGACCTCGACGGTCTGAACCCCGGGCAGATCTTTTGCGAATGCCTCCACCTGACTGGTGATACGGCGCGTGTATGCAAGAGACGCGGTCGTCGGAAGCTCCATGTCGATTTTCACGACCCCTTCGTCGACTCTCGGCGTGAATTCCACGCCAAGGCGCGGCCACAGGGAAACGGCCCCGACGAACATCGCCCCGAACAGAACGAACGTCAGCCACGGGTGCCGGACGCTTTTCGTCACCAACACATGGTGCAGATCCTCGAAACCGGAGTAGAGCCAGATCCACCAGCCCGTGAGAAATCGGGTCACCCGGCCCGGGGGACCGTACGGCGTCCGGGCAGCCATCATCGGCGTAAAGGTCAGGGCGGTCCAGAGCGAAAAGATCGTCGAAAAGACCACCGTCAGGGCGAAATCCCTGAGAAACTGCCCGGCGATCCCCTGTGTGAATGCGACCGGAATGAAGACGCCAAGGTTCGTCGACGTCGTCGACAGAACAGAGATCGCTATCTCCGCGGTTCCCTTTTCCGCCGCCTCCACCGGACCGTACCCCATTTCGCGATAGCGGAAGACGTTTTCGAAAACGAGGATCGCATTGTTCACGAGGACGCCGATCGAAATTGCGAGCCCCAGCGTACTCATCATGTTCATCGTGATATTGTATGCGTACATCAGGATGAACGTCGCGATGACGGCCGTCGGCATCGTGATCGCGACCACCAGCGTGACGGAGATGTTCTGCAGGAACAGGAAGAGGACGAGCCCGCAGAGCAGAATCCCCTGCCCCATGTTCGTGAAGACGTTCCAGATGGATTCCTTGATGAAGTTTGAATCGTCGTTCGTGATGATGACGGTGAATCCTTCCGGCAGAAATTCCTTGATTTTGTCGAGTTCCTTCCGAATCTCCGCGCTCAGCGAGACGATGTTGCTGTTCGGGCTCGCGATGCACTCGACGAAAATCGCCTTGCGTCCCTGATACGTGGCGTACCCCCGTTCCTCTTCCGTGGCGTCGACCACCCGGGCGAAGTCCGATATCCGGATCGAGACGCCGTCCTTCCGGTAGAGACGTATCTCGCCGATCTGCGCCGCGTCATCGACCTGTCCGATGACGCGAACCGTCAGCTCCCTGTCGCCCTTCGCGATATGGCCGGAGGGATCGTTGAAGTTGTTGACGGACAGCGTGCTGATGACCTCGCTGAGGGTCACGCCGAAGTGGGCGAGCTTGGCGGGGTCGATGTACACGTTGATTTCGCGCTTTCTTCCGCCGAGAATATCGGCCTTCGCGAGCCCCCGGAGCTGCGTCAGGCGGCGCTGGATCTTGTCCTCCACCACATCGTAGGCCAGTTCCGGCGGAAGGCTCGAGGTCACGGCGATGGTCATGAACGGTTCGGCGTTGATGTCGACCTTTTCCGTCACCGGCTCTTTTGCGTCTTCCGGAAGCTGCGAGGCGATGGCCTTGACGCGGTTCGAGACGTCGAGCACGGCCTGCGAGATGTTGACGTCGTACTTGAACTCCGCCACAACGAAGGAAGCTCCCTCGACGGAGTAGCTCTTGATCTGCTTGATTCCCTCCACCTGCGCGACGGCGTCCTCGATCGGCTTGCTCACGAGCGATTCGATCTCGGTCGGGCCGGCGCCTTCGTAGATGGTGCTGACGACGACGATCGGAATATCGACCTTCGGAATGAGCGCGACGCCGAGGCTCAGGTAGCTGTATATTCCGATAACCACGGCAAGCAGAATGGTCACGGTCGTGAAGACCGGACGCCGGATGAATAATCGGAGGACTCCCATGACAGGCCCCGCCTAGTTCGTTTTCGGCAGATCGGCGGATGTCGTTCCCGCGCCCGCCGGACGTCCCGGTGCGCCGGATCCCGGCAGCGCGGCCCCGGGGTCGTCCGGACCGCCGCGGACCCAGATCTTCGCGCCGTCGTACACGCTGTCCAGCCCTTCCTTGACGAGTATGTCGCCGGGGAAGAGCTTGGAACGGACTTCGACGATTCCGCCCTGTCCGTCTCCGAGGGTGACCACGCGCCGCACGGCCCTGTCTCCCGAGACGACGAACACCAGCGTGGATTCTCCTTCGCGGCGAAGGACCTCGTACGGGATCGAGATGACGCCGTCGCGCGAATCCACCTGAAGCTCCACCTCGACGAACGTTCCGGGCAGGAGGTTCACCCCCGGCTGAAGCGAGACGATGCAGCGGTGCATTCCCGTGGACGCTGTCGCCTGCGGGTCGAGCCGCTTCACGCTTCCGGGAAAGGTCAGCCCCTGGAGGTGAATCCGTGCGGACACCCCGGGGCGCACCCGCAGGATATCGGCAGGCGCGAGCGCGACGTCGACTTCGAGATTCGACAGATCCGCGACCTTCAGCAGCTGTCGTCCGGCGTCGGCGATTTCTCCGATCTCCGCGTCCCGGGCCACGACGACGCCCGTCAGCTTCGACCGCACGACAGTGCGGGAAAGCCGCGTATGAACGTCCGTCAGCAGGGACTTCTTCTGTTGCAGAGCGACGTACGCCTTCTCGACTTCCTGCTTCGACACCCCTCCCGCGGAATGCAGGCTCTTTTTCCGCTCGTACTCCTTGAGGGCGTCCTGATAGTCGGCGGTCAGCGCCGAAAGGTGCGTCCCCTCCAGCTCCCGGGACAGTTCGACGAGGATGTCTCCCGCCTTCACGCGATCCCCCACCTGAACGGACACGCCCGTGATGTACTCGCGAACGAACGACGTCACCTGCTGCGTCGTCGCCGACTGCACCTGTCCGTAGAACGTCTTCCAGAGGTCCCATCGTCCCTCTTCGACCGTGTACGTCATGACGGGGATCCCCTTTTCCGCCCGTATGTCGGCCGAGCTCGGACCTGCGGGGCGGGCCGCGTTCGGGAAGGCCAGACGGTACCCGACGAACAGGAACACCGCCCCGAAGAGGACTATCCAGAACCCCCGGCTGAGAAAGCGGGACCAGAAGCCCCGCTGCGCCGGAGATATCGGTTCCTGGGTCATAGTTTCGTTCCTCCGTTATTTTCCGCCGGCGTACGTGTTCGAATAGCCGGCGACATATTGCCCAATCGCCTTCCGAAGACTCACAAGGGCGAAGTACATGTCCTTGATCGCGTTCAGGTGTTCTGTCCGGACCTTCCGGTTTTCGACCTGCGCGTTCAGGAGGTCGATCTGCGCGCCCATGCCTTCCTTATACATGAGCTGCGTAATCTTGAGTTCCTCGTCGGAGCGGGCCACCTGCTGGCGTTTGCTGAGCTCCACGGCGACGGCGCTTTTCCATTCGTTTTCCGCAAGGGCGAGCTCCTTCGTCACTTCGTTGCGCTTCGATCGGAGCGAGGCGTTGGCGGCTTCGAGCGTCTTTTCCTTTTCCCGGACGTTCGCCTTCGTGGCCCCGCCATCCGAAACCGGCACGCCGACCGTCAGCGAGAAGATCGCCTCTTGCTCCGGCGGCGTCGATTTCGCTGAATCCGTGAGAAAGACATACCCGACGCTGCCGTCCAGAGTCGGCGACATTCCCTTCGCGGCAAGCGACCGAAGTACCTTCGCCCGCTCGACCGAGAGCGTCCCCGCGCGGACATCCGGACGAGCCGTCCACGCGGCCTCGAAATCCGCAGAAACCGTCCTGTCCGGGACAAGCAGCTCGGTCCGGACGGGGACCGCTTCCTCGCCTCCCGCAAGGGCGGCGAGCCGGGAGAGCGCGTCCGTATAGAGCGCTTCGGCCTCAACGAGGAAACTCCGGCTCTCTTCAACCTTCGCGGACGCCCGGATGACATCGAGCTTCGGCACCAGCTGGTTGGCGTACTTCTCTTCGGTGACCCGGAGATCCTCGAGACGCTGCGCCAGCGTGTCTTTCTGGAGTTGGACGTTCGCGCGCGCGAGCACGGCGCTCCAGTAGGTCTGCTCGGCCTGCGCCAGCAGCGAGTTGACCGTCGCAACATGTTCCGAGGCGGCGATTTCGTAGCCGAGCACGAGCTGTCGCTCCTGGGCGCCGTAGATTCCCGAAATGTCGAACCGATGGGTGACCGCGACGGAGAGCGTGTAGTCGCCCCCGGTATCGCCCGTGACGCGGGACGCGTTTCCCTTGAGTCCGGCGGCAGGTCGCTGCGTCGCCAGCGCCGACCGGACGGAAAAGTACTTCGCCTCGACCAGCCGCAGCGAGGCGCGGATGTCTTCGTTCGACCGCCGCACCAGAGCAAGGTACCCGTTCACGTCAACATCTCCCGCCGAAGCCCGTCCGGTCACACCCTGCGGCAGCAGCAGCAACATCGCTATTACACATACGAAAAGCCTCTTCATGCACCGTCACCCCTCTCCGGATTCCGAAAAAACATTCCGACCTGCACACACTCCGCGCTCCCCGCGACACGACGGGTATACGCCTTCCCGTTACGGGAATGTCAACATCGTCCGCAGTCCGAACGTCCCGTTCGCCGGTTTCGCACGGAAAGCGACAAGCGGCCTAGAGTATTAGTGTGAACTCTCGTACTGTCAAGGGAAATATGTATTTCGATTTCATTTTTCTACAAATCCCGTACGCATATCCCGCCATAAAAAAAGGACGGCCTCAAGAGGCCGTCCTTTATCTCATCGTCTGATTTGCGAACTGAGCGGGCGCGCTACACCTTCTGGACGTTGGAAGCCTGAGGCCCCTTGGCGCCCTGAGTGATCTCGAACGAAACCTTCTGTCCTTCCGCAAGCGTCTTGAACCCGTCGCCCATGATGGCGCTGTAGTGAACAAAGACGTCCTTGCCCTCGTCAGTCGTGATAAAGCCGTAGCCCTTGGCCTCGTTAAACCATTTCACTGTTCCTTGGGTCATAAATAGAGAGCCTCCCTAAATAAATTAAATACGCCGGATACTATCCGGCGCTATTACAATATATGATGGATGCGGAACTGTCAAGCAATTTCGCACCCGTTTTCACATCCGACAAATTTCTTTGACACCGCTCCATCCGAGCCCCTATACTGACGCTACAGTCTCTTCCACGCGCCAAGAGTCCCCCGGGGGTTCCGGGACGGGGCGGCGCGCTATGGAGCCAAAGGACGGACAGAATGTGATACGTGTCAATGATATCACCCTCCGCTTCGGAGAACGCCTGCTTTTCGACAATCTGTCGATGAATGTCCCGGACGGCGCCCGCGTCGGACTCGTCGGATTGAACGGGTCGGGAAAGACCACGCTCCTTCGCATCCTGTCGGGCGGCATGGATCCGGACGACGGATCGGTCGTGATTCCGGGACGGCATCGTCTGGGATACCTTCCCCAGGATCTCGTGGAACTCCAGGACATCCCGCTGCTTGCCCTGTTGCGGGAACGCGCCGGTGTCGCGGACGCAGAACGGGAGATGGAGCGCCTCTCACAGGAGATTTCCGAAGGCGGCCCCCGCCTGCCCGACCTCCTGCGGCGCCACGAGGAGGTCCAGCGGCGGTTCGAGGCGCTGGAAGGCTATGCGTTCGATTCGCTGGCTGGAAAAGTGCTTACGGGACTCGGGTTCCGCGACGCCGACAGAACCCGCCGCTGCGGCGAGTTTTCGGGCGGCTGGAAGATGCGGATCCTGCTGGCGTCCATCCTGCTCGGCGCGCCGGACATCCTGTTGCTTGACGAACCGACGAACCACCTGGATACGGAGAGCATGGAATGGCTGGAAAGCTGGCTTTCCGGCTTTCGCGGAACCATGATCGCCGTGGCGCACGACCGGCGCTTTCTGGACCGGATGTGCACCCATGTCGCGGAGCTGGAAAACCGCTCCGTCACGCTCTATCGCGGCAGCTATTCCGAGTACCTCCGGGAACGCGAACAACGACGTGAGGAAGCCCTTCGGAACAGGGAACGACAGGAGGCCTTCATCGAACGGACCGAATCGTTCATCGAACGCTTCCGGTACAAGGCGACGAAGGCCGCGCAGGTCCAGAGCCGCATCAAGACGCTCGAAAAAATCGAGATCGTGGAAATCGACGGCCCGAAAAAATCCGTCAATATCCGTTTTCCCGAGTGCCCGAGGAGCGGACATGAGGTCGTCCGCGTCACCGATGTGGGCAAGAGCTATGGCGACGTGAGCGTGTTCCGCAACGTCTCCTTCTCGATCAACCGGGGGGAAAAGATCGCGCTCGTCGGGGTCAACGGCGCGGGGAAGTCCACGCTGTCGCGGCTCATCGCCCGGCAGGAGGCCCCCACCTCCGGAGACGTGCGCCACGGACACAACGTCAGGGTCGCCTTCTTCTCCCAGGAGAGCACGCAAAACCTCGACTACCGCCGGTCCGTATGGCAGGAAGCCCTCGACGCTGGAGGACCGCTGCTCGAAGGGCCGCGACGGACGCTGCTCGGAGCGTTTCTCTTCTCGGGGGACGACATTCATAAATCCGTTTCCGTCCTCTCGGGCGGCGAAAAATCGCGACTCGCGCTGTTCAAGATCCTGCTCCGGGATTCGAACCTTCTCATTCTCGACGAGCCGACGAACCATCTGGACATGACGACGCGGGAACTTTTCCAGGAAGCCCTTCTGGAGTATTCCGGCACGCTCGTCATAGTTTCCCACGACCGGTTCTTCCTGGACTCGCTCGCGACCCGGATCATCGAAATCAGGAACGGCGGCATCCGCGACTACCCGGGGAACTACTCCTATTTCCTCGGAAAGCGGGCGGCTCTGGACGCGCAGGCGCAGGAACAGGGATCCGGCGTCTCGCCGGCCGGCGGCGTGATAGCGGACGACCGGACGAAGAAACGCTCCGAAGCCGAACGCCGCAACGAACGATACCGCCGGAAGCGGATCGTCATGGAGACGCTGACGCCTCTCGAGACGGAAATTGCGGCGCTCGAACGGGAGCAATCGGAAACCGACGGGCTGCTCTGCACCCCGGACGTTCTGGCCGATTCCCGCCGGGTGCAGGACCTCATGCTCCTGCGAAGCAAAGCATCGGCCCGGCTCGACGAGCTGCTGCCGAAATGGGAATCCCTGATGCTCGAAATCGAGCAGATCGACGGGGAGGATTCGTGACCCCGCAGCGGAACGGAACAACGATGAGGAGGAATGCCGGGATGCATTATGGGAAACGCTTCGCCATGCCCGCCCTGTTGGCGGCGATCATCGCCTGCAGCTGCGGGACGCCCGCTTTCGCGACGCCGGTTTCCGGAGACGCGGGAGCGCTGCTGATGGACTTTTTCGCGAAAAAGTTCACGCCTGACGAGATGGTTATGGTTCTCGACGAACCTCCCGATCCGTCGGGTTCCGTCCGGGACATGTATCTCGACATCAAGGGCTGCTCCATCGGCGGCGTCCGGGTCGCGTCGCTCAAGGTCCGGGGCATGGGCGTCGAACTGACGCCGGTTTCGGAGTGGACGAAGGGGAACGTCGACGTGAAGCGCATGCTCCACGCGGTGGCCGATTGCCGGATCACCGCGGACGACATCAACCGGAATCTTCTCGGGAAGGACTTCGGGGACGACGACCACTGGCACGGCATCCAGCTCTCGATCGGAAAGGACGGGGTGTACGCGCGGGGGTACTATCAGGTTCGCGTGCTGTTCACGCTCGATGTCCTCATCGAAATCACGAGTCGCTTCCGGATCGTCGACGCGCAGCAGATCTGGCTTTCGGACTACACGCTCGCCGTCAACCGCGTCGGCGTGCCGGATTTCATCACGGACAAAGCCGTCTCGCAGATCCAGCCGATTCTCGATCTCTCGAAATTCGTCTTTCCGTTGCGGCTGCACGCGATCGAATACGAGGCGGGCGCCGTCCGGATCCGGAGCAGGGTTCTCCCCGAACCCATACAGGGCGTGACGTACACCTACAAGAAGGCGGCCGTCACTCCTCAATAACGACGAGCATCCCGGGGGCGACGCGGCGACGCAGGTCGGAGACATCCTGGTTCCGCATCCGGATACACCCTTCGGACACCCTGCCGCCGATGGACAGGGGATCGTGCGTTCCGTGAATCCCGATCCCCTGCCACCCGGTCTTGAGCCGGATGAACCACGGTCCGTAGGCGCCTTTGATCTGTCCCTTGCCGTCGCCGAAGTCGTGGGTCCAGGAGGACGCGTCGTGTATCTTTTCTATGGAAAAACGGCCTTCGGGCGTGCGGTTGTCTCCCGAACGCAGTTTCTTGCCGCCGTTTCTGCCGACCGCAATGGGGTAGGACTGTTCCACGTCGTTCCCGCGATAGAGAATCAGCGTGAAGCGGCTCTTGACGATGCGGATCCATCGCTGGTCCCGTTCGACCGGACCGGCGGGCGGGGGCAGATCCCGCTGCGGAATGGCCGCGACGGGAGTCGGCCGGGCCGGCTCCACCGGCGACGCCAGAGGCTCCGTGGGGCGTGTCGGAGGGTGCGGCTGTTGGGTGAGACGATACGCCCAAACGCCCGCCGCGACGGCGAGAAGCAGGACGAGACCGAGAGCGAGATACGCGAGCTTTCCCGTACGAATGGAATATCCCTCCGCAGCCGGTGCGTGTGATTTTCAAACAGCATGCAGTGTATCGGCCGCGCCCTTCGGGTGTCAAGCGTAATTTCCGGCCGACTCCGGGGATGCTCGAAAGCGCCTCGCGGTCTCTTGTTCTTTGCGAAACCGATGCTTCAGTCTTCCCCGGGCTTGTAGCCCTCCTCCTGTTCGATGCGAGCGGCTTCTGCTTCCGACACCTTCGGCCTTCGAAGCCAACTCTTCTTTTTCAGCTCGACCATCGCATCATCCGCCTCCCTGATCCCGTGAAGCGACGCCCTGAAATACAGCCGGTAGGCCTTGGCGAAGTTCTGCCGCACCGCGCGGCCGTCTTCGTACATCCGCCCCAGGTTATAGAGCGCGTTCGGGTGCCCTTGTTTCACGGCCTTACGGTACCACTCGATCGCCAGAGTGTCGTCCCGGGGCGCACCGTGGCCGTTTGCATACATCCAGCCGCGATTGAATTGCTCATCGGCGTTTCCCTTTTCTACGTCTTCGCGACGCGATTCCGGGGACGCCGCATCGCCGGGGTCCGTGTCCGGCGTTTCGACGCCCCCGGGCTCCGGCGCGCCGCTCTTCGTTTCGTCCGGATTGACCTGAGCGAGCGACTCTCCCCGCTCCGCAACGGAAAGAACGGAAGCGGCCGCATCCAGGCAGGATTGCGCATACGGATGCCCCTGCTCCGCGGCCCGGGAGAACCATTCGGCGGCTTTCACGGAATCCTGCGGCGCGACGGTCCCCTCCAGAAACATCTTCCCGAACCTGTATTGCGCTTCGGGAGTCACCGGAACGGCGAAATGCGCCGCAAAGTGCGCGCACTGCTCCCCGGCGCTCTTTTCGGCGTTCTTTTCCATCTCGGCGGCGCGCCCGAAATCGCCGTTGTATTCGAGCCATTTTTGAACGAACCCTCTGTCCACGACGAACAGGGCGTCGTTCCACGCCTCGTCCCCTTCGAGAAAGGCGTTCGCCAGTTCTTCAGGCGTCCGGTATTCCTTTCCGCGAAAAAAGAAGGTTCTCTCGGGAAGTGACATTTGCGTTTCCCCCTCATCGATCCGCATTGTCGGATGAAGCGACACGTTCCGCCGAAACCCTGCGATATGCAACGAAAGAAGTCTATCATGAACGCTCCCGAAGCGAACGACGGCGTCCGCGAGAAGGAAAGGAACGCGTCGAACGCATTTCGGCATCGCGCCAAAGGGAAGGGGTTTCGTGTATACATCGAAAAGGGACACAATTTCCCCTTGCCCTTCCGCCCTCAGGGTCGTACACTATGCTCGCTTTTCATTATGGTCCCCATACAGAGGAGGAATATCGGAGTGGAACACCCCCCGTCCTACAGTTTCGACCTTGAGCGTTTTATGCCAAGGGAACGGTTTGAAGCCATCAAAGCATTCGCCGCGGATAAAGAAACACCCTTTCTCGTCATCGACCTCAAACGCGTCGCGCAGCACTACGATCAGCTCAAGGCAGGACTCCCCTTCGCGAAAGTGTATTACGCCGTCAAGGCGAATCCGAATCCCGAAGTTCTGAAGCTGCTCATCGACAAGGGAAGCTGTTTCGATATCGCGTCTATTTACGAACTGGATTTGATGCTCGGACTGGGGGTTTCCCCCGATCGTCTCAGTTACGGCAACACGATCAAGAAGGCCGAACATATCGCCTACGCCTACGAAAAGGGAATCAGGCTCTATGCGACGGATTCCGAGAGCGATCTGAACAAGATCGCGACGCACGCGCCCGGATCGAAGGTCTTCTTCCGGATCCTGATGGACGGCAGCGGCGCGGACTGGCCGCTTTCGAGAAAGTTCGGCGCCCATCCGGACACGATCTACAATCTCATTCTCGACACCCCGGCGCTCGGCCTCGATCCGTACGGCGTCTCCTTTCACGTCGGCTCGCAACAGCGGGACATCGGCCAGTGGGACAACGCCATCGCGACGGTTCGCTACCTTTTCGAGGCCGTCCGCGAAAAGGGCGTGCCGCTCCGGATGATCAATCTGGGCGGCGGATTCCCGGCGAAATACCTGTCCCCGACATCGGAGACGAACGTCTACACCGCGGAAGTCACGCGTTTTCTCAGCGAGGATTTCCCCGAGGGAATCCCCGATATCATCATCGAGCCCGGAAGATCCATGACGGGCGATTCGGGACTCCTCGTCAGCGAGGTCGTCATGATCTCCAAGAAGGCGGAGGCGAACCAGTACCGGTGGGTGTACCTCGACATCGGCAAGTTCGGAGGCCTGATCGAAACGCTCGACGAATCGATCAAGTACCCGATCTACGTCGAACGCACGGGAGAAACCCAGGAAGTCATCCTCGCCGGCCCGACCTGCGACAGCATGGACATCCTCTACGAGACCGAGAAATACAAGCTTCCGCTCTCGCTGCAGGAGAAGGACCGCGTGTACTTCTTCTCGACCGGGGCATACACGCAGAGCTATTCGTCGATCTGCTTCAACGGGTTCCCGCCCCTCCGGGCGTACGTATTCGACCGGGATTGACGTCGGACGAGCCTGTAACGCCAGAGGGGGAAGGGATCCGTGGAGACGAGGCCGAAGCGGCGCAGCGAGCTGTGGTTCACCGAGGAGCAGACACGGGACATGCGGCTGTCGCTTCGCGTCGACGCAACGCTGCTTCATGCGCAGACGCCCTATCAGGAACTCGCCGTTCTCGACACGCCCGAATACGGACGCATGATCGTCCTTGACGGGGCGATCCAGATCACCGAGCGGGACGAGTTCTGCTATTCGGAGATGATGGCGCACATCCCCCTGTGCGCCCATCCCGCCCCCGGCTCCGTTCTGATCGTAGGCGGCGGGGACGGAGCCGTCCTCCGGGAGGTCCTGCGCCACCCGTGCGTCACGCGGGCTGTCCTTGTGGATATCGACGAGCAGGTTATAGAAGCGTCCCGGCGGTTCCTCCCGTCCATCGCCTCGTCGATGGACGATCCCCGCGCCGAGGTCCGGCATACCGACGCGATCGAATACATCCGGAACACGCACGGCGAGTTCGATGTCGCGATCGTGGACAGCACGGACCCCGTGGATTTCGCCGCAGGGCTCTTCGAGGCCCCCTTCTACCGTGATCTCCGGCAGGCGCTGCGCGAGGACGGAATGGTCATCGCGCAGACGGAATCGCCCTTTTCGGACGCTTCTGTCGTCACTGGGGCCTTCGACGCGCTCCGGCGCGTCTTTCCGGTTGCGCGCCTCTGCTGGGGCGCGATGCCGACATACCCGACGGGAATGTGGACCTACACGGTCGGGTCGTCTTCGTATGACCCGTCCGTTCCCGTGCGTTCCTGTCCGCCCGGGACGCGCTACTACACGCCGGATGTCCACAGGGCCGCGTTCGCCCTTCCGGCGTTTCTCTCGGAATTGATCCGATAATATCCTGTCGGGAATACCCCGGCGTACAGGGAACGAGTTGGAGGGAACAGGAAGTATGAGAGTATTGGTCGCCCTTGGCGGCAACGCGATTTTGCAGCCCGGGCAGCGGGGCGTCGCTGCCGAACAGCGGGAAAACGTTCAGAAAACCGTTGAGCAGATCGTCCGTATGATTCGGGCGTCGCATGAGGTTGTCATCACCCACGGGAACGGCCCGCAGGTCGGCGCCATCCTGATTCAGAACGAGCTGGGGAGCGCAAAGGTTCCGGCCATGCCGATGGATCTCTGCGGCGCCGAAAGCCAGGGACTCATCGGCTACATGTTCTGCCAGAGCCTGGAAAACACCATGCGCCGGGAAGGAATCGAGGGACGCGAGCCGGTGTGTCTCGTCACCCGGGTGGAAGTGAACCCCGACGACCCGGCGTTCTCCCACCCCACGAAGCCCGTCGGTCCTTTCTCCACGGAGGAGGCGGCGCGAAAGCGCATGGCCGAAACCGGCGAACACTGGATCGAGGATGCGGGGCGCGGCTGGCGGCGGGTTGTCGCGTCGCCCGATCCCACGGGAATCGTCGAACGGAATGTCATCAACACGCTCGTGTCCAAAGGATTCGTCGTCGTCGCGTCCGGCGGGGGCGGAATTCCTGTCGTTCGTCGTCCCGACGGCTCGCTTGAGGGCGTCGAGGCGGTCATCGACAAGGACCTCGCCGGAGAACGGCTCGCCGCCGAGGTCAAGGCGGACGTCTTCATGATCCTCACGGACGTCCCGGCCGTCTCGGTGAACTACCGGCAACCCGGGGAGCGCCGGCTCCACAGGGTCACGGCGGACGAAGTCGAGGCCTTCGAACGGGAAGGGCACTTCAAGGCGGGATCGATGGGGCCGAAAGTCAAGGCCGCGCTCCGATTCGTCCGAAACGGCGGAAAACGGGCCATCATCGCGAGCCTGAACGACGCCCTCGAAGCCCTCGAAGGCGCATCGGGAACGCAGATCGTCCCGTAAACCGGTCAGACCGGGCGGAGGAAGGCGCTTTCGCGCCTTCCTCCGCTTTTTTCTACCGCGAGAACGAATTCCTCCAGATCTCCTCGAAACGACCGATGTGTTCCGGTCCCGGAACACGCAGGCGGACAAACTGCTCACAGTGTTCGCCGAGCCCCTCGAAGCACTCCCCCGGCTCCGTCCGGATCCCCGCTCCCATCAGGCGCTCGTACAGGCTCCCGGGTCGCCGGTCGTGCAGCAGCATGATCGGCGAGCGGAGATCCGTCGGGGCGGCCGACATGTCCGGCGAGGCCGCGACGCACTCCAGCACGCGGCGTTTCATTGCGGACACCGTGTCGCGCGTGCGGCGCGGATAGTCTTCATCCTTGAGGACCTCGGGAAGAACCGCGAGCGCAACGGAGTTCAGCGGGAAGGGATCCTCGACGATCCGCAGAAGCGCCATGGCCTTCCGGTCCCGTATGACGCCGTACCCCGCCCGCAGGCCCGCGAGCCCCCACCCCTTCGAAAAGCTGCGGACGCAGATGATCGCATCGTGCGACAGGGTGATCGCGGACTGCTCCGGAGGGATGTAGTCGCCGTAGGCTTCGTCCGAGATCAACAGCGCTCCCTTTTCGGCGCAGCGGTCGGCGAGGCGCGCCATGGCGTCCAGCGGGGCCGTCCAGCCGGTGGGGTTGTGGGGCCGGTCGAAATAGACGAGAGACGTCTCCTCCGTCACGAGGTCCGCAAGACGCGCCGGATCGGGGGTGAAGCCGGGCGCTTCGAGCGGCGTCGCCAACACGTCGGAGCCCGAAGTCCGGAACGCGAGCAATCCCGACGTAAACTGGGGGGCCATTCCCAGAACGCGAGCGCCCGGGCCGCAGAGGCTCCGCGCGATGGTCGTCAGCACGCCGATCGATCCGCACCCGAGGATCAGCTGCGACGGTTCGACGGCGCCCTTCCAGAACGAACGGATTCCCCCGATGACGGTTTCCTTGCCGTCAGGATAGGCATCCACGCCGATACCGCCGCGTTCGATCACGGCCCGGGCGGATGCGGGCGTTCCGAGGGGGTTGCAGCCCAGCGCGCAATCGACGAGAACGGGACGGCTCTCCTTGAGGGTGGCGTACTCGGGGCCGTACTCCTTCCGCAGCCAGGCCGGCGCCCATTGGAACCACGTCATGACGAAACACTCCTTTCCGAATGCATCCTGATACTATAGTGTCACGCCGGGAAAAAGAAAAGGCGGACCGGAAAACCGGTCCGCCTCACAAACCCTGTATGACCTCGTCCGTCGTTGGGACGTCCGTTAGGGATACAAAAGGCCGCTCGTGCTTCTCTCTAGTTGTGGATTACGAGAATCCTGTTTCTTCCGTCGCGGGGCATCCGGGCGATGCAACTGCCTGTTTCCGGATTCGCGGGGCGGAAGCTGCCGTCGGGCATGCGCCAGTGCGGCGTCCCATCGAGAGAGACGAGCTTGATCGTTTCTGTTCCTGTCATACATTCACCTCCTCTGGATTTTCTCCAAAAGAGGATTATACGCTTCTCTTCCCTGTTTGTCACGCAGTAATTTTTTTCTTCGACAAACATCCGGCCGAACGGCGTGCGTCCGGAATGGATTCGGACGGATTCGGGGCATCGGCGCAACGGCAAGGCGGGGTGCGCGGACGACAACGTCCGCACACCCCGCCCCGTTCCGGAACGCCTGAGAGGTTTTCTCTGACGTCTCTTCTACTTTACGTCCATATCCGCCGCAAGGATGGACTTATCCGCACGGGGTTCAAATGCGACATTCGCCTTCTTGCCGTAGAGGTCCTGCTGGAAGTAGAGCGGCACGACGCCGCGGTCCCCGACGATGAGAGCGGCCGCTTCTTCGAGAAGCCCGGCCCGTTTGGCGGGATCGGCCGTCGCGTCGGCCGCGTCGAGGAGCTTGTCGAACTCGGGATTCGCGTAGTGGCCGCGGTTGGACCCGCCCTTGGCCGGGTTCTTGCCTCTCGTGTAGAAGAGGACGTTGCCCAACTCGCCGACGTCGATCGGCTCGGACCACCCCGTCATGACGAGGCTCGATTTGTCGCCCGGACGCACGAAATCGAAGAAGACGGACTTCGGGTGAAGGCGAAGCTCGATCTGGATTCCGACCTTGGTGAGCTGGCTCGCGAGCGCCTGGGCGACCTGCCCGTCATTGACATACCGGCCGTTCGGCGCGTCGAGATACACCTTGAATCCGTCGGGATATCCGGCCTCGGCAAGCAGTTTCTTCGCCTCCGCGGGATCGAAGACCGGCGCGGGGATCTTCTTCGTATGGCCGCGTCGTCCCTCGAGAACGAGCTGGTTCGTCGGGTACGCGTTACCGTTCATGATCATCTTCACGATCGCATCCCGGTTGATGGCGAGGGAAAGCGCCTTGCGGACGCGGATATCGTTGAAGGGGTTCTTGTCGAGTCCGATGACTCCGGCGCCCTTCGGCCTGTTCGCATCCACGTGCAGATAGATGAGACGTTCGCTCGGACGGTCGACGACGGCGAATCCGCTCGTGCCCTTCACCTTGTCGACGTCCCGGACGGGAACGTCCTCGACGATGTCGACTTCTCCGGTGAGAAGCGCCGCCGTCCGGGTCGCCGCGTTGCTGATGGGACGCATCGTCACCTTTGTGATCTTCGGCGCTCCGCCCCAGTACGCTTCGTTCGCCTTCATGGAGATGTGGTCTTCCTTGATCCACTCCTGGAAAACGTACGGACCGGTGCCGACGGGGGCCTGATTGAACTTCTCCGCTCCGACCTTCGTCCGGTAGGCTTTGGGAAGAATCCGCAGCGGGACGAGGGATTCGAGAAGAACCGCCGTCGGAACGGAGGTGATGATCTTGACCGTGTGCGGATCGACGATCTGAACTTCCTTGATCGAAGCGGTGAAGTTCTTCAGCAGGGACGTTCGGCACACCTCGATCGTGTACGCCACGTCATCGGCCGTGAAGTCGCCGCCGTCATGGAACTTCACGCCCTTGCGAAGGGTGAACGTCCAGGTGAGATTGTCGTCGCCGACCGACCAGGAGGTCGCGAGCGCGGGCGTCGGAAGTCCGAGCGCGTCGCTGTTGAGGAGGCCGTCGTACATGTACCGCCCCATCGTGTTCGTAATCGTCTCGTCCTGCTGCGACGGATCCATGAAAAGCGCGTCCGACGCGAGCCCGATGACAAGGCTCTTCTCCGCCGCAAACGCCGCCGGAACCATACATACCGAGAGCATACACGCCGCCAGTATTGCCGCAAATCTTCTGTTCATCGTCCTGTTCCCCCCTTGATTGAGTGTGGTGCGAACTACAGCTTCTTCAGCTGTCAGTTTCCGGAGAAGTGACACGCAACGATCCGTCCGGAGTGTTCCCGAAGCTGCGGACGCGTCGTTGTGCACAGATCCCGCCTTTGCGGGCAGCGATTCGCGAACGGACACCCCGGAGGCAGCATGATGGGGCTCGGAACGTCGCCCTTCAGCGGTTCGGCCGCAACGATCCGGTCAAGAGTCGGCGCGGCCGCCAGCAATGCTTTCGTGTACGGATGCATCGGATTTCCGAAGATGGCGTCGCAGTCCCCCTGTTCGACGATGAACCCCAGGTACATGATTCCCACCCGCTCGGTGACGTGTCGGACGACGGAGAGATCGTGCGCGATAAAAAGATACGAAAGGGTGAATTCGTCCCGAAGGTCCATCATCAGGTTCAGAACCTGCGCCTGAATGGACACGTCGAGCGCCGAGACCGGTTCGTCCGCGACGATGAAGGCGGGGTTTGTGGACAGCGCCCGGGCGATCCCGATCCGCTGCCGCTGTCCCCCCGAGAACTGGTGAGGATAGCGGTCCGCCTGCTCCGGACGGAACCCGACGATATCGAGAAGCCGGAACATCTTTTCATGGGCCTCGTCTTTCCCGGAGGCTATCCCGTGGAAGAGCATCGGCTCCATGATGATGTCCTTAATCCGCTGCCGCGGATTCAGCGACGCGTACGGATCCTGGAAGATCATCTGCATCTTTTTGCGCACCGGCATCATCTCCGACGCGCTGAATTTCGAAATATCCTCGCCGTCAAAGACGATCGATCCCGATTTCGGCTCCAGAAGCCGGACGATGGTCCTCGCCGTCGTCGATTTGCCGCATCCGGATTCCCCGACGAGGCTGAACACCTCGCCGCGCCGGACCGCGAAGGAGACGCCGTTGACCGCATGAACGACCTTCTGCGGCTTCCCGGCGAGTCTGTCCAGGATCCCGCGGGGCTGCGCGAAACTCTGCACGAGGTCCGAGACTTCGAGAAGGAATTCCGGATCGCGGGACTCCGGGCGATTATCCATTTCCGGCCGTCCTCTTCTCCGTGGAGACGGGATTGTGGCACGCCGCACGCCGCCCGGCGGAAAGCTCCCGCATCGCGGGGACCTCTTCGCGGCAGCGTTCCGTCGCATAGCCGCAGCGCGGCGCAAACGAACACCCTTTCGGCAGATCGAACAGGTGCGGCGCCATCCCGGGAATCTGCGGCAGACGGGGCGTCCGGACGCCCGTTATCCGGGGGATCGATCCGAGCAATCCCTTCGTATAGGGGTGACGCGGGGCGCGGATCAATTCCGCCGTCGGGGCCTCTTCGACGATCTTTCCGCAGTACATGACGACAACTCGGTGGGTCATCTCGGAGACGACCGCGAGGTCATGCGTGACGAGAATCAGCGCGGAGCCGAACTTCTTCACGAGGTTCTCCATGAGCTTCAGGATCTGCGCCTGAACGGTCACGTCGAGCGCCGTCGTCGGCTCGTCCGCGATGATGAGTCTGGGGTTCGCGGCGAGCGCGATCGCAATGACCACGCGTTGCCGCATCCCTCCGGAGAACTGGTGCGGATAGCAGTCCAGGCGATCTTCGGGTGTCGGAATGCCGACCTCGTTCAGCAACTCGAGGATTCGCGCCCTGCGTCCGGCGGACGAGAGATCCGTGTGCAGGGCGAGCATCTCGTCGATCTGCCGGCCTATGGTCTGCAGCGGATTGAGGGAGGTCATGGGATCCTGGAATATCATCGAAATCTCTTTCCCCCGTATCCGGCGCATCTCCTCTTCGCTCTTTTTCAGAAGGTCTTCTCCCCGGAAAAGGATCTCTCCGCCCGTTATCCGTCCCGGAGCGTCGATCAGCCCGAGCAGGGAGAATCCCGTTACGGACTTTCCGCCTCCCGACTCCCCGACGATGCCGAGGATTTCTCCCGTTTTCAGCGTAAAGTCGACGCCATCCACCGCTTTCACGGTTCCGCGGAAGAGTTCGAAGCATGTTTTCAGGTTTTTGACTTCAAGAAGATATTCGGACATCGCAGTCTCCTACTTCAGGCGCGGATTGAATTCGTCGCGCAGAAAATCTCCGAGGAGATTGATCCCGAAGACGAGCAGCATGATAAACACCCCGGGAAAGACCGAGGACCACCAGAGCCCGCTGAAAAGGACGTCGTAGCCGTTTTTGACCAGGAGGCCGAGGGACGGCTCCGTAACGGGAACCCCGACCCCGAGGTAACTCAGCGTCGCCTCCGTCAGGATCACGGTCCCGACGTGAATCGTCGCGATGACGATCAACGGCGTCAGGACGTTGGGCAGGACGTGGCGCACGATGATCGGAAACGGGGAGAGCCCGATCAGCTTCGCCGCATCGACGTATTCCTTGTTTCGCTCGACGAGGACCGAGCCCCGCACGGTGCGAGCGTACAACACCCACCCAACGATCGTCAGGGCGACGATGAGCTTGCCGAGGCCGCGGCCGAACGCCGCCATGATGAACAGCGCCACGAGCATCGCAGGAAAGGAAAGCTGGATATCCACGACACGCATCAGGATGCTGTCGATCCGTCCGCCGAAGTAGCCCGCGATCAGCCCGAAAAACGTGCCGATCACGCACGAAAGCAGGACCACCGCAACGCCGATGAACAGGGATATCCGGCTGCCGTACACGATCGCGCTCAGGAGGTCGCGCCCCTGTTCGTCCGTTCCGAGAACGAACGCGGGGTCTCCGCCCTCCATCCACAGAGGCGGCTTGTACGCGTCCATGAGGTCCAGGCTCGCGATATCGTAGGGGTTCTGCGGCGTCCAGGCGGGGCCAAGCAGGACCATCACCAGGAAAAAAACCACAATGAGCAGGCCCGAGACGGCGCCCGCGCTTCGAACGAAATTATGGAAGAACTCGCTTCTGAAGAAGGCGTTCATCTTTTTCCCCATCCCCGTCACCTGAGGTCGACGCGCGGATCGATCAGCGTATAGACGATATCGACGATGAAGTTGATCAGGACGAACATGGCGGCGACGATCATGAGATAGGCGACGATGACGGGCCGGTCCGAGGTGTTGATCGAATCGACCAGCAGTTTGCCCATTCCGGGCCACGCGAAAATCGTCTCCGTGACCGTCGCGAACGCGATGAGGCTTCCGACCTGCAGGCCGAAGACCGTGACCACGGGAACGAGGGCGTTTTTGAGCGCGTGGGAGAAAAGCAGGCTGCTCCACGAGACGCCCTTCGCCCGCGCGAACCTGATGAAATCCTGCCGCATAACCTCCATGATCTGCGCCCGTATGAGGCGTATCAGCATCGCCAGCGTCCCGAGCGCGAGCGTGACGGCCGGCAGAATGATGTGCCGGAATCCGTCCCAGGTGAGAAACGCGAAAGGAACCCCGAAGAGGAGGCCGGTCACGCCGCGCCCCGATGAAGGAAGCAATCCCTTCTCGACGGCGAAATAGAAGATGAACAGAATGCCGACCCAGAAGGATGGAAGCGATATCCCGAGAAGGGATCCCCCCATGATCGCGCGGCTGAGAGGGCTGTTCGGCCGCGCTCCGGCGAAGACGCCGCAGGGCAGGGCGACGGCGAGGGAGATGAGGATCGAGAGAAAGACGAGCTCCAGCGTCGCGGGCATGCGTTCGACGATCAGCGTGAGCGCGGGGCGCTTGAACATGTACGATACGCCGAGATCGCCGCGAAGCAGGTTTCCGAGAAAGACGGAATACTGCTCCCACAGGGGCCGGTCAAGACCGAGGGCGATTCTCGCCTCCGCGATCTGGGCGTCCGTCGCCGTCGGCGGAACGATCATGAGGACCGGGTCTCCGGTGAAGCTCATGACGCAAAAGACGATGACGGAGACCACAAAGAGCACGACGAACATCTGGAATATTCGCTTCAAGAGATATTTCAGCATTCAGCGGGTCTCCATTTCACAGAAAATCAGCACTGGTTCGGGCGGACCTTTTCATCGAATTCCTTCCACATTCGAGCGCGAAGATCGTCATCGGTCAGGACGTCCAGGCCCGTCATCGCCAACCCCTTCGCGGCCAGAAGGACCACATCGTCCGCTCGCGGCCCCGACGCAGCGTTCCGGAAGGATTCATGATGCGCAATGACCGTTCCCGGCTCCGCAATGGCGAGGTATTCGTGGATCGCGGGCACGACCAGCGAGACGTTGCCGATGTCGGAAGAACCGACCTGCGCGGAGTAATCCGGGTAGTTCATGATCTCGCCCAGAGACTCCATGTTCGCCTTGAACGCCTCGCCGAGCGTCATGCTCGGGTACCGCTCCGCATAGACGTCCGCGCCTGCGACCTTGTACCCGGCGCCCGTCAGGAGCGCCGCCGACTGCGCGACCCGTTCGAGATCGCGGAAGATCCCGAGAAGCGTCTTTTTCTTTCCGGCGCGCACCGTAAAGGAGGCCTTCGCGTAATCGGGAACGATGTTGGACGCCGCGCCTCCATGTGTGATGATACCATTGATCTTGCTTTCGTTGGTCCATGTGTGGCTCAGGGAGTCGACTCCGTTGAAAAGCGCGATGAGCGACGCCAGGGCGTTCACGCCGTCTCCGGGGCTCGACGAGTGCGCGGCCTTGCCGAAGAACTCGACGTCGACCGACTGCGCCGCCAGCCCGTGACGCGCGATCAGGTTCCTGTCCGACGGATGGACCATCAGCGCGCAGGCGAATCCGTCGAAAACGCCCGCATCCGCCATCGGGATCTTCCCGCCTCCCGTTTCCTCGGCGGGCGTCCCGAAAACGACGACCTCTCCCGGAACGCCGTTCGCCTCCATGGTCTTCGCCAGCGCGATCGAAGCGCCCATCGCGCCCGACGCGATGATGTTATGCCCGCAGCCGTGACCGACGCCTTCCAGGGCGTCATACTCGGACAGAAAGGCGATCTTCGGCCCGTTCGGATTCTTCGAAGGATACGCCGCCCGGAACGCCGTCGGCATCCCGCAAAACGGAATTTCCACCGTGAACCCGTACTTCTCGAGAAGCTCCTTCTGCCACCGGGCCGCCTTGTGCTCCTGCATGCCCGTTTCGGGGTTCCCATGTATGGCGCGGCTCAATGCGAGAAGTTCCTCTTTCAGTTCTTCAACGACATCCGCAATCTGTTTCTTGATGGACACTCTTCCGCACTTCCTCCCGATTGTATGGGACAAACGTTGTACGCTCCGTCCCGCTGCAAAGCGCCGCCGAAAATTTCCTCCGGTTGTTCATCCGGAGAGACGATCGGCTCCGTGCGCCGCAGAACATGGTACTTCATCCCGGCGATGCGGTCGAGGGCCTCCTGTGTATACAACGCTCCCGGCGCCGGGGTACGCGGCGCTCCGCACCGCCCGAAAAAAGGTATAATCGATGAAAAGAGGGAGGCGATTCGACCATGTTCCGACGATTGATCCGCAGCGCCCTGGCGCTCTGTTTCCTGTTCGCTTCCGGCGGGGGGAGCGCGGAAGCGTCCGCCTACCGGGCGTACCTCCGGGATTGCGTATCCTTCAGCGCGGCGGCCGGCGTGACGGGGTTCTACCTGCTCCCGCGAGAGATACAGGCGATCGTCAGCACGGCGGATGTCCTCGAAGATCTCGTCCAGGCCTATTACGACTGCTATACGTATATGGACGCCTGGCTCGACCCGAATTACTTCCAG
>ERZ1645187.177-NODE-177-length-61101-cov-96.140435_pt1 | contig 61101 bp, 57 predicted proteins | sample MGYA00575352_ERZ1645187 | MGnify/ENA primary metagenome ERZ1645187 (study PRJEB40837, sample SAMN11349314) | freshwater sediment metagenome | isolation source: river sediment | host: Sediment | place: India: Wazaribad , New Delhi | collected 2017-02-21 ... | reverse complement strand
ACGCCGGTTTAGCCGCGAATGCGGCGCCGAGCTGATGCGAGGACGCGCGCGCGGCTTTCGCGCGCGCAAATCAATGCTTCGCGCGCCGACGAAACGCAGCGACCGGCGGCGACGACGCCGGTTTAGCCGCGAATGCGGCGCCGAGCTGATGCGAGGACGCGCGCGCGGCTTTCGCGCGCGCAAATCAATGCTTCGCGCCGACAGTGAATTCGCCGCGCCGCACGCGGTCGGCGAGTTCGGCGGCGAACCGGGCGACGGTTTCCTCGCCGTAGCAGGCGACGAGTTCCTGCAGGCCGGCGGCGATGGCGGCGTCGGCGAAGGATTCGGTGTCGATGCCCGCCATGATCGCTTCGGCGAACGCTTCGTGCACGTAGCACAGCGCCGCGCGGCGGTCTTCGGTCTTTTGCGGATGGTCGAGCAGCGTCGTCATGAGCGTCACCTTATCGGGCCGGCGGGCGATGCGCGATGAAGGTCTTTCTCGAAGGTTAACGCAAACGTTCGATTGCGCGCGTATCGTTAATATGGCGTCACGAACCGCCGTAGCGGTAGCCGATATCGCGCGCGATCCGACCGGCTTCGGCGAGGTAGCGGCCCATGACGGTTTCCGCGTTCGGCGTGCAATGGCTGTAGGCGGCCTCGTAGCCGCGATAGCCGCGATTGTAGGCGCCCGCGAGTTTCTCGCGCGGCGCGGCCTGTTCGGCCTCCATCAATTGCTCCATGCGCTGGCGATAGGATTCGCCGTCGTTGGCGCCGCACAGATCGCGCAGATAGGCGAGCGCGCCGATCAGTTCGGCCAGGCGCAGCATCTGCGCCTCGTAGGGCGGCTTGTCGGGCAGGGGAGCCGGATCGGCCGGCTGCTGGGGCGCCGGCGCGGGCTTCTTGGCCGGCGCCTTCTGCGCCTGCGCGGGCGCGAGCGCGAACGCGAACGCCAGAGCGAGCGCGAGGCGTTTCACGGACAGGCCTTCGCGATCTCGGCCGCCTGCGCGAGAGTGCGGCGCAGGGAGGGCGTGGTCGGCAGGTCGCCGAGCGCGAGCGGGTCCACCCAGCGCACGTCGCCGGCCTCCGGCCCCGCGCACGGCTCGCCGGACACCCAGCGCCCGACGAACGAGGCGACGACGAAATGGTGGCGCACGCGGCCCTCCTCGTCGTGGTCGATGCGCTCGACATGGCGGTTGAAGCCGACGATGCGCGCCGCAACGCCCACTTCCTCCATCAGTTCGCGCAGCGCGGCTTCCTCCACCCGTTCGCCCACTTCCACCAGCCCGCCCGGCAGCGACCAGACGCCAGCGCCGGGCGGCCTGGTGCGGGTGGCGATCAGCGCGCGGTCGCCGCGAAACACCGCGACGGAGGCCGCCAGAATCGGCCGCGCCGGATACATCCGGTCGCTCACGGATAGAGCCTCGTCTTGCTCCAGGGGCCTTCGGGCGCGGCGCGGCGATAGTCGATTCGCTCGTGCAGGCGGAACGGCCGGTCGGACCAGAACTCGAACTGCACCGGCAGAATGCGGAAGCCGTACCAGTGCGGCGGGCGCGGTATGTCGCCGAGCGCGTATTTGGCCGCCAGCCTGGCGACCGCGGATTCGAGCGCGAACCGGCTTTCGAGCGGGCGCGACTGCTGGCTTGCCCAGGCGCCGATGCGGCTGTCGCGCGGGCGCGAGGCGAAATAGGCGTCCGATTCCGCCTCGCTCACCCGCTCCACCGGGCCGCGCACGCGCACCTGCCGGCGCAGGCTCTTCCAGTGGAAGAGCGCCGCCGCCTTGCCCGCGCCGGTCAACTCGCGCCCCTTGGCGCTTTCGGCGTTGGTGTAGAAGACGAAGCCCCGCGCATCGACCGCCTTCATCAGCACCATGCGCGAATTGGGCAGGCCGTCTGCGTCGACGGTCGACAGCGCCATCGCCTCCGGATCGTTGATTTCCCTGGCGCGGGCCTCGGCGAACCAGGTCTCGAACAGGTCGAACGGCTCGTTGGGTTCGGCAAGGTCACCAGCCGTTAACGGCTGTTGGTGAAAATCCATTCGTTCTTTCTTCCCTGGGTGATCGTTTTGCGTACCCGTGGTCTCGATTTTTTGGACATTACAGGGCGCGTTCCGCGCTCCAAAGCCTTTTCGAAGGCTCTCGCCGCGCTCGCCGTCGCGTTCGGCGCGCCGCTCGCCGGCGGCTGCGCCATTTCCATTCCCGTTCCGGGCCTCTCCTCGCAGGCCGCCGAGGACGTGACCGGCTCGATCGCCAAGCCCGTCACGTCGCTGTCCCGCAAGCTGGAGGTCGAGGACTGGCGCCGCGCGCGCGCCGCGCTGGGCGTGGCGCTCGATCCGCAGTCCAACGGCGCGGCCGCCAAATGGGACAATCCCGAAAGCGGCCTCAACGGCGCGTTCCAGCCGGTGGGTCTGCCCTATCCCGCCGACGGTCTCGTGTGCCGCGCCTTCGTCGCCCATGTCGACGGCCGGAAGGGGCGCGAGGATCTGCAGGGCGCCGCCTGCAAGGAAGGCGCGGGCGAGTGGGACGTGAGGGACGTGCGCCCGTTCAGGCGCGCCTGATCTCGCGCTGGAGTTCGTCCGGCGAGACGATCGGCAGCCCGCACACGCCATTTTCGCAGACATAGGCCGCGGCCGCGCCGGCGACCGGCGTGCGCCCGTGGGCGGGGCTCGCCGCCGGCCAGTCGGCGCCGTCGCGCGTGACCATGGCGCTGATGGCCGGGTCGGCCGCCGCGCGCGCGATCCGCGCCAGCCTCTCGCCATCGTCGCCCGCGATCACGACCAGCCGTCCGCGCGCCATGTTGTCGGCCGCCGTCAGCAGCGTCGGACTCATGGGCAACTGGTCGCGCGCGCCGGAGAAGGCCGCGAGCGCCCGTTCGGCGGCGATGCGCCAACCGTCCTCGCCCGTCAGCCGCCACAACAGCGTGAGCGCCTGCGCCATCTGCCCCGCGCCGGCGGGCGTGGCGTTGTCGCGCGCGTGGCGCGGCCGCGCGCCCGGCGTGTCGGTCGCATCTCGCGAGACGAGATAGAAGCCGCCGTCCCCGGCGCCGAACAGATCCTCCGCGCGCCGCGCCAGCTCGGCCGCACGGTCGAGAAAGCGCCGCTCTCCGCCTGCCTCGAACAGCGCGAGGGCGGCGAGCGTCATGGCGGCGCAATCGTCGAGCTGGCCGGCGGCCGACACGCGGCCCCGCCAGGCGTGCGCCAGATCGCCGGCTTGGTCCTTCAGGGTCGCATCGACGGCGTCGAACGCTTCGCGCGCGGCCGCGAGCCAGTCCGGTTCGTCGAAGACGCAGGCGGCCTTCGCGAGCGCGGCGATCGTCAGCCCGTTCCAGTCGGCGAGAACCTTGTCGTCGCGCGCGGGTTTCGGGCGGCCTTCGCGCAGGGCGAACAGTTTCGCGCGGGCGGCGGCGAGCCGCGCCTCGGTCGCCGCGTCGCCGGGCGGAGTCACGCGCCGCAAGACCGTTCGGCCTTCCCAGTTGCCGCCGGGGCGCACGTCGTAGGCGTCTTTGAACAATGCCGCTTCCGGCCCCAGCGCGGCATCGATCTCCTCGGCGCGCCAGGTGTAGAAAAGACCTTCCTCGCCGTCCTGGTCGGCGTCCTGCGCGGCGGCGAAGGCGCGTCCGGCGGGGGTCTGCGCGCGCATCTCGCGCATCAGCCAGTCGACGGTTTCGCGCGCGCGCGCGGCGAACAGCGGCGTCGGCGCATCGGCATGGGCGCGCGCGAGAAGTTCGAGCGCCTGCGCGTTGTCATAGAGCATCTTCTCGAAATGCGGCGCCAGCCATTCGGCGTCCACGCTGTAGCGCGCATAGCCGCCGCCCAGATGATCGTAGACGCCGCCTTCGCTCATCGCCGCGAGCAATCCGCGCACGGCCTCGCGCGCGTCCACGTCGCGGGCGCGGAAATATTCGTTCCACAGAAAGCGGAAGATCGGCATGTTCGGAAATTTCGGCGCCCCGCCGATGCCGCCGTGATCGCGGTCGACGATGCGCGAGAAGGCGTGCGCCGCGCGCGCCAGATCGCTCGCCTCGATCGCCGCGCCCGCCTGCGAGGCGGAAAGTTCGGCCAGGTGCGCGCCGACCGCTTCGGCGTTGCGGCCGATCTGCTCGCGCTGCGTGCGCCAGGCGTGATCGATGGCGTGGCACACCTGTTTGAAAGACGGCTTGCCCCAGCGCGCGGCGGGCGGAAAATACGTGCCGCCCCAGAACGGCGCGCCGTCGGGCGTGGCGAACATGGTCAGCGGCCAGCCGCCCTGTTCGCCCATCGCGTGCAGCGCGCTCATGTAGATGTGGTCGATGTCGGGCCGCTCCTCGCGGTCGATCTTCACGCATACGAACAGATCGTTCATCAGCGCGGCCGTTTCGGCGTCTTCGAAACTTTCGTGCGCCATCACATGGCACCAGTGACAGGCCGCATAGCCGATGGAGACGAGCAGCGGCCGGTCGCGCCGTCGCGCCTCCTCCAGCGCCGCCGGCCCCCAGGGTCGCCAGTGCACGGGGTTGTCCGCATGCTGAAGGAGATAGGGCGAAGTTTCGCGTGCGAGCAGGTTGGTCATACTGGCAACATAAGCGCGTGCGCGCGAATTGCACGGCCCCTCTCCCCGCGAGCGGGGAGAGGGGAGGCGGGCGTCTCACTCCACCTTGATCGGATCGCCGAACAGTTGCCACCGCTCGCCGTTGAAGCGCTGGGTGCGGAACGTGTCGTAGGTGGCGTAATTGGTCGGCGACACGTTTATCGTCACGCCCGGCAGCAGCAGCGGCAGCGTCAGGCCTTTGATATTGGTGGCCTGTTTCAGAACGTTGGCGCGCGTCAGATCGTCGCCCGCGTTCTTCAGGATATGCGCCGTGAACTGCGCGATGGTGTAGCCGAACAGGTTGCCGCTGTTGAGCGGGTCGGAATCCTTCATCCATTCGGCCATGAACTTCTTGTATTCGAGCATGCCGGGATCGTTGGCCCAGCTCGGATCGCTGGCTTCCTTCAGAACGGTGGCGGTGATGATGCCCTTGGCGTTCTCCACGCCCGCCGGCACGAGCGTCTGCGCGCGCGAGGCGGCGACGGAGGAGATGTAGAAGGCTGGCTTCCAGCCCAGTTCCGCCACCTTGCGGATCGCCTGCGCGCCGAATTTCGGCGTCGCCATCATGAAGAGCGTGTCCGCGCCCGAGCTTTTCAGCTGGATGACCTGGGAGTCGACGGTCGGATCGGCTGTTTCGTAGGTCTGCTCCTTCACCACATTCTTCACCAGCGCGCCCAGCCCCTCCTTGAACCCGCGCACGTAGTCGCGGCCGGCGTCGTCGTTCTGCGAGAGGATGGCGATCCTGGCGTTGGGATTGGTCGCTACGACATGCTTGCCGTAGACGCGGCCTTCATAGGTGTAGTTCCACACGCCCGGCGTGGTCCACGGGAAGTTCTTCGGATCATTCCACTTGGCCGCGCCCGTCGAGACGAGAATTTGCGGCACTTTCGCCTGGTTGAGATATTTGTGGACGGCCGCGTTCGTCGCCGTGCCGATGGTGTTGACCAGCGCCAGCACGCCTTCCGATTCCACCAGCTTGCGGGTCTGCTCCACGGTCTTGGGCGGGCTGTAGGCGTCGTCGAGCGAGATGAGATTGACCTTGCGCCCGTTGATCCCGCCCTTGGAATTGATCATGGCGAAATAGGCCACCTCCGCCTTGCCCTGCGTGCCGTAGGCCGAAGCCGGGCCGCTGTAGGGCATGGTCTGGCCGAGCTTGATCTCGGTGTCGCTGGCGCCGGTGTCGTATTTCTTCTGCGCGAACGCTGGCTGGGCCGCGACGGCGATCAGCGCGCCGGCGGCGAGCATCTGGATAGTCTTCATCTGAGCGTTTCCTCGTTGGTCGTCTTGCGAAACGAACGCATCCGCCTCGTTGGCGACGCCGGCCCGCCTCTGCGTGCGGTTGGACGTCGCCCTGCCATTGAAGGCGTTCGCGCCGGCGCCGGCAAGGGCGCGGCCCATGCGGCTTGCGCAGGCGGCGCCGGCGCCCCACATAGGGCGTGATGAAAGACAGGGGCGCGGCGCTTCGGGCTGCGCCCGCATGGGCTTGAAAATATGCGCGATCCCTATTCGGTTCTTGGCGTTTCCAAGGGCGCGTCCGCCGACGAGATCAAGAAGGCGTTTCGCAAACTCGCCAAGAAGCACCATCCCGACCAGAACAAGAACGATCCCAAGGCGCAGGAGAAGTTCGCCGAGGTCAACGCCGCCTACGAGATCGTCGGCGACGAGAAGAAGCGCGGCCAGTTCGACCGCGGCGAGATCGACGCCGAGGGCAAGCCGAGAGGGTTCGAGGGATACGGGGCCGGCGGGCCGGGCGGGTTCCGGCGATCGGGACCGGGCGGCGAATCCTACGAGTTCCACTTCGGTCAGGGCGGGCCCGGCGGCCCGTTCGCCGGGGGTGGCGGAGGCGGCGGGTTCAGCGCCGGCGACATTTTTTCCGAACTGTTCGGCGCGCGTGGACGCGCCCGCGCCCAGCAGCCGACCAAGGGCGAGGATCTCGCCGCGAGCGTTCTTGTGTCGCTCGAGGACATCGCCGGCGCCGGGAAGGTCCATGTCGTCATGCCCAACGGCAAGACGCTGGAAGTGAAGATTCCCCCCGGCGTCGAGGACGGACAACAGATTCGCCTGCGCGGGCAGGGCCAGCCCAACCCCTACGGCGGCGAGCCCGGCGACGCCATCGTCACGCTGAAGATCGCGCCCCACAAGCTGTTCAAGGTGGAAGGCCGGGACCTGCGCGCCGAACTGCCCGTCACGCTTTACGAGGCTGCGCTCGGCGGCAAGGTGGACGCGCCGACGCTCGAAGGCCGGGTGGAATTGTCGGTGCCGCCCAATTCGTCGTCCGGCCGCGTGTTGCGGCTGCGCGGCAAGGGGTTGTCGCGGCCGGACGGTGGGCGCGGCGATCTCTATGTCGCGCTGAAGATCGTGTTGCCCGAGACGCCGGACGGCGAACTCGACGCGCTCATGCGCAAATGGCGCGCCGACAAGCCCTACAACCCGCGCAGGAGCTGACGGTGGGCGGAACCATCGACGGAAGGCCGGGTTGCGTCCGCAGGGTTCCGCGATGGTCGTCAGAAGTCTTCAGTTCGCCGCCATTGTCCTGAGCGCGCTCGCGCTCGTGCCTTCGGGCGCGCATCTGGCCGCGCTGCCCAACAAGATCGATCTCGCACAGACCGACTATTTCATCGTCCAGAACGTCTATTCGGGATGGGCGATGTTCGGCGCGGTCTGGTTCGCGGCTCTTGCCGCCAACGTCGCTCTGGCGATCGGCGTGCGCGCCGAACCCGCGCCGTTCCGGCTCGCCACCGGCGCCGCGCTTTGTTTCGTCGCGATGTTCGCGATCTTCTTCATGTGGACGCTTCCGGCGAATCAGGCGACCGCCAACTGGACGGCGCTTCCCGAGCACTGGCGAACGCTCAGGCGCGACTGGGAATTTTCGCACGCCGTCAACGCCGTGATCGCCTTTTGCGCGCTGTGCTTGTGCGTGCTGTCGACGACGATGTGGCGGCGCCCGGCCGGCAAGGGGACCCAGGCGACCTAGCGTCCGAGCGTTTCGGCCAGCGAATCGAGCCGCGCGCGCGAAATGGGTCCGGCGAGCGCATGGTCGAAACCGTCCGCCCGCCATGCGCGCGCCGCGATCTCGCCGCCGCTGGCGGAGGTCGGCGGCGCCCCCAGCGCGGGCTCGACCACGAGCGCTATCCGCGCCCGGTCGCCCGTTTCGTACAGGAGAAAGGCCGCGGGCCGGTCCGCGCCGGGCGTCACGCGCGCGCCGACGAGCCGCGCGCCCGCCATCTCCGGCGTCCTGGCCAGGCCCGTCCGCTTCATCAGCCACTCGCCGAGAGAGGGATCGCCGGCCGCGATCTCCACCGCATGGGTCGGGTCGTTGGCGTAGGCGCGCCAGGCCGCGATCGCCCGCTGGGCCACGCCCGCCGGCTCGACCGTCGCCACGGCGACCGCGGGCGCGGGTTCGAGGCGCGGAGCGGTGGCGATCTCGCGCGCCAGCACGATCGCCGCGCCGATGGCGAAGGCGGCCGCGATCATCACCATCGCGGTGGCGTTCGCGCTGCGCTGGCGCTGGCGGCGCGCAGGGGTGCGGAAGTCGGAGTCGCGGATGGCGTCCTCGGCGGGCGGGAGCGTGCGCACGGCCGGCTGCGGGCGAAAGGCGCTGGCGGGCGGAAACAGCCGGCGGATCGCCTCGTTCTGCGAGCGCCATGCGGCGACGCGCACGGCGACCTCCGGCCGTTCGGCGAGCCATTGGGCGACTTCGCGCCGCCGCGCCTCCGGCAGCTCGCCGTCGACGAAAGCGTGCAGATCCCGATCGGCGATGGTCATGCGACGATCTACTTCACCAGACGCAGGTAATTGGGCCGGCGCGGCGGGGCGACCGGCTGGCCGCAATCGAGGCGCGCGCGCGCCCGCATCACCCGTTCGGCGAACATCCGTGGCGCGATGTCGAGCGCGCGGGCGGCCTCCTCGTAGGAAAATCGCGCGAGCGCCACCAGAAGCAGCGCCTCTTTGTCCTCCAGCGGCAGCCGCTCCACCCGGCGGGCGAAATCCTCGGCGCGGCGCAGCGGGGCGTCGTCCTCCCGCTTGGGCGGGGCGGCGAGCGCGCGTCGCCGGTTGAGCCGGATCAGTTCCCGATAGAGCCGTTCGCGCGGGGTGAGGCCGGCCTGTTCGGTCGTTTCGTCGGCGGCGACGATGGCGCCGGCCGTCAGTTCGTCGACCGCCCAGGCGCCGGCGGCGCCGGCGAGCGCGCCGGCGAAACGCGCCAGTTCCCCGGTGCGGGGGTCGATTGACGTAACAGGGTCTTCGACCATGATCGGGCTGGGTCCGAAATTTATGAACAACTCGATAATAATCATAGGGGCCGATCATGGCGGGGGCGAGTCAAATCCTGCCGCGTTTCCCCGCTGTCCCCAGCGCATGCGGCGCCGCGGCAAGCCTCGCGCAAGCTCGCCGCGCGTGCGGCGCGGCGCGACCGAGCCTTGCGCTCGGCGCCGCCAGCGCTTAAACGGCTGATAATCCTTCCTGCTCGTTTCAGCCGTATCCGGACGCCAATGACGCAAACCCAGTCCGCCGTTTCTCCTCTATCCGGCGTGCTCGCCGGCCGGCGCGGCCTCATCATGGGGCTCGCCAACCAGCGCTCCATCGCGTGGGGCATCGCCAAAGCCGCGCGCGACGCCGGCGCCGAACTCGCCTTCACCTATCAGGGCGACGCGCTCGAAAAGCGCGTGCGCCCGCTGGCCGCCGAACTCGGCGGCCATGTGGTGGGCCAATGCGACGTGACCGACGAGGCGAGCCTCGACGCCGTGTTCGAGGAAGTCCGCAAACTGTGGGGCAAGCTCGATTTCGTGGTCCACGCCATCGCCTTTTCCGACAAGGACGAGCTGACGGGCCGCTACATCGACACCAGCGCCCGGAACTTCAATACCTCGCTGTTCATCTCCTGCTATTCGTTCACGGCGGTCGCCCAGCGCGCCGAGAAGCTGATGGGCGAGGGCGGCTCGATGCTGACCCTCACCTATTACGGCGCGGAAAAGTGGATGCCGCACTACAACGTGATGGGCGTCGCCAAGGCGGCGCTCGAAGCGAGCGTGCGCTATCTCGCCGCCGATCTCGGCGAGAAGCAGATTCGCGTGAACGCCATCTCGGCCGGTCCGATCAAGACGCTCGCGGCCTCCGGCATCGGCGACTTCCGCTACATTCTCAAGTGGAACGAATACAACGCGCCGATGCGCCGCACCGTCACGATCGAGGAAGTGGGCGAGAGCGCGGTCTATCTGCTGTCGCCGATGTCGCGCGGCGTGACGGGCGAAATCCTGCACGTGGATGCGGGCTATCACGTCGTCGGCATGAAGAACCCGACCGCGCCCGACATCACCAAGGAGTGAGAGGCGGTAACGGACCGTTATCCATGTCCGTTTGCAAGCCCTTTAGCTTAAGCGCGCCTTAACCCGCTCGCCGCGATTGTCGCTTTCGGACCGCGTGCGGCGCGGCGGGAGTGAAGCGTATGTTCGAGCGTATCGAAGAGGAATTGCGTTACGAGTTGCTCGCGGTGGCCGGCCGCCAGGACGCACGCGAGTTGCAGAAAATGCTCTATCGGCGCCTCGGCGTCGCAGCGGTGGCGGATGCGCTTGAGATCGACGCGGCGACCGTCGAGGAGGCGCATCGCGCCGAGGAGCCGGCGGGGGTGCGCGCGGCCGCCTGAAGCTGCGCAAATCCGCCGCAATCGCTGGATAGCAGAGCGCGATGATCACACGGCGCGGCGTTTTGATGGGGGCTGGCGGTCTTGCGCTTGGCGCAACGGGTCTCGCCTCCTACGCCTTCGCCATCGAGCCGGGCTTCATGCTCGGGGTCACGCGCTACCGGCTTCGGCCGGCCGGCTGGCCGCAGGGCCTCAGGCTCAGGGTCGTCCTCATCGCCGACATCCACGCCTGCGAGCCCTACATGGGGCCGGGGCGCATCGGCCGCATCGCACGGCTCGCCAATTCGCTCGAGCCCGACCTGTTCGCGCTGCTCGGCGACTTCAACGGCGGCCACCGGTTCGTCACCGCGCAGGTCCTGCCCGAGCAATGGGCCGAGGCGCTCGACGTGTTGAAGGCGCCGCTCGGCGTGCATGCGGTGCTCGGCAATCACGACTGGTGGCACGGCCCCGTTCCCGGCACCCGCTCGCAGGACGCCGAACCCATCCGTCGCGCGCTGAAGGCGATGGGCGCGCGCCTCTACGAGAACGACGCGCTGCGGCTGGAAAAGGACGGACATGCGTTCTGGCTCGCCGGCCTCGGCGACCAGATGGCGCGCAAGAACGGTCGCCATTCGTTCCGCGGCCTCGACGACCTGTCGGGCACGCTGCGGCTGGTGAAGGACGATGCGCCGGTCGTGCTGATGGCGCACGAGCCGTTCGTGTTCCCGCGCGTGCCGGACCGGGTGTCGGTCACGCTCTGCGGCCACACCCACGGCGGGCAGGTGAACCTGCCGATTTTCGGCCCCGTCGTCGCCGAAAGCCGCATGGCGCCGGAACTGATCTACGGCCATCATCAGGAGGGCGCGCGCCACCTCGTCGTCTCGGCGGGGCTTGGCGAATCCATCGTGCCCGTGCGCTTCATGCGCCCGCCGGAACTGGTGGACGTGACGATCGAGGCGCCCGACGCCATCGCCTGAGCGCCGTATCGACAGGACCGCCTCTAGAACAACACCACCGAGCGGATCGACTTGCCCTCGTGCATCAGGTCGAACGCGGTGTTGATCTGATCGAGCGGCATGGTGTGCGTGATCAGGTCGTCGATGTTGATCTTGCCGTCCATGTACCAGTCGACGATCTTCGGCACGTCCGTGCGTCCGCGCGCGCCACCGAAGGCCGAGCCCTTCCACACGCGCCCGGTGACGAGCTGGAACGGTCGCGTCGAAATCTCCGCGCCCGACGGCGCGACGCCGATGATGACGCTTTCGCCCCAGCCGCGATGGCAGCATTCGAGCGCCTGGCGCATCGTCGTCGTATTGCCGATGCATTCGAACGAGAAATCCGCGCCGCCGCCGGTGATGTCGATCAGCGCCTCCACCACCTTGTCGCGGCCGACCTCGTCCGGATTGACGAAATGCGTCATGCCGAATTTCTTCGCCATCTCCGCTTTCGCCGGATTGAGATCGACGCCGACGATTCTGTCCGCGCCCACCATCCGCGCGCCCTGGATGACGTTGAGCCCGATGCCGCCGAGCCCGAACACCACGACATTCGCGCCGGGCCACACTTTCGCGGTGTAGACGACCGCGCCGATCCCGGTCGTGACGCCGCAGCCGATGTAGCAGATCTTGTCGAACGGCGCGTCCTTGCGCACTTTCGCGACCGCGATTTCCGGCAGCACCGTGAAATTCGAGAAGGTCGAGCAGCCCATGTAGTGGAACACCTCGGCGCGCGCGCCCACGCTCTCGCAGGAAAAGCGCGACGTGCCGTCCGGCATCAGGCCCTGGCCCTGCGTCGCGCGGATGGAGGTGCAGAGGTTGGAGCGTTGCGACAGGCAGGTTTTGCACGCGCGGCACTCGGGCGTGTAGAGCGGAATGACGTGATCGCCGACCGCCACGCTCGTCACCCCGGCGCCGATCTCGCGCACGATTCCCGCGCCCTCGTGGCCGAGAATGGCGGGGAACTTGCCTTCCGAATCGAGGCCCGAGAGAGTGTAGGCGTCGGTATGGCACACGCCCGTCGCCATGATCTCGACGAGAACCTCGCCGGGCTTTGGCCCCCCGATCTCCACCGTCTCGATGGTGAGCGGCTTGTTGGCTTCCCATGCGACGGCCGCGCGGCTTTTCATGTCTTCCTCCCGAGCGCGCAGGCGCGCCGACAAAAAACGACGCCGCGCACAACGCGGCGTCGCCAGTCTAGCTTCAAATCGTCATTCGTAAATCGCGGCTACCGCACGATCACCTTCGCGCCGACCTTCGTGCGGTTGTAGAGATCGACCACGTCCACGTTGCGCATGCGGATGCAGCCGGACGAAGCCTCGCGGCCGATCGTTTCCGGCTCGTTGGTGCCGTGGATGCGGTAGAGCGTGTCCTTGTTGCCCTGGTAGAGATAGAGCGCGCGCGCGCCGAGCGGATTGTCGGGGCCGCCGTCCAGACCGCCGGCGACCGGCTTGAGGTGCGGCCAGCGTTCGAGCATTTCCTTCGGCGGAATCCAGCGCGGCCATTCGGCCACCCGCCCGACCGTGGCGTTCCCGGTCCAGCCGAAAGCTTCCGCCCCCGTCGCCACGCCGTAGCGGATGGCCTTGCGGTTCGGCTGCACGAAATACAGCAGCTTGTCGCGCGTATCGACCACGATCGTGCCGGGCGCCTCGCCGGTCGGGTCGTCCACCTCGTAGCGTTCGAAATTGAGATCGACCTCGTGCGTCGGAACCTTGGCGATCAGGTCCGCGTCGCGCGCCGAAAGCTGCGGGGATGGGACCGCCTTGTAATTGCAGCCGGCGAGCGCGAACGCGCCGAGACCGAGCGCGGCGAGGCGGAAGATGGCGTGCGGCATGAAGCGGTCCCGATGAGATGCTGCGTCGTTTTGACCCGCGCGGCGGCGTTTGGCAATGGTTTTGCCGCAATTGCCCGGATTTCCGCCAGGTTTCGTGGCGCGGGCGCCACGCCGATACGACCGACGTAGGACTGGACACTTGCCATCGCCTGCGCCTTATTCGCCCGCGGACGGACAATCCGCGCGCAGGCGCGTGGGGGAGCTTGGGCTTTGAGCACACTCATCATATCGCATCGCGCGTGTCTGGATCATGACATGGGGCCGGAACATCCCGAACGGCCCGACCGGATTCGCGCCATCGAGCGCATTCTGGAGCACGAGCGGTTTCAGGGCCTGGTGCGCGAGCAGGCGCCGCAGGTCGCGCGCGAGGCGATCCTGCGCGCCCACCCGCAGGCCTATCTTGAAGCCCTCGAACGCACCGCGCCCAAGAACGGCGTCGTCGAGCTCGACGGCGACACGTCCATGATGCCCGCCACCATGCCGGCCGCGCTGCATTCGGCAGGCGGCGCGGTGCTGGCGGTGGACGAGGTGATGACCCGCAGGGTCGGCAATGCGTTTGTCGCAACGCGCCCGCCCGGCCACCACGCCGAACGCGCGACGCCGATGGGCTTCTGCTTCTTCAACAACGCCGCCATCGCCGCTCGCCATGCGCAGGCCGCGCACGGCGCCCAGCGCATCGCGATCATGGATTTCGACGTGCACCACGGCAACGGCACGCAGGACATTTTCTGGTCCGATCCGACGGTCATGTACACGTCCACGCACGAAATGCCGCTGTACCCAGGTACCGGCGCGATGAACGAGCGCGGCGAATACGACACCATCGTCAACGCGCCGCTGCGCGCCGGCGACGGTTCGGAACAGTTCCGCGAGGCGATGGACCTGGTCATCCTCCCGCGCATCGACGAATTCCATCCCGACCTCATCATCATCTCCGCCGGGTTCGATGCGCATCGGCTGGACCCGATGGCCAACATCCGCCTCGTGGAAAGCGACTACGCCTGGGCCACGCGCCGGCTGATGGACATCGCCGACCGGCATGCCGGCGGGCGCGTCGTCAGCCTGCTGGAAGGCGGCTACAGCCTCGACGGTCTCGCCCGCTCCACCGCCGCGCACGTCATGAGCCTGATGGGCGCCTGAGCGCGCGGCTGCGGGAGCGCCCTGCGCGCCTCACGGCGTCCGCACGCGCCGCGCCGGAACGCCGGCGACCGTCGCGCCGGCCGCAACGTCGCGCGTGACGACGGCGCCGGCGCCGACAATGGCGTCGTCGCCGATGCGCGCCCCCGGCAGCACGATCGCGCCCGCGCCGATCCATACATTGCGCCCGATGACGATGGCGCGGCCCAATTCGGCGCCCTCGCGTCGCGCGCGCGGATCGCGCGGATGATCGGCGGTGAGGATCTGCACGCCCGGACCGATTTGCGTATCGTCGCCGATCTCGACCGGCGCCACGTCCAGCACGACGCAGTTGAAGTTGAGAAACACGCGCCGGCCGAGCCGGATGTTGTAGCCGTAGTCGCAATGGAACGGCGCGCGCACCATCGCCCCGTCGCCGGCCGCGCCGAGCCCCGCGCGCAGCAGCGCGAGCGTTTCGGCGTGCGGCCGGTCGCCCTGCGCGTTGAACCGGTCCATCCATACGGTCGCCGCGCGCCGTTCGGCGGTCAGCTGCGCATCGCCGGCGCGGTAGAGTTCGCCCGCCAGCATCTTCTGCTTTTCGCTGCGCATCGCGCTCACCCCGTCCGGCGAATGGCCGCCAGTCCCACGCCGGCGGCGAAATAGGCGGTCGCCGCCAGCCGGTTGCGCAGCCGCCCGCGCGCCGCCAGCAGGCCGCGCGCCTTGAGCGCGGCGAGCGCCCACAGACTGTCGATCGACACGGCGACGATGAGGAACGTCGCCGACATGACCGCCAGTTGCGGCGCCAGCGGCGCCTCGCGCGTCACGAATTGCGGAAAGAAGGCGATGTAGAACAGCAGCGTTTTCGGATTGGTCGTCGACACGAGAAAGGCGCGCGTGAAAATCGCGCGGCCGCTGCGCGGGTCGGGCGGCGTGCGCGTCAGATCGAGCGCGGGCGCGCGCCACGTTTCGAACGCCGCGTAGAGCAGATAGGCCACGCCCGCCCAGCGCAGCCAGTCGAACGCCTGCGCCAGCAGCGAGAGCGCGCTCGTCATACCGAATGCGGTGAGAGCGAGTTGCGGAATCTGCCCGCAGCTCGCCGCCGCCACCGTCAACATGCCGTGACGCCGGCCGTAGGCGACGGAATTGGCGACGATCAGCGCGACGTTCGGCCCCGGCGTGGCGATAAGCAGCGCCGAGGCGGCGACGAACGCGAGGTAGAGGCCGGGCGTCACCGCGTGATCACGCGACGCCTTCCACGCCCGCGATCTCGATGCCGAAGCCGGACAGTCCGACATAGGTCATCGGCGTCGAGGTGCGCAGGCGGATCGAACTCACGCCGAGGTCTTTCAGAATCTGCGCGCCGAGCCCCACGTCCAGCCAGTGGCGCGTGCGCTTCTGCTCCGAATCGTCGTCCTTCTTTTCGTCCGTCACCACGTTCACCGGCACGCCGGCCGTGCCGTCGCGCAGATAGACCAGCACGCCGCGCCCCTCGCGCTTGAACTGTTCGAGCGTCTTGCGCAGCGTGTCGGAGCCCCCGAACACATCGCCCATGATCTCGCCGCGATGCAGTCGCGCCGGCACATTGCGCCCGTCGCCGAGCGGCCCCTGCACGAGGGCGAAATGCTGCACGGGGTCGAACGGCGTCTTGTAGCAATAGAGCGTCATCTCGCCGGCGAACGTCTGCACCTGCCGCACGGCCACGCGCTCCACCAGCTTTTCGCGCGCTTGCCGATAGGCGATCAGTTCGGCGACCGATATGCGCTTGAGTTTGTATTTGGCCGCGAACTCGTCGATCTGCTTGCCGGCCATCACCGTGCCGTCGTCGTTGGCGAGTTCGCAGATCACGCCCACCGGCGGCAGCCCGGCGAGCCGGCAGAGATCGACGGCCGCTTCGGTATGGCCGGAGCGCATCAGCACGCCGCCCTCGCGCGCGATGAGCGGAAACACGTGGCCCGGCCGCACGAAATCGGCCGCGCCCATATTGCCGTTGGCGAGCGCGCGCACGGTGTTGGCGCGCTGCTCGGCGGAAATGCCGGTGGTGAGCCCGTGGCGCACGTCCACCGTGATGGTGAAGGCGGTGCCGAGCGGCGCGTCGTTGGCCGCCACCATCGGCGACAGATGCAGGCGGCGCGCGTCCTCCAGCGTCAGCGGCGCGCAGACGATGCCGCAGCAATGGCGGATGATGAAGGCCATTTTCTCCGGCGTGGTCAACGCGGCGGCCATCACCAGATCGCCCTCGTTCTCGCGGTCGTCGTCGTCGGTCACGACCACGATCTCGCCGCGCGCGATGGCGTCGATCGCCTCGCGCACGGCGCTCGCGCCATGGTCGCTGTCGCCTGGGCCGGACGCCGTCTCCAGCGCGCCGGGGGGCAGGGGACTGTCGAGATATTCGGAGATGGCGCGCAATTCGCGCACCTTAAGCTCACGTTTTCCTTGCAAAAGCCGCGTTGCTTGCGCACGGTCGACGCCGAGAGCCTGGGCGAGTCCGGCTTGTGTGCGGCCCGGCTTTTCGAGACCTTTTCTGATCCAGTCGAGAATGTTGATTTCCTGCGCCATGACAAGCCTCCGGACGGCTATTATGAGATTATCGCAACGCCGGCGCAAGCTGAGTGTTGCGGTTTTGGCGACGTTGGGCGTTGTGGGCGGGAGCGCAGGGGCGCAGGCGGCGCCGTGCGGCAGGGTCGAGCATCTGGGCGCGGCTTTCACCGTCTGCGCGTTCGACCCGGCCAGGACCGACATCCGGCTGTTCCTCAGGGATGCGAAAGGCGATGTCTACGGCGGGTTCGACCGGCTGGCCGACGACGTCGCCGCCCAGGGCGGCGCTCTCGCCTTCGCCATGAACGGCGGCATGTATCAGCCCGACTATTCGCCCGTCGGCCTTTATGTGGAGAAGGGGCGGGAGTTGCGGCCCATCAACCGGCGCGCGGGCGCCGGCAATTTCGCCATGAAGCCGAACGGCGTGTTCTGGACGCGCCCCGGCGCCGCCGGCGTGGCGGAAACCGGCAAATATATCGGCCTCAACCCGCGGCCCGAATACGCCACGCAGTCCGGTCCCATGCTGGTGGTCGGCGGCAAGCTGCACCCCAAGATCCACGAGGACGGCACATCCGAGAAAACCCGCAACGGCGTCGGCCAGTGCGAGGACGGTCTCTTGCGGTTCGCGATCTCGGAAAGCGCGGTCACGTTCTACGCCTTCGCCACGCTGTTTCGCGACACGCTGAAGTGCAACGACGCGCTGTTTCTGGACGGCTCCGTCTCCTCGCTCTACGCGCCCGCGCTCAAGCGCAACGACGGCTGGAAGCCGATGGGGCCGATCATCGGCGTGGTCGAGGGGTTGAGGAAATAGCGTTCATTCCGCCGCGCGCGCCTGTTCGACGACTTCCTCCGTCCAAACCTCGAACGATGCGAGGTTGTGCGGACCGAACGAATTCACCAGAGGAACGTCCGTCGCGTCGCGCCCGCGCGCGATCAGAATTCGGCCGATGCGCGGCGCGTTGTGGCGCGCGTCGAACGTATGCCAGGCGCCGTCGAGAAAGACCTCGAACCATGCGTTGAAATCCATCGGCGCCGGGTTCGCCGGCGCGCCGATGTCGCCGAGATAGCCGTTGCAGTAGCGTGCGGGAAGGTTCATGCAGCGGCAGAAGGCGATGGCCAGGTGCGCGAAATCGCGACACACGCCCACGCGCTCGGCGAACGCCTGCGCGGCGGTGCGTGTGGCCCGCGCGTTCTCATAGCCGAACGTGAGACGCGCATGCACGAAGTCGCAGATCGCCTGCACGCGCGTCCAGCCCGGCGTCACATCGCCGAACAGGTCCCACGCGGTCTGCGAGAGCAGGTCGGTCTCGATGTAGCGGCTGCCGAGGAGAAACTGCAGCGTGTCGTCCGGCAGGTCCGCCACCGGCGTTTCGCGCGCGTGCGGCCGAACGGGATCGGGCAGGCCGCTGTCCTCGATGGCGCCGTCGCAGCATATCGTCAACCTGCCGGCCGGCGCCGTGAAGCGACGGCAGCGATTGCCGAAGGCGTCCTGAAAGCGGTGCGAGCGCGTGTGCGGCGTGGCGCGGAACGATTCTTCACGGCATATGTCGCCCGCGCGCGACGGATGCACGTCCAGGAGGCACGCCATCGGCGTGTCGACGGCGCAGTCGAAGGTCATCGCGTAGCCATAGCGGATCAGCATCCGGTCGCCTGTCGGTTCGGGGTTCCGAAACGAAACCGGGCGGGGCCATGCGTGTTCCCGAAAATCGCGGCGTCGCGCTCAACAGGCCGGCACGCCGAGCGCGATCAGTTGCGCGCCGCTCAAGGTGCGATATTCCGGCGAACGCAGCCACGGCCGCACCACGGCGCGCACGCGCGGCGGATACCAGGCGAGCAGCGCCGCATTGCCTTTCTCGCTGATCGTGCGCCACGGATTGCCGTCGCGCATCGCGCGCAAGGGATCGTTGGCGCCGTGAAACCACAGCATCGCGTCGGGCGTGACGCATGTGCCCTTGTGGCCGAGCCAGATGGTGCACGCCGACATGCAGTCGCCGCGAATTGCATGGCGCCGGCCGGACGCCGCGACGATGCGCTCGACATAATCGCCGATCCGCCCGCCGCGATCGAGGGGCCGCAGAAAATCCGCGCGCGCGGGCGCAGCGAACGCAAACACGCAGGCAAGCAGCGCGCAGAATCGTTTTCCCATGGAAAACTCCCATGCTTCGGCATGGGCATGGGTGACATGGCTTGCTTGAGCGGGGATGGTCGCGAACGCGCGGAAGTCGTCGCCGCAACGTCAGCGTGAGAAGCTGAACGGCGCGGGTTTCCCGCGCCGTTCACATAAGGAGCGTGGTTATTCGCAGACGCGCACGCGGCGCGTTCCGAGATAGTTGCCCCATGCGTCGTGCACGGGCTGGCGCGCGATGTAGCAGCCGCCGTAGCCATAGCCGCCGTAGACCGGCGCGCCGTATCCGTAGCCGCCGTAGTAGGGGCCGCTCGCCGCGCTGGCGGCGGCCGCCGCGCCGAGAACGCCGAGCGCAACGCCCGCGCCGATCGCCGCCCCGCTCGGCCCGCGCCGATAGCCGCGATGGACGACGCGCCCGCCGCGTCCGCGATAGCGGATTTCCTGCACCGGGGCGTCGAGCGCCTGCGATCGGGCGACGCTGTCGGCGCCGATCTTGAGCGGGAGGGCGGAAGCCGCGGGCGCCGCCAACAGACCGCACGACAGCGCCGCGGCCGCGCCAAACAGGGGATAACGCAACTTCATGAGTCTTCCCTCCACAACGTTCCGTCAGGAACCGTTCGCAAAAGTTAAGACCGAAACGGTCACGCTTCAATGACGCGCGTCAAAAAGCGTCAGCGCGCGTCAGCCGACCTGCCCGCGATGGCGCAGAAAGGCGTCGGCCAGCACGCAGGCCATCATCGCCTCGCCCACCGGCACGGCGCGGATGCCGACGCAGGGGTCGTGCCGGCCCTTGGTGAGAATGTCGGTCTCGGCGCCCGCGCGGTCGACGGTGCGCCGCGGCGTGAGGATGGAGGAGGTGGGCTTGACCGCGAACCGCGCGACGATCGGCTGGCCGGTCGAAATGCCGCCCAGCACGCCGCCGGCATGGTTGGAGAGAAACACGGGCTTTCCGTCCGCGCCCATCCGCATTTCGTCGGCGTTCGCTTCGCCGGTCAGTTCGGCCGCCGCGAACCCGTCGCCGATCTCCACGCCCTTCACCGCGTTGATCGACATCAGCGCGCCGGCGAGCTCGGAATCGATCTTGCCGTAGATCGGCGCGCCCCAGCCGGCCGGCGCGCCCTCGGCGACGAGCTCGATCACCGCGCCGATGGAGGAGCCCGCCTTGCGCACGCCGTCGAGATAGGCTTCCCAGAGGTTCGCGGCGTCCGCGTCCGGGCAGAAGAACGGGTTGCGGCCCACCTCCGCCCAATCCCAGTTCTCGCGCCTGATCCTGTGCGGACCGACCTGCACCAGCGCGCCGCGGATCGTGACGCCGGGAACGACCTTGCGCGCCACCGCGCCGGCGGCCACCCGCGCCGCCGTCTCGCGCGCCGACGAGCGCCCGCCGCCGCGATAGTCTCTGATGCCGTATTTGGCCTCGTAGGCGATGTCCGCATGGCCGGGGCGGAACTTGTCCTTGATGTCCGAATAATCCTTCGAGCGCTGGTCGACATTCTCGATCGTCAGCGCGATCGGCGTTCCGGTCGTCACCTGCCGCCCGGTCCGTTCGTCGACGAACACGCCGGAAAGGATCTTCACCGCGTCCGGCTCCTGCCGCTGGGTGGTGAACCGCGATTGCCCGGGCCGCCGCTTGTCGAGAAAGCCCTGAATGTCGGCGTCCGTCAGCGGCAGCATCGGCGGGCAGCCGTCGATCACGCAGCCGAGGGCCGGCCCGTGGCTCTCGCCGAAGGTCGTGACGCGGAACAGGTGGCCGAACGTGTTGTGGGACATGAGGCTTCATGTCGCGGTTTGCCGGCGCGGTCAAATCGGGACCTGCCGGCGCAGGGCGCCCGTGGCGAGGCGCGACGCGCGGCGTCGCCCGGGCCGCCGCGCCCGGCTGCGCTGTTGCGAACCGGGGGCGCGGCCGTCGCCCTCACCCCCGCTTGAGCTCCGGGTGCACCGTCTTGCCGAGAATGTGCGTGTCGCGGCCGATCACATGTTCTGTCGAGCCGACGATCAGCGGGTCCGGCGCGCGGATGACCGAATTGTCCTTGTTGGGATAGGGCAGCGAATGCAGGAAATGCGTCATGCAGGCGAGCCGCGCGCGTTTCTTGTCGTCCGACTTCACGATGGTCCACGGCGCGTCGGCGGTGTCGGTATAGAAGAACATCGCCTCCTTGGCTTCCGTGTAGTCGTCCCACTTGTCGAGCGAGGCGCGGTCGATGGGCGACAGCTTCCATTGCTTCAACGGATCGTGCTCGCGCGAGGCGAACCGCCGCCGCTGCTCCTCGCGCGACACCGAGAACCAGTATTTGAACAGGCGAATGCCCGAACGCGCAATCATGCGCTCCACTTCCGGGCACTGGCGCATGAATTCCAGGTAGTCGTTGGGCGAGCAGAAGCCCATCACGCGCTCGACGCCCGCGCGGTTGTACCAGGAGCGGTCGAACAGGCAGAGTTCGCCGCCCGAAGGAAACTGCGAGATGTAGCGCTGGAAATACCATTGCGTCTTTTCGCGCTCGGTCGGCTTCTGCAACGCCACCACGCGCGCCGTGCGCGGATTGAGATGCTCCATGTAGCGTTTGATCGTGCCGCCCTTGCCGGCCGCATCGCGACCCTCGAAAAGAACGATCACGCGCTCCTGATTCTCCTCGATCCACCGTTGCGCTTTCAGCAGTTCGCGCTGGAGCGCAAGCATGTGCTTTTCGTAGGGCGCGGTGCGCATGCGCTGGGCGTAAGGATAGGCGCCGCTTTCGAACACCCGGCGGATTTCGGCCGGATCGTGCGGGTTCACACGCTCGCGCGTCCTTTCCGGTTGCGCCTTGCCGATCGCGTGCAGCTTCGCCGCGCCGTTTGTCGCTGCCTTGTCGTCCATGGCTTCGCCCTCCGGTTGCTGGGGCGCCTCGTTCGCCTGTTCGCCATCCAGAGCGGCGGCGCGTACGTCGTCGTTCACGTTCATCGATCACCTCGTCCTTGTTTCATCGTATGTCGCCAGTTGTCTGCGCAAAAGCATTGATTGACCTTCGACAAGCGACGCTTCGCCGCATGGGGCGTTGCAGCGGGCGTCCGCCTGTGGCTAGTCTTGAACATGCGAGCTGGTGGGAGGGGGCGATCATGGATCGGTCGGCGCGCCTGTCTGCGGCGAAATTCATCAGGGTTTCCAGTCTGCAAGGCGCGCTCGTCGCGCTGCTGTCGCTGGCGGCGCCCGTCGCCGGGGCCGCCGAGCCCGGCCCCTGCGATCAGGGCGTTTGCTGGAAAATCCAGAACCGGTTCCGCCTGTTCGCCGATGCGCGCGATTTCGCCCGGCACGAACAGGCGTGGGCGGCGACCGCCGCCGAAGGCCACAGCGTGCTGGCGATGGAGCGCTGGCTGAACGGCAGCGCCACGAGCCCTGCGCAAGGCTGGGCGGCGGGCGCCGTCGATCGCCTGTGTTTCGACGAGCAGAACAATGTCGCGCGCGCCTTCTGCGTGCGCGACGGCGTGCGCGAGAACTACATCAACCCGCTCGATTACGCCGTGCGGCTCGACGCCGATCCGGTTCTCGCCTCGCCCGCGCACCGCTGCGAATGGACCGCCAACCGCACGATCTACGCCGCCGACGGCAAGCCGGTCGCAAACCTGTCCGGCTGCGCGAACGTGCGCGCGCGGCTGCGGCGCGGCGCGACGGCGCTCACGCTGAAGATCGTGGCGCCGGACGGCGGTGCGACGACAAGGACGCGGACCGTCACGCCGCGTTCGATTCTCGTCGCCGGAATTGGCGACAGTTTCACCTCCGGCGACGGCAATCCGGACAGGCCCGTGGAGCTGAAAAGCGCCGGCGATCTCGGCATGTGCTATCTGCGCGCATTCAACGGCGGCCGGTTTTTCCTGCCCACCCGCGCCGACAGCCAGTTGAACAAGGCCTGCGACGTGGCGCCCGTTTCCTTCGAGGCGCCCGAATGGGTCGCCTTGCGCGCGCGCTGGCTGCACGCGCCCTGTCATCGCTCGCTCTACGGCCATCAGGCGCGCGCGGCGCTGACCCTCGCGCTCGAAAATCCGCAGCGCGCCGTTACGTACGTTCCGCTCGGCTGCACCGGCGCCGAGATCGGCGTGGGACTCGTCGGTTCGCAGAAATCGCGCGAACGCGTGTTGCGAACCGGCGCGCGCGCCTCGGCGAGCGTGATGAGCCAGTTGCGGTCGCTCGACATTCAAACGCGGCCGGCGCCGACGAGGCCGGATGTGACGTTCCTCTCCATCGGCGGCAACGATGTCGGCTTCGCCGCGCTCGTCGCCAACATCGTCGTGCTGCAACAGCCCGAGCGCGGCCTGCTGCCGTCGGACTCGCTGTTCGATCCGTCCGTCGCGCGCCGCAAACTGCCGGCTCTCGACCGCGATTTCCGCACGTTGCGCGCGCGGCTACGGCCGCTGGCGGGCGGCGACCTGTCGCGCGTCGTCTACACCACTTACGCCGACCCCCTCACGCGCGCCTCCGTCGCCTGCCCGTCGACGCGCCTGGGGTTCGACGGACATCCCGCCTTCGGGTTCGACGGCGCTGCGGCCGCCGCGACCTCGGCGTTCGTCAAAGACGATCTTCTGCCGCGCCTGCGCAAACTCGTGCTGTGCGAACCGGGCGCGGGCTGCACGCAACCGGCGGTCGAGAGCATGCGCTATGCCGAAGGTCATCGCGCCGCGTTCGCCGACCACGGCGTATGCGCGCAGGATGCGAGCGATCCGGCCTTCGACCGCGACTGCCTGACGAACGGCGACACGTTCAAGACCGGGTTCGATCCCAATCCGCTCGGCCAGCCGTTCAAACATTGCGCGCGCCCGCCGTCCGACTGGCGCCCCTACGCCTCGCGCGCGCGCTGGCTGCGCACGGCCAACGATTCCTATCTGTCCGCGATGTCGTTCGCCGACAGCGCGCCGCTGAAAGGCGCATTTCTGGGCGATGCGATCTGGGGCATATCCACCATGGTCTACGGCGGCGCCGCGCATCCGACCGCCGAGGGCCACGCGGCGATGGCGGACGCGGCGCTCGTCGAAGCGCGCGCGGCGCTGGCGGCGGCGGGGAAATAGTCAGGCGGCGTGCGCGAGCCTGCGCGGGGCGGGTTCGGCCGGCGCGCCGATCCATTCCGAGCTCGGCGGAATGTGCTCGCCCTTCATCACCACCGTCAGCGGGCCGAGCCGCGCGAACGCGCCGCAATGGGTGTCGTAGAGAACGGTCGAGCCCGCGCCCACCGTCACGCCGCGCGCGATATGGATGCGGCCGATCTTCATCACGCGGTCTTCGTAGAGATGGGTCTGAAGCACGCACATCTGGTTGACGGCGACGTAATCCTCGACCTTCACGCAATCGAATTCGGTGATGTCGGTTGAATCCATATAGACGCCCTTGCCGAATTTCGAGCCGAACAGGCGCAGCGTCCACGGCAGGAACGGCGTGCCGCGCAGATGGTCCATGAACACGCGACCCGCCAGCCCCCAGTAGAGCACCGCGACCGCTTCCGTGCGCATCGCCCAGAACGACCACATCGGCTTCACCTGCGGCTCGTAGCGCCCCATGGTGCCCCATTTGATGCCGATGACGACCGCCGTCATGCCCATCGAGATCAGCACCGAGCACATGATGTAGAGCGCGAGCGCCGTGCCGTAGCGCCCCGCCAGAAGATGGTGCCCGAAATATTCGACCGACCACGTGCCGAACGTGATGTAAAGCATCGTCGGAAGCGAGATGTTCACGGCTTCGAACGAGCCGCGCAGGAACTTCTTCCAGAACGGCGGCTCGTAGGTCCAGTTGGCGCCGCCGGCGTCCATCTTCTGGCGCACCGGCAGCTTGATCGGCGGCGAACCGAACCACGTGTCGCCGGACCCGAGGTCGGAATTGGCCGGCGGTTTCGACTTCACGCCGATCAGCGCGCCTTCGGGAATTTCTGCGCCCGGCGGCACCACCGCGTCGTTGCCGACGAACACGCGCGAGCCCGTCGTCACTTTCGCCAGGTGCATCCAGCCGCGCCGGATGTCCTCGTCGCCGAGAATGACCTCGTCGGCGATGAAACATTTATCGCCGATGTCGACGATGTCGTAGCGCCCGGCGATGTTGGTGGAGATTTCCGAATCCTTGCCGATCCGCGCGCCCATCATGCGATACCACGTGCGCATGTAGATGGTGGCGAACAGCGAGGACAGCGTTTCGAGCGTGACTTCTGTGGCGAGCGCCACCGCCCATTTGCGCGTGTAGAACCACGAATAGACCGAATACGTTCCCTCGCGCACCTTCGGCAGCACGATCCAGCGGATCGCCACGATCAGCGCGACCGTCATCAGCACGAGCACGAAGGCCGTGGGCCACGCGAAGATCGGAATGGCGGCGATGTACCAGAACCGGTCGACGATGCCGAGCGACACGTCCACGCGGTCGAACACCCAGAACGCCGGGAAGATCGGCAGCAGGCCGAGCGGGGGAATGATCAGCAGCAGCAGCGTGTAGACGAAGGTCTGCGCCGCCTTCTTCGCGGGCCCGGCGGTCGCCTGCGCCGGCAGTTGGGCCAGGTCGACCACGCCCGCCTTGCGCGCGGGGGAGCCGTCCCAGATCTCCGCGCGGCCCACGCGCGCGCCGGAAGCGATGGAGGTGAGATCCTTCAGCTCCGCGTGATCCTCGACGATCACGTCGTCCTCCAGCACGCAGGAGGTGCCGATATAGGCGTCCGCCCCGATGTCGATGCGCCCGATGATCAGTTCGTTGCCGATGACGCGCGCGTTGGCGAGTTTGGTCTTGGCGCCGAGCGTCGCGCCTTCGCCGATGGAGATCAGGTCGACCGCGCCGATTTCGAGTTCGCTGATGATGGCGTCGTCGCCCACGCGCGCGCCGAGCGCGCGCAGGTAGAGCCGCATGATTGGCGAGGCCTGGAACCATTTCATGTGCGTCAGCGCCATGAAGCGCTGCGCAAGCCACCAGCGATAATAGTACCAGCCCCAGAGCGGATAGCGCCCCGGCTTCGTGCGCCCGAGCAGGATCCATTTCATCGCGATCGAGATCGCGATGGTGGCGATGTTGATGCACATGTAGACGCCCAGCAGCGCCACCATCTCGGTGAAGATGCTCGCGCCGGGCTCCGTCAGCAGCATGTAGGACACGAACACGCCGAGCCATTGCGCCGTCATCAGCGACAGGATGATCGGCAGCGCGATCGCCTGGCCGACGCCGCACAGAAAACGGCGCGCCAATGGCGGCGGCGCGAACGACAGGTCGCGCGGCGGGCCGGAGAGCGCGGCCCTCGTATCGAGGTCGGCGGCCATCGCGCGCAGCGTGCGCATGGCGTAGACGTCCTGCAGCGTGATGCCGGCCAGGCGCGGAATCTCGCGCACGGCCGACACGAACCGCGCCGCGATCAGCGAATGCCCGCCGAGATCGGTGAAGAAGTCGGCCTCGAACGGAATGGCCTGCGGCGGCAGCGCGCGTCTGGCGGCCTCCAGCAACTGCGCTTCCGTCTCCGTGCGCGGCGCCTCCTGCTCCTCCACCGGCGCATGCGCGGTCAGCTCCACTTTCTTCAGATGGTTGCGATCGACCTTGCCGGACGGCAGCTTCGGCAGCGTGTCGACGATCTCGTAGCGGGCAGGAACCATGTAGGGCGGCAGTTTCGCGCGCAGGTCCGCGCGCAGCGCCTTGGCGTCGATCTCGCCGCCGCGCTCCTTCACGAGAAACGCGACGAGTTCGTCCATGCCCTCGATGGCGCGCATGACGACGGCTGCCTGCGCCACGCCGTTCTCGTGCGCGAGTTTCGCCTCGATCTCCCCGAGTTCCACGCGAAATCCGCGGATCTTGATCTGGTCGTCGATGCGGCCGCGAAAGCCGATATTGCCGTCTTCGTCGAGCACGACCGCGTCGCCGGAGCGATAGAGGATCGGATCGCGCCCGTCGTGCGGGAACGGATTTGCGACGAACTTCTCCGCCGTCAGTTCGTCGCGCTTGAGATAGCCCCTGGCGACGCCCGGACCGCCGATCAGCAACTCGCCTTCCACGCCGCGGTCGAGCAGGTTCAGCGCATCGTCGCAGACGTAGCAGGTGTAGTTCGGAATCGGCCCGCCGATCGTCACCGGCACGTCGGGCTTCACCTCCGCCACCGTCGCCACGACGGTGGCCTCCGTCGGTCCGTAGGAATTGAAGATCGTGCGCCCCGGCCTGCACCAGCGCGCGGCGACGGAAGGCGGGCACGCCTCGCCGCCCAGAATGATGATGCGCAGTTTCGGCGCGTCCTTCGGCATCATCGCGAGCAGGGTCGGCACCGTGTCGAGCACCGTCACGCCGGCGTCGTCGAGAATGTCGGGCAGCGCGTCGGCTTCGCCCATCACCTCGGGCGTGGCGACGAACAGCGTCGCGCCGACGAGATAGGGAATCCAGATTTCCTCCATCGACAGGTCGAAGGCGACGGAGGCGCCCTGAAACAGCACGTCGTGGCCGTTGACGCCGTAGACCTCGTTGGCCGAGCGCAGGTAATGACAGATGTTGCGCTGGGTGATGACGATGCCTTTGGGCGTGCCTGTCGAGCCAGATGTATAGATGAGATAGGCGGGGTGGTCGGGCGTTGCGCCGAGCGCGCGCGCGTCCACCAGCGAATGGTCGGTGGCGTCGATCAGCGCCTCGTCCACCAGAATGGGGCAGGGCATGCGCCCTTCCGCCTTCGCCGCGAAATCCTCCGACGTCAAAAGCGCGCGCGCTTCGGCGTCGGCGAGGCACACCGCGATGCGCTCGACCGGCGCATCCGCGTCGAACGGCAGCCAGGCCGCGCCCGTCTTGGCGATGGCGATCTGCGCGAGCAGCAGTTCGGGTCCGCGCGCGCGCCAAAGTCCCACGACGTCGCCGGGCCGCACGCCCTGGCGCAACAGGCCGCGCGCGATCGCTGTCGCCTGCGCGTCGGCCTCCGCGTAGGAGAAGCGGCGCTCCAGCGTGATCATCGCGGCATGGTGGGCGCGATGGGCGACCGTCTCGGCGAAAATCTCGCACAGCAGTTCGTCGCGGATGAGGTCCGGCGCGGCCTTGCCGATGAGTACGGAAGCTTGGGGGGCGAACGTCTCGGATACGGACGCGTCGCGGCCGATATCGGTATCGATCTTGTTCATGCGTCGCGGTCGCCTGCTTCAGTCAAATACGAACAATCGCGCCAGCGCGTTCGCACGAGTCGTCCCCCGGGCGTCCTTGTCGCGGACGCTCCGACCGGCCGATTTTGCGACGAAAAGCCGCGCCTCCCCCAAAAATCGTTTAGCACAAGACGTTTGGAGCTTCCACACGCCGCCCGCCCGCTCACAGCCAATTCGCCCGGCCATTCTCGAACGCCAGCACGCGCCCCTGCGCGACCGGCGCGCGGCAGGCGGCGGTCCGGTCTGCGCCGGTCAGCAGCACGGTCAGCGCGCGGGCGACCCCGCCATGCGACACCAGGATCGCCGGCCCCGCCAGCGTCGCCAGAAAGGGGGCGAGCCGCGCCGCCAGATCCGCGTAGCTCTCCCCCTCCGGCGGTCGCGCGTTCCAGATGTCCGCGTCGCGGCGCGCGGCGCCGGCGCCGTCGAAGGCGCGGATTTCGGACCAGGTGAGATTCTGCCAGCGGCCGAACGAGAGTTCCATCAGTCTGGGATCGCGCGCAAATGCGTCGGTTTCCAGGCCCAGCGCGGCGCGCGCCAGTCGGGCGGTCTCCACCGCCCGGGCGAGCGGAGAGGAGACGAAGCGGCGCGCGCCCGGCGCCAGACCGCGCGCGGCCAGCCCCGCCTTCAGCATGTGGCCGGCCGCCAGCGCCTGGTCGCGCCCGCGCGGCGAAAGGGCGGTGTCGATCTGGCCCTGTATGCGCCCCTCGGCGTTATGGCCGGTTTCGCCGTGGCGCAGGAAGAAAAGCGGCGCCGAAATCACGACCGCGGCCGAAATCGGCGCCGGCGCGCTTTCGTCAGGCCGCCGTCCTTGCCACAATCGCGGCGCAACCGGGGAGAACACGCGTGTCCGCATCGCATCTGATTTCGTCCTCCGCCGTCGCGGTCGTCGACCTGCTGAAACGCGGCGAGATCACGCCCCACGATTGTCTCGACGCGCTGGAGGCGCGCATCGCCGAGGTCGACAGCGCCGTCAACGCGCTGCCCATCCTCTGTTTCGACCGCGCGCGCGCCCATGCCGACGCGCTGATGAAGCGCCCCGGCGCCGAGCGCGGTCTTCTCGCAGGGCTGCCCGTGCCGATCAAGGACCTGTCGTGGGTGAAGGGCGTGCTGTCGACCTCCGGCTCGCCGATTTTCGCGGGGTTCAAGCCGGAATCGTCCGACATCGTGGTGGAGAAGATCGAGGCGGAAGGCGGCGTGGTCTACGCCAAGTCCAACACGCCGGAGTTCGGCGCCGGCGGCAATACGTTCAATCCGCTGTTCGGCGCCACGCTCAATCCGTGGGACACCACGCGCACGTCGGCCGGCTCGTCCGGCGGGGCGGCGGCGGCGCTGGCCTCGGGCCAGGCCTGGGTCGCGCACGGATCGGACATGGGCGGCTCGCTGCGCAACCCGGCGAGTTTCTGCGGCATCGTCGGCATGCGGCCGACAGCCGGGCGCGTCGCCTCCAACAACCGCGCCATCGTCGACCAGACGCTCGGCGTGCAGGGGCCGATGGCGCGCAACGTCGAGGACCTCGCGCTGCTGTTCGACGCCATGAGCGGCGAGGACCGGCGCGATCTGTTGTCGAAGCCGCGCCCCGCGCAATCGTTCCTGGCGGCCGCGCGCTCCGGCTGGCTGCCGAAAAAGGTCGCCTATTCGGAAAATCTCGGCATCACGCCGGTCGACCCGGAAGTCGCGGCCCTCACGCGCAAGGCGGCGCACAGGTTCGCGGAAGCCGGCGTGATCGTGGAGGAGGCGACGCCCGACCTGTCCGGCGCGCACGAATGTTTTCGCGTGCTGCGCGCGCGCAATTTCGCGACCGCGCTCGGACCGCTGCTCCAAGCCCATCCCGACAAGTTCAAGCCCGATCTCGTGTGGAATATCCGGCAGGGATTCGAGCTGACGGCCGACGAGATCGCACGCGCCGAACGCCATCGCGCACAGCTTGTGCAGCGGATGGATTCGTTCCTGCGCGGCTACGACCTTCTGCTGTGCCCCGCCACCATCGTCGCGGCCTTTCCTGTCGAGCAAATCTATCTGGAGCGTTGCGCCGGCTACGAGTTTCCCAACTATGTCGAATGGCTGTCGATCGCTTACGGGCCGACGCTGGCGAGCGTGCCGGCGCTGTCGCTGCCGTGCGGCTTCACGCGCGAGACCCTGCCGGTCGGCCTGCAGATCGTCGGCCCCACCAACGCGGACGGCGCGGTGATCGCCGGCGCGAAAGCTCTGGAGGCGATCCTCGCGCTCGACACCACGCGGCCGGTCGATCCGCGCAGGCCGTGAGGCGTCATCGAATATTCCACCGGCAGATGCTCACGTCGCGCCGGCGTTTGTAGAGGTCCACGTGAACGTGGTCCTCATGATAGCCGTCCGAGCCGGGACCCAGGATGGTGGAGAACCGCGCGCACGCGCTGGCGCGCAGGGCCTGCGTCTGGCCCATGTCCGGTCCGCCGACGAACGCGATGCGCGCGCCGTCGCTCATCTCGATCGCGCGCATGTCGATGGCGTTGCCGAAGGCGTGTTCGGACAGTCTGGCGAACGCCTGCCGGTTGCGGCCGCGACAATCGTAGGCGGCCGCATTGGTGATGCGCGCGATGCGCCGCGCGCCCTTCTCGAAGAGCGGCGCGACATCCTCGATCAGCCATTCGATCAGTTCCGCAGCCATGTCGCAGCGCAGGACCGGCTCGGGCGACAGCGGAATCTGCCTCCCCCCGGCCAGCACCACCGCCTTGATGCGCACCGGCGCGGCGATGCCGCAGGCGCCGGGGCCGGAAATCGGATCGACGCGCGCGGCGATCGCGGCGCGGCTCGCGAACAGTTCCGCGCACGGATCGCCGGCCTGCCCGGTGATCGGCGCCGGCGCCGTGGTTTTCTCGCGCTCGGGCGCGGGCGCATAGGCGAGCGCGCCGGCCGGCGGCGGCGCATCGTCGAGATCGGCCGGTCGCGGCGGCGGGAGCGGAACCGTGGCGGAAAAGGCCGGCGCCGCCATGAATAGACAGAGCGCGAAACGCGCCAATGCATAAAACATCGGCGCACCATGGCCCGCACCGCGCCTCGAGGCAAGCCGCGCGGCGCGCCGAAAGATCAGCCGACGAGCGGCGGCGGAACGAACCCGCCGTTCGCGCGTTCGATCATGCCCGCGATGGCGATCGCCGTGCGATCCTCGTCCTCCGCCGCGATGATCTGCACGCCGATCGGCATCGGCGACCGCATGACCGGCGCCACCGCCGCCGGAAGGTTGGCGAGCGTCGCCACCGCCGCGCCGTGCAGCATGTCCATGTAGGGAATGGGGCCGCGGTCGGTTTCGATCACGCGCGCGAAAGAGTCGCGCAGATGATCGTGTTTGATCGCCGGCGCCGGCGTCACGGGCGTGAGAATGGCGTCGTGGCGCGTGAAGAAATCCGCGAGCGCGGCGCGAATGCGCCGGCGCTTCTGCGCGAGCGCCTCGAATGCCTGCGCGCTCATGCGCGCCGCGCGCGCCTGCAGGGCGCGGTGCGACATGTCGTCGGGCGCGAAGTCCTGCGCGCCGGCCGCGATGCGGTCGCGCGTCTTTTGCGGAAACGCCGTCACCATGATCGCGTTGAGCAGCAGCGAATAGGTCTCGAACGCCTCGCGGAACGAGAAATCCGGCCGCGCGGCGCGGTCGACCCGCGCGCCGTCTCTTTCCAGCAGCGCCGCGGCCGTCTCCACCGCCTGCGCAACCCGCCCGTCGACCGGCGCCGCCGGATCGATCCACAGCGCGAGCCGCAGGTCCTTCGCCTGCGTCGCGCGCGGCTTTTTCAGATGCGCGGGACCGGCCGCGTTCAGCGGCCCGGCGACGATGGAGAGGACGAGATCGAGATCGGCGGCCGACCGGCCGATCGGGCCGGCGACGCCGAGTTGCATCGGCGCCTGCGTGCGCGTCTCGCGCGTGGGCGGCACATGGCCGTAGGTCGGCACGAGATCCCAGGTCGTTTTCAGGCCGAAGACGCCGCACGCGCTGGCGGGCCACCGGATGGACCCGCCGATGTCGGAGCCCAGTTCGAACGCGCTCATGCCGCTGGCGACCGCCGCCGCCGCCCCGCCCGACGAGCCGCCCGGCGTGGTCGAAACGTCCCACGGATTGTTGGTCGCGCCGTAGATCGCGTTGTAGGACTGGAAGTCGCCGGACAGCAGCGGCACGTTTGTCTTGCCGACGATGACGGCGCCGGCCGCCCGCAGCCGCGCGACCGCGACCGCATCCTCGTCCGGAACGAAACCCTTCAACTCGGGAACGCCGCCGGTCGAGACGAGGCCGGCGACCTCCCAGGCGTCCTTCAGCGTGATCGCCAGCCCTTCGAGCGGCCGGGCGCGGCCGGCCGCGATCCGCGCGTCGGCCTCGTCGGCGGCCTTCAGCGTCGCCGCATCGTTGCGCGCGACGACGGCGTTGAGAGCCGGATTGACGGCGTCGATCCGCGCGAGGGTCGCCTGGGCCAGTTCGCGCGCCGAAATCTCGCGCGCCCGCAGCTTTTCGCGCAACGCGACCGCCGGCAGCGCGAGCAGGCGGTTCATGCCGCGCTTTCTTCCTGCGGACGCACGCCTTGCTGCAGATAGCGCACGCGGTCGCGCAGCTTCAGGATCAGCCGCTCGAGTTCGACCAGTTCGCCCGCGCCGAGAACGCCGAGAGAATCTCCCACGAAAACCCTCTGGGCCTTGATGCCCGCCGCCGCCGCGGTCCGCCCCTCGGGGGTCAGATGGATGGCGTGCGAGCGCCGGTCGGAGGCGATGGAGCGGCGCTCGACCAGCTTGGCGGCCTCCAGCCGGTCGATGAGGCCGGATATATTACCCTTGGTAACGTAGAGGCGCTGGGCCAGCTCCTGCTGGCTCATGCCCTCACGTTCCGTCAGCGTGGTCAGCACGTCGCACTGGGCCACGGACAGGCCGACGTCTTTCAATCGAGCCGTGATCGCCAGCCTGATGCGGGCGTCGAGCCGCATCAGGCGGAACCAAACGCGTTCTGGATCTGACAAACCGCCCACTCCTGTCTCGCGTTGAGTCGAAGGTAGACGCTAGAACGGGTTGAACCAAAGGGAAACCCGTTTTTCGCCCCGCGGTCGCGGGCTCGGCCCGTGGACGGGCGCGCGGGGCTCCTGTAGAAGCGCAAAAATCGGATTTCTACACGCGAAACAGATGGCCGCGCGGACTCGGGGCGCGTCGTTTCGCCGCCAGCAAGGAGAGACGAACATGTTGGGTTTGATGCAGGATTGGCCCTTGCTCGCGCATACGATCATCGATCATGCGGCGATCCAGTATGGCGAGCGCGAGGTCGTCACCCGCTCGGTCGAAGGCCCCATCCATCGCACCAACTACGCCGAGGTGCGCGAACGCGCGCTGCGCGTGGCCCAGGCGCTCGACAAGGACGGGGTCAAGCTCGGCGACCGCGTCGCCACGCTCGCGTGGAACACCTGGCGGCACCTGGAAGCCTGGTATGGCATCATGGGGATCGGCGCCGTCTACCACACCGTCAACCCGCGGCTGTTTCCGGAGCAGATCGCCTGGATCATCAACCACGCCGAGGACCGCGTGGTGATGACCGACCTCACCTTCATCCCGATTCTGGAAGCCATCGCCGACAGGATTCCCAGCGTCGAGCGCTACGTCGTCCTGACCGACAAGGCGCACATGCCGGCGACCAAACTGAAGAACGCCGTCGCCTACGAGGACTGGATCGCCGCCGTCGACGGCAAGTTCGCGTGGAAGAAATTCGACGAGAACACGGCGGCCGGCCTCTGCTACACCTCCGGCACCACGGGCGACCCGAAGGGCGTGCTCTATTCGCACCGCTCCTCCGTGCTGCACGCGCTGCTCGCCTGCATGATGGACACGCTGTCGGTCAGCGCCAAGGACTCCATCCTGCCGATCGTGCCTATGTTCCACGCCAACGCCTGGTCGCTGGCGTTTTCCTCGCCGCTCGCCGGCGCCAAGCTGGTGCTGCCGGGCGCCAAGCTCGACGGCGTTTCGGTCTACGAATTGCTGGAGACGGAAAAGGTCACGTTCTCGGCCGCGGTGCCGACGGTATGGCTGATGCTGATGCAGCACATGCAGAAGACCGGCGCGAAACTGACCACGCTGCAGCGCGTCGCCATCGGCGGGTCGGCCTGCCCGCGCGCGATGCTCGAGTTCTTCGAGAACATCGGCGTCTCCGTCTATCACGCGTGGGGCATGACCGAGATGAGCCCGATAGGCTCTGTCGGCCAGGTCAAGCCGGGGCTCGAGGGTCTGTCCGGGGCGGCGCTGTTCGATCTGAAATCCAAGCAAGGCACGGCGCCTTACACGGTGGAAATGAAGATCGTCGACGACAGCGAAGCGCGCCTGCCGTGGGACGGCGTCAAGTTCGGCCGGCTGAAGGTGAAGGGCCCTGCGATCGTGCGCCGCTACTTCAAGCGCGAGAACGAGGACATTCTCGACGCAGAGGGCTTCTTCGACACCGGCGACGTCGCCACCATCGATCCCAACGGCTACATGCAGATCACCGACCGCGCCAAGGACGTCATCAAGTCCGGCGGCGAGTGGATTTCCTCCATCGATCTGGAGAACACCGCCGTCGGCCATCCCAAGGTGGCGGAGGCGGCCGTCATCGGGGTCTATCATCCCAAGTGGGACGAGCGGCCGCTGCTGGTGGTGGTGCCGAAGGAAGGCGAAACCATCGACGAGAAGGAACTGCTCGCCTACATGGACGGCAAGATCGCCAAATGGTGGATGCCCGATGCGGTGCAGGTCGTGACCGAAATTCCGCACACAGCCACCGGCAAGATCAACAAGCTGAAACTGCGCGAGACCTTCAAGGAATACAAGCTGCCGTCGGCCTGACGCCGGCGCGGGGGCCGAAGGTCGCGGTTTGACCTTTGGCGCCCGCCATTCCACAACGGCGTCATGCGCACAGCCATCGTCGAGGAACCCGTATCGCAGGCGGCGGTGTGGAGCCGCCGCCTCGCCGTGTTCGCGCTCGCGGTCGGGGCGGTCGCCTTTCTCATCGTGCGCACGCAATCCGTCGACATCGCCTCCGGCCTCGCGGTGTTCGGTTCGGCCATCGTGCTCGCCTGCGCCTCGCTCATTTGCGCGGGCGCGGCCGCGGCCATCATCTGGCGCACCGGCCGGCGCGGCCTCGGCGCGATGCTCGCGGGCGTCGCGCTTTCGTGCGCCTTTCTGGCCTATCCAGCCTGGCTCGCCGCGCAGGCGATGCGCTTGCCCGTGCTCAACGACGTGACGACCGATCTCGTCGATCCGCCGCAATTCTCCCTGAAGCCGAAGGCGCTGGAGGCGCGCGGCGGCCGCACGCCGCAGACGCCGCCGCCCGCGATCCGCCAGGCCCAGCGCGCCGCCTATCCGGACGTGCAGGCGATCCTGCTCGAACTCGATGCGGACGAAGCCTACCAGCTGGTGCTGAAGGCCGTGCAGGCGCGCGGCTGGCGCATCGTCGACCAGTCGGCGCCCGGCGGCCGGCTCGGCCTCGGGCATATCGACGCCATCGACCGCTCACTGGTCATGGGCTTTCCCGACGACGTGACCGTGCGCATCAAACCGCTCGCCGGCCAGACCAAGATCGACGTGCGCTCGGTCTCGCGCTACGGGCGCAACGATTTCGGCGCCAACGCCCGGCGCATCGAGCAATTCGCGCAGGCCGTGCAGGACCAGCTCGACGCGCGGTGAGCGCAACGGCCGCGCCCGGCCGCGACGATTGACGCGCGCCTACTCGAGCGCCTGCCTGAGCCGCCGCCGGTCGATGATGAAGGCGACCGCCACCACCGCCGCCGTGGTGACGAGTTTGATGGCGATGTCCGGCACGCGGCCGATCCATGCGTCCACCTGCGGATCGGTCGCAATCATGTCGCCGGCCACCCAGCCCAGCAGCGCCGCGCCCGCCCACACCAGAATGGGCCAGCGGTCGAGCACTTTCAGCACCACATTGGCCCCGAACACCACCAGCGGAATCGACAGCAGCACGCCGAACAGGATCAGCCCCGAATGGTCGCGCGCCGCGGCCGCGATCGCCAGCACGTTGTCGAGCGACATGGCCGCATCCGCCAGCGCGATGGTGGTGATCGCGCCCCACAGCGTCGTCTTGGCGCGCACATCCTCCAGTTCGCTGTCGTCCACGACGAGCTTGACGGCGATGACGAGCAGCAGCAGCCCGCCGAAGACCTTCAGATAGGGCAGGGCCAGCAGCTGGACCACGATCATCATGAAAAGGATGCGCAGCGCCACCGCCGCGCCCGCGCCGAGCACGATGCCCCATTTGCGCTGCCGCTCCGGCAGTTCGCGGCAGGCGAGCGCGATGATCACCGCGTTGTCGCCCGACAGCAGAATGTCGATCCAGATGATCTGGAGAATGGGAACGGCGTAGAGGGAAAGAAATTCGGTCATCGGTCTCGATTCAATGTCGCCGTCATTCCCGGAAGAATGCGGGCGAGCGCCGTCGCAAGTCGCGCCGGCGCGAGTCGCCGGGCGCGCGGAATATGGAGGAATACGGTCGGAATTGCGAAAGCGCGCAGCGATGTCCACAGGACGGCGTTGCAGACGTAGTCGCCTGCATCGACCGATAGCCGGGCCTGAATGCGCTCGCGCCGCAGCGCGGCGACGAACCTGCGCGCGTTCCATGTCGTGCGCGCCGTATGCGCCCGCCCGGCCGCGAGCGTGGCGCGCGCCGGATAGCGCCCGCGCGCGTCCGGCCGCAGCATCGAAACGCGATTGCGCGCGCGCGTCTCCACGCTCGCGCGCGTGCGCCCGGCCGCGACGCCGATGTGGAGCACGGCGTCCGGCTGCGTGTGCGCGACGATCTCTTCGAGCGCGGGCGCGATGTCGTGGACGACCGGCAGCACGCCGGTGCGCAGGCGCACGCCCGCCCGCGCGAAGGCGCGCGCCGAGCCTTCCAGGCGCCGTACGACCTCCGCGCTCGGATTGAACGCGGCGCCGGGAAAGGCGCCGAAGGCGGTGACGAGCAGCGTGCGCATCACACGCCGATCAGGCCGGCGATCTCGTCGACCGCCAGCGTGGGAGCGAGCGCGCCGGCGGCGACCGCCTTTTCGATCTGTGGCAGGCGCGCCTTCACCGCCGGATCGGTGCGCAGCCGCGCGCGCAACCGCTCCTCCAGCATCGACCACATCCATTTCACCTGCTGCTGCGAACGTTTGGCGGCGAATTCGCCGGAGGCCTCCGTCCTGCCGCGATGGTCGACCACATGCGCCCACATCGCGTCCAGCCCCTCGTTGGCGAGGCCCGAAATCAGCACCACCGGCGGCGACCAGGCGGAGGACGACGGCTGCAATATGTGCAGCGCGGCCTTGTATTCGGCGGCCGCCGCTTCCGCCCGCGTGCGGTTGGCGCCGTCGGACTTGTTGACCGCGATCATGTCGGCGAGCTCCAGCACGCCCTTCTTGATGCCTTGCAGCTCGTCGCCGGCGCCCGGCAGCATCAGCACCAGAAAGAAATCCGTCATGTCCGCCACGACCGTCTCCGACTGGCCGATGCCGACCGTCTCGACCAGGATCACGTCGAACCCCGCCGCCTCGCACACCAGCATCGTCTCGCGCGTGCGCGCGCCCACGCCCCCGAGCGTGCCCGCCGAAGGTGATGGCCGGATGAAGGCGTTGCGGTCCACCGCCAGCCGCGCCATGCGCGTCTTGTCGCCGAGGATCGAGCCGCCCGTGCGCGAGGACGACGGATCGACCGCCAATACGGCCACCCTGTGGCCGGCGGCGGTGAGATTGGAGCCGAGCGTGTCGATGGTGGTGGACTTGCCGACCCCAGGCACGCCGGTCACGCCCACCCGCAGGGCCTTGCCGGTATGCGGCAGCAGGCGCTGCAACAGCGCGCCCGCCTGCGCCCGGTGGTCGGCGCGCCGGCTCTCGATGAGCGTGATGGCGCGCGCGAGCGCGGCGCGGTCGCCGGCAAGGACACGGGTCGCGAGATCGGCGGGAGTGGGGGCGGGGCGGGTCATCGGCGCGGCTTATACAAGAGCGGCGAGAAAAAAGCGCGCGGGGCTTCAGCCGTCGCCAGCCTGGCCTTTCACCGCCTTGCAGACACAGGTCGCTTTGGCGACGAGGTCGCCCCTGTCGTTGGTGATCTGTCCTTCCACGAACACGATCGATTTGCCGGCGCGCACCACCTTCGCCTCGCTGGTGAGCACGCCGGTCGCCGGCGCGAGGAAGGCGGTCTGCATGTCCACGGTCACGACATTCGTGCCGGTGGCCGAACCCGCCGCGCTCGCCATCGATACGTCCAGAAGCGTCATCACCAATCCGCCGTGGCCCACGCCGGAATTGTTGAGATGGTGCGGCTCCAGCCGCACGGTGAGCCGCGCCCGGCCCTGGCCGCGCTCCAGCGGCCTGATGCCGCAATGGGCGATGAAGGGCAGGGTGGATCCGAAGATTTTCTCGCTCAAGAAAGCTTCCTCCCGCGCTTTTTTGCTTACGCGCCGTCAAGGTCAACGCGCGTTAATCGGCTGCGCCAGCAGGTCGCATAGCAGGCCGTAACCTTCCCTGACTAGGTTTGGACCGCGCCGGACCGACGAATCCCCGGCGCAGCGAAGGAGGCGGCCGTGGCGAGACTGGTGCGCGCAGCCAATGCGCATAGTCTTTTCTGGATCGTGGCGGGCGACGGCAAGCGGGTCGGCCGCGTGTGGGGCCTGGACGGCTGCTGGCGCTGGTCGCTTGCAGGCGCCGAGTCGCGCGACGCGCCTTCCTTCGAGGCGGCGCAGGCCACCGCGCTGGCGGCCGCCGACCGGCTCGCAAGCCCGATGATCGCCGCCTGAGGAGATCGGCGCGGCCGCGTCCGCGCCATTGACAACACATCGTCCGCGCCCGATTCAGTCCGGAAACGGGAGGAACGATGGCGACGAACGATCAGGCCGACGACAAGCTCGTCCACGCGACGCATTTCGACCAGAAGGCCGGCGAGGTCGTGCAGGTGTCGCCCCGCGTGCGGCGCATCGTGGAGGACAATCCCGGCCCCTTCACCTTTACCGGCACCTGCACCTACATCGTGGGCCGGGGCGAGGTGGCGGTCATCGACCCCGGCCGCGAGAACGAAAGCCACATCGCGGCGATTCTGGCCGCGCTGAAGGGCGAGCGCATCGCCCATATCGTCGTCAGCCACACGCATCTCGACCATTCGCCGGGCGCCCGCCGGCTCGCCGAACGCACCGGCGCGCCGGTCGTCGGCTGCGCGCCGTTTTCGCCGAAGCCCGGCGCGCAGAGCGGCCTCGATTCCTCGCACGACACGGACTATGCGCCCGCGCGCGTCCTCGGGGACGGCGATACGGTGGAGAACGACACCTACACGCTCACCGCGCTGGCCACGCCCGGACACGCCGCCAACCATCTGGCGTTCGCGCTGGCGCAGGAGCGCGCGGTCTTTTCCGCCGATCATGTGATGGCGTGGTCCACCTCCATCGTCGCCCCGCCCGACGGCTCCATGCGCGACTATATGGCCTCGCTCGACAAGCTGCGCGCGCGCGACGACGTGGTGTTCTGGCCGGGCCACGGCGGCCCGGTGAGCGACCCGCAGCGCTACATGCGCGCCCTGTCGCATCACCGCCGCCAGCGCGAGGCCGCCATTCTGGGCCGCCTGCAGGCCGGCGACCGGACCATTCCCGACATGGTCGCGCGCATCTACGAGGGGCTGGACCCGCGCCTCACCAAGGCGGCCGGCCTTTCGATGCTCGCCCATATCGAGGATCTGGTGGACCGCGGGGTGGTGATCGCGGGCGGGCCGCTGACGGCGGAGACGGAATACCGTCTCGCGTGAGCGCCCGCGCGGCCGCCGCGCGCGCCCGGTAGCCAGTGCGTTTCTCTTGTGCAAAAAGGGGCGCGCAAATTTTGGGTCAGGGACCGATGATGCAGGATCTACCTTTCGCCGCTGCTTTTCCGCCTGTCGAGGAGGCGCGCTGGCGCGAACTGGCGAGCGCGGCGCTGAAGGGCCAGCCGCTCGAAAAGCTGAACTCCCGCACGTACGACGGCATTCCGATCCGCCCGCTCTACCGCCCGGCCGGCGCGACCGCCCAGCCGGCGCGCGCGCGCGAAGGCGCCTGGGCGATCCTCGGGCGGCTCGACCATCCCGACGCGGCCGAGGCCAACGCGCTCGCGCTGGCCGATCTCGAAAACGGCGCGAGCGGCCTTCAGGTCGTGTTCGCCGGGTCGGCCGGCGCCTGCGGTTTCGGGCTGAAAAGCCCGGCCGACCTCGCCCGCGCGCTGGAGAACGTGCATCTCGACTTCGGCATCGCGCTCGAGATCGATGCGCCCGGCCATGGCCGCGAGGCGGCGGACGCGCTCGCCGGGATCGTCGCCGACCGCAAACTCGATCCGAAGACCACCGCCATTTCCTTCGGGCTCGATCCCGTCGGCGCCGTCATGCGCGGCGCGGTGAAGGCGTCCTTCGCCGACATCGGCCCGCATTTCGCCGAAACGGTGAGGACCCTCGCCGCCGTCGGGTTCAGGGGGCCGTTCGCGGTCGCCGATGCGCGGTTCGTGCACGCCGCCGGCGGAGCGGAGGCGCAGGAACTCGCCTATGCGCTCGGCGCGGCGGTCGCCATGTTGCGCGCACTGGAGGCGAACGGTCTGTCGCTCGACGCCGCGCGCCGCGCCATCGCGTTCCGCATCGCCATCGACGGCGACGAGTTTCTGGGCGTCGCCAAACTGCGCGCGCTGCGCCGCCTGTGGGCGCGCGTGGAGGAAGCGTGCGGCCTTGCCCCCGTTCCCGCGCTCGTCCATGCCGAGACCGCCTGGCGTATGCTGACGCGCCGCGACCCTTACGTGAACATGCTGCGCGTGACGGTGGCGGTGTTTTCCGCGGCCGTCGGCGGGGCGGACCGCGTGTCGGTTCTGCCGTTCACGCAGGCGATCGGCCTGCCGGACGAATTCGCGCGCCGCGCCGCGCGCAACACGCAACTGGTGCTTCTGGAAGAATCCAATCTCGACAAGGTGGCCGACCCCACCGCTGGCGCCGGCGGGTTCGAGGCGTTGACCGACGCGCTGTGCGAAAAGGCGTGGGCGCTGTTCCAGAACCACGAGAAGGCCGGCGGCGTTCTCGCCGCACGCGACGCGCTGGGCGCCGAAATCGCCGCCGTGCGCGCCGAACGCGCGAAGAACGTCGCGCGCCGCAAGGACCCGCTGACCGGGGCGAGCGAGTTTCCCGACATTTCCGAACAGCCGGCCTCCGTGCTCATGCCGGCGCCGGCCGACAGGCCGTCGGGCCTCTTCGCGCCGCACCGGCTGGCGGAGGATTTCGAGGCGCTGCGCGACAGGTCCGACGCGCGCGCGGTCAAGGGCGCGCGGCCGAAAGTGTTTCTGGCCAATCTCGGACCGATCGCGGCGTTCAACGCGCGCGCGACCTTCGCGAAGAACTTTTTCGAGGCCGGCGGCATCGAGGCGATCGGCAGCGAGGGCTTTGCTTCGCCGGCCGAAGCCGCCGAGGCGTTCGCGGCTTCTGGCGCGAAACTCGCCTGCATCTGCTCCTCCGACGCCCTCTACGCGGAGCACGCGGTCGCCGCCGCCACAGCGCTGAAGGCGAAAGGGGCGACGGGAATCATCCTCGCCGGCCGTCCGGGCGAACTCGAAGCGCCCTTGAAAGAAGCCGGCGCGACCGATTTCGTGTTCGCCGGCGGCGATGTGCTGGCCGCGCTCGACCGCGCATGGGCGGCGCTGGGTTGAACCGGCGCCCGGCGCGTCCGGCGGTGAGGCCGCCCCCGTGCAATTTCCGCGACGCGCGCTAACATCGCGCGAAACGCGCGCCGGGAGAAACGCCATGACCGAATACACGCCGCCCAAAGTCTGGGTCTGGAACAAGGGGACCGGCGGCCGTTTCGCCAACATCAACCGGCCGATCGCGGGGCCCACGCACGACAGGGATCTGCCGGTCGGCAAACACCCGCTGCAGCTTTACTCGCTCGGCACGCCCAACGGCGTGAAGGTGACGATCATGCTGGAGGAGTTGCTGGCGACCGGCCACGCGGGCGCCGAATACGACGCATGGCTCATCAACATCGGCGAGGGCGATCAGTTCGGTTCGGGCTTCGTGAAGGCCAATCCGAACTCGAAGATTCCCGCGCTCGTCGACCGTGGTTTCGACCCGCCGATCCGCGTGTTCGAATCCGCCTCGATCCTGCTCTATCTCGCCGAGAAGTTCGGGGCCTTCCTGCCGGAGGATGTGCGCGGGCGCACCGAATGCCTCAACTGGCTGTTCTGGCAGATGGGCTCCGCGCCGTATCTGGGCGGCGGCTTCGGCCATTTCTACGCCTATGCGCCGATGAAGATCGAATACGCCATCGACCGTTTCGCGATGGAGGCCAAACGCCAGCTCGACGTGCTCGACCGCAGGCTCGCGGAAACCGAGTTCCTCGGCGGCAAGGACTATTCGATCGCCGACATGGCGGTCTGGCCGTGGTACGGCCAACTCGCGCAGGGCCGCCTCTACGAGGCCGGGGAATTCCTGCAGGTGCAGGACTACAGGAACGTGCAGCGCTGGACCGAGACGATCAACGCGCGGCCGGCGGTCAAGCGCGGCCGCATGGTCAACCGCACGTTCGGCGATCCCTCGCAGCAATTGCACGAGCGCCACGACGCCAGCGACTTCGAGACGAAGACGCAGGACAGGATCGCGCCCCCCGCCAAGGGCTGACGCCCCGTGCGCGCCGCGCTTTTTCTTGCGCTCGCGGGCGCGACGCTCGTCGGCGCGCCGCGCGCGCAGGCGTGGAGCAATCACGCGCTCGTGTCGTTCTGGGCGTTTCGCGCCGCGCCGGACGTGGCCGCCGCGCCGCCCGTCGCGGTCGAGCCGCTCGAAAGCTTTCTGAAGGATCAGGAGCCGGCGATCGAAAGCCTGCTCGCCGCGCAGGAGACATGGGCGCGCGCCCATATCGCGACCTATCCGCCGCGCCCCGATGCGTTGGCCTTCAGGGCCGATCCCGCGCGCGACGACGCTGCGCGGCGCAAGGCTTTCGTGGAGGCCCTGCGCATCGCCGCCAACACGAAATTCGCGCTCTACGCGCAACGCCAGCCAGGCGATGCGCAAGACGCCGATCGCGTGCTGAAATTCTCCGACGTCGCGACGCTGCCCGAACCGCCGCTCGCCTTTTACCGATTTTACCGGCTGAATGTCGGCGAGCAGGTCGCCCCGCTCGCGGTCGTGGCGAGCGCGTCCGCCGAGCCCGATTTCGGCACGGACATCAATTGCTGGGAGGACAGCCCCTCCGAATGGGGCCCCCGCTACAAATTCGGCAGGCTGCCGTTCGGCAATCCGGCGGTGAACATCACGACGCAGGCGCCGTTTCACATGGGGTTCTTTCACCAGAGCTGGATCGTCTACAAGGCCGCGCCATTCGTCGCGCGCACATATCCCCTGTTGCGCATCCACCAGTTCTTCGGCCTCGCCGATCTCGCTTTTCGCACCGGCCATCCCTATTGGGGCTGGCGCTTCGCCGGCAACGCGCTGCACTACGTTCAGGATTTGACGCAGCCCTATCACGCGAGCCTGCTGCCCGGCGCCTCCACGCCGCGCATGGTGTGGACGAACGTGATGGCGGTTCTGGGCTTTCCGCGCGCCAAGAACGATCTGATCGTGCTCGTCTCCAACCGGCATTTCGCGCTGGAGCGCTACCAGGTGCAGGTCGTGCACGAGGCCACGCGGCAGGATGCGAAATCTCCGGCGCTCGTCGCATTGCAGGAGAGCGCGCGCGACGCCGCCTATCCCGCATGGTCGGATTTCTACGCGCGCGACGTGACGGCGAAGGAGGCAGCGGGTTTCGGCGATCGCCTCAACGACGCGCTGCTGGCGGCCGCGCCCGCGCACTACGTGTCCGACCCGGCGTTCGACTTCGGCGCGAGCGGCGGCCATGTCGATCTCATGCGCATTCTCGACGAGGGGCCCGCCGCCAGGCGCGCCGCGCTCGATGCGGCGATCGCCGAACTGCTCGGCCATTTCGGCGCGCACAGCCGCAATCTCGTCAAGGGGCTCGGGCCGGCGCGCACGGCGCAGCGGTGAGGCGGGCGACTGCGATCCGACGCGCGCGCGTCGCGCGAGCCGGTTCCCGCGTCGCTTGCTTCAGCGTTTGCGGCTGGCCGGCGTTCCCTTTGTCAGAAACGTCCGCGCACGCGCGCGGCCTGCGTCGGCGCGCCGCCCTTCGCCCGCGCGCCCCGTGCCCGTCGGCTGCCAGGCCGGCACGAGCTGGTGCTTGCCCGGCCCGATGAGATCGGCGCGGCCCATCGCCTTCAACGCCTCGCGCAGCATCGGCCAGTTCTCGGGATCGTGATAGCGCAGGAACGCCTTGTGCAGGCGGCGCTGACGCAGTCCCTTCACCGCATCGACAGGCTCCGAAACGCCGCGTCGCACCGGTTTCAGCGGATTGAACCCGGTGTGATACATCGCGGTCGACAGCGCCATCGGCGAGGGCAGGTAGGTCTGCACCTGATCGGCGCGGTAGCGGTTCTTCTTCAGCCACAGCGCAAGGTTCATCATGTCCTCGTCGCTCGTGCCGGGATGGGCTGCAATGAAATAGGGAATGAGGAAGTATTCCTTGCCCGCTTTCTTCGCGGCCGCGTCAAACAACTGCTTGAAACGGTCGTAGGCGCCGATCCCCGGCTTCATCATCTTCGACAGCGGGCCGTCTTCGGTGTGCTCGGGCGCGATCTTCAGATAGCCGCCGACATGGTGCTCGACGAGTTCGCGCACATAGGCGGGGCTTTTCACGGCGAGGTCATAGCGCACGCCGGAGGCCACCATCACCTTCTTCACGCCGGGCGTGGCGCGCGCCTTGCGGTAGAGCGAGATGAGCGCGTCGTGACTGGTGTTCAGGTTCTTGCAGATGTCTGGAAAGACGCAGGACGGCCTGCGGCACAGCGCCTCCGTTTCGCGGTCCCGGCAGGCGATGCGATACATGTTGGCGGTCGGCCCGCCGATGTCGGAGATGACGCCGGTGAAGCCCTCGGTCTTGTCGCGGATAGTCGCGATCTCGCGCAGGATCGAGTCTTCCGAGCGCGACTGGATGATGCGCCCCTCGTGTTCGGTGATCGAACAAAACGCGCAGCCGCCGAAACAGCCGCGCATGATCGTCACCGAATGGCGGATCATCTCCCACGCTGGAATTTTGGCGCCGGCATAGGACGGGTGCGGCGCGCGCGCGAACGGCAGTTCGTAGACGCTGTCCATCTCCGCCGTCGTCAGCGGAACGGGCGGCGCCGTCAGCCATACGTCGCGCTCGCCATGCGCCTGCGTCAGCGGCCGGGCGTTGCCGGGGTTGCTCTCCCGGTGCAGCACGCGCGAGGCGCGGGCGTAGGCCTCCTTGTCGGCCAGAACCTGTTCGAACGAGGGCAGGCGGATGACGACATTCGTCTCCCCCCGCCGGCGCGCGCCTTCGTCCGGCGCCTCCAGATCGTCGACCGGCGCCTCGGTCCATCCGTCCGGCGTTTTCGCGCGGGCGAAGGCCACGCCGCGCACGTCCGAAAAATCCTGCGCCACGCCGCCGCGGGCGATGCGATGGGCGACTTCCACCAGCGCGCGCTCGGCGTTGCCGTAGAGCAGCAGGTCGGCCTTGGCGTCGAGCAGGATCGAGCGGCGCACCTTGTCCGACCAGTAGTCGTAGTGGGCGATGCGCCGGAGCGACGCCTCGATGCCGCCGAGCACGATCGGAACGTCCGGGAAAGCCTCGCGGGCGCGCTGCGCATAGACGATGACCGCGCGGTCCGGCCGCCGCCCGCCCTCGCCGCCGGGCGTATAGGCGTCGTTGCGGCGGATCTTCCGGTCGGACGTGTAGCGGTTGACCATCGAATCCATGTTCCCGGCGGTGACGCCGAAGAACAGGTTGGGCTTGCCGAGCGCGCGGAAGGCGCTGGCGTCGCGCCAGTCCGGCTGGGAGATCATGCCAACGCGGAAGCCCTGCGCCTCCAGAAGCCGGCCGACGATCGCCATGCCGAAGCTCGGATGGTCGATGTAGGCGTCGCCCGTCACCAGGATCACATCGCAGGAATCCCAGCCCAGGGCCTCCATCTCGGCCCGCGACATGGGCAGGAACGGCGCGACGCCGAACCGGTGCGCCCAGTATTTCCGGTAGGCGAGAAGCGGCTTGGCGCCTGGGGTCGCGTGAACGGACGTGGTCATGAGCCTCCGCTGGGATCGCCGCACGAAACGCGCGTGTCGAGCGCCGCCGCTGGCGCGCAACGCCGGCGCGGGCGGTCCCCACGTGGCGCGGCGCGCCCAAGCGTTCTATAATGGCTTTGACATGTTGGCGACCCTCGCCGCTCCCCGATGGAACCCGTGATGACCCGCATACCGAATTTCGCCGATATCGCCTTCCAGCCCGTCGCGGCGCCGCCGCGGGCCGCCAACGACGCCGCGCCGTGGATGACGCCGGAGGGCATCGCGGTGAAGCCGGCCTACGGTCCGGCGGACATCGAGGGTCTGGGTTTCGTCGACAGTTTCCCCGGCGCGGCGCCCTATCTGCGCGGGCCGTACCCCACCATGTACGTCAACCAGCCGTGGACCGTGCGCCAGTACGCCGGCTTTTCGACGGCGGAGGATTCCAACGCATTCTACCGGCGCAATCTGGCGGCCGGCCAGAAGGGCCTGTCGGTCGCCTTCGATCTGGCGACGCATCGCGGCTACGACTCCGACCATCCGCGCGTCGCCGGCGATGTCGGCATGGCGGGCGTGGCCATCGATTCCATCTACGACATGCGTACGCTGTTTTCAGGCATTCCCCTCGACCAGATGTCGGTGTCGATGACCATGAACGGCGCCGTTCTGCCGGTGCTCGCGCTCTACATCGTGGCGGCCGAAGAGCAGGGTGTCAGCCCGCAGAAACTGTCGGGCACCATCCAGAACGACATTCTCAAAGAATTCATGGTGCGCAACACCTACATTTATCCGCCGCAGCCTTCCATGCGCATCATCTCCGACATTTTCGCGTATACGAGCGCGAACATGCCGAAGTTCAACTCCATTTCCATTTCCGGCTACCACATGCAGGAGGCCGGCGCGACGCAGGATCTGGAGCTTGCCTATACGCTGGCCGACGGCGTGGAATATATCCGCGCCGGCGTAAAGGCGGGGCTGACGGTCGACCAGTTCGCCCCCCGCCTGTCGTTCTTCTGGGCGATCGGCATGAACTTCTTCATGGAGGTCGCCAAGCTGCGCGCGGCGCGTCTGATCTGGGCGAAGCTCGTGTCCGACTTCAACCCGAAGTCCGAGAAGTCGCTGCCCCTGCGCACGCATTCGCAGACCAGCGGCTGGTCGCTCACCGCGCAGGACGTGTTCAACAACGTCACCCGCACCTGCATCGAAGCGATGGCGGCCACGCAGGGCCACACCCAGTCGCTGCACACCAACGCGCTCGACGAAGCGCTCGCGCTGCCGACGGATTTCTCCGCGCGCATCGCCCGCAACACGCAGCTCTTCCTGCAGCAGGAAAGCGGAACCACGCGCATCATCGACCCGTGGGGCGGCTCCTACTACGTCGAGCGCCTGACGGCGGAGCTTGCGAAAGCGGCGTGGGCGCATATCGAGGAAGTCGAGAGGCTCGGCGGCATGGCCAAGGCGATCGACGCCGGCATTCCGAAACTGCGCATCGAGGAAGCCGCCGCCAAGACGCAGGCGCGCATCGACAGCGGCCGCCAGGCGGTGATTGGCGTCAACAAGTTCAAGCCGACCAGCGAAAAGCCGATCGACGTGCTGAAGGTGGATAATTCCGCCGTGCGCGCGAGCCAGATCGACAAGCTGAAGCGACTGCGCGCCGAGCGCGACGAGGCGAAATGCCAGGCCGCGCTGAATGCGCTGACCGAAGGCGCGAAGGGCGACGGCAACCTGCTCGCGCTGTCGATCGACGCCGCGCGCGCCATGGCGACGGTTGGCGAAATTTCCTACGCGCTCGAAAAGGTGTTCGATCGCCATCGCGCCGAGATCAAGTCGATCTCCGGCGTCTACAAGCGGGAGGCTGGCGTGAATTCCAAGGCGGTTTCGCGCGTGCAGGGCATGGTCGAGCAGTTCGAGGAGAACGACGGTCGCCGTCCGCGCATTCTGGTCGCCAAGGTCGGGCAGGACGGTCACGACCGCGGCCAGAAGGTCATCGCCTCCGCCTTCGCCGATCTCGGTTTCGACGTGGACATCGGGCCTTTGTTCGCAACCCCCGAGGAGGCCGCGCGCCAGGCGGTGGAGAACGACGTGCATATCGTCGGCATATCCTCGCTTGCGGCAGGCCACCTCACGCTCGTGCCGGAACTGCGCGCGGCGCTGGAGAAGGAAGGACGCGGCGACATCATGATCGTGGTGGGCGGCGTCATCCCGCCGCAGGATTTCCAGGCGCTGCGCGACGCCGGCGCCTCGGCCATCTTCCCGCCCGGCACCGTGATCGCGGACGCGGCCGGCAATCTCATCGACGAATTGAACCGCAGGCTTGGCTACGCCAAGAAAGACGCAGCCGAATAGTCGCCATTTCATAGCCACATTGCGGCATACAACACAGGGTTTCGCGCGCGAAACCCGATTGTCGGACACGCGGGGGCCTCGTTGCGGGGCCCTCGTTTCTTGAAAAGGCTTTGCATGATTCATTTCGATCGTTGGGCGCTTGGCGCCCTGTGCGCGCTCGCCGCCGCATCCGCAGCTCAAGCCAATGAAGCCGGCCGCGCGCGCTATGCCGACGCCATGCGCGAACTCGCCGCCCGGCACGATGTGCCCGAACGTCTGATCCATCGCATCATCATGCGCGAGAGCCGCTATCAGCCGCATCTCGTCAGCAAGGGCAACTACGGCCTCATGCAGATCAAGCCCGCGACCGCGCGCGGCATGGGCTATCGCGGCTCGCCCGCCGGCCTGCTCGACGGGCGCACCAATCTCACCTACGCCGTGCCCTATCTCGCCAACGCCTGGCGCATCGCCGGCCGCAACGAGGACGGCGCCGTGCGCCTCTACGCCGGCGGCTATTACTACGTCGCCAAGCGCAAGGGCATGCTGGGCCAGTTGCAGACGGCGCATGCGCCGCGCTCCGCCGTGCAGGCGGACGCGTCCGCTCAGGCGAAGACGGTCGCGGCCTATGCGCCGGAGCCGCGCGATCAACCGGGCCTGTTCTCGTTCCTGTTCGGCGGCGCGCGGCAGCCGCAGCAGGTGGCCGCCGCCGAGCCCGCCGCCGCCGACGAGAGCGAGCCTGCGGTCGAAGCGCCCAGGGCGAAGCGCGCGCGCGCGAACGCGCGGTCGCCGCATCGGTGACGAAGGCCGCGATGGCAGGACTTGTGGCTGGACTTATGGTCGCCCGCCCTGCGGCGTGGGCGGCGTCGGCACGGCGAAACAATCGCGCCGGCCGGAGTCGACGCAGCGTTGCAGCTTGCGCTGTTCGTCGAGCCGGTTGAACACGAGAAACGCCGCGATGGCGATCAGCAACACCGCCACCGCCGCATAGAGATTGGTGCGCGTGCGGTGGTCGTCGTCGGGATCGTCGTTCATGGTCGCGGCGCGTCGATGGTCGCGAACGGATGCGCTCGTTCGAACGCGCGCGCGGCGGCGAGCACCAGCATGTCCTCGCGCATGCGTCCCACGATCTGCAATCCGATCGGCAGACCGTCTCGCGTGAAGCCGCACGGCGCGGTCGCGGCGGGCTGTTGCGTGATATTGAACGGATAGGTGAACGGCGACCATTCGATCCAGTGTTTGTAAGGCCCGCCGGGCGGCGTGTCCGCGCCGAGCGGCACGGCGCCGGTCGGCATTTGCGGCGTCAGCAGCAGATCGTATTTCTCGTGGAACGCCGCCATCTTCGTCGCCAGCGCCGCGCGCGCGAGATAGGCTTCCAGATACTGCGCGCCGGTGATCGCGCGGCCGTTGCGCACCTCGCGCAACAGGCCCGGGTCGAGCATCGACTCCATTTGCGGCGTCACGTGTTTCATCGCGAGCGCTGCGCCCGTATGCCACAGTGTGTCGCACAGGTCGCGCGGGTCGTCGAAATCGGGCGCGGCCTCCTCCACGACGGCGCCGAGATCGACGAAACTTTGCGCGGCCTTCTCGACCGCGGCGGCGACGTCGGGGTCCACATGGTCGACGTAGGACAGCCGCGGCGCATAGGCGATGCGCCGGTTGCGCACGCCCAGATCGAGTTCGCGCGTGTAGTCGGGGCACGGCGTGTTCCACGCCATGATGTCGCGCGCGTCGGGGCGGCCGATGATCGACAGCATGAAAGCGGCGTCCTCCACCGTGCGCGCGATCGGCCCCAGATGCGCCAGCACGCTCATGGTGGAGAACGGATAGGCCGGCACGCGGCCGAAACTTGGTTTCAGGCCGAACACGCCGCAGAACGCCGCCGGAATGCGAATGGAGCCCAGACCGTCGGTGCCGAGATGAAAATGGCCGAGACCGAGCGCAGCGGCGGCCGCGGCGCCCGCCGACGAGCCGCCGGAGGTGTGGCCGAGCTTCCACGGATTGCGCGTGACGCCGGTGAGCGGGGAATCGCCCAAACCCTTCCAGCCGATTTCCGGCAGCGTGGTCTTGCCCAGAATGATCGCGCCGGCTTCGCGCAGGCGCGCCGTCGGCGGCGAATCCTCTGTCGCCGGCGCGTCCGAACTGGTGCGCGTGCCGCGCCGCGTGCGCATGCCCTGCGCCATCACGTTGTCCTTGATGGTGGCGACGAGCCCGTCGGCGGGGCCGCACGGCGCGCCCCTGGCGTAGCGCGCTTCGGCCGCGCGCGCGCCCGCGATGACGCCCTCGCGGTCGATCTGCGCAAAGGCGTTGATCTGCGGTTCGACCGCGTCGAGCCGCGCGACGAGGGCCTTCGCATAGTCGACGGGCGAAGCCTTGCGTGCGGCGTAGAGTGCGGCGCAGGCGCGAGCGGGCAGGGCGAGCAGATCTGACATGAACACTCCGGTCCCATCGTGTCTTACAGGCGCAGATTGCGTCCGCGCGCGCCGGCGTTCAAGCGGCCGGCCTGCGCATTTTCGCCCCATTCGCGCAGGCCCCGCCCCGCGCACGCCCCATTTGCGTGGGACAGAGGCGCGGTCGCGGCGCCTTAACGAATCGTCAAGAAAGCCGCCGGCATGTGTGCGTTTTCGTCAGCCCGCTGACGCGTTCGGGGATGTTTCGATGCAGCAGGTCCACGCCGGAACGATCGCGACGCCTGCGCGCCTGGCGCTGATCGCCGGCGCGCTTCTGGCGTTGGCCGGCTGTTCCGCCACCTCCGCCTCGTTCTCCGCGCTGTCGGACCGCGTGTCCGACAAGGTGAGCGCGGCCGGCGCCGTGTTCGCGCGCCCCAAGGGCAATCCGCAGAATGTGCAGATGTTCGTCGCCTCCACGCGCCGCAAGAGCGGCGAGCCGATAGGCGACGCGACGTTTTCGTTGCAGAACGTGAGCGTGCCGCCGGGCCATAAGCCGGGCGCCATCGAGAGTCCGAGTTTCGGTTCGCCCGACGCCGCGAACCATTTCGTCGCCACCGGCCGGCGCGCGCTCGATGCGGAGGCGTTCCGCGCGGAATTCGCCGCGCATATTTCCGGCCGGGTCGGCAACGCGCGCGATGCGCTGGTCTATGTGCACGGCTTCAACACCAGTCTTTCGGAAGCGCGGTTCCGTGTGGCGCAGATCGTGGCCGACGGCGGGTTCACCGGCGTGCCGCTGCTGTTCACATGGCCGACGAAGGGCGAGTTGCTCGCCTACGAATCCGACAAGGAGGCGGCGACCGCCTCGCGCGATGCGCTGGTCCGGTTGCTGGCCGACATTTCCGCCACGCCGGGCGTGGGGCGCGTGCATGTGCTTGCGCATTCGATGGGCTCGTGGCTGACGATGGAAGCGTTGCGCGAAACCGCCATCGCCGGCCGGCGCGATCTCGACGGCAAGCTCGGCAATGTGATGCTGGCCGCGCCCGACATCGACCTCGGCGTGTTCCGCCAGCAGGTTTCGCGGATCGATCCTTCGCATGTGTCGGTCTTCGTTTCGCGCGACGACCGGGCGCTCTCGCTGTCGAGCCGCATCGCCGGCGACCGGCCGCGCCTTGGCGCGATGGACCCGTCGAACCCGAAGGACGCCGCCGCCATCGATGCGATGGGCGTGCGCGTCTACGATCTGTCGATGCTCGGCTCGGGCTGGATCGGTCACGACACATTCGCCAACGCGCCGGACGCCGTGCGCCAGATCGGCGCCACGCTCACGCGCAAACGCGAGCAGGACGCCAACGTGCAGGCGGTGATCGACGCGCGCGGACCCATCGCGCAGGAGCCGGCTGCGCCCGCCGCGAGCGCGCCGCAGAACGGTCCGATCGTCGGCGAGCCGCTGGCGCCGCCGCCGCGTTGATCGCGCCAGGCGGGCGGGACGCGCCGCCTCGAACAATGGGCGTTACGCCGACAGCGCGCTCAGAATGCGCGCCCAGCTGCGTGCGCCTTTCTGGAACGACGACAGTTCGTATTTCTCGTTCGGCGAATGAATGCGGTCGTCGTCGAGACCGAACCCGACCATCAGCGCGTCCATTTTCAGATCGCGTTTGAACGCGCCGACGATCGGGATGGAGCCGCCCGAGCCCGCCATCACCGGCTCCTTGCCCCATTCGGCCTGCAACGCGCGGCGCGCGCGCGAGAGCGCCTCGGAGCCGAACGGCAGTTGCAGCGCCGGGCTCGCGCCGTGCGAGATGAATTCCACGTCCGCGTCCTCCGGCAGGCGCGCGCGCACGAACGCCTGAAAGCTCTCCGCGATCGCGTCCGGCTTCTGCTTGCCGACGAGGCGGAACGAGAATTTCGCGCTCGCTTCGGCCGGCAGCACCGTTTTCGAACCCTTGCCCGTATAGCCGCCGACGATCCCGTTCACGTCGCAGGTCGGCCGCGACCATATCTGTTCCAGAACGCTGCGGTCCTGCTCGCCGGCGGGAACCGACAGGCCTACGTCGCCCAGAAACTGATGTTCGTCGAACGGCAGCTGGCGCCATTGTTCGGCGATTTCGTCCGGCAGTTCGGCCACGCCTTCGTAAAAGCCCGGCAGCGTTACGCGCCCCTTGGCGTCGTGCAGATCGGCGATGATCTTCGACAGAACATGAATGGGGTTGCGCGCCGGACCGCCATACATGCCCGAGTGCAGGTCGCGGTCGGCGCAGCGCACGACCACTTCTTCAAGATACAGGCCGCGCAGCATGGTGGTGATGGCGGGCGTGTCCTTGTTCCACATGCCCGTGTCGCACACCAGCATCATGTCGGCGGACAGTTCGTCCTTGTTGGCGGCCATGAACGCCGGCAGCGACGGCGAACCGCATTCCTCCTCGCCCTCGAACAGGATCGAGACGTCGCACGGCAGTCCGCCCGTTTCGCGAAACGCGCGGCAGGCCTCCACGAACGTCATCAATTGTCCCTTGTCGTCGGCGGCGCCGCGCCCGACGATCTTCGCGCCGGTCTCGCGTTCGACCAGTTTCGGATCGAACGGATCGCTCTCCCACAGGTCGATCGGGTCGACCGGCTGCACGTCGTAGTGGCCGTAGAACAGAAGATGCGGCACGCCCGTCCTGCCGGCTTTGGCGTGCGCCACCACCATCGGATGGCCTGTCGTCTCCCGCACGCTCGCCGTGAAGCCGATTGCATTCAGTTCGGCGGCGAGCCATTCGGCGGCCTTCACGCACTCGCCCGTGAAGGCAGGATCGGTCGAGATCGATCTGATGCGCAGTAGCTCGAACAGCCGCGCGAGCGCGTCGGAGCTGTTGGCGTCGATTCTCTGCAAGACGTTGTCGATGGCCGCCATGCGATTCCCCTGCGAATGAGGGAAAGACTAACAAGTTCGCGCGCCGCGCGCGACCCGCGCGGCAGGCTTGAGCTGCGGCGCGCTATTTGCGGCCCATCAGCCCGCCGAGCACGTTGCGCAGGATGGCGCGCGACAATTGCGTGCCGGCCGACCGCGCCGCCGACTGCACGGCCGAGCGCAGCACCATCTCGCCGGTCGACATGCGCTGGCGTTTGCCGCCGTTCTTGCCGTTTCCGCCGCCGCCGAGCACGTTCTCGATCATGCCGCCGATGGTCGACAGAACGCCGCCGTCGGCGCCGGCCTGTTGCGGCGTTTCGGCGCCCTCGAGCTTGCCCTCCGCGCGCTTTTGCAGAAGCTCGAACGCGGATTCGCGATCGAGCGGCGTATCGTATTTGCCGGCGATGGGGCTTGCAGCCATGATCGCGGAACGTTCCTGCGCGCTCACCGGGCCGATGCGCGAGGTCGGCGGCGCCACCAGCGTGCGCTCCACGATGGTCGGCGTGCCCTTTTCGTCGAGCACGGAAACCAGCGCCTCGCCCACGCCAAGTTGCGAGATGACCTCCTCGGTGTCGAATTTCGGATTCTGCCGGAATGTCTCGGCCGCCGCGCGCACGGCCTTCTGATCGCGCGGGGTGAAGGCGCGCAGCGCGTGCTGCACCCTGTTGCCGAGCTGCGCCAGCACGATGTCGGGCACGTCGAGCGGGTTCTGCGTCACGAAATAGACGCCCACGCCTTTGGAACGGATGAGCCGCACCACCTGTTCGATGGCGGTCATGAGGGCGGGCGGCGCGCTGTCGAACAACAGATGCGCCTCGTCGAAAAAGAAAACGAGCTTTGGCTGCGGCAGGTCGCCCACTTCCGGCAGTTCGTTGAACAGTTCCGACAGCATCCACAACAGAAAGGTGGCGTAGAGTCGCGGCGAGCGCAGAAGTTTGTCGGCCGCCAGAATGTTCACCACGCCGCAGCCGGTGCGGTCCGTGCGCAGGAAGTCCTTGATGTCGAGCGCGGGCTCGCCGAAGAATTTGTCGGCGCCCTGTTGTTCCAGCACCAGCAGCCGGCGCTGGATGGCGCCGACGGTGGCCGCCGCCACGTTGCCGTATTTGGTGGTCAGCTCGCCGGCGTTGTCGGCCACGAATTGCAGCGTCGCGCGCAGGTCCTTCAGGTCGAGCAGCGCCAGCCCCTGCTCGTCGGCGATGCGGAACACGATGTTCAGAACGCCTTCCTGCGTGTCGTTCAACTCCAGCAGGCGCGCGAGCAGCAGCGGCCCCATTTCCGAAATGGTCGCGCGGATCGGATGGCCCTGTTCGCCGAACACGTCCCAGTAGACGGTCGGAAACTTGTCCGCGTTGTAGGCGAGGCCGAGGTCCTGCGCGCGTTTGACGACCGGCGGCTTGCCGTCGCCCGTCTGGCTCATGCCGGACAGATCGCCCTTCACGTCGGCGGCGAACACGGCCGTGCCGGCGTTGGAGAAACCTTCCGCCAGCTTTTGCAGCGTGACCGTCTTGCCCGTGCCGGTCGCCCCCGTCACCAGTCCGTGGCGGTTGCCGAGCGGCAGGTTGAGATGGACCCAACCGGTCTCGCACCTGCCGATCAGAATCTTGCCGGGAACGTTGTCGGGCTGCGTCTTGTCGGCCTTTGCGTCCGCCATGGTCCATCGCCTCTCAGGGGCGCGCGCCGCGCCCGAAACGCCCGACGGTATAAAGCGGAATCGCGCCAAACGGAAACGCCGCGCCATCGCCTGTCGCTGGCGCCTGTCGCCGCGCCCGGATCGGGTCTATATCGGGCGTGAATTGTCCAAACCGCGAGTCGCGAGCCATGGAAGACCTCATCAACCGGATCGTCGCCGCCACCGGTCTCGACCCCCAGTCCGCGCGCGAGGCGGTCGGGATCATCCTGGGATTTTTCCAGAAACACGCGCCGCAGGAGGCGTTTGCCGAGTTCGTGAACGCCATCCCCGGCGCGCAGCAGGCGATGGCGGCGAGCGCAGAGGCGCCGGCCAGGGGCGGCGGCCTGATGGGCGCGCTCGGCGGCCTGATGGGCGGGCTGGGCGGCGGCGCCGGCGGGCTGATGGCGCTCGCCAGCCAGTTGTCGGGCAAGGGGCTCGACATGGGCCAGATGAAAGCCGTCGGCCAGGAAATCTTCACCTACGCCGAAGAGCGCGTCGGCCCCGAAAAGGCGCGCGAGGTCATCCGGGCGATCCCCGGCGTTGGCCAGATGATGTGAGCGGCGACGGCGTTTTCGAGCGAAGACGCGAAAGCGCCTAGGTCGTGCGCGCGGCGGGGACGTTCTTGCGACGCCGCCCGCCGGCGAGCGCGCGCAGATCGAGTTTCAGCAGCCGCGCGGCGATGAAGAAGGTCGCGACATAGACGAGCGCGCCCGCTATCCCGAGCAACACGAGCTGCGTTTCAGAAACGAAAGCCGGAACGAGACGGGCGAGCGCGAGCGCGGGCTTTGCGCCGACGAGCGCGAGCGCGGTGAGCGCCGCGCCGGCCAGCGCGCTGCACGCGACCACTTTGCCGAACACCGCGTTCGGCGCCATGAAATCCGCGCGCACCGCCAGCACGAACAGGATGAGGAAATTGATCCACGAGCCGACGGCGGTGGCGAAGGCCAGGCCCGGCGCGCCGAGCGGGCGAAACAGCGCGATCTTCAACGCGACATTGAGCGCGACCGCGACCAGCGAGGCGATCATCGGCACGGTCGTGTCGCCGCGCGCCTGAAAGCTCGCGCGCGCGGAGGCGATCAGCACGATGGCGAACAGCCCGCTCGCATAGGCCGACAGCACGTGCGCGGAGGCGAGCGCGTTGGCGCTCGTGAATTTTCCGCGCACGAACACCGCCTGCATGATGATGTCGGGAATGGTGAGAAAGGCGACGACGAACGGTGTGGCCAGCGCGACCGTCAGGCCCATCGTGCGGTTTTGCGCGCGCAGCGCGGCGTCCGGCGCGCCGCCGGCGATCGCGCGGCTCATTTCCGGCAGCAGCACCGTGCCCGCCGCGATGCCGATGACGCCGATCGGCAACTGGTAGATGCGGTCGGCGTAATAGATCGAGGAGGGGCCGCCGGTCGGCAGCAGCGAGGAGATGATGGTGTCGGCGAACAGCGCGATCTGCACGCCGGCCGAACCGATCACGGCCGGTCCCAGCGCGCGGAAGAACTGCTTCACGTCGCCGTCGAATTTCGGCGCCGTGAGCGCGGAGCCGACGCCCGCGCGCCGCGCCGCGATTTCCAGCAGCACGAGTTCGAGCAGTCCTGCGACGGCGACGCCGGTCGCCGCCGCATAGCCCGCGTTCGGAAACAGGAAGGCCAGCGACAGCGCCGCGATCATCGACAGATTGAGCAGCACCGGCGCGAACGCCGCGGCGGCGAACCGGCCCGTCGCGTTCAGCGCGCCGGCGTGCAGCGTGACCAGCGTGACGAAAAACAGATAGGGAAAGGCGATGCGCGTGAGCGAGACCGCGAGCGCGAATTTCTCCGGATCGGCGCGAAAGCCCGGCGCCAGCAGATCGACCAGTTGCGGCGCGAAGGCGAGCGCGAGCGCCAGCAGCGCCAGCTGCACGAGCACGAGCAGGCTGTAGATGGAGCTGGAGAAGGCCCGCGCGCGCGGCGCGCCTTCGGTTTCGAGCACCCGCGCATAGGACGGCACGAAGGCCGCGTTGAACGCGCCTTCGCCGAAGATCGCGCGGAAGTGATTGGGCAGGCGAAAGGCGATGACGAATGCGTCGGCGATCGCGCCGGCGCCCAGAACCGCGCCGAGCACGATGTCGCGGGCGAAACCCGTCAGGCGGGACAGAAGCGTGAAGCCGCCGACGGAGAGCAGATTGCGGATCATCGCGCGCGCGCGTCCGTGTCGCTCAGCCGCTCGGCGACGATGTAGAGCGGGCGCCCTTTCACTTCGGCGAAAATGCGGCCGATATATTCGCCCAGCACGCCGAGCGACAGAAGCTGCACGCCCGACAGGAACATCACCGACACGATAAGCGAAGCGTAGCCCGGCACGTCCACGCCGAACAGCGCGGTGCGGATGAGATAGTAGACGCCCATCGTCATCGCGAAGATGGAGATGACCACCCCGACGAACGACCACACCATCAGCGGCAGCGTGGAAAATGACATCAGCCCGTCGAGCGCGAACCGCGTGAGCTTGCCGTACGAGAATTTCGACTGGCCGGTCGCGCGTTCCTCCACCACGAACGGCACGCCGATCGATTTGAAGCCGATCCAGGCGTAGAGCCCCTTGGAGAAGCGCGCGCGCTCGCGCATGGATTGCAGCGCCGTGATCGCCTTGCGGTCGACGAGGCGGAAATCGCCGGCGCCGGGCGGCAGTTCCGTTTCGCCGAACCGCGCGAACAACCGGTAGAAGCGGCGGGTGAGCGTGCGGCGCAGCGCTGAGTCGACCGAACGGTCGGTGCGCTGGCCGTAAACGTTCTGATAGCCCTCGCGCCATCTGGCCACGAAGGTTTCGATCATTTCCGGCGGGTGCTGCAGGTCGGCGTCCAGAATGACGGCGCAGGCCCCGCGCGCCGCGTCGAGCCCCGCGGCGATGGCGATCTCCTTGCCGAAATTGCGGCTGAACGACACCGCGTCGATGCGCGGATCGGCGGCGCGCGCGGCGCGCACGGCGGCGAGCGTCCCGTCCTTCGAGCCGTCGTCGACGAACACGATCTCCCAGGAGGCCACGCACCGGTCCAGCGCCGGCTTCAGGCGCTCCAGCAGCAGGGGAACGTTGGCCGCCTCGTTGTAGACCGGAACGACCGCCGACAATTCAGGCGCCTCTTGTGGTGCGTCGGGCAATCCACATCTCCTGCCAATCGCGCGGTTCAGCACTATGCTTGCGCCGCGATTTGCGCAAGAACCGGGCTCCCGTCCGGCGAAAGGAGAACCATGTCGCGGTTGCGCTTCGTGTTGTGCGCCGACGATTACGGCATGACGCCGGCCGTCAGCCGCGGCATTCTGGAGGTCGCGGCCGCCGGGCGCATTTCGGCCGCCTCCGCCATGAGCTCCATGCCGGACTGGGAGCGCGCGGCCCGCGCATGGCGCAGCGCAGCGCCCGCCGTCGATCTCGGCCTGCATGTGGTGCTGACGGTCGGCGCGCCGCTCGGCCCCATGCCGCGGCTGGCGCCGGCCGGCGTTCTGCCGCCGGCGGCGCGCCTCGTGCCGACCGCGCTCGCCCGCGCCCTGCCGCTCGACGAGATCGAGGCCGAAATCGGCCGCCAGATCGACGCCTTCGTCGCCTGCTACGGCGCCCCGCCGGTCCATGTGGATGGCCACCAGCACGTGCACGCGCTGCCCGGCGTGCGCGCCGCGCTGTTTGCGGCGCTGAGAAGCCGGGGGCTTGCGGACGCGCTCGTGCGCGACAGCGCCGACCGGCTCTCGCGCCTGGCCGCGCGCGGCGCGATGGCGGCCAAGGCGACGCAGGTGCGCACGCTGACCGCGGGGTTCCGGCGGGCCGCCCGGCGCGCAGGCTTCGCGCTCAACGACGGGTTCGCCGGATTTTCGGACTTTTCGCCCCGGCGCTACGGCGCGGATCTGTTCGCGTCGTATCTGAAGGCGCCCGGCGCGCGCCATCTCGTCATGTGCCATCCCGGCCATGTGGATGCGGACCTGGTCGCGCTCGATCCGGTGACGGAGGCGCGCGAGGCCGAGTGGGCGTGGCTCATGTCGGCGGAATTCGTCGCGCTGCTCGAGCGGCGCGGGGCCGCCCTCGTGCGGCAGGAGACGTGGTTAAACCGGCCTTAACCGGCCGCGCGCGACAATCGGCCGTTCGGGCGCCGCCCGCCTTCCGATTGCGATTTCGCCGATGACGCTGCCCCATCGTTTCTTCAACAAGCCCGCGCGCGCGCCCGCGGCCGGCTCGCTGCGCAACAACGTCACGCTGGTGGCGAGCGGACTGGTGGCGACGCTGGTCATCGTCGGCACGCTGATCGCGGGCTGGAACAACTGGCAGCGCGCGCGCCGCGATCTCGGCGAACGGGCGGAGAATTTCATCGGCATCGTCGCCCCCTCGCTGTCGAACGCCGCGCAGGCCAACGACCGGGAGTCCGCCCAGCGGCTGGTGACGAGTTTCCTCACCGACGATTCGATCGTCGGCGCGCTGGTCGTCGGCGCCGACGACAAGCCGTTCGCCGCCGCCGCCCGCCCGCGCGCGATGGTCGGCGAGGAGCAGATCCGCAACCTGGTCGCCGGCTTCGCCGACAAGTCCGGCGCCGTGCGCCATCTGGCCATCAGCCTGCCAGCCGGCAAGCTGATCGTCGAACCCCTGTCGCCGGACAGGTCGGGCGCTCCGACCGGCTATTTCGCCGCGCAGATCGGCTACGAACAGGTGGACGCGCAGGCCTGGCGCGACTTCTTCTTCATGCTGGCGCAAGGCTTTCTGATGGTCGCGGCGATCGCGCTGGCGCTGCATCATCTCATCGGCCGCGTGGTCTCTCCCATCGACCGGCTGACGCTCGTCGTGCGCGAACTCGTCGCCGGCAATCTGGAGGTCGAGGCGCCGCACCAGAACCGCAAGGACGAGGTGGGCGAACTGGCCCGCGCCATCGCCTATTTCAAGCGTTCGCTGGTCGAGCGGCTGGACCTGCAGTCGGCCGCCGAAGGCAAGCGCGCCGACGAGGCCGCGCGCCGCGCCGCGCTCGAATCGATGATCCTCGATTTCCGCACCAACATCCGCGACGTGATGCGCCAGCTCGGCGCCCACGCCGAACAGATGGCTCTGGCTGCCGACAGCCTGTCGACCATCGCGCGCCAGTCCTCGCAGCGCGCCAGCAACGCGGCCGCCGGCACGGCCGAGGCCTCGCAGAACGTGGCGACCGTGGCGCGCGCCTCGGAAGAGCTGTTCCAGTCGATCTCGGAAATCGAGACGCAGATCGGCCGCGCGCGCCAGCACGTGCAGGACGCCGCCGCCACAACGGTCGAGACGACGGAGACCATCGGGGGGCTGGCCGACAAGGCCAACGCGATCGGCGAGATCGTGGGCCTCATCCAGGCGATCGCCGCGCAGACCAACCTGCTGGCGCTCAACGCCACCATCGAGGCGGCGCGCGCGGGCGCTGCGGGCCGCGGCTTCGCGGTCGTCGCGCAGGAGGTCAAGGCGCTCGCCGGCCAGACCGTGCACGCCACCGAGCGCATCGCCGAACATGTGGACGCGATCCAGAAGGCGACGTCCTCCTCCGTCGCCGCTATCGCCACCATCACCAAGAAGATGAAACAGGCCGAAAGCTTCACCGCCTCCATCGCGGTCGCGGTGGAGGAGCAGGCGGCCGCCACCAACGAGATCTCGCGTTCGGTCGGCGAGGCCGCGCGCGGCACGGCGAGCGTGTCGGCCAACATGGACGGGCTGAAGTCGTCGGTCGGCGAGACCGACCAGTCGGCCGCGCAGGTCCATCAGGCGGCCGGCGACATGTCCATCCAGTCGCGCGAACTCAACGAGGCGATCGAATCCTTCCTGCATCGGGTCGCCGCGGCGTAAGATGGTCGGCGCGGGGTCCCCGCGCCGGAGATCGTTCATGTGGAAATCGCTTGCCGCGCTCGCCGCGCTCGCAATGTTCGCCGGCGGCGCCCATGCGCAACAGGACAAGGGCGCGC
>ERZ1645187.176-NODE-176-length-61138-cov-12.692746_pt1 | contig 61138 bp, 65 predicted proteins | sample MGYA00575352_ERZ1645187 | MGnify/ENA primary metagenome ERZ1645187 (study PRJEB40837, sample SAMN11349314) | freshwater sediment metagenome | isolation source: river sediment | host: Sediment | place: India: Wazaribad , New Delhi | collected 2017-02-21 ... | reverse complement strand
GCCGCAAGGGCGAGGACGAGAACAAGACGCTGATCGAGCTGGCGCAGACCGTGGCGCTGCTGTCGATGCTCGACAAGCAGGAAGGCGAGCAGGACGCCGTGCAGCTGGCGACGCTGCATGCCGCCAAGGGGCTGGAATTCCGCCACGTGTTCCTGGTCGGCGCCGAGGAGGGCATCCTGCCGCATCGCGAATCGCTGCACGAGACGGGCATCGAGGAGGAGCGACGACTGATGTACGTCGGCATCACCCGCGCCCAACTGAGCCTGACCGTGTCCTGGTGCGAAAAGCGCAAGCAGGGCCGGGAAGTGATGGAACGACAGGTCTCGCGCTTCGTCGCCGAGATGGGCGATGACATCAGGCACACCGGCCACCGGGCCAACGCACCGGAAGGCCGCGACGCCGGCCGCGCCAGGCTCGCCGGGTTCAAGGCCATGCTGGCCGGCAACAAGCCCCCCCATTCCCCGGCCCCTTCCCAGGGGAAGGCAAGCCTGCAAGCCTCGCTGCGCGAGGACTGAACAGGCTTCTCCGAATCGAACAGTCCGCGGGCGCGCCTCGGCGCGTGCCGCCCGGCCTTGGGACGGCCCGCGGCCGGAGCTGCCTTGCTTGATTACTTGAAGCTGGCGCCGGACTGGTTGGCCATGACGACGATGGCACGCCTGAGCTCGTCTTCCGTCGCGTCGGCCGCGCCGCCCTTGGGCGGCATGGCATTCTTGCCGGCGATCGCGCTCTTCAACAGGCCGTCGAGACCCAGCGCGATGCGCGGCGCCCAGGCGCCCTTGTCTCCCGTCTTCGGCGCACCGGCGATGCCCGCATTGTGACAGGCGCCGCAGGCCGTCTTGATCAAGTCCTCGCCGCTGCGCGAACCGACGGCGGCCTTCGGTCCGCTCGCCGCGAGCGACACGCGCGCCACCGGCTGGATGCGAAGATTCGCCGCCTCGACGTCGGTCCCGGGCTTGCTGCCCATGGCCACTGCCGGAGGCATCGACGAGGCCATCGCGCACGCCAGAACCAACGAACGAAGGTTGATGCGGGACATCGGGTCACCTTGCGGAAGTTTGAGGGGATCGGAAGACGCGGAAATTATATCGGCGGCGCCGTATCCTGTCCCTTGGCGGATCGACCATCGTACCGCGGCGTGGCGCCACGGCTGACTTTGACGCCCTGGCCGTGGGCAAGCGTATGGATGCGGCACCGCCGTCCTCTCCCCAAGTGGCGTATCGCGACGGCTGACTTTTGCGCGGGCTCGGCTTCCGACCGTTGCGGACATCCGCCGCCGCTTGCGTGAGCGTTAATCATTTCATTTCGGTCAAGCGCGGTAGAATGCGCGCCTGTGGAGGCTTCTCCGCGCGCCTGTAGCTCAGTTGGATAGAGTACAGCCCTCCGAAGGCTGGGGTCGCACGTTCGAATCGTGTCAGGCGCGCCAATTCCCCGATTCCCCCTGTCACCGTTTCTCCGCGCCGCCATCCCCGCTCGCGGCGCGGCGGGCCGGCCTACGGCTCGTCCGGCGCCCGGGAGCCGACCAGCCGGCCACGTTCGTGCTGATGCACGAGGTCTTGCAGCGTCAGCAGCAGCTTGCGGGCGTTGGCCGCGCCAAAGGGGCGCAGCACTTCGTCCTGATGCGCTCTTGCCCTTTCGACGAGATTGGCGACGCGCGCCGTTCCCTTCGGCGTGATGACCACGAGCGTCTGGCGGCGGTCGCCTTCCGTGGCGGAGCGTCCGACCAGGCCATCCGCCTCCAGGCGCTGAACGAGTTTCGACAAGGTCGGCTGCTTCATGAGGGCGAGGCGAGAAAGCGTACCGACGGTTTCGCCGGCGCTACCGTACAAGCTCGCCAACGTGCGCCATTCGGCGAAGGTGAATCCCGCGCGCGAAACCTCGCGTTGAAACTCGCTGGAAATCCAATAGCTTGCCTGCGATAGCCAGAAAGGCAGGTATTCGTCGAGAAAGCGGCTTGGATCGGCTTCCTTGGCCGCGCCGCGATTGGTAGTCCTGTTTGCCATGCCCCCGGGGCTCCAGATGGTGATCCATTGTTGCAAATGCGGAGCGGCCACGGTCGATTCCGGTCTCGCCAACTCCCTGCCGGCGCACGCCCGATTGAATCATTGCATGAAGATTCATTTCATGCCGAACCGGCCCATCCGTTGTCGCGCGGAGTGCACCGCGAATCAATAGCGGTCGCACGCATGAACAATTATTACATGAATATTCATGTTTCAATGAATCGGACCAAGCTGCCCGTGGTAGCAATGTGTAGCAATGTCCTTCCAGATCGAGGAGAAATCCAAATGAAATACCAAAAGTACGAGGCCAAGGCATGGGCGCGCAAGCATCTGCCAGGTATCAACGGCGGGATCATCCAGCCGCTCAACAAGGATTACAGCATCGACTACGAAGGCACCAAGGCCTGGATCAATCGCCAGATCGAGATGGGCGTCGACTCCATCACCTGTGATGGCGCGTGCGGCGAATGGATGACTTTCACGGTCGAGGAGCGCAAGAAGATTTACGAAGTCGCGGTGGAGGCGGTCGCCGGCCGCGTGCCGTTGCTGGCCAACACCAGCCACCCCAGCATCATGGCCGCCGTCGAGCTGGCCAGGCACGCCCAGGACGTTGGCGTCGACGCCCTGATGCACGTCACCCCCTACTCGAATTCCTCGACCAACGAAGGCGTACTGCGCTACTACCAGTATCTGGCCGACCGCGTCGACATCGGCATCTGCCTCTACAACACCAAGCCGTCCGGCTACGTGCTGACGCCGGAGTTCATCAAGGAACTGGCGGAGAAGATTCCCAATGTCTGCGGCATCAAGCAGGGCATGGGCAGCATCGACCAGACGCTCAAGGCCCACCAGCAGGCCGGCCACCTGATCGTCATCGGCGATCCGTTCGAGGATTACTGGCCCGAGCAGATGAAATACATGCCCGACACGGCGATGAACTTCTGCAACTTCGTCGGCGCGCTGTTCCAGACGCCGGCCAAGCCGCGCGTCAGCCAGTACACCAGGCTACTCAAGGCGGGCAAGACCGACGAGGGCATGAAAATATGGTGCGAGCTTTCCCCGCTGCGGGTGTTGTTCCACGAAACCCAGGTCGCGTACCTGATGGGCAAGGGTGTGTTCCCGCTCGCCGGCCTCAAGTACTGGGCCGAAAAACTCGGCCTTCCCGGCGGCCCGGTGCGTCCGCCGTTTGAAGTTCTCAGCGACTACATGCGCAAGCAGATCGACAGCCGCCTCGCCGAAGCCGGGCTGGCCTGATCGTCGAGCGCCATCCAGGGGCGATAACCATGATCGGATTCGAGTTGACCGAGGAGCAGCGGCAGCTTCAGGATGTCGCCAGGCGTTTCGCCGAGAACGAGATCAAGCCCGTCGCGGCCGCCATCGACCGCATTGCCGATCCCAGGGCGGCGTATCCGCTCGATGTGATCAGGAAAGGCTTCGAACTGGGTTTTCATTCGCTGCTGATCCCCGAGGAATTCGGCGGCATGGGCGGCACCACCCTCGACTATGCCGTGCTGCTCGAGGAACTTGCCGCCGGCGACATTGGCATGGCCAATGCCTTTCACGTGGTCATGTCGATGTCGGAGATGATCGCGCGCATGGGCACCAGGGAACAATGCGAACGCTGGCTGGTTCCGATCGCCAACGACACCAGCGGCACGCACCTGATCTGTTTCGGCGCCACCGAACCGTCGGGCGGGAGCGAGATCTTCTGCCCGCTCGCCGACCCCAAGCTGGGCACGCGAACCCGCGCAAGGCGCGATGGCGATCATTACGTCATCAACGGCAGCAAGGTCTACTCCAGCAACGCCGGCGTGTCCAGGCTCTACGGCCTTCTTGCCCGCAGCGATGGCGAGCGCGCCAACTCCGAGTCGTGCTCGGTGTTCTTCTTCCCCGCGGACACGCCGGGATTCTCCATCGGCACCATCGAGGACAAGATGGGGCATCGCGCCTCGATGAACGGCGAGTTGATCTTCGAGGACATGCGCCTGCCCAGGGAGAACATGCTGGGCCGGGAAGGTGGCGGCTTCGAGACGATCAATGCCATCTACGACACCAACGGCGTCGGCACCGGCACCATGGCGGTCGGCGTTGCCCGGGCCGCCTACGAGCATGCGCTGCGCTACGCCAGGGAACGCGAAATCTGGGGCCAGCCGATCGGCAAGTATCAGGCCGTGGGCCAGATGCTGGTCGACATGAAGGCCGACATCGAAATGGCCCGGCTCATGGTGCGCCGGATCGCCTGGCAAAGCGCCAACCGCAACTCCAGCGAAGGACTCCTGCCGCCCAACATGGCCAAGGTCTATCCCGCCGAGATGGCGCGACGAGTCACGGTCAAGGCGATGCAGATCTTTGGCGGTGCCGGATACATGAAGGACTACCCGCTCGAGAAGTACGTGCGCGACGCGATGGTGCTGCCCATCATCAGCGGCGCCAACGAAGTCCTGAAGCATTTCATGTCGCAACGGCTTCTTGAAGCCTAGCCGCCAGACCAGCCCACGACCACGCCCGGCCAACCCCGACATGGCGCCGAACGCAAGCCCGAGGTGATATGCGATGAGTCTCGATAGTCTGTTCAAGCCACGGTCGATCGCCGTTTACGGCGCCTCGGCCACCGACAGCGGAAAGCTCGGCAACACCTTGCTGAGCAATGCCGCCAACGGCGCCGGCAATGTCGTCGCAGTACATCCCGACGCCACCATGATCGACGGCATCCCGGCGGTCGCCAAGCTCGACCGCCGCATCGACCTGGCGCTGATTTCGGTGCCCGACAAGCGGGTCGAGGCGGCCGTGACCGATGCCGCCAGCGCCGGCGCCGGCACGGCGATCGTCCTGTCGTCGGGCTTTGGCGAGACCGGCGCCGCCGGCCGGGCCGTTCAGGATCGTCTCGTCGCCATCGCCAGATCGGCCGGCATGCGGCTGGTCGGCCCCAATTGCATGGGCGTCGTCAGCCATCTTGGCGGCAATCGCTGGCTGAACGGTTCGTATTTCTGGCGCATCCCCAACACGGCGGGCGGCTTGTCGTTCGTCAGCCAGTCCGGTGCCTTCGGCGGCATGTTCTTCGCGCACATGAGGGCCAGCGGACTTGGCTTGTCGCGCTTTCTCAGCGTCGGCAATTCCGCCGACATCGGCATCACGGACGCGCTGGAGTGGCTGGGCGACGATGATCAGACCCGTGCCATCGGCATGTTCGTGGAAGGCATCGGCGATGGCCGGCGTTTCGTCGAGGTGGCCCGGAAGATCACCCCCCGCAAACCGGTGGTGGTGCTGAAGGCGGGGAAAATGGCGGCCGGCGCCAAGGCAGCCGCCAGCCATACCGGCAGCATGGCGGGCAGCCACGCCGCGATCCGGGCCGGCTTGCGGCGCGCCGGCGTCATCGAGGCGGCCGATACGGAAGCCTTCTTCGATGCCATGGATGCCGCCGCCGTGGGCCTGCGCAAGAAGCCCGCGCGCAACATCGCCATCGTCACCATATCCGGCGGCCCGTCGGTGCTCGCGGCGGATGCCGCCGAGCGCGCCGGACTGGCGCTGCCAGCGCTGGGCCAGGCCACCGTCGACCGCCTGCGCGGGCTGGTGCCCGCGTTCGCGGCCTTGGGCAACCCCATCGACCTGACGCCGCAATGTCCGATCGACAACTTCATTCCGGCCATCGAGGCGATCTACGCCGACGCCGCCGTCGAGGGTGTCGTGGCGATCAATTGCGGCCTGGACATGAAGCCCTTCGGCACCGGCGTCGCTCGCGGCGTTGCCGCCACCGGCAAGCCCACCGCCGCCTTCGTGCTCGACGCTCCCGGCGTCGAAGCGGAAATCGCCGGTGCCGGCGTGCTTCGTTTCGTTTCGCCGGAACGCGCCGTCAACGCGCTGGCATCGGGAGCATGCGCATGAAAACACTGAGCGAATGGGAAAGCAAACGCCGTCTCGCCGACTTGCCCTATCCGCGCGAAGCGCTGACCGGCTCGCGCGATGAGGCCGAACGCTTCGTCGGCGCGCTCGGCAAACCCGTGGTCGCCAAGGCGTCGGGGGTCGCGCACAAGACGGAAGGCGGCCTGGTGCGCTTCGGGGTCACGGCGCAAACGGTCGGCCAGATCTGGGACGAGCTCGCCGCCGCCGGCGACGGCAAGGTCCTGCTCGCCGAGCAGGTCGCCGCGGAGTTGGAATTGATCGTCGGCGGCTACCGCGACCCGGGCTTCGGACCGCTGGTGACCATCGGCATCGGCGGCATCGCGGCGGAGATCTTTGGCGACGTCGTGGCGCTGCTCGCACCGCCGGAGCCGGGCGAAGTCGCCAATGCGGTCGCGCAACTGTCGGGCCGCAAGTTGCTGCAAGGCATCCGCGGCGGTCCACCGGTCGACATCGACGCCCTGGCGCGGATCGTGGACAGCGTTGCCCGCCTGCTGGTCGAAGACCCGTCGGTCGCGGAAGTCGATTGCAATCCGGTCATGGTATGCAAGGGCAAGCCCATGGTCGTGGATGCGCTGGTGGTGCTCGCCGACCATGCGAGCGCCTGAATCGTTGATCAATTCGAGAATCGAGAGCGGACCATGCAGGACATCAAGACTTATCTGACGCCGCGCGGCATAGACGAGGCGGTGCGGGCGATGGCGGCCGGCGACGTCACCGTATTCTGCGGCGGCACCGATCTTTCGCCGCAGGTCGAATCGGGCGCGCGGCAATACACGGCCACGCTGATGAACATCCGCCGCGTCGAGGGCATGAGCGGCATCGCCGAAGCAGGCAATCTGGTCCGCATCGGCGCGCTGACGACGGTGACGGAAATTCGCCGCGACCCGCTGATCGCCCGGGTGGCGCCCATCCTCGCCGAGGCCGCCGAGCACTTTGCCAGCGACCAGATCCGCAACGCCGCGTCGCTGGGCGGCAACATCTGCAATGCCTCCCCGGCCGGCGACATGATCAACCCGCTGCTGGTGCTCGATGCCGAGGTCGAACTGGCCTGCTGGCAAGCCGGCGCCGTGGCGACCCGGCGTGTCGCCATGGCTGACTTTTTCCTGGCGCCGCGCAAGACGGGGAAGCGGGACGACGAACTTCTCACCGCCGTCTTTTTCGCGCGGCCGGCGGCGGACTTCGTTGCCTGTTTTCGCAAGTCCGGTCCGCGTCCGGCCCTGGAAATCTCCACCGTGTCGGTCGGCATCGGCGGCCGGCTGGACAACGGCGTCTTCCGCGACGTCCGTGTCGCCATGGGCTCGGTGGCACCGACACCGCTGCGCGCGCGCAATGTCGAGGCGGCCCTTGAAGGTCGGCGGCTCGACGCCGACAGCATTCGCGCCGCGGTGGCGGCATCCAGGTCCGACGCCAAACCCATCGACGATGTCCGCGCCAGCGCCTGGTATCGCGAGCATCTCGTCCAAGTCTTCACCGAAGAGGTACTGAACCATGTCCTTGGCAACTGAGATCAAATTCACGCTCAATGGCCGCCCCGTCGCGGTGCGCGTGCCGGCGACCATGAAGACCCTGGCCATGCTGCGCGACGTGCTCGGCCTGACCGGCACCAAGTACGCCTGCGGCGAGGGCGAATGCGGTGCCTGCACGATCAGGGTCGACGGCAAGACCCTCAACAGTTGCCTGATGCATGCCGTCGATTGCGACGGCCGCGAAGTGGTCACCATCGAGGGTTTGAAGACGCCGGAGGGCATGAATCCGATGCAGCAGGCCTTTGTCGACCACGGTGCCGTGCAGTGCGGTTTCTGCATGCCGGGCATGATCATGCAGGCCGACTACCTGGTCGGCGAGAATCCGAATCTGACGCGCGCGGAGGCGCAGCGCGGCCTCGAAGGCAACCTCTGCCGCTGTACCGGTTACACCAAGGTGCTCGACGCGGTGGGATCGGTGGTCGAGCAGAAGTGCTGCGGTCGCCGTTGAGCCGCCGTTGAGCACTCGCACTCCACACCCCGGCTCGCAAACGCTTATATAGAGAACCCCGCCATGGAACAGAAAGCCACCGCTGCACCCATCGAAAAGAAAACCTTGATCGGCCAGCGCGTCAAGAAGCCCGACGCCCCCGACAAGGCCACCGGCAAGACCCGTTACATCAACGACATGGTGTTGCCGCAGATGCTGATCGGCAAGGTGCTGTTCGCCGGCCGGCCGCACGCGAATATTTTGAGTATCGATGTATCGGCGGCGGAGCGGCTGCCGGGCGTGCATGCCGTGCTGACCGGCAAGGATGCCGCGGGATTGAAGTTCGGTTTTGTCCGCGACAACATTCCGCTGAAGAACAAGGTGCGCTGCGAGCACGATGAAATCGCCGCGGTTGCCGCCGAAACGGAGGAAATCGCGCTCGACGCGCTGAGTCTCATCAAGGTCGAGTACGAGGATCTGCCCGGGGTCTTCTCGCCGGAAGCGGGGCGCGAAGCATCCGCGCCCCGGATTCAGGACAACTTCCCGGACAACAAGAGTCTGCGCTTCGAGTTCAAGCATGGCGACCTGGCGGCCGCCGAGGCGGCATCCGACTTCATCGCCGACAATGTGTTTCGTCCACATCACGTCACGCACTGCTGCATGGGCACCTCCTGTGCCATCGCCGATTTCGACAACAACGGCAAGCTGACCATCTGGACGCAGACTCAATACCCCTACAACTACAAGATGGATCTTGCGCCGGCGCTGGGCATTTCCCCGGGCGACATCCGCGTCATCCAGCCCCCGGTCGGCGGCGCCTTCGGCTCCAAGCTCGACGTCTACCCCTATGAACCGATCGCCGCCCTGTTGGCCAGGAAGACCGGCCGCCCGGTCAAGGTGATCTACTCGCGCGAGGAGGAGTTCAAGGCTTCGCCGACACGGCAGGCAGCGATCATCCACATGCGCACCGGCTGCAAGCGCGACGGCACGCTCACCTTCCGCGCCGCCGACGTGCTGCTCGACAATGGCGCCTATACGTCCTGGGGGCCGACCATCCCGGTGATCATGATGCGCACCACGTCCGGCCACTATCGTGTTCCCGTGGTCGATTTCCAGGCCCAGGCGATCTACACCAACAATCCCTATGCCGGCTCCTTCCGCGGCTACGGCAACGTGCAGACGACGTTCGCCACCGCCCAGCAGATGGACATCCTGGCGGACCAGGTCGACATCGACCCGCTCGCGTTCCACCTCAAGAACGCGCAAAAGTCGGGCGAGGTCACGCCGCAGAAGTCCTTCCTGCGTGAATGCGTGCTGGCCGAATGCCTGGAAACAGCCGCCCAGGCAAGCGATTACAGCCGCAAACGCGCGGCGTATGCCGCCGAGCGCGGCAAGCCCGGCCGCTACAAGAAAGGCATCGGCCTGGCCTCGTCGATCCACAATGCCGGTGGCGCGAAGATCCACAAGTCGGACGGCATCGGCACCATCCTCAAGGTCGATGACTATGCCCGTGTCACGGTCATCACCGGCGCCTCGGAAATCGGCCAGGGCATCGACGCGGTCATCAACCTGATCGTCGCCGAGGAGCTCGGCGTGCCGCTGGAGCACGTCACCATCGTCAACAATGACTCGGACATCGCGCCATGGGATGTCGGCGTGCATGCGTCGCGCACCACCTTCATCGCCGGCAACGGCACGCGCCGCGCCGCCCGCAAGGCCAAGGCCCAGATCCTCAACGCCGCCGAAAAGATGCTTGGCGAACCGGCGGAGACGCTGGAACTGCGCGGCGGCTCGGTGGTGCGCGACCGGTGCGGCACGCCATTGATCAAACTCGATCGCCTGCTCCGGCAGATGCACTTCCAGGCGGAACCCGAACTCGTGATGGTCACGGACTACTACGAGCCCAATAGCGAGCCCGAAGGCGCCGATCACGTGTCCGATCACTCGGCGGCCTATTCCCACGCGGTGCACATCGCGGAGATCACCGTGGACACGCTGACCGGCGAGATCAAGGTGGACAAGATCACGTCCGCCCAGGATGTCGGCCGCGTCATCAATCGAATGGGCCTGGAGGCCCAGACCGAGGGCGGCATCGCCATCGGCCTGGGCTACGCGCTGAGCGAGAACATGCAACTGGAAGGCGGGCTGCTGAAGAATCCATGTTTCCGGGACTACAAACTCATTACGGCACCGGAAATGCCCGAACTGGAGATGCATTTCATCGAGAGCAATTGCGCGGAAGGCCCCTACGGCGCAAAAGGAGTCTCCGAACTGCCGACCATCGTCATCGCCCCGGCAATCGCCAATGCCCTGTTCAACGCCACGGGGGTCCGGATATTCAATCCCCCCCTGTCGCCGGAAAAAGTCGCGCGCGCGATTCACGAGGCGCGGCAAGGCGGGAATTAGGATCGCGCAACGAAGTGCCGGATCATCGGGAAGGTCAACGCATGAACATTGCAGACTGGATCGAAAAATGGGCGCGGGCAAAGCCTGGCAAGGCCGCGATTCTGTTCGAAGGCGGGGGAATGACGTATCCCCGGTTCAACGATGAGATCAAGGCCGCCGCCCGCCTGCTGAAAAGCCAATTGGGCATCACGCCCGGCGATCGCATCGGCTATCTGGGCCAGAACCATCCCCAGCTCCTGGTGTTCCTGTTCGCCTGCGCGCGCCTCGGCGCCATCCTGGTCCCGCTCAACTGGCGCCTGGCGCCCCGCGAACACGTCGGCATGCTGCGAAACTGCGGCGCGCGGGTCTTGTTCATCGACGAACCCTATCTGCAACAGTGCGCGCCCCTCGACGCGGAATTGCCGGGTTGCAGATTCGTGGCGATGGGACAGGGCGGCGACAATGGCCCGTGGCCGCGGCTTGCCGAACTGTCGCGCCACGCCGACGGCGCGGATCATCACGAGGGGATCGGGCTGGACAGCCCGCTGCTGATCATCTACACATCCGGCACCACCGGCTCCCCCAAGGGGGCGGTGCTGACGCAGGAGGCGATCCAGTACAACGCCTTCAACAGCGCCCTGCTGCATGACATGACCAGCCAGGATCTGATCCTGGCGTTGCTGCCGCTATTCCACGTCGGCGGGCTGAACGTGCAGACGACCACGGCGTTCTACGTCGGCGCCACCGTCGCGCTTCATCGCCTGTTCGAGCCCCGCCTGGTGCTCGACGCCATCATCAGGCAGAAACCGACGCTGACGATCTTTCTGCCCGCCCACATGCCGGCGCTGAGAAGCCTCCCCGATTGGGAGGCGGCCGATCTTTCCTGCCTGCGCGCGGTACTGACCGGATCGAGCACCATCCCGTCCGACATGATCCGCTACTGGCACGATCGCGGCATTCCGCTGCTGAACATGTACGGCGCCAGTGAAACCGCGCCCGTGGCGATTCACCAGATCATCGCCAATGCGTTCGCCACCGAGGGTTCCGTCGGCTTTCCGGCCATGCACTGCGAGATCCGTGTCATCAACGCGAGCGGGGATGAATGTCCGACCGGGGAACCCGGTGAAATACTGATTCGCGGCAGGAACGTCATGTCGCATTACTGGAACAACGACGAGGCGACGCGCGCCGCGCTTGCCGGCGGCTGGTTTCATAGCGGCGACATCGGCTACGTCAACCCGAATGGCTGCTATTACATTATCGACCGCAAGAAGGACATGATCATCTCGGGCGGCGAGAACATCTATCCGACGGAACTCGAAAACGTACTGATGATGCATCCCGATGTGCAGGAAGCCGCCGTGGTCGGCAGGCCGGACCCGCAGTGGGGCGAGGTGCCGGTCGCGATTGTCGTGGCCAGGGAAGGCCGCAAGCTCGAAAAGCGCGATATCCTTGAATGGTTCGACGGCAAGCTCGGTCGATACAAGCATCCCAAGGATGTAATCTTCGTCGCCGAACTGCCGCGCAACGAAATGCGCAAGGTGGTCAAGCATGTATTGCGTGACATGGTGGCAAGCTGATAGAGGATGAAATTAAGGTATTCCGCCTGGCTCAGGGAAAGCATGGGTTGCGACGAAGAGATCATCACGCTGCCCGCCGGGGTGAAAAATGTCGGCATGCTTCTCGACTGGCTGGCGACGCGGGGCGAAAAATATGAACGAGCACTGGAATTCGATGCCGTTGTGATGATCTTCGTGAATCAGCGTTTTGCCGACAGGAGCCATGTCGTAACCGATCAGGACGAGGTATTTCTTGTACCGCCGATTGCTGGTGGTTGACCAGGGCTGAATGTCCGTCCATCGTCGAATTTGATATTCCAACTGGAGAACTCCGCGTGAACTTGAACCTACCCGCTGGCGTGCAGATCAACGCCCCGATCCATCCCCGTTTCGACGAAATCCTGACCATGGACGCGCTCGATTTCGTCGCAAAACTCCACCGCGCCTTCGAGCCGCGCCGCCAGGAGCTGCTGAAGGCCCGCGTCGCCCGCCAAGCCCGCATCGACGCTGGCGAGATGCCCGACTTCCTGCCGGAGACGAAGCACATACGCGAGGGCGACTGGCGGATCGCGCCGCTGCCCAAGGCGCTCGAATGCCGCCGCGTGGAAATCACCGGCCCGGTCGAGGCCAAGATGATCATCAACGCCTTCAACTCGGGCGCCGATTCCTACATGACCGACTTCGAGGACTCCAACAGCCCCAACTGGTTCAACCAGATCCAGGGCCAGGTGAATCTGTACGACGCGATCCGCCGCAAACTCAGCTTCACCAACGAGGCCGGCAAGGTCTACCAGCTCAACGACAAGATCGCCACCCTGCAGATCCGCCCACGCGGCTGGCATCTGGACGAGAAGCACGTTCTTGTCGACGGCCAGCGCGTGTCCGGCGGCATCTTCGACTTCGCCCTCGTTTTCTTCCACAACGCGAAAGAACAAGTCGCCCGCGGCGCCGGCCCCTTCTACTACCTGCCGAAGATGGAATCGCATCTCGAAGCGCGCCTGTGGAACGACATCTTCTGCATGGCGCAGGATCACATCGGCATGCCGCGCGGCACCATCAAGGCCACCGTGCTGGTGGAAACGATTCTGGCCACCTTCGAGATGGAAGAAATCCTCTACGAGCTGCGCGAGCACAGCGCGGGCCTGAACGCCGGCCGCTGGGACTACATCTTCAGCTGCATCAAGAAGTTCAAGAAGAACGCCGACTTCTGCCTCGCCAACCGCGGCGCGATCACGATGGAAGTGCCCTTCATGCGCAGCTACGCGCTGGCGCTGGTGAAGGCCTGCCACAAGCGCGGCGCCCCGGCGATGGGCGGCATGAGCGCGCTGATCCCGATCAAGAGCGATCCGGTCGCGAATGAAAAAGCCCTCGCCGGCATCCGCCACGACAAGACGCGCGACGCCAACGACGGCTATGACGGCGGCTGGGTCGCCCACCCCGGCCTCGTCGGCATCGCCATGGAAGAGTTCCTCAAGGTGCTCGGCGACAAGCCCAATCAATGGGAGAAACAGCGCACCGACAGCTACGGCCCGAAAGACTGGCTCAACTTCCAGCCCGAGCAGCCGATCACCGAAGCCGGCGTGCGCAACAACATCAACGTCGGCATCCACTACCTCGGCAGCTGGCTCGCCGGCAACGGCTGCGTGCCGATCCACAACCTGATGGAAGACGCCGCCACCGCCGAGATTTCACGCTCGCAGATCTGGCAGTGGGTAGTCTCCCCGAAGGGCAAGCTCGACGACGGGCGCAAGGTCACCGCCGAAATGGTCAAGGCAATGATCCCCGAGGAACTCGCCAAGGTGAAGGCCACCGTCACCGCCAATGGTGAAAAGACCGAAACCTACGACCAGGCCGCCGGCATCTTCGAGAAGATGGCGCTCGCCGATGAATACCCCGAGTTCCTGACGCTGCCGCTGTATGAAGCGATGGAATAGGGGCAATGCCGCGGCCAATATCGAGATTCATTCGTGATTGCGCGAACATGTTCATGATTGCGCAATCGCGCTAACGATCGAGTAGTCCTTAAGTTATATTTCTCCGACAAGCGGATGCCCTTGGTGTCGGCTTCCACGGTTTGGCGACAGGACCATTTCGGAGACTTTGCAGTCTTGCAACAGAAGCAGTTCAGTCGGGGTGTCCCGTAATCAGCAACTCATCAGCAACAATAGAGGAGACGTATCATGAAAAAGAAACTGCTGTGCCTGGCCTTGGCTGGCGCCATGTCCATGGCGGCACAGGCTGCCGACAAAGTGAAGGTCGGGTTTGTGAGTACCCTGTCAGGCCCCGGAGGCATCCTTGGCGTTGCCATCCGCGATGGCTTCCAGCTAGGCATCGAGCATGCCGGCGGCAAGCTGGGCGGCCTGCCGGTCGAGGTGCTGATCGAGGATGACCAGCAAAAGCCCGACGTCGCCAAGCAACTCGCCGACAAACTGATCAAACGCGACAAGGTCGATTTCATGACCGGCATCGTGTTCCAGAACATCCTGCAGGCGGCGCAGGCCACCGTGCTCGGTGCCGAGACCTATTACGTCAGCCCGAACACCGGGCCGTCCGACTTGGCGGGCGCCGGCTGCAATCCTTATTTCTTCGCGGTTTCCTGGGTCAGTGACAGCTACTCCGAGGCCACCGGCAAGCACATGACCGACAAGGGCTACAAGAACGTCTTCGTCATCGCGCCGAACTATCCCGGCGGCAAGGACGTGGTAAATGGATTCAAGCGCTACTACAAGGGCAACTATGCCGGCGAGGCCTACACCAAGCTCGGTCAGCTCGATTACGCGGTGGAGATTTCCCAGATGCGCGCCGCCAAGCCCGATGCCGTGTTCTTTTTCCTTCCCGGCGGCATGGGAGTCAATTTCCTCAAGCAGTGGCAGCAGGCGGGCATGAACAAGGAGTTCCCGCTGTTCGGCACCGGCTGGTCGTTCGACCAGGACACGCTGGCGGCCGTCGGCGAGCCGACGCTCGGCGCCCTGAACACGTCGCACTGGAACCTGGATCTCGACAACGCGGCCAACAAGAAATTCGTTGCCGACTTCGAGAAGAAATATGGCCGCCTGCCCAACGAATTCGCTGCCCAGGGTTATGACGCGGCCTTGCTGCTCGATGCCGCCGTTCGCGACGTCAAGGGCAAGATCGAGGACAAGGCGGCCCTGCGCAAGGCATTGGAGGCCGCCAACTTCAAGTCGGTGCGGGGCGCGTTCAAGTTCAACAAGAACCATTTCCCGATCCAGAACTACTACTTGCGGCAGGTCGTCAAGGACGACAAGGGCCGTTTCGTGAACAAGACGGCGGGCACGGTTTTCACCGATCACCAGGATGCCTACGTCTCGGCCTGCAACATGTAACCGACCCATCGACGTCGTTCGGTGCGCCTTGCCTTTCGGCAAGGCGTGCCGGCAGGCGTCCGCCGACACATGACCTGGATTCTCTTCCTCGAGCAATGCCTGAACGGCTTGCAGTTCGGGCTGATGCTGTTTCTGCTGGTGGCCGGACTGACGCTGATATTCGGCATCATGGACGTCATCAACCTGGCGCATGGCTCGCTGTACATGATCGGCGCCTATCTCGTGGCGACCTTGACGCAGGCCACCGGCTCGTTCCTGGTTGCCGTGCCACTCGGTCTTGCCGCCACCGCCGTCATCGGCATGATCATCGAAGTGCTGGTGCTTCGGGGTCTCTACAAGCGCGACCACCTCAGCCAGGTGCTCGCCACCTTCGCCCTGATACTCATCGCCAACGAGACGACACGCGCCATCTGGGGCCTGCAAGCGCTGACGCTCAACGTCCCGGAAGCCCTGTCGGGCTCCGTCCAGTTGTTGCCCGGCCTGCACTACTCGGCGTTCCGACTCGCTATCATCGCCGTCGGTCTCATGGTTGCCGCCGTGCTTTACTTCGTCGTGGTGCGCACGCGCATCGGCATGCTGGTGCGCGCCGGCGCCTCCAACCGGCAAATGGCGACCGCCATGGGCACCAACATCAAGTGGCTGTTCACCGCCGTCTTCGGCGCCGGCGCGGCCTTGTGCGCACTGGCCGGCGCCATGCTCAGCCCATTGCTGGTCGTCCAGGTCGGCATGGGTGAAAGCATCCTGATCCTTGCCTTCGTCACCGTCGTGATCGGCGGCATCGGCTCGATGCGTGGCGCCTTCATCGGCGCATTGCTGGTCGGCATCGTCGATACCTTCGGCCGCGCCTTCATCCCGCCGTTGTTGAGGACCATCCTGCCGCCGGCGCTGGCGGATGCCGCGGGGCCATCCCTGGCGGCGATCTCGATCTACCTGCTCATGGTCGTCGTGCTGTTCTGGAAGCCCCAGGGACTCTTCCCTGCCGGGGGTTGATCATGGCATGGCTGAAGCGCCATGGCTGGCTCGTCGCCGCCTGCCTCGTCGGGCTGGCCCTGCCCAAGCTGTTCACCATGATCGGCCAGGAGTTCTACATCTCCGTGGCCAGCCGGGTGCTGATCTGGGCATTGCTCGCCACCAGCCTCAACCTGCTGGTCGGCACGGGCGGCATGGTCAGCATGGGCCATGCGGCCTTTTTCGGCTTCGGCGCCTATGTTGTCGGCATCGTCGCGCTCGACGCGCCGCAATGGTCGGCGGCGCCGGTGGTGTTGCCGCTGGCGATGGCGGCCACCGGCCTCCTGGCCTTCGCCATCGGCTCGGTCTGCCTGCGCACGCGGGGCGTCTATTTCATCATGATCACCCTGGCCTTCGCCCAGATGCTCTTTTACATCTTCATTTCGCTCAAGGGCTACGGCGGCGACGACGGCCTGCAACTCGCCAAGCGCTCGCCGCTCGGCGCGCTCAAGATGGCCGACGACACGGTCTTCTATTACTTCGTGCTGGCGATCCTCGCGGTTTGCCTGGTCGTCCTGGCACGCCTGCGCGACTCGCGCTTCGGCCGCGTGTTGCGCGGCATCAAGGACAACGAGGCACGCATGGAGTCGCTCGGCTACGCCACGTTTCGTTTCAAGCTCACCGCTTTCGTCATCGCCGGCACGCTGGCCGGCCTGGCCGGCGCGCTCATGGCCAATCAGAACGGCTTTGTCAGCCCCAACATGCTGCACTGGGATATTTCGGGCACCGTCCTCGTCATGGTCATCCTGGGTGGCTTGGGCAGCCTCTGGGGCGGGCTGGCCGGCGCGGTGGTCTTCATGGTGCTGGAGGAAGTGCTGACGGCGTTCACGCCGCACTGGCAGATCATCCTCGGCCTGATCCTGCTCGGCGTCGTGTTCTTCGCGCCCAAGGGCATTGCCGGCCTGTTCGCGGGGAAAACGCGATGAGCGCCGCGCTGCTCGAGACACGCGCCCTGTGCAAGCGCTTTGGCGGCCTGATCGCCACCGACGACGTCTCGCTGGAGGTGATGCGCGGCGAATGCCATGCCCTGATCGGGCCGAACGGCGCCGGCAAGACCACCCTCATCAGCCAGCTTTCCGGGACCCTGAGGCCGGATGGCGGCTCGGTCCATTTCGCCGGCCGGGACGTCACGCACCTCAATGCCCACCAGCGGGCCATGTTGGGCTTCGCCCGCTCCTACCAGATCACCAGCATCCTCAACGAGTTCACCGTCGTCGAGAATGTCGGCATCGCGCTCCAGGCGGTGAGCGGGTCGAGCTTCCGCTTCTGGCGGCCGGTCGCGGCCGAGACGGCGCTCGAGGACGAAGCCATGGCCATCCTGCGCCAGGTGGGGCTGGAAGCGCTGGCCGCCCGCCAGGCCCGCGGGCTGTCGCACGGCGAGCACAGGCAACTGGAAATCGCGCTGGCGCTGGCCACCAAGCCGCAACTGATGTTGCTCGACGAACCCATGGCGGGCATGGGTCCGGAGCAATCCGAGAACATGGTCGAGCTGATCACCGGCCTCAAGGGCCGCTACACGATACTGCTGGTCGAGCACGACATGGACGCGGTCTTTCGGCTGGCCGACCGGATCTCCGTGCTGGTCGCCGGCCGCGTCATCACCACCGGGCTGCCGGACGAGATCCGCGGCAACGCGGCGGTCAAATCGGCCTATCTGGGCGAGGAGACCACCAATTGAGCGATCTGCTGCGCGTCGATGGCCTGGAAACCTACTACGGCGCCAGCCAGGCGCTGTTCGGCATCAACCTTCGCATCGCGCCAAGCGAAATGGTGACCTTGCTCGGCCGCAACGGCATGGGCAAGACCACCACGGTGCGCAGCATCACCGGCCTGGTCCGCCCGCGTGGCGGCACCGTGCTGTTTCGTGGCCAGGCCATCCACGGCCTGGAAGCCGACCGCATCGGTCGCGCCGGCATCGGCCTGGTGCCGGAAGGCCGCCAGATTTTCCCGAATCTGACCGTGCGCGAGAACCTCGTGGCCTGGGCATCCAACCGCAGCGGCACCGCCGACCCCTGGACGCTCGACAAGGTGTACGAGTTCTGCCCGCGCCTGGCCGAACGACAGAACAACATGGGCAATCAGCTCTCGGGCGGCGAGCAGCAGATGCTGGCCATCGGCCGCGTGCTGATGACCAATCCGCATCTCATCATCCTCGACGAGGCAACCGAGGGCCTGGCGCCCCTGGTGCGCGAGGAGATCTGGCGGTGCCTGGCCACACTCAAGCAGAAGGGCCTGGCGGTGCTGGTCATCGACAAATATGTGCGCAACCTGGTCGCCATCGCCGACCGCCACTACATCATCGAGCGGGGCAGCGTCCGCTGGGAAGGCAGTTCCGCGGAACTGTCCGCCCAGCCGGAACTCTGGCACCGCTACCTCGGCGTCTGAGCCCGCCGGTTCGGACGGGCCGCGCGCTCAGGCCGCCGCCTTGCGCGGCGCCGGCGTGCCGCCATGGCTGACTTTCACCGCCGCCGGGCCGCTTCTTTGCAGGCGTCCGTCGATGACGTGCAGACCGCATTCCTTGGTCGCCGGGCTTTCCCACCACCACCGCCCGGCGCGGATGTCCTCGCCCGGCAGCACCGCCCGCGTGCAGGGCGCGCAGCCGATGCTCGGGTAATCGCGGTCGTGCAGGGCGTTGTAGGGAACCTGCTTTTCGTGCAGGTAAATCCAGATATCGTGCTCGGTCCAGTCGGCGAGCGGATTGATCTTGAGCAGGTCGAAGGTCTTGTCGAAGGTCACGGGTTTCAGCGCCTCGCGCGTCGGCGACTGCGCCGCCCGCAAGCCCGTCACCCAGGCTTTCCTGCCCTCCAGCGCCCGCTTCAACGGCTCGACCTTCCGCGCATGGCAGCACGCCTTGCGCGCCTCCACCGAATCGTAGAAGCCGTTGATGCCATGGGCGCCGACCAGGGTCTCGACGCTCGACCGCTCGGGATAGAAGATTTCCAGCCGGCGCCCGTAGTGACGCTCGGTCCTGGCGATCAGATCATAGGTTTCGGCGGGCAGGCGGCCCGTGTCGAGCGAGAAGATGCCGATGTCCGGGCCTTGCGCGCCATCGGCGCCGCCCCCCCAGATCAGGTCGGTCAGGACCATGTCCTCGGCGCCGAAGCTGTTGGCGAACACCACCGGCGCGAAGTCGCGGGCGGCTTCGCGCAACAGGCGGGCGGCCTTGGCTGTTTTCTCGGCGACGCTTTTCACGGCTTCGGGCGTCACCAGTTCGATGAATTGGTCTCGGTTCATGTTGATCTCCTTGAATCAGGCGGCCAGGGCCGGCGCGGCGGCGCGGCGGAACCACGGCAGGCGGCCGTCGGCCGCGGTTTGATAGGCATCGGAAAAGTCGCCGAGGCTGGCAATGGCGCTTTCCGGGTCGTTCACCTCGAAAGCATCGAAGCCGACGCGGCGCAGGAAGTGCAGGTGATCGCGCCCAACGGCGCCGATGGCGCGCAGCTCGCCAGCGTAGCCGTAGCGGACCCGCAGCAGCGTCGCGATCGAGTAGCCGCGGCCATCGCCCGCCAGCGGGAAATGCACGCCGATGACGCTGAAGTGCCCAAGGTCGTCGGCGAGCTGGGCGGGATCATCCTTGGGGCCGAGCCAGACGCCCAGCAGGTGGCCCTGCTCCCAATGACGCCGCACGAGATCCCATTTCCGCGCCTGCCAGACGGCCAGCGGCACCAGGACGTTGCCGAAGGGCAGCCCGGCCTCGCCGGGCAACTCGCCCTCGGCGAGCCGCAGAACCGTCCATTCGTTGGCGACGACGCTGTCGCCCTTGATCAATTTGTCAGCCATTGACAGCCTCTCTCTCATTCTCTAAGTAGGAAAAATCTCTTGCATACGCGGCATTGGCGAAGCTCTTGACGCCAACGCGCCTGACCGTGTCGATGAAGCGTTCCTTCGGGCGGCGGCGGCTTCGGTAATGCTCGACGATGCGCTCGACCGCCGCCGGCACTTCGGCCGCCGGCAACGACGGCCCGATGATCGAACCGATGGCCGCCTGCCGGCCGGTGGCGCCGCCCAGCGTGATCTGGTAGCACTCCTCGCCGTTCTTGTCGACGCCGAGAATGCCGATGGCGCCGACGTGGTGGTGGCCGCAGGCATTGACGCAACCCGAGATGTTGAGCCGCAGTTCGCCGATGTCGGCCAGCGCCGCGCGATCGGCGAAACGCGCCTGGACCGCCGCCGCCAGCGGCAGCGAGCGGGCATTGGCAAGCGAGCAGAAGTCGCCGCCGGGGCAGGACACGATGTCGGTCAGCAAGCCGACGCTCGGCGTCGCCAGGCCGGCTTTCTTGGCCTCCTGCCACAGGTTGTAGAGATCGCGCTTGCGCACGTCGGGCAGGATCAGGTTCTGGGTCTGGGCCGTGCGCAGTTCGCCGAAAGCGAAACGCTCGGCGAGATCCGCGGCCGAATCCATCTGCTCGGCCGTGGCATCGCCCGGCGCGCGGCCGGGCGCCTTGAGCGACAGCGTCACCGCCGCATAGCCCGGCTGGCGATGGGCGTGCGTGTTGCTGCGGACCCAGGCCGCGAATTCCTTGTCGAAACGGCGCGAAAACTCGAAGCGGGAATCGAGCCCGGGCAGCGATTCGTAGTCCGGCGGGGCGAAGTGCGCGGCGATGCGCTCGACCTCGGCATCGGTGAGCGTCTGGATGCCGTCGCGCAGATGCCGCCATTCGGATTCGACCCGCCGTTTCATTTCCTCGATGCCGATCGACTGGACGAGGATCTTGATGCGCGACTTGAATGCGTTGTCGCGGCGGCCGTTCAGGTTGTAGACGCGCAACAGGGCCTCGGCATAGGTCAGCAGATCCGGCCAGGGCAGGAATTCCCGCACCACCTGGCCGAGGATGGGCGTGCGACCCAGCCCGCCCCCGGTCCAGACGCGAAAGCCGAGCCGGCCCTGATCGTCCCGCACCAGTTCGAAGCCGAGATCGTGGGTGCGGACGCTGGCCGCGTCGTCCGGCCCGCCGGCGAACGCCACCTTGAACTTGCGCGGCAGGGCGACGAACTCGGGATGCAGGGTGGACCATTGCCGGAAGATTTCCGCCCACGGCCGCGGATCGGCGATCTCGCCCGGCGCGACGCCGGCCAGCGGATCGGTGGTGACGACGCGGATGCAACTGCCGGAGCTCTGGATCGCGTGCATGTCCTGCCCGGCCAGCTCGGCGAGGATATCGGGCACCCGGTCCAGCCGCACCCAGTTGAGCTGAAGGTTGTGGCGCGTGCTGAAATGGCCGACGCCGCGATCATAGCTGCGGGTGATCCGCGCCAGGAGGCGCATCTGCGGCGCCGAGACCTGGCCATAGGGAATGGCGATGCGCAGCATCGGATTGTGCCGCTGGAGATACAGGCCGTTCTGCAAGCGCAGCAGCCGGAACTGGTCCTCGCCCAGTTCGCCGGCAAGGTAGCGGCGCGTCTGGTCGCGGTACTGGGCGACGCGTTCGGCGACGAGGCGGCGGTCGGTGTCGTTGTAGGTATACATGCGGGGTTCCTCGCGGTCTCGATGGATGTCAGGCGGCGATCAGCTTGCCGCCGGCCAGCACCAGGACGCCGGCCAGGGTTGAGCGCAACAGCCGCTCCGGAATGCGGTGGGCGAGAAGGCTGCCGATGAACACGCCGGGCAGCGAGCCGGCCAGCAGCGTCGCCAGCAGCGTCCAGTCGATGCTGCCCAGCCACCAGTGGCCGAGGCCGGCGACCAGCGTCAGCGGCACGGCATGCGCCAGGTCGGCGCCGACGATGCGGATCGCCGCCAGGCCCGGATAGAGCAGCAGCAGCGCCGTGACGCCCAGCGCGCCCGCGCCCACCGAAGTCAGCGCCACCAGCGCGCCGAGCAGCGCGCCGACCAGCACGGTGGGCCACGCCCGGGTCTGCGCCGGCGGCACCGGCGCGGACCCGGCATGCCGGCCGACACAGGCCAGCAACTGCTTGCGGAAAAACAGCACGCCGGCCGTCAGCAGCAGGGCGAAGCCGAGCGCACTGGTGATGGTCTTCTGGGCGCCCCCAAGGCCGCCGGGCACGAACTCGGTCACCAGCAGCAGGGTCAGGATCGCCGCGGGCAGGCTGCCGGCGGCCAGGCGTCCCACGATCGTCCAATCGACCCGGCCGTGCCGGGCATGCACCCAGGTGCCGCCCGACTTGGTGATCGCCGCGTAGAGCAGGTCGGTGCCCACGGCGGTAGCCGGCGCGACGCCGAACAGCAGGACCAGCAGGGGAGTCATCAGCGCGCCGCCGCCGACGCCGGTCACGCCGACCAGCGCGCCGACCGCGAATCCGGAGAATATTTGTGCGATGTCCATGCCCGATGTCCGTGAATTGAACGAATTCGGCGCATCGTAGCGACTGACTTTCAGCATGAAAAATACTTTATAGTCACATCCATATAACTTTGAGCTATATATGAACCTCCAGCAATTGCGCTACCTGCAAGAAATCGCCCGCCGCGGCCTGAACGTTTCGGAGGCAGCGGCGGCGTTATTCACCTCGCAGCCGGGCGTCTCGAAACAGGTGCGCCTGCTGGAGGAAGAGTTGGGCGTGGCCATCTTCGCGCGCAGCGGCAAGCGCCTGACCGGCATCACGGAACCCGGACGGCAGGTGCTCGACATCGTCGGCCGCATGCTCGACGATGCCCGCAACCTGAAGCGGGTCGGCGAGGAATATGCCGGCGAAGCGAGCGGCACGCTGGACGTCGCCACGACCCACACCCAGGCGCGCTACCTGCTCCCCCCCGTCGTCAAGCGCTTCATGGAACGCTATCCGCGCGTGCGCCTGCGCTTGCACCAGGGCAATCCGCATCAGGTCGCGGACTGGGTGGTCGACGGCGACGCCGACGTCGGCATCGCCACGGAAGCGCTCACCGGCGCGCCGGGCCTGGTCACCCTGCCTTGCTACCGCTGGTCGCATATCCTGGTCGCGCCGCGCGGCCACGCCCTGGCGGACGCCGGCCCGGTCACGCTGGCCCGGCTCGCCGAATGGCCGCTGATCACCTACGACCCGACGTTCACCGGCCGCGCCCGCATCGACCAGGCCTTCGAGCGGGCTGGCGTCGCGCCCAACATCGTGCTCACCGCCGTCGATTCCGACGTGATCAAGACCTATGTCGAACTGGGCCTGGGCATAGGCATCATCGCGGAAATGGCCTTCGATCCGGCGCGCGACGCCGGCTTGACCGCCATCGCCTCGGAGCACCTGTTCGAGGCCAGCACCACGCGGCTGGGCATCCGGCGCGGCGGCTGGCTGCGCCGTTTCGACTACGATTTCATCGAGCTTTTCGCGCCCCGGCTGACCCGGCGCATCGTCGAGATGACGCTCAAGGGCGGCGGCGAGGACCCGGGCCTATAGCGCCCGCCGGCGCGGCGGCGGCGTCATTCGTCAAGAGTACAGGCGCCGCGGGATCAGGCGCCGGAGCAGGCCGCCGAAACGGGCGCGGAAACCCGGGCTGTGCAGGCAGGCGCCGCCGAGCAGGCCGACCAGGCAGCCGAGCAGGGTATCGAGGAAGCGCGCCTCGATCATGATCGCTGGCGAGTTGCCGCCGACGCCGCCGATGCCGCTGGCCTCGGCCAGCAGCAGGGTCAGCGGCGTGATGAAGACCACGGCCAGGCCGTAGTGGCGCACCACCAGCGTCTCGATCAGGAAAGTGAGGACGGTCATCGACAGCGCCACGCCCCAGTGGCCCAGGGGCAGCGCCAGCAGCCCCATGGACAGCAGCACGCCGACGCCGGTACCGGCGATGCGCTGCAACTGCTTGTTCCATACCGCGCGCAACGACATTTCCTGCATGACCGCCAGGCAGCTGATCGGCACCCAGTAGGGCCGTTCGAGCTGCAAGGCCTGCGCCAGCGCCAGGGCGATGGCGACGAAAGCGCCGATCACCACCGAATCGAGCACCACGTAATCGAAGGTGGCGGTCGGCAGGGGCGCCACCGGCTCGGGCGCCTGCAAGCGCAGGATATGCACGCTGTAGAAGAACGCCACCAGGATGGCGAACAGTCCCCCCATGGCGAACAGCCCGATGCGCAGCGGAATTTCGGCGGGCTGGCCGGGGGTATAGGCGGCAATGGCGGCCGCCATGACGAAAAACATGCTGCCCGGCGGCCCGACGCCGTAGAAGCGCAGCACCATGGTCGCCAGGACGGTGATGAAGGCGATCATGAGCACGATCAGCGGGGGAGCGAACTGGCTCATCACCCCCAGCGCATGGCATGCCGTCATGCCGAAGGCGCAGGCCATCAGCCAGACCATGCGGTGATGCAGGGGCGTGCGCGGCATGTAGACGAAGGCCAGCCCGCCCAGGGAGGCGATCAGGGCATGATCGAGGCGGCCGAACCAGGCGCCGGCCATGAGCGGCAGGCCGGAGGCCAGGGCGGCGCTGAACGGCATCTGCCAGCGGCGGTCGCTGGCCTTGAAGGTGGTGAACTGGCGCCATTCCGAGCGCACCAGCGCCAGGAAGCGGATCCCGGCCTCCCGGATGGTCAAGGAAGGGCCCCGGCTTCGGCCGACCGGAGCGCCCGGGCGCTCACGATGCGGCGCTACCGAACCGGCTGCCCGCCGCGATGGAAAATCCGTGCAGCAGGTCGGCGACCGGCAGGCGCTTGCCGCCCGGCTTCTGGGCCTCGCCGACGCGCAGCAGGCCGTCGCCGCAGGCGATGACGATGCCCCGGCCGTCGGCCGCCACCACCGTACCCGGCACGCCGGTCCCCGGTTCGGCGACCGCGCTCCACAGTTTGATGGTGGCGCCGTCGAGCACCCCGGCCGCGCCGGGGAAGGGATCGAAGGCCCGGATGCGGCGCGCCAGTTCGGCCGCCGGCCGGGTGAAATCGAGCAGGGCCTCGGCCTTGTCGATCTTGTTGGCGTAGGTGACGCCCTCGGCCGGCTGCGGCACGGCCTGCAATCGATCGAGGCGCCGCAGGGCCTCGATCACCAGCCGGGCGCCCAGCGCGGCCAGCTTGTCGTGCAGCCTGGCGGCGTTGTCGTCCGGCGCAATCGGCAGGCTTTCGCTCAACAGCATGGGGCCGGTGTCGAGGCCCGCTTCCATGCGCATGATGGTCACGCCGGTCTCGGCGTCACCGGCCTCGATGGCGCGCTGGATGGGCGCGGCGCCGCGCCAGCGCGGCAGCAGCGAGGCGTGGATGTTGATGCAGCCCAGGCGCGGGATGTCGAGCACCGCCTGCGGCAGGATCAGGCCGTAGGCGGCGACGACCAGGACGTCGGGCGCGGCGGCGATGATGGCCTGGTGCGTGGCCGGATCCTTCAGCCGCTCCGGCTGGTGCACGGCGATGCCGCGTTCGAGCGCGAGCTGCTTGACCGGGCTGGCGTGGAGCTTCTGGCCGCGGCCGGCCGGCCGGTCGGGCTGCGTGAGCACCAGCGGCACCTCGAAGCCCGCGTCGATGATGGCTTGCAGGGCCGCCCTGGCGAACGCCGGCGTGCCGCCAAAGCTGACTTTCACGCGGTGATCCGCGCTTTCTTGGCCAGCTTGGCCTTGATGCGGTTCTGCTTGAGCGTCGAGAGGTATTCGACGAACACCTTGCCCTGGAGGTGATCCATTTCGTGCTGGATGCAGACGGCCAGGAGATCTTCCGCGTCGAGCTCGAACGGCCGGCCGTCGAGGCCGAGCGCGCGCGCCTTGACCTTGCGCGAGCGCTTGACGGTCTCGTAGATGCCCGGCACGGAAAGACAGCCCTCCTCGCCTTCGCATTCGCCTTCGCAGGCGAGGATTTCCGGGTTGATCAAGGTCAGCAGCTTCGACCTGTCCTCGGAGACATCGATGACAATCACCTGTTCGTGCACGTTCACCTGCGTGGCGGCCAGGCCGATGCCCGGAGCCTCGTACATGGTCTCGGCCATGTCGGCGGCGAGCTGGCGGATGCGGTCGTCGACGACCGCCACCGGCTTCGCTTTGGTATGGAGCCGCGGATCGGGATAGCGCAAAATGGGCAATAAGGCCATAAAAGAACTGCTGCTATGATTGTTGCCTACAGATTTCGCCGGCAGAATCGATAATGATGAAGCCGTTCAGCCGGCATCGACGAAGGATTCAGGCCATGCGACGCATTATATCCGCGCTGTTTACCTGCATTTCAACCATGGCAGGCGCATGGGCGTTCGCACAGGATGCCCGGCCACCGCTGGAACTGGCGGCCGACGCGCCGGATCGTCATATCGTGGTCAAGGGCGACACGCTCTGGGGCATTTCGGGCAAGTTTCTCAAGGATCCCTATCGCTGGCCGGAAATCTGGCGGCTGAACGACGAGCAGATCCGCAATCCGCACCGCATCTATCCCGGCCAGGTGGTGGTGCTGGACCGCAGCGGCAAGGACCCCCAACTCAAGCTCGGCACGCTGATCAAGGCGGAACAGAAGATTTACACGAGTACCGAGGACGAGGCGATTCCGGCGATTCCCCAGAATGTCATCGAACCCTTCCTGGCCCAGCCGCTGGTGGTCGAGGACGGCGTGCTCGACAAGTCGCCGCGCATCGCCGCCACCCAGGAAAACCGCGTCAATGTCGGCGCCGGCAACAACATCTACGTCCAGGGCATCGGCCGGCCGGCCGCCAAGCTCTGGCAAATCTACCGTCCGGGCGCGCCGCTCAAGGACCCGGACACCGGCGAAGTGCTCGGGCGCGAAGCCGTCTATCTCGGCTCGGCACGCCCGGTGCGCGAGGGCGGCGAAGGCGAGGCCACGACCATGGAAGTCCTCGCCGCCAAGCTGGAGATCGGCAGGGGCGACAGCCTGGTGCCGGCGGGCCGGCCGGAAATCATCAGTTACGTGCCGCACGCGCCGAAGGCGCGGATTCAGGGGCGCATCATCAACATCTATGGCGGCGTCGGCGAGGCCGGCCGCCACTCCATCGTCTCGCTGTCGCGCGGCAAGCAGGATGGACTGGAGCAGGGCCACGTGCTGGCGATCTATCGCACCGGCTCCATCGTCACCAATCGCTTCGAGCCGGACAAGCCGGAGTCGGTCCGCCTGCCCGACGAGCGCTTCGGCCTGCTGTTCGTGTTCCGTGTGTTCGAGCGCGTTTCCTACGCGCTGATCATGGAAAGTTCGCGGCCGATCTATCCGGGCGACACCGTCCGCACCCCCTGACCCCGGTTCGGTCGTGAGCGCCGATGCCGCGCTGCGCGGCTGGTTGCGGCTGACGCTGATTCCCGGCGTCGGCGGCGAAAGCCGGCGGCAGTTGCTCAAGACCTTCGGACTGCCCGACGCCATTTTCACGGCCGGCGCCAGCGCCCTGCGCGCCGCCGTCGGCGCCACCCTGGCCGAACGCCTGCTCGCGCACGATTGCGAACGCGAGATCGACGCGGCCCTGGCCTGGGCCGACCAGCCGAACAACCACATCATCACCCTGGCCGATGCCGCCTACCCGCAAGTGCTGCTCGGCGCCGGCGATCCGCCAGTACTGACTTTCGCCAAGGGGCGCGTCGAACTGCTCGGCCGGCCGGCGCTGGCCGTGGTCGGCAGCCGCAACGCGACGAAACAGGGCGAGGCCACCGCCGAGGCTTTCGCGGCCACGCTCGCGGCCGCCGGCCTGACCATCGTCAGCGGGCTGGCGCTGGGCATCGACGCCGCCGCGCATCGCGGCGCGCTAACCGGTCGCGGCTCCACCATCGCCGTCATCGGCACCGGCGCCGACCGGATCTACCCCGCCGGCAACGAGGCGCTGGCCCGGCAAATCGCCGAGCAGGGCGTCGTGCTGAGCGAATTTCCGCTCGGCACGCCGGCCATCGCCGCCAACTTCCCGCGCCGCAACCGCATCATCGCCGGCTTGAGCCGCGGCTGCCTGGTGGTCGAGGCGGCAGAGCGCAGCGGCTCGCTGATCACCGCCCGGCTGGCCGCGGAAAGCGGCCGCGACGTGTTCGCCATCCCCGGCTCGATCCATTCACCGCTGTCCAAGGGCTGCCACAAGCTGATCAAGCAGGGCGCCAAGCTGGTCGATCGCGCGGAGGACATCCTGGAGGAACTGCGCTGGGAATCGGTCGTGGCGGCCGCGCCGGCCGCCGGACAGCCGCCGGCCGACCCGGAAGCGGCGGCGTTGCTGGCCGCGATGGGTTACGATCCGTGCACGGTGGATAGCCTGGCCGAGCGCACCCGCTTGACGGCGGAGCAACTGCTTGCGATGCTGTTGCCGCTGGAACTGGATGGCCATGTCGCCCAACTGCCGGGCGGCCGCTATCAGCGGATTCCCCAGCGCGCCGCCTGAATCATTGCAGGATATTGTTTATGTTCGACATTCTGGTCTACGTGTTCGAGAACTACCTGCCCAACGCCTGCCCCGAACCGGGCGCGCTAGCGCGCAAGCTGTCGTCGGTCGGCTTCGACGAGCAGGAAATTTCGGACGCCCTGGACTGGCTGGCCGGCCTGGACGTCCAGGCCGGCGCCGGTTTCCAGCAGGTTCTGCGCCCGCCCCGGCCCGACTCCCAGCGCCTTTACGATGAAGCGGAATTGACCCGCCTGCCGGCCGAGTGCCGCGGCTTCCTGGCCGCGCTCGAACAGGCGGGCGCCATCGATGCCATCACGCGCGAGATGATCGTCGAGCGCGCCATGGCGGTGGAAGGCCGCGAGGAAGTCATCGTCCCCCTCGCCAAGTTCAAGGTCATCGTGCTGATGGTGATGTGGCGCCGGCAGCTATCGCTCGACCATCTGATTTTCGAGAACCTGCTCGAAGACGAGGATGAAGACGAGCACCCCATCATGCACTGACTTGCCAGCGGTCGGGCGGCCCGCTTATGATGCCGCGCTCACCACGGTAGCGCCGCCATGTCGAAACAACTGATCATCGCCGAAAAGCCCTCCGTCGCCCAGGACATCGCCCGGGCGCTGGGCGGCCATGGCGAAAAGTTTACGCGCGAAGGCGACTACTTCGAGAGCGAGAACTATGTGCTTTCCTCGGCCATCGGCCACCTGCTCGAGCTGGCGGTACCCGAGGAATACGAGGTCAAGCGCGGCAAGTGGACCTTCACCCACCTGCCGGTGATCCCGCCGCGCTTCACCCTGAACCCGATCGACAAGACCGCCGACCGCCTGCGCCTGCTCACCCGGCTGATGAAGCGCAAGGATGTCACCGGCCTGGTCAACGCCTGCGACGCGGGCCGCGAGGGCGAACTGATCTTCCGTTACGTCGTCCAGCATGCGCTGACCGAAAAGACCGCCAAACCAATTCGTCGGCTGTGGCTGCAATCGATGACCGCCAACGCCATCCGCGACGGTTTCGCCCACCTGCGCACCGACAAGGAGATGCTGCCCCTGGCCGACGCCGCGCGCTGCCGCTCCGAGGCCGACTGGCTGATCGGCATCAACGGCACGCGGGCGATGACCGCCTTCAACTCACAGGAGGGCGGCTTCTACAAGACGACCGTCGGCCGCGTGCAGACGCCGACGCTGGCCATCCTGGTCGAGCGCGAAAGCCGCATCAAGGCTTTCGTGCCGCGCGACTACTGGGAAGTGGAAGCCGAGTTCCAGTGCCTGGCCGGCACTTATCGCGGCCGCTGGTTCGACGAGAAATTCAAGAAATCCGAGGACGAGCACGCCAGGGCCGAGCGTCTCTGGGAGCAGGCCAAGGCCGAAGCCGTCCGCAAGAAGTGCTTGGGCAAGCACGGCGAGGTCACGGAAGAGAGCAAGCCCAAGACCGAACTATCGCCGCTGCTGTTCGACCTGACTTCCCTGCAGCGCGAGGCCAACGGCCGCTTCGGCTTTTCGGCGCGCAACACGCTGGCGATTGCGCAGGCGCTCTACGAAAAGCACAAGGCGCTCACTTACCCGCGGACCGACTCGCGCCACCTGCCCGAGGACTACGTCGGCACGGTGAAGGACACGCTGAAGACCTTGGGTGCCGCCTATGCGCCGTTCGCCGCCGAGATCGCCAGGAACGGCTGGGTGCATCCGAACAAGCGCATCTTCAATAATGCCAAGGTGAGCGATCACTTCGCCATTATCCCGACCGGCGCGGAGCCCAGGCACCTCTCCGAGCCCGAGCAGAAGATCTACGACCTGGTCACCCGGCGCTTCTTGGCCATCTTCTACCCGGCCGCCGAGTACAACATCACCACGCGTATCACCCAGGTCGAGAAGGAAGCCTTCAAGACCGAGGGCAAGGTGCTGGTCACGCCCGGTTGGCTGACGGTGTACGGCAAGGAAGCGCAAACCGGCGAGGAAAATCCCAACCTGCCGCCGCTGGAGAAGAACGAGCGCGTCTGGGCCAAGGACGTCGAGGTCAAGGCCAAGCAGACGCAGCCGCCGGCGCGCTTCACCGAAGCGACGCTGCTGACGGCCATGGAAGGCGCCGGCAAGCTCGTCGACGACGAGGAACTGCGCGAAGCGATGTCGGAGCGCGGGCTGGGCACGCCGGCGACGCGCGCCGCCACCATCGAGGGCCTGATCGCCGAGGAATACGTGCATCGCAACGGCCGCGAGCTGCAACCGACCGCCAAGGCCTTCTCGCTGCTGTTCGCGCTGGAAAAGCTGGGCATCGACGAGATTCGCTCTCCGGAACTGACCGGCACTTGGGAGTGGAAGCTGCGGGAAATGGAACACGGCCGGCTCGGCCGCGACGAATTCATGAAGCACATCACCGAGCAGACGCAGGTGATGGTCGAGCGCATCAAGAAGGGCGAATTGCCCGAAGGCACTTTCGGCGTACTGAAAACGCCCTGCCCGCGCTGCGGCGGCGAGTTGCGCGAAACGTACAAGCGCTTCGAATGCGCCAAGTGCGACTACAAGCTCTGGAAGGTCGTGGCCAGCCGTCAATGGGAGCCGGAAGAGATCGAGGACTTGTTGCAAAAGCGCGCGATCGGTCCGCTGCAGGGCTTCCGCAGCAAGATGGGCCGCGCTTTCGCCGCGATGATCAAGCTCAACGCCGAGCACATGCCGGAATTCGACTTCGGCAACGGCGACGGCGAGGGCGAGGCGGAAGAAGTCGACTTCTCCGGCCAGGAGCCGCTGGGCGCCTGCCCGAAGTGCCAGGCGCGCGTCTTCGAGCACGGCATGGCCTACGTTTGCGAGAAGTCGGTCGGCGCGGCGCGCTCGTGCGACTTCCGCTCGGGCAAGGTGATCCTGCAACAGGAAATCTCGCGTGCCGAGATGGCGCGGCTGCTGGAAACCGGCAAGACAAATCTCCTGAAAGGCTTCGTTTCCAACCGGACGCGCAAGAAGTTCTCGGCCTATCTGGTGCGCGGCGCCGACGGCAAGGTCGGCTTCGAGTTCGAGGCGCGGACCCCGAAAGCGGCCAAGGCCACCGGCAAGACCGCGGCGAAAGTCAGTGGCGGCGACACGCCGACCGCCGGAGTTCCCGCGACCGCCGCGACGAAGAAGCCGGCCGCCAAGCGCGCGGCCCGGAAATCCCCCGGCTGAAAGCACGCTGCCCGGACGGGCCGGGCAGCTTCGCAACGCCTGGAATACCGGGCGCTCGCCCGATCTCCCGATCTACTTGACGACGGTGAACTTCTGGACGCCGACCGAGGTGTCGCCGAGGAATATCTCGACCTGGTAGTCGCCCGCCGGCCAGCCGCCCGGCTTGCTGATGTGGAACTCGCTGGCGGTCGGGCCGGCCAGCTTGAGCTGCTGCACCGTCTCATTCACCTGGGCGGTCTTGCCACCCTTGTGATACGTCCACACCGCCTTGACATTGGCATCGCCGCTGCCGATGGTCTCGACGACGGCATAGATGGTGTCGGCGGGCGCGAAACCGGTCATCGGCGTTGCCACCTTCTTGTCCGCGTCGATCTGATTGGCCAGCACCACTTGCTTGACCGATACCGGCACGTTCACCAGATCGGGCGCGGGCGCCACGGCGACAGGCGCGGGCGGCGGCGGGGGTGGGGGCGGCGGTGCTTCCTTCTTGCCACAGGCGGCAAGCGCGATCGAAACGGCGGCGACGAGCGACAGTGTTGATGTCAGGTTCATTGTTGGGCCTTTCCTTTCAAGAGAGGTGCTTCAAAGCGGAATCCGGATCTTCTGCCCGGGGAAAATCTTGTTGGCATCCTTGATCTGGTCCTTGTTGGCTTCGAATATCCTCGGCCAATCGTTGGCATTGCCGTACTCGCGCCTGGCGATCTTCGACAGCGAATCGCCGGAAACGATCGTGTACATCTTGAAGGTGGCCTCGGACTTTGCCGCCGTGCTCGACGCACCGCTGACGACATCGGAAAAATCGGGCATGTCGTCGTCTGGTTTGCTGTTACCCATGTATATGCTCCTTTTCAGTGGTGATTGACCACGACGCAAGCTTGTCAAACGGATTGCGTTACGCATTGCCATACGCGGTCGGTGCGCATCACGTTGCACCATGTCACTTTGCACCATCCGCCCGCCCGCCGCCAACTGCACCGCCAAGTGTCACACATATTTGCATTCACCAGCGCCGACCCAGGATTGCCGGCGAGAACGTCGAGAACGCGTTGTGTGTCAAATCGTTATACTGGACATTCACCATCGTTCCGCATGGAAAGGACTGTCATGGGCGTCATCTGGACCATCGTGCTCGGCTTCGTCATCGGCGTCGTCGCCAAGCTGCTGCATCCGGGCAAGGAGAACATGGGGTTCATCATGACCATCGTTCTGGGCATCGCCGGCTCCTTGCTCGCCGGTGTCGTCGGCCAGTTCCTGGGCTGGTACCACGCCGGCGAAGGCGCCGGCTTCATCGCCTCCGTCATCGCCGCCATCGTCCTGCTGGTCATTTACGGCAAGATCAAGCAGGGCCCGGCGCCGAAGCACTGATCCGATGGACATCGTCCAGTCGGTCGCCCTCGCCGGCGGGCTGGCCTGGGCCAGCGGCATACGCCTTTACGCCGTGCTGTTCACCGCCGGCATGCTCGGCCACTTCGGTTATCTGGACCTGCCGTCCACCTTGCAGGTGCTGGAAAACCCGCTGGTGATGGGCGTTGCCGGCGTCATGCTGGTCATCGAGTTCCTGGCCGACAAGATTCCCGCCGTCGACAGCTTCTGGGACAGTGTCCAGACCTTCATCCGCATCCCCGCCGGCGCGCTGCTCGCCGCGCTGGCGCTGGGCGACCACGATCCGGCGCTGATGATCGCCGCCGGCCTGCTCGGCGGCACGCTGACGGCCGGCACGCACGCGGCCAAGGCGGGCAGTCGGGCGCTGATCAACGCGTCGCCGGAACCCTTTTCCAACGTCACCGCGTCGCTGAGCGAGGACGCGATGGTGGCGACCGGACTGTTCGCCGCATTCAACTATCCGGTGCTGTTCCTCGCCCTGCTCGCCATATTCGTCCTGCTGCTGACCTGGCTCCTGCCGAAGGTATTCCGGGACGTTCGGCTGGTTTTCGGCCGCCTGTTCGGCGGAGCCGGCACCGGGACATGATGGACAAGGCGTCCGGCACACTGCACGAACTGGCGTCGTTCCTGGAGGGCATGGCCGAGCCCCGCATCGTCATGGATGACAACTACCGGATCGTCGCGGCCAATGCCGCCTATACCCGCGAATTCGGCGGCGGCCAGGCGGTGGTGGGCCGGCGCTGCTTCGAGGTTTCGCACCACTTCAATGCGCCCTGCGACCAGTCCGGCGAATCCTGTCCGCTACAGGGCGGCCGCAAGGATGGCCGCAGCCGCCGCGTCCTGCACTTGCACCAGACGCCGCGCGGCGAGGAGCATGTCGATGTCGAAACCACGCCGGTGCGCGACGAGTCCGGCCGCATCCGCTATTACGTCGAGACGATCCGCGTGGTGCGTCATGCCAGCAGCCGCCCCGCCGCACAGGGGCTGGTCGGACGTTCGCCGGCCTTCCAGCGCATGCTGGAACTCGTGACGCGCGCCGCGCCCTCGGAGGCGGCGATCATGCTGCTCGGCGAAACGGGGACGGGCAAGGAAGTCGTCGCCCGCGTCATCCACGAGGCGAGCCCGCGCGCCTGCGGTCCCTTCGTCGCCCTGGACTGCTCGGGGCTGACCGAGACCCTGTTCGAGAGCGAATTGTTCGGCTACGAGAAGGGGGCCTTCACCGGCGCGACGCACCGCAAGCAGGGGCTGGTCGAAGCCGCGTCCGGCGGCACCCTCTTCCTCGACGAGATCGGCGAGCTTCCGCTGTCGCTCCAAGTGAAGTTGCTCCGCCTCCTGGAAACCGGCACCTATCGCCGTGTCGGCGGCGTCGAAACGCTGCGGGCCGAGTTCCGGCTGGTCTCGGCGACGCACCGCAACCTCGCAGCGATGGTGAAGGACGAAACCTTCCGCCGCGATCTCTATTTCCGCATCAACACCTTCCCGGTGCGAACACCCGCCTTGCGCGAGCGGCCCGAGGATCTGCCGCTGCTCGCCGAGTCGCTGCTCGCGCGCGTCGCGCCCAAGCGCATGCTGCACCTGACGCCGGCGGCGCTGGCGGCGCTCGCCGGCATGCCCTTCGAGGGCAACATCCGTGAATTGCGCAACCTGCTCGAACGCGCCAGCCTGCTCGCCGACGGTGACGAAATCGAACCGCGCCATCTGGTGAATGCCGATGATGCGCCGCCGACCAGCGCATCGGTGACGCCGGCAAGGCGATGGCGCACCCTCGACGAAAACGAGCGCGATTATCTCGCCTGGGCGCTGGAGCACCACCATGGCGACCGCGCTTCGCTCGCCCGCCGGCTGGGCGTGAGCGAACGGACCCTCTTCCGCAAACTACGCGAACTCGGCCCGTAAGTCCCGCCGCGCCCCGCCCTTGGGGTGGTGGACTGGCTACAAACCCTTCCTGTGAATGTCGCGCAGACTCTGGGCCATGCGTGCCGCGATCACCGACACCAGTCGCAGGCCCTCCTGCACGCCCGGGTCACTCAACAGCTTTATCAATCCTCCGATGCCACCGCTGGCCGGGGGTGCCGTGGCGAGCTCCCGGCTGGCGTGCGTGAATGCATTGGAGAGACAGACCAGAAAGCGCTGATTTACCGGACGATCCATTTCCCGCAACAGGTGCGTGAACCCCTCGTTGCGAGTAAGTCGATCCAGCAGGTTGATGCCCTCCGAGAAGGCCGAAGCCAGCCTGGTGACCATGTCATCCGTCAGGGCATCCTGGGCGGAGGTAACGAGGTGCGCGAGCTCGGCAAGCCGCTGCAGGTCGCTATCGTTGACTGGAATGGGATTGGGAGTCTCGGTCTGGGTGCTCATGATGTGGTCTCTTCAGAGTAGGCCGCGTACGCTTGTCCAGTACATCTGGTTATAGGACAGCTTGAACCAGTGCATCGGCTTGGAAGGTGGCTTGAGATCCGGAGGAGTCTCGTAGTCGAACATTGAATAGGTCGCCCGGTCGCGACCCGCCTCGATGAAACAATAGATCTTCCCGTCGTAGTCGCGAACCGGCGCGCCGATCTTGACGATCGAGGCGATGTTCTCGGCGAGAACCTCGGCCTGGAAGTGCGCCGCCGAGCCAGTCTTGCTCACCGGCAGGTTGGTGGTGTCGCCGACGACATACACATTGTCGTGGCCCTTCATGGCCAAGCTATGCCGATCGGTTGGAATCCAGCCGCCCTCGCCCAAGTTGTCCCGCTCGATGACCTCCATGCCCCGATGTTGCGGAACGACGATCAGCAGGTCGTATTCGACATCGATGCCCTCCTCGCTCTTGACTATCTTGTTCTTGGCATCGACTTCCTTGATGTTGAAGAGCGTTTCGTACTCGATGCCCAGGCTGTCGAACTCGGGCTTGGCCCATTTGGCGACGGCTTCGATCGTGTGAATGCGGCCGATGGGATAGTAGTATTTCAAATGCACCTTGTCGCGGATTCCGCGCGCCTTGAAGTAATCGTGAAGCGAGAACATGAGCTCCACGGGCGCGACCGGACACTTGTGCGGCACGCCGATCGCCACGGCGACGCGCCCGCCCTGGAATTCGCGCAGCCGCTTGTACAACTTGACCGCCGATTCCTCGGTGTAGAAGAACTCGGCGCCTTCCGTCAGGCCGGGGGTTTCATCCGGCACGATGCGTGAGCCGGTGGCGATCACCAGAATGTCGTAGTTGTGGATCTTGCCCCCCTCGGTCATTACCTGATTCTTGTCCAGCATGAACTTCTTGACCGGGTCGACGTAGAAGTCGATGGTCGGTTCGAGCAGGCTGGCCTGATCCCGATAAAGCTGGTCGGGCGTCATTTGTCCGAAGGCCACGTAGAGGAGGCCCGGCTGATACATGTGACGATCCGAAGCCGACAACATCGTCAGGTGCACCTTGCCGGAACGCGTTTCCGCCGTTAGCCGACGGGCAAGGTTGTTGGCGACTATCGTACCGGCCGTGCCGCCACCGACTACCAAGATTTTCATCATACCCTCCTATCCTCAGGTTGGTGATTTTCCCGAGATTCCCATTGACGGTTTTCGGCCTTACCCAACCGCGATCGACCCGCGCGACGTCACTTCGTCTTGCGCACCTTGATGTGCCATACATTGCCCACCTGTTCGCTGCTGATCAGCTCATGCCCGACCTTGGCGATCCATTCCGGCACATCGTTGACGGAGCCCTTGTCGGTGGACAACAACTCCAGCTCATCGCCGACATTGGCTCGTTTCATGTAGCTGATCAACTCCATGAGGGGGCCCGGACAAAATGTATCCCGGGCGTCGATGATCTTGGCTTCACTCATGATGGTTCCTCCTGTCAATTCATTCCGGGTCGAATCGGCGAATGCCGACTAGAACGTAAGCATCTGAGCGCCTTCGGCCTCGCTCAGGAACTTGGTCAAGCCGGTCGGCGGTCCAAGCTCGGGATCGAGTTGGTCCGTCGACACCCTCAGCAGATCGATCGCCATCGAGCAGGGCAGCAGCTTCGCGTCGCCCAGCTCGGCCGCGTACTTGAACAGCTGTTTGAACGGTGGCACGCCGCCGTCCTGTTCCAGGAGCGTTCCAAAGGAACCTTCCACGGGAGCGTCCGGCGACTGGCCCTTGACGAAGTACAGCAATGCGTTCATCGAAAAGAACACGCAGACCTCGTCTCCCGTAGCCGCCGCGACCGAGGCGATCATCGCGGCCATCTGCAACTTTTCGCGGGTACCGGAAACACAAACGATGTAGATTTTTCTTGCCATGGCTTGGTACGCTCCAACGTCAGGACATCAATCTCTCGATGCCGTTCCAGACACCTGCCCGAGACCCCCGGGCGATTCGAACCCGATCGGGATCCCCACGACCTACCACTTCTTCGCGACAACCGACTTGAGCGCCTGATTGCGCAGCGTCAGATCGGCGACCGCAAGCTTCAGGCGACGGTTCTCCTCTTCCAGCTTCAGGATGTATTTCTCGCGAGGCAGCTTGCCGTCGACCTCGGCGCCGGCTCGCGCACAGGCACCGTTCTTCCTGCTCGCGACCGGCTTGGCGTCCGCCCTGCCCGCCTTGTTGTCGGCGTTATCCTTCATGCTTGCTTCACCTGCGCACCCGACATTCCCGGGGGAAGAATTTCGTGATGAACGACGCCATCGAAACAGCGGCCCTGTTGGTCAATGCCGGTCATTGCTTGTGCCAGCTGTAGCGCTTGATCAGCGCCTGGCAACCGAGGTCGAGCACGTAGCCGATGATGCCGATGACCACCAGCATGGCCATCAGGTGCTCGTATTCCAAGGATTCCCGCGCGTCCTCGATCGTGTAGCCGAGCCCCGAGGTGACGCCGAGAAACTCGGCGGGAACGAGGACGATCCAGGCGACGCCCAGCGCCAGGCGGATGCCGGTCACGACGTCGAACATGATCGCCGGAATGATGATTTCGGTCACCATCTGCCACGGTTTGGCGCCCAGGTTCCGCGCCACCTTGAACCATGCCGGATCCACCTTGGCCAGACCGGCGGCGGTGGAGAACATGATCGGCCACACCGCGGCAATCGCGATCAGGAAGATAATCGCCGGTTCCCAGCCGGCGAAAACGATGACGGCAATCGGCTCCCAGGACATGGGGCTGATCATGCGCCCGAGTTGGAACGGGGAGTTCGAAAGCTCGCGGAAACGTTTGCTCCGCCCCATGATGATGCCTATCGGCACGCCGATCGCGATGGCGATCAGCAGCCCCATGCCAAGTCGATAGCCGCTGGCGACGAGCGCCTTCTGGACATGCCCGGTCTCCCACATGTGCAGCATCGACTTGAGGGCCGGCACCGGCCCGAAGCTCGCGAACTGGGACAACGACGGGTCCTTGGAGGTCAGGTAGATCACCAGCCACCAGAAGGCCACCAGCAAGGCCAGTCCGCCGATGAAATACCCCACGCTGATGGCGGCGTGGCCAAGGGCGTTCGCGGATCGCGCGCGCATCGATGAAACCGCCACCGCGGCAGAGTTGCTCATGTCAAAGGTCTCCGCGATGCCAGCTGAAGCGCTTGATCAAGAGGGCGCAAATGGTATCCAGCATGTAGCCGATGATGCCGATCGTCAGCACCATCGCCGTCAGATGATCGTAGGCGAGCGTCTCCCGGGCGTCCTTGATCGCGTAGCCAAGGCCCGAGGTCACTCCGAGCAACTCGGCCGGGACGAGAACGACCCAGGCAACGCCGAGCGCGAGACGAATGCCGGTGAAGATATCGAAGCTGATCGCGGGCAGAATGATCTGGGTCAGCATCTGCCATGGCTTGGCGCCCAGGTTGCGGGCCACCTTGAACCAGGCCGGGTCGACCTTCGCCAAGCCCGCCGCCGTCTGGTACATCACGGGCCACACGGAAGCGAACGCAACCAGGAAAATGATCGAATGATCCCAGGCGGAAAACACCAGGACGGTGATCGGCATCCAGGAAAGCGGGCTGATCATGCGCAGGAACTGGAACGGGGAGTCCGTCAGCTTGCGGAACCAGGTCACGCGCCCCATGAGGATGCCGATCGGTATGCCGATCACAATGGCAATCAGCAGCCCCGTTCCCAGGCGATAGCCGCTCGCATACGTCGCGTTCTGCAACTTCCCCATGCTCCAGAGTTCGGGAAAGGCCTGCAACGTGGGCCACAACCCGAAGCCGGCGAAATTCGCCGTCTTCGGGTTAGCGGCGATCAAGTGGCCGCCGATCGCCCACAGGATGGCAAGGATGACCAGGCCGACCGTGAAGTTGATCGCGCCACGCGACACCATGCGCATCGCCTGGACGCCCGCGCCGGCGCCACCGACACCGGCGGAAGCCACTGCGCCGCCTTGGCTCATAGACTCACGGTTTCGGTGCGAACGAACGGATCGCCCGTCTTGGGCACGCTGTTGTCATTCTTCCACTTCGGGTTCGCCTCCAGCGCCTTCTTGATGAAGTTGTAATTGACGAGATCGTTGGCGACGAACTTGGCATCGAGTTTGTCGAGGAAGGCGGCATCGCCGGTGATCAGCGTTTTCTTGAGGTCGGTGACCACCAGTTCCGTCGCCGAGGGATACGGCCATGCCTGGAAATTGATGCGGTCCATGCCCCAATCCTTGTGCTTGATCGCGTTGGCATTGCCCGGATAGGGGATGTCGTAGAGCATCATGGCGCGGGTGACGACTTCCTTCGGGAAAGGCAGATAAGCCTTGCCATCCTTGGACAGCATCTCGGCCATTGCCTGGCGGTTTTCGACGAGGTGGATCTGGGCCGCGACAAGTGCGTTATGCACGGCCTGCGCCCACGGCGCGCGCGCCGGGTCCACGGTGTCCTGCTCGTGCATCACCACCACGCAGCAAGGATGGCCCTTCCAGACATCGCCGGTCATGCGCAGCATCTTGGCGCCGGCACGCACCTCGCCCAAGGCATTGAACGGCTCGGCGACGCAGTAGCCGTCGATCGACTTGGCCGCCAGCGCCGGCGGCATGTCGGGTGGGTTGAGCACGACGAAATTGCACTCGTTCGGCGCGAGCTTGGCATCCTGCGGCCTGATCACCGGCGTGATGCCGGCGTCGCGCATGATCTTCTGCGAAATGATGTTGTGGATCGAGTACCAGAACGGCACGGCGAACTGCTTGCCGCCAAAGTCCTTTGGCGAGTTGATGCCGCTGTCCTTGCCGACGACGATCCCCGAGCCGTTGGTGTGATTCCAGGCCGTGATCTTCACCGGGAACTTGTTGTTGTAGCGCATCCAGATCGGCACCGGAATCAGCAGGTGGGCGAGATTGACGCGATGCGACGAGAAGGCTTCGACCAGCGGCGACCAGCCGCGAACCATGGTCGGCGGCGCCGAATCCAGACCCTCCCTCTTGAAGAAACCCATCTCGTGGGCAACCAGCAACGCGCAAGCATCGGTGATCGGCAGGTAGCCGACGCGCACCGTGGGATCCCATTTCTTGTCCTGGGCGAAGGCCCCCGACGTCGGCATCAGGCCCGCCAGGGCGGCCAGCCCACCCCACTTGAGCAACTCGCGCCGATTGACCCCGGTGCCGAGAACACTGCTGAACAACGGGTCGTACTCGATCACCAGATTGGGATCATTGATGCCATCGCCATGCTTCCGATAATCCTTGTGCGCCTCATCGTCCTGCTTCTGCCTGCCGGCAAGTGAATCGCAAAGTATGCACATGATCTTTCTCCTGTTGTGATTCGTGGTTGTGCTTCCGCTCACGCAAGCTATGCGTCGATGATGACTTCCTCCTGCTTGGCTTCCTCGGTGAAAGGCGTGCCGGCAACCTGCGCCGCGGCGTGGAACTCGTCCATGAGCCGCGAACGCATGGCTTGCACGTCAGGATCCTGCCGTGTCCGGGGATCCGGCAGGTTGACCTCGATTTCCGTGACGATCTTGCCGGGCGACCCGGCCATGATGACCGCCCTGTCGGCCATCAACACCGCCTCGTCGATGTCGTGCGTGACGATGATCAGGTTGAAGCCCAGGCGCTTGGCGATCGAGCGGACATCCCGCTGCAGCGATGCGCGGGTGAAGGCGTCCAGCGCCGAGAATGGCTCGTCCAGCAGCAGCAGTTCCGGCTCCATCACGAGCGAACGGGCCAGGGCCACGCGCTGTTGCTGGCCGCCCGACAGGTCCTGGACGCTCACGTCGGCGTAGTCCTGAAGCTCAACGAGATTCAGCGCCTCGGCGACCCGCTCCGCCTTTTCCTTCTCGGGCCAGCGGGCGAACTTGAGACCGACGCCGACGTTCTGCGCGACCTTCATCCAGGGATAGAGGTGCGGAGCCTGGAACATCATGACCCAGCGCGACGACGGGCCATCCACCTTCTTGCCGTCGAACTCGATGATGCCTTCCGTGGGCCGGTTGAGGCCGGCGATGATATGCAGCAAGGTGGACTTGCCGCAGCCCGAGCGCCCGATGATGGCGAGCGCCTCGCCCTTGCTGGCCTCGAGCCGGAGATTGCTGAACGTCGGGTTGCCTCGCGTACTGTAGCGGTAGCCAAGCCCCTGAATATTGATACTTACACCGCGAATGGACACTTATCTTCTCTCCGTCGGCCAAGGGACACACCAACCCGCACGCACCATCATCGAAGTGCGCCACGCACGGGCATACTTACCGCGACTCACCACCAGATCCGCCCGGGCAACCATCGACACTCAAGTCGCCTGGCCGCGGTCAAGGGCGGCGGCATTCCGGCGGGAATGCCGCCTGGCTGCTATTCGGCAGCTAGCCTTTCATGCACCTGCTTCATCCGCGCCGCCAAGTCTTCCTCCTTGACCAGGCCACGCTTGATCAGGGAGTGCACCAGCGCCAGCAGCTGACGTTCCGGATATGGAACATCCTGATACAGGGTTTCGGACAATGCGTCCTCCTCCCATCGACGCTCGAGAAGCGGAAGCGGGGGAGCGCCTTCGAGGGTCGAGCGATCGGTGTCGCCGGCCAGCCAGCCTTTCTCGACCGCCGCCATCGAGGAACACGTTCCGGCGGCCAGCACCTCGCACATGCCGTCGAGACTGGTCTTCCAGGGGGGATCCGGATTGGTGACGCCGTAGTCGACGGCCAGGTCCACCCAGGTGCGGCCTTGTTCCTTGATTTGTTCGAGAAGCGACACCGGGGTCCAGTTCGCTGCTTCGGCAACGAGATCATCGATCGGTGCCGTTGTATTCAACTCAGCCATGGCATTCTCCGAAGTCGAGGTCTCAATGAGCCGGCTTGGCTGCCTTGTGCACCGGGAGCTTGATATTCGAGGTCATGCCGGGCTTGGGCAGCGCCACACCGATCAGACAATCGCGAGTCACGATTTCGGTCAGCTGGTCCTCGGTCCAGCCTTCGGTGCCGGCCGGCCGCACCGGCATGACGATGAAGCGGCACTTCTGGTTCGAATCCTCGACGCGAATCTCGACCTCCGATGGCAGGACCAGGCCGAACTCGGCAAGCACCTGGCGTGGCCAGCGCACCAGGCGACGACGATAGTTCGGGGTACGGTACCACTCGGGCTGAAAGCCCAGGATGGGGCGCGGATAACAGGAACACAGCGTGCACACCACGACGTGGTGCAAGGTCGGCGTGTCCTCCAGGACGCGAACGTCGGTGTAGTCGCTCGGCGTGCCGAAGCCCGTCGGATTGAGCAGATCGACACCGACAGCCTTGCACGCGGTGAGCGAGTCGGTCAGGCAAAGCTTCCTGTACTCGGGATCCAGCCAGGCCTTGGCCACCATGCGCGCCGCCGGGGTCGGCCCGATATGCTCGGCGAACTCCGTGAACTTGCGGTGATCATCGGCGGTGAACAGCCCCTTTTCGATGCACAACTCGCGAACCGCGATCTCGAGCGCCTCGAAATCGCTGACTTCGTCGACCATGGGGGCGGGGGGATTGTGGCCGTGATGGTGATCGTGAGACATTGCTATTCCTTTCTGTATGAGCGCGCAGACCGATTACGCCAGTTCCAGCCAGCGCTCGGAGAACTCCGTCTGCAAAGAATCGTTGCCGAAGGCATCCGGGTATTCGGGCCAGAGATCCTTCTGCTTGAAGCGAACGATATAGAACCACTCGGAATGGTCCACATGCCCCCAGGCTTCATCCTCGGGCGCCGGACTCTCGTGCGTGATGACCGCGACTTCGCCGACCGCGCCCCTGGTGTAGACCTGGCAGCGGGTATAGAAGATGTCCGGCAAATCCTTGATGCGCACCCGATCACCGACCTTGAACTTGGGCGGGCCTCCGGTCGTGCCCTTGAAGCACTGCGGGTCGCCCTTGCCGGTGGCGATCTTGGCGTGATGGGTCCTATCGTGCTGGCTCATGGCGTTTTTTCACCTCATCCAATTTGTTCATCAGTTCGGTCAGGGTGATATGCCCGCCATCGACCAGGATCCGCGCCGCGGCGAGCAACCACCGCCCGTAGTAGGGCAGGCCGAGGTACTGGGTGGTGCCCAGGTCGACGTTCTGCATGCGGCGCCGCTGCTCGGCGCACCAGACACCCCGCCAGGCGAGACACTCGGTGGTGACGTAGGCCCGATACCCCCACGCCTCCGACTCTTCCTCGGTCCATTCAACCGGCACATCCACCTCGCCGCCGACATCATGCGGCGACCGCAAATACGCCCGATACTGTTCGTGCGTGAGATCGGAGGCGTATGGCGCCTTCCCGGTTTGCTGCACGGGCGGCTGAATTTCGGCAACCGCCTTCAAATGCCGCATCACTTCGTCTCTGGTACTTGCTGACATGGCTAGACCTCTCCTCAAAATGGTCCCTCGGGTCCGCTTGCACGAAAAACCTTCGATTCAGCTTAACATCCACCACCGCCGGGCACGCTGTCAGCGCACTTGACGGCCCTCAACGAATCGGCCTTCGCCCTGAAACCCGCACCGTATCGGGCTTTTCGACCAAACCCGAAGGTGGCGACACGGCCCACCGATCGTTGATGGCTGGATTGTGTAGATGTCGATTGCCGTTGTCCAAGACTATTTTCCGATGCGTTCCATAGGAATCGACTATGCAATCCAAGCTGATATTCCCGCGTTCGATCCGTTATCTTCTCGCGGTCGCGGAACATCACAGCTTCACTCGCGCCGCCGACGCCCTGCATGTTTCCCAGCCCACGTTGTCGCAGCAGATCCGCTTGCTGGAGGAGACACTGGACGTTCAGCTGCTCGATCGATCCGGCAGGAACGTGCGGCTCACCGATGCCGGCACCGTCTATCTGCACCATGCCCGGCGTGCCTTGAGCGAATTGGAGGCGGGCACCCGCGCCGTGCACGAGGTGCAGGACCTGACGCGCGGCGCGCTGCGCGTCGGCATCACCCCCATCACGGAACATCTCACCGCGCCGTTGCTGGAGCGGTTCGTGGCGCGCTATCCCGGCATTGCCATGAGCGCGCTCGAAATGTCCCAGGACGACATCGAGACGGCGGTCCTGGACGACCACATCGACGTCGGCATCGTCTTCACCGACGTGCTCGCCTCGGAGGTGCGTTCCGTCGACATCGAGGAACACACCCTGTTCGTCGAATCGATCGACCTCGCGGTCGGCCGTGGCCATGTGCTCGCCGAGCGCCAGGCGCCCCTGGCCGGCCCCGACCTGGAGCGGCAATCCCTGATCCTGCTCAACACCAATTTTGCGTTGCGGCGCCATTTCGACCTCTACTGCATCGAGTTCGGCATCAATCCCCGCATCGCCATCGAGACGAATTCGCTCAACATGATCGTTCAGACCGTCGGCCTGGGCCACTTGGCGACGGTCCTGCCGCGCACGATCGCCGCCACGCAGGCGGATCTGCATTGGCTGCCGCTGCTGCCCGAACTACCGCGTCATACCATCGCCCTGATCACCCACCGGGGCGCCTACAAGAGCGCCGCCAGTTGGGCCTTCGAGGACATGGCCGAGGAATGGAGCAATACCCGATCGCCGATCGAGTAGGAATCCCCGGCCATCCCGGCCATGGCATCACCAGGCCTTGTAGGGCAGGAACTTGCCGTTGAGCTTGACGACGACGCGATCGCCCTTCGGGTCCGCCTGGCGGTCGATCTCCATCGAGAAGTCGATGGCGCTCATGATGCCATCGCCGAACTTTTCGTTGATCATCTCCTTGATGGTCTCGCCATAGACGCCGACGATCTCGTACCAGCGATAGATCAGCGGATCGGTCGGCACCGCCTGCGTCCAGGTCTTGAGCGGGAAGCGCTGCAAGGCGGCGGCCACATCCTTGCCCAGGCCCAGCACCTTGGCCACCGCGTCGGCGGGCTTTTTCTCGAGATGATTCATGCCAAGGCACGCGGAACAGGTGTACTCCGGGGAAATCCCGGCCGCCTTGGCGATGTCGCTCCACTTCAGGTTCTTGGCATCCTTGGCTTCGAGGATGGCTTGCTTCATTTCGGCTTTGTTCATCATGGAATGATCCAATTGTCATTGAAGGTTGGGAAAGGTCGCCGCCGGAACGGCGCGCCACCGCCATCGCTTGGCGCGGCGGCGAAAAAATTCTGGGCGAGCCGGGCACGCTTGTCCATGACGATTTTCCGATTCCGGTGATAGGCGTTGACTATGCGGGACGCACCGCGCCCAGCCGAAAGTCAGCCGTCGCGCCCCGCCGAAAGTCAGTCGTCGCGTCGCGCCGGCAGCACCTCGTCGAGCAGCTCGATCCAGTGCCCGACCGGCACCGGCGAAGCGGCGGCGAGGTGCATCATGCAGCCGATGTTGGCGGTGGCGATCATCGTCGGCCGGGACCGCGTCAGCGTGTGCAGCTTCTGCTCGCGCAGGGACTCGGCCAGCGCCGGCTGCAAGAGCGAGTAGGTTCCCGCCGAGCCGCAGCACATGAACGGGTAGTCGACCGGGATCAGGCGGAATCCCGCGCGCTTGAGCAGCCGCTCGGCAACACCGTTGAGCTTTTGTCCATGTTGCAGGCTGCACGGCGACTGGAAGGCGATGCGCCGCGGCGGATCGGCGGGCTGGACGACGAGTTCGCCCGGCCATTCGCGGGACACCACCTCGGCGATGTCCATGGTCATCGCCGCGACGCGCGCAGCCTTGTCGCGATACACCGGATCGTCGCGCAGCAGGTGGCCGTAATCGCGCAAATGGGCGCCGCAGCCGCTGGCGGTCATGACGATGGCTTCGGCGCCGGCCTCGATCTGGGGCCAGCAGGCGTCGATGTTGCGCCGCATGCGGTCGCGCGCTTCGCCGGCGGCGGCCATGTGATGGCTGATCGCGCCGCAGCAGCCGCCCTTCGCCGGAATCAGGCGGACACCGAAGCGATCGAGCACCCGCGCGGCCGCGGCGTTGATGTCTGGCGCCACGCCGGGTTGGACGCACCCCTGCCAGACCAGCATGGTCCGGGGATGCGAACGCATCGGCCAGGCGCCGCCCGGCCGTCGATCCGGAATTTTCGCCCGCAAGGCCGCGGGCAGGAATCGGCGCGTGGCCTGGCCCAGGCGCAATAGCGCGGTGAACCGATGCCGATGGGGCAGCACCATCCGCAGGCCCCGCCGGATCAGGCGATCCGCGAGAGGCCGCGGCCAGCGTTCCTCGACCAGCTCGCGAGCGATGTCGAGCAGGCGGCCGAAGCGAACGCCCTCCGGGCAAGTGGTTTCGCAGGAGCGACAAGTCAGGCAGCGATCCAGGTGATGGCGCACGTCGGCGCCCGGCTCGGCGCCCGCCATCACCTGGCTGATCAGCACGATCCGGCCACGCGGACCATCCCAGGGATCCTTGACCAGACGGAAGGTCGGACAAGTGGCCTCGCAGTTGCCGCATTGCACGCAGGCGCGCAGCATGGCGCTCGCCTCCTCGCCCCATGCGGTGCCCTTGTAACGTTCGGCCAGTTCGAATTCCATGTCGCTCGGCTCCTCCGATACCCTGTTGTGGGCGCCGATTATGATCGGCGCCCGAGGGAGCTTGCAATGGGCGGCGCGCCGGCCCGGCACTGATATAGGACTTTCCTATGGATACGATTGAAAAATAGTCGTGGACTAATGAATTCCGAGTCCACACAATAGGTTTGCGCGCCAGTATCCGCAGTGTCGAGCCTGCCTGTCTCGACGCCAGCGCCAGGAAACGAGGAGGAACGCGTCATGCACATCATGGAAGGATTCCTGCCGGTCGAACACGCCGTCGGCTGGACGCTCGTTTCCGCGCCATTCGTGGTCTGGAGTGTCCGCGCGGTGCGCTCGCGGCTTGACGAGTATCCCGAACAACGGATGCTGCTCGGCGTCGCGGCCGCCTTTGCCCTCGTGCTGTCGGCGCTCAAGCTGCCTTCCGTGACCGGCAGCTGTTCCCATCCCACCGGCATCGGGTTGGGCGCGCTGCTGTTCGGCCCCGCCGCCATGGTGCTGGTCGGCCTGGTCGTGCTGGTGTTCCAGGCCCTGCTGCTCGCCCATGGCGGTCTGACCACGCTGGGCGCCAACGTGTTCTCCATGGCCATCGTCGGCTCCTTCGTCGCGGCGGCCGTCTTCCGGGCCAGTCGGGCGTTCCGTTTTTCGCTGGCGGTCAGCGTCTTCCTCGCCGCCTGCCTGGGCGATCTCGCCACCTACGTCACCACCTCGGTCCAACTCGCCTGGGCGTTCCCCGACCCCGCCGGCGGCTTCGTCGCCTCGCTGGCCAAGTTCGCCGGAATTTTCGCCCTCACCCAGATTCCCCTCGCGATCACCGAAGGCCTGCTCACGGTGCTGGTCGTCAACGCGCTGATACGCTTCAACGCCGATGAAATGAAGAGTCTGCCCTTGTTCCTCGCTCGCGGAGCCCGGGCATGAGCCGCCGGCAGAACTGGCTGGTGCTGGTGGCGGCGGTGCTGATCACCGCCCTGCCGCTGTGGCTGGTATCCGCGCCGGCCGATGGTCCGGACGGACGGCCGGGCGAAGTGTTCGGCGGCGCCGACGCAAAGGCCCAGCAGGCCATCGGCGAAATCGCGCCCGATTACAAGCCATGGTTCGCGCCCATCCTCGAACCGGCGAGCGGCGAAATCGCCTCCTTGCTGTTCGCCCTGCAAGCCGCCATCGGCGCCGGGCTGATCGGCTACTGGCTCGGCGCGTCGGTGACGCGTGACAAGCTGCGCAAGCAGGCGGAGCGCGACAAGGCCGGAGCCGCCAGCGATCCGGCGCCGGAAGGCCGCGCCCCCCCGCCGTGCTGATTGAACAATCCGCCTACGCCAACCGCTGGCGCGCCGTCTCGCCCGCCGCCAAGGGGAGCTTCGCGCTCGGCGGGCTGCTCGCCGCCTTCGTGGCGAACACGCCGGCCGCAGCAGCCGGCATCGCGCTGGTCATGGTTGCGACGACGCTGCTCGGAGCGCGCGTTTCACCATGGCTTTATCTTCGCGTCGCAGTTCCCGCGACCGCATTCCTGGCCGTCAGCAGTCTGTCGCTGATGTTCTCGATCAACCTCGACGCATCGGGCGGCGGCCCGCAATGGCAGTTCGCTCCGGATGCCGTTTCGCGCATCGCCACGGTCGCCTCGCGCTCGCTGGCCTCGCTCGCCGCGCTGCTGTTCCTGGTGCTGACCACGCCGCTGCGCGACCTGATCGCGCTGCTGCGCCAGCTTCGCGTTCCCGAAGTCATCCTCGACCTCATGGTCTTGTGTTATCGCATGCTGTTCGTGCTGTCCGAGGCGATGCACGACATGCTCACCGCACAGGCCGCCCGCCTCGGCCACGCCAGCGCGCGGCGCAGCCTGCATTCGCTGGGCCTGCTGGCGGCCAACCTGATGGTGCAGGTATGGCAACGCGCCCAGGCGCTGGCCACCGCCGCGCTGGCGCGCAATGGTTGCGGGTCGCTGCGCTTCCTTTCGCCCGCGTTCGCGCACGCGCGGCGCGACACCCTGATCGCCGCGGTCGCCAGCCTGGCGCTGATCGCGCTTGCCGGAAGCCTCGACCGATGACGACGCGACTGATCCTCGAAATCTGCAACATCCGCCACGTGTATGCGACGGGCAGCGCCGGCCTGGCCGGCTGTTCCCTCAACATCCGCCAGGGCAGCCGCAACGCCCTGCTCGGCGCCAATGGCTCCGGCAAGACCACGCTGCTGCAACAACTCAACGGCCTGTTGCGGCCGACGTCCGGCGTCATTCTGATCGACGGCGCCCCGCTCGACTACAGCCGCAACGGCCTCGCCGCCCTGCGCCGTCGCGTCGGGCTGGTGTTTCAGAACCCCGACCGCCAGCTTTTTTCGGCCAGCGTCTTCGAGGATGTATCGTTCGGCCCCCTCAATCTCGGGCTCGACGAGGCCGAAGTCCGCGAGCGCGTCGCGCAGTCCCTGGCCGCGGTCGGCATGACCGCCCTGGCCGAGCAACCCGTCCATTACCTCAGCTTTGGCCAGAAGAAGCGGGTCTGCATCGCCGGCGTGCTGGCCATGCAGCCCGAGGTGCTCCTGCTCGACGAGCCGATGGCCGGGCTGGATGGCGCTGCGCAGACGGAACTGCTGGCGGTGCTCGACGAACTGTCCAGCCGCGGCATCACCATCGTGCTGTCGACACACGACGTCGACTTCGCCTATCGCTGGGCCGACGACATCCACGTGCTCGCCGCCGGCCGCTGCATCGCGTCGTTCGACGCCGGCCGCCTTCCGGAACAGGAAGTGGCGCTGAAGGCGGCGGGACAAACGCTGCCGGCCGTCGTCGAACTGTGCCGGGCGCTGGTGGCGCAAGGCATGCTGCCCACCACGGCCGCCCCGCGCAGCCTGGGACAATTGGCCGCCAACCTCGCCGACATGCCGTCGCGCCATTTCGTCGAAACCCTGCCGCTCGGCGCGACGCCCTCCCACGCCTGGCGCGATGCCCGGCGCGGCCGGACAAGGCGCCACTGAGCCTGCCCGGCGCGATGCTGACGCTGTACGACCGGGAAGCCTCCGGCAACTGCTACAAGGTACGGCTGTTGCTGTCCTTCCTCGACGTCCCCTACCAGCGCGTGCCGGTGGCAATGGTCGATGGCATCAATCAGGTCGACGCCGACTACCTCAAGCTGAATCCGCGCGGCCAGATTCCGACGCTGAAGGACGGTGATCTCGTACTCTGGGGCTCGACGGCGATCCTTTGCTACCTGGCGGCGCGCCACGACCCGGCCCGGCGCTGGCTGCCGGAAGCGCCGGCACGACTCGCCGAAGTCATGCAATGGCTAGAACTCGCGCAGAACGAGATTCTCGACGGCCTGTTCCGCGCGCGGGCCATCGTCAAGTTCGGCATCGCGGGCGATCTCGACTCGTCTCGCGATACCGGCCGTCGCGCGCTGGCCGTGCTCGAATCCCGCCTGGGATGCCACTCCTGGCTGGCAGGCAGGGAACCCACCGTGGCCGACATCGCCTGCTTTCCCTACGTCGCCGTCGCCGGCGAAGGCGGCGTGGACATCTCGCCCTGCCCCGGCATCCTGCGCTGGGTGGCCGGCATCAAGGCCTTGCCCGGCTTCGTCGGCATGCCGGGTATCTGAGCACCGCGCCGGCAACCGTCATGCTGGGTACCCTCCATATCGTCGACGTCTTCGCGGAACGGCGCTACGCGGGCAATCCGCTGGCCGTGGTGACGCGAGCCGACGGCCTGTCGTCCGAGCAGATGCAGGCCATCGCCGCCGAGATCAATTATTCCGAAACCACCTTCGTCGGCGCGACGGCCAACGCCGACGGCAGCCATCCGGTGCGGATGTTCACGCCAGCGCGCGAAATCGCCTTCGCCGGCCATCCGATCCTCGGCACGGCCTGGGTGATCCGCCACGAGAGCCCGAGACCGATGGCATCCGTGACCCTCGATCTGAAGGTGGGCGCGGTCCCCGTCGCCTTCGAAACCGCCGGGGACCGGGAAACCTGCTGGTTCACCGCGCCGAAGGTCACCCTGGGACCGACCTGCGATCGCGAGCCCATCGCCGCCGCGCTCGGCCTGTCCCCCGAGGACATCGATCCGGCCGGCCCGGTGCAGCAATGCGGCGCCGGCACCTCGGCCATGGTCGTGCCCTTGCGCAGCCTGGCGGCATTGCGCCGATGCACGCTCGATCTCGGCGTCTACCAGGCGCTGGCGGCCCAAGGTTTCCCGCCGCTGGTCTATGCGTTCTGCCGGGAAACGCGCGACCCGCGCAACCAGTTGTCCGCCCGTTTCTTCTTCGAGGCCCACGGCGTCCGCGAGGATCCGGCCACCGGCAACGGCGCCGCCTTCCTGGGCGCCTATCTGCTGCGTCATGGTCTGCTCGGCACGGGCGATCTGTCGCTGCGCATCGAGCAGGGTCACGAAGTCCGCCGTCCCTCGCTCGTCCAACTGCGCGCCCGCCGGGCCGACGACGGTCCGTCTATCGAGGTCGGCGGCGGCGTGGTGCCGACCGCGCGCGGCGAACTGATCTAGGACCTGCCCTCGATCACCCGCCCGTCACACCGCTTCGTCCCACGGGGCGATAACTGTCGTTGTCGATCATCTTCACCGCCTTGATGATCGCCTCGATCGCCTGCGGGCGGGTAAAGCCCTGGCGCCAGGCCACGGCGACCCGTCGGGATGGGGCTGGCTCCTCGAACGGAATCGAAACCACGATGTCGTTCCTGTAGATGCCGGACAGCGATCCCGCGGGTAGCACGGACACTCCGTAGCCGGATGCCACCATGCAGCGCACGGTTTCGATCGAATGCCCTTCATGGGCCGAACCTTCCGCATGGCTGATATCGGGACAGGCATCGAGCACTTGCTCGCGGAAGCAGTTTCCCGCTTTCAGCACGAGCACGTGTTCCCCTCCCACGTCCGACGGCTTCAGTATCTTGCGCTTCGCCCATGGATGCCCTTTGGGGACGACAACGCGGAAAGGCTCATCGTAGAGAGGTTCCGTTCTGATGCCGGGCAACTCGAACGGAAGCGCGATGATTGCCGCGTCGACCGTTCCGTACTTCAGGTGGTCGGCAAGCAATGCGGTCATGCTCTCCTCGATATACAGCCGGAGATTTGGCGCCGTTCCGCGCAGCGAGGCGATCAACTCCGGCAACAGGTAGGGCCCGATGGTATGGATGACGCCAAGCCGGAAATCACCGTGCAGCGGGTCCTTCCCGAGCTGCGCCACCAGTTCCACCCGGTGTGCCTCGTCCAGTGCCTTGCGCGCCTGGCCGACGACCTGATAGCCGATCTCGGTCAGCATGGCATGGCCCTTGGTCCGCTCGATCAGCGCCACGCCGAGTTCCGCTTCCAGATTTTGCAGGGCAACGCTCAAGGTCGGCTGGGTGACATGACACCGCTCCGCCGCCCGACTGAAGGAGCCTTCGTTGGCAAACGCCACCAGATACCGCAATGCAGAAAGTTTCATGGGCGACCTATAGAAAACAACTATACGCCTTATAGGCAAAAACTACAATTAAATCATTGACTTACGTCAACACCCCTTCGCATTGTATGGGTAAATTGCAGCTCCGTGTCAAGGATATTTTTGCGCCGCGCCATCCATGGCGGCGCGCGGTTTTTACTCTAGCAAAGGAGCATCAGATGAAACTTAAACTACCTGCAATCGCCGCCTCCCTCCTGGTCGTCGGGCTCCCCCTCGCCTGGGCCGCGGCTGACGAACCCATCCAGCCGATCAAGCCGGCCGCCAACATCAACCTCGGCATGGTCGAACTGGGCAAAAAGCTCTATTTCGATCCGCGCCTGTCCAAGTCCGGCTTCATTTCCTGCAACTCCTGCCACAACCTGTCGATGGGTGGCACCGACAACATCCCGACCTCGATCGGCGACAAGTGGCAGCAAGGCCCGATCAACGCGCCGACCGTACTCAATTCCAGCCTCAACGTCGCCCAGTTCTGGGACGGCCGCGCCGCGGACCTGAAGGCGCAGGCCGGCGGCCCGATCGCCAACCCGGGCGAAATGGCCTTCACGCACACCCTCGCCCTCGGCGTGCTCGAATCGATTCCGGCCTACGTGCGTGAATTCAAGAGCGTCTTCGGCAAGGACAAGATCGACATTGACCAGGTCACGCTGGCCATCGCCGAATTCGAAAAGACACTGGTCACTCCGAACTCCCGCTTCGACCAATGGCTGCTCGGCAAGCAGGACGCGCTGACCGCGGATGAAAAGGCCGGCTACAAGCTGTTCAAGGATAGCGGCTGCGTCGCCTGCCACAACGGCCCGGCGGTCGGAGGCTCTTCGTTCCAGAAGATGGGCATCGTCGAGCCGTACAAGGGCAACACCAAGGGTGTCGAAGGCCGCGCCGGCGTCACCGGCAAGGACGCCGACCGCTTCAACTTCAAGGTGCCGACGCTGCGCAACGTGGAAATGACCTACCCCTACTTCCACGATGGCGCCGCCAATACCCTGACCGAAGCCGTCGACGTCATGGGCCGCCTGCAACTGGGCAAGAAGTTCAGCAAGGACGAAAACGCCAGGGTCGTCGCCTTCCTGAAGACGCTCACCGGCGACCAGCCGAACTTCACGCTGCCGGTGCTGCCGCCATCGACCGACGCCACGCCGCGGCCGCAACCGTTCGCGAAGTAGCCCTTACCTAGTCATCTTGATTCGGGGCGCCTTCGGGCGCCCCTTTTTCATCCCAGCGCCGTATCCAGCACCATCATCAGCGCGAAGCCGGCCATCAGGCCGAGCGTGGCCGGAGTCTGGTGGCCGTTGCGGTGCGTTTCGGGAATGACTTCGTGCGAGACGACGAAGATCATCGCACCGGCGGCGAGACCGAGGCCGACCGGATAGGCGACGGCGAAGCCGCTGGCCAGGCCGACGCCGAGCAGCGCGCCGACCGGCTCCAGCAGGCCGCTGAGGATAGCGACGCCGACCGCCAGCGGCGCACGGAAGCCCGCCGCCTTCATCGCCAGCGCCACCGCCAGCCCTTCCGGAATGTCCTGCAATGCGATGGCGGTCGTCAGCGGCAGGCCGACCGTCATGTCGCCCTGCGCGAAACTCACGCCGATGGCCATGCCTTCCGGCAGGTTGTGCAAGGCAATCGCGAACACGAACAGCCAGACGCGGCCGCAACGCTCGTAACCGGCGCCGCAGGGGCCGGTGCTGTCGTGCTGGTGCGGCATGAATTCGTCGAGGCCGAGCATCAGCAGCACGCCGAGCGCCATGCCGAGAACCACCACGCCGGCCGCGAGGCCCTTGTGGCCGAGAATTTCGGTGCCCGCCTCGATGCCCGGCAGCAGCAACGAGAAGGCGCTGGCCGCGGGCATGGTCGAAAAGGACAATTCGCCAGCCGGGCCGGCCGACCGTGCCGCTGCCCGCCATCTGCGCCGGCGCCGCCGATTCGTTCATCGCGCCCTCCCCGAAAGTCAGTCGTGGCGACACGCCACGTGCCGCCATCCTACGTCGCCGCGCGGCGGCCGGCCAATTGAACCTTCCGAAGCGGGCGATAGTCGACCGCTATTCGTATCCCCGGACTTTCATTGCTAAGCTTCGCCCATGCGCCACGCCCCGCTCGCCGCCTTTCTCGCCGTCGCCGCCCTGTCGGGCGCCTGCTCGGCTTCCCCGCCCGCCACCTGTGGCCAGCCCGGGCAGTGGCTGAACCCGGCCGATACTTCGGCGCCGCTCGCCGCCGACGCGCTGCTGGAGCGCCTGGCCGGACAGCAGGTCGTCCTGCTCGGCGAGGCGCACGACAGCGCCGAGGACCACCGCTGGCAGCTGCACATGCTTGCGCAGCTGCATTCGAGGCGGCCGAACCTGGCCATCGGCTTCGAGATGTTCCCGCGCCGCATGCAGCCCGTGCTCGACGACTGGGTCGCCGGCAAGCTCCCGGAACGCGAGCTTCTGAAGAAGAGCGAATGGGACAAGGTCTGGACATTCGACGCGCGCGACTACCTGCCGCTGTTCCACTTCGCGCGCATGAACCGCATCCCGATGCTGGCGCTCAATGTCGAACGCGGCCTGCCGGAAGCCGTCGGCAAGGAGGGCTGGGATGCCGTGCCCGAGGCGCGGAAGGAAGGCGTGACCCGCCCGGCGGCACCGAGCGCGGAATACCTGAAGGATCTGCGGATGGTGTTCGACCACCACCCGTCCAGGGAAAGGGGCGAAGCGGCCTTCCCCTTCTTCGTCGAGGCGCAGACGGCCTGGGATCGCGCCTTCGCGCAGAGCATCGCCGGGCACCTGACCAGGAACCCCGACACGCTGGTGGTCGGCATCCTCGGCGCCGGCCACGTCCGCCACGGCCGCGGCGTCGCCCATCAACTGGCCGATTTCGCCATCAGACGCGTCAGCGGCCTGATCACCTGGGACCAGGGCATATCCTGCGGGCATATCGCCAAGGGCATCGCCGACGCCGTGTACGTCGTTCGTGAACCCGCCGGTCCCGCGCCGCGGCTCGGCGTCGCGACCGAGTCGGCAAAGAGTGGCCATCTGAAAATCACCGAAGTGACCGCCGGCAGCGTTGCCGACAAGGCCGGACTCAAGAGTGGCGACATCATCGTCGACATCGCCGGCCAGCGTTCGACGGGCCTGCAGATGCTGCGCAATTTCGTGCAGCGGCAGACGCCGGGCACCTGGTTGCCGCTGAAAATCCGGCGCGGCGGCGACGAACTCGAGATCATCGCCCGCTTCCCGGCCGAAGGATGAAACGCCTGCCGCCGGCGCTGCTGCCAGTGCTGCTGCTTTGGCCGCTCGCCGCCATGGCCCTGCCCCGGCTCGATCTCGACATTCGGCTCGACCCCGCCACGCGCCAGTTCAGCGCCACCGCCCGCCTCGCCGATGATGCCGGCCTGAAGGGATTCGTGCTCGCGCCGGAATTCGAGATCACCTCGATAGCCGTGGACGGCAAGACGGCGAAGTTGCCGCGATTCCAGGGTCATTACCGCGTGCCCGGCGGCGGCAAGCGGATCGAGATCGCCTACCGGGCCATGCTCGAGCCGCTGGCGGCGCTCGACCATCGGCAGGCGCTGGCCGACCGCACGCCGGTGGCCTCGCCCGAGGGCAGCTTCCTGCCCGCCGCCTCGCGCTGGTATCCGGACACCGGCACGCCGTTCACCTACCGCGTCGCCGTCAATCTGCCAGCCGGCCAGAAAGGGCTGGTCGAGGGCGATCTCATCAAGGAATCGGACAGCGCCGAGGGCTACCGCGCCGAATTCGAGTTTCCGCATCCGGCCGACGGCATCCATCTCATGGCCGGGCCTTATTCGACCGGCGAGCGCACGCTCAAGCTCGGCGGCCGCGACATCCGCATCCGCACGTGGTTTCATGCCGAACTCACGACGCTGTCACAAGGCTACCTCGACGATTCGGCACGTTACATCGAGCGCTACGGCAGGCTGATCGGCGACTACCCCTTCGGCATGTTCAGCGTCGTCTCCAGCCCCACGCCGACCGGCTTCGGCATGCCCACGCTCACCTATCTCGGCCGCGACGTGCTCAAGCTGCCTTTCATCCGCGCCACCTCGCTCGGCCATGAAGTGCTGCACAACTGGTGGGGCAACGGCGTCTATCCCGACTGGCAGAGCGGCAACTGGTCCGAGGGGCTCACCACCTTCCTCGCCGACTACGCCTACAAGGAGGACGAGTCGGAGGCGGCCGCGCGGGAGATGCGCATGGGCTGGCTGCGCGACTACGCGGCCGTGCCGCCGGGCGAGGATTTCGCGCTGAAGGATTTCACCTCCCGCCGTCACGGCATCTCCTCCATCATCGGCTACAACAAGGCCGCGATGGTCTTCCTGATGCTGCGCGACCGGATCGGCCGCGACGCCTTCGAGCGCGGCCTGCGCCTGCTCTGGGAGCGAAAGCGCTTCCGCACCGCGAGCTGGGCCGATCTCGAAGCCGCGTTTTCGGATGCCGCCGGCCAGTCGCAGGCCGCGTTCTTCCGCCAGTGGATACAGCAGCCCGGCGCGCCGCCCTTCACGGGCGCCGATCCCGACTTCCGCGTCTGGCGGCGCGTCGATCCGGCCGTCTTTCCGCCCATCCTGCGCGAAGTGTTCGTGGCGCCGAAAGCCGGCCTGGTCGTGGTCGACGCCGATTCCGAAGTGCGCGCCGCGGCGCTGGCGCTCTCGGCGCGGCTGCTCGACGCCAAACCGGTCATCGCCGAAGCGCCGCCCGGGAACGGCGCCATGCTGATCGTCGGCACGGGCGGTTCGGTCGATGCCTGGCTGGCAAGGAACAATCTGCCGCCGCGCCCGGATGCCGTCGCCCCGCGCGGCAGCGCGCAGGTTTGGGCGGGGCGCGATCCGAAGGGCCGCTCCTACGCCGTCGTCGCCGCCCGCGACGCCGCCGCGCTCAAGGCGCTGGAGCGTGGCCTGCCGCACTACGGCAAGCAGAGCTGGCTGGTCTTCGAAGGTCCGCGCGCCACCGGCAAGGGCATCTGGCCGCCACGCTCGGCGCCTACGGCTGCTCCGGCGTCTGGGGTCGTCTGATCAACGAGGGCAGCGGCGCCGCCGTCCTGCTGGGGGCAAACACCGCCGCCGCCGGCAACCTCAATATCCGCAGCATTCCCTTCGACTACCAGCAGCTCATCTACGGCGTCAGCGGGGATTACCGGCTGGGCCGCGCCAACAACCTGAACTTCTCCTACGAGCGGGAAAAATACGAGCGCGACCATCGCGAGCGCGACAAGACCTGGGAGGACAAGTTCAAGATCGGCAACGTGAACCGCAGCTTCGAGGACACCACCCTGCGGCTGTCCTTCGAGCACGACCGGCGGCGGGGCTCGCACTATCACACCCACCACCCCTATGCGCCCTACACCAGCGGCAGCATCATTCCCATGCCGACGGCTGCCGGCAGCAACGTCCAGACCTGGGTGGTGCACATGAACTCCGGCCTGCGCAAATACGATCTGTCGGATCGTGACCAGAACATCCTGAACGGTCGCGCCAACTTCATGCTGCGTCCCGATCTCGATCTGGGCGTGATGGCGCAGTTCAAGGACGTCAAGTATCCCGCCTCGATGTTCGGCCGCACCGACAAGCAGACGCAGCACTCGGCGAACCTCGACCTGACCTGGCAGCCGTCCAACGAGCGCAGCGTCTATGGCTTCTATTCCTACCAGCAGGGCAAGTTGAAGCAGAAGGGCAACGTCAGCGGCAACATCGCCGCCGGAACGATCAACGGCGGCGCGCTCACCACGCTCGGCTGCACCATCGGCACCGTCACGCCCCTGGGCACCATCACGGCCGACAACGCGGAAGACATCTGCCAAAGCTCCTATTCCAGCGCCGTCTGGCTGCTCGCCAACGGCTGGAACGCCAGCCACAAGGACACATCGGACGTATTCGGCTTCGGCTGGAAGGAGATGATCGGCGACAAGCGCTTCGACTTCAACTACACCTATGCCCTGGGCAAGACGGAGGTCGGCTACTCCCCGGCGGCCGGCACGACGGCGACCGCCGCGGCGCTGGCCGGCGACGGCATGACCAGCCTGAAGACGCAGACCCACATCTTCGAGGCCAACCTGCTGGTGCCGATAAACAAGACCCTCACCACCCGCTTCCTGCTGCGCCACGAGATCGGCAAGATCGACGACTGGCATTACCTGGGCCTGCAGGCGACACCCGTCGCGACGGCCGCCGGCACCCTGCCCACCGCCGTCGTCCTCGATGCCGGCCCGCAGGACTACAAGGCCAGCCTGATCGGCGTGTTGTTGAGTTTCAAGCTGTAAGACGAACGAGGAGAGCGCCGGCGCCGTCCCGCCGGCGCCGCCGGCTTTCCCTTTCCGACAGAAACCCATCCGACAAGGAGACGAAGTGACACGCAATGAAAACGGCTGGCGGTGCCTCGCCGCCGGCCTGTTGCTGGCCGGATCGACGGCCTGGGCCGCCGATCCAAAGGAAATCGCCGCCACGGTCTGCCTCGCCTGCCACGGCGAAGGCGGCAACAGCGTGGTGCCGAATTTCCCCAAGCTGGCCGGGCAGCACGCCAGCTATCTGGAGAAGCAACTCAACGAATTTCTCTCGGGCAAGCGCAAGAACGAGGCGATGGCGCCTTTCCTGTCCAGTTTCAGCAAGAGCGACACGGCCGGCCTGGCGGCTTATTATGCTGCCCAGACGCAGACACCGGGAGCCGTCGCCGATCCCAAGCTTGCCGAGGCCGGCAAGAAGATTTACGAGGACGGCAACACCGAGTCCGGCGTACCGGCCTGCATGGGCTGCCACCAGCCCAAGGGCGAGGGCAACGATCGTTACCCCCGCCTCGCCGGCCAGTACCAAGTCTATACGTTGCAGCAAATGACGGACTTCAAGTCCGGCGTGCGCAACAACGACAAGGGCAAGGTGATGCGCGCGGTGGCCGAGCGCATGACCGAACAGGAAATGCAGGCGGTGTCCGAATACATTGCCGGCTTGCAATGAACGAGGAGCGCAGGGTGAGACCGTATTTGTTGATATTGGCCGTATTGTGGGGAACGAGCGGCGTCGCCGGGGCCGCCGACCCGCTGCCGCACGAGGAAGGCATCGAGGGCAAGGATTACGTCTGGAACGAGATGCAGAGCGAGAAGTTGCAGGCGCTGCGGGCGAAGGGCGATCCGCAGCGGGGCTCGATCGCTTTCGAGGTCTGCCAGGGCTGCCACCGTGCCGGCGCGCTGGGCCGTGTCGACGGCAGTTATCCGCGCCTGGCCGGCCAGCACGACACGGTGCTCATCAAGCAGATGACCGACGTGCGCGCCGGCCGCCGCGACAATCCGAGGATGCTGCCGTTCGCCGACAAGCACGTCATCAGCCCGCAGGACATCGCCGACATCGCCGTCTATCTGCGGGGATTGCCGGTGCCGCCCGACAACGGCAAGGGCCCCGGCGAGGATCTCGACCGCGCCAAGAAGTTGTACGAGGCCGATTGCGCCGACTGTCACGGCAAGCAGGGCGAGGGCATCAACGACAAGTTCTTCCCGCGCGTTTCGGGCCAGCACTACAAGTATCTGCTGCACGAGTCCATCGCCATCCGCGACGGCGAGCGCCGCAACACCCATCCGAAGATGGTGCGCACCATCAAGGGCTATTCCGACGCGGACATCAAGATCGTCTCGGACTACATGTCGCGCTTCGCCCCCTGACGGGATGCCAACGGCATCGAACTTTCCCGTCACTCGTCCGGCGGGCCGCCGGCGAGTTCCGGAAAAAGGACTTCCGTAAAGCCGAAGCGGCGGAAGTCACGCACGCGCATCGGGTAGAGCACGCCGATCAGATGGTCGCATTCGTGCTGCACCACGCGCGCGTGAAAGCCTTCCACGGTCCGGTCGATGGCCTTGCCGCGTTCGTCGACGCCGCCATAGCGGATGCGCCTGGAGCGCGGCACCTCGCCGCGCAGCCCGGGCACCGAGAGGCAGCCTTCCCAGCCGAGTTCCTCTTCGTCCGACAGCGGCGTGATGACGGGATTGATCAGGATGGTTCGCGGCACGGGCTCCGCATCCGGATAGCGCTCGCTCTTCTCGAAACCGAATATCACCACTTGCAGGCCGACGCCGATCTGCGGCGCGGCGAGCCCGACACCGCCGGCCGTGGCCATGGTGTCGAACATGTCGGCGATCAGTTCGCGCACCGAAGCGTCGGCCGGATCGGCGACCGGCCGGGCGACTTCCAGCAGACGCGGGTCGCCCATGCGCAGGATCGCCCTAACCGCCATCGTGCCGGGGGCCGGTGGAAAACATCGTCGTGCGCATGGGTCGAAAGTCAGTCGTGGCGGGACGCCGAATCATAGCGTTCGGCGCCCCGCCGCGACCGGCGGACTACTTCAAATCGAAGCGGTCGGCGTTCATCACCTTGACCCACGCGGCGACGAAGTCATCGACGAACTTCTTCCTGGCGTCGTCCTGCGCATAAACCTCGGCGTAGGCGCGCAGGATCGAGTTCGAGCCGAACACCAGGTCGACGCGGGTGGCCGTCCACTTCACCGCACCGCTCTTGCGGTCCCTGATCTCGTACAGGTTCCGGCCGGCCGGCTTCCATGTGTAGGCCATGTCGGTCAGATTGACGAAGAAGTCGTTGGTCAGCGCGCCCACACGATCGGTGAACACGCCGTGCTTGCTGCCGCCGGGGTTGGTGCCGATCACCCGCATGCCGCCGACGAGCGCGGTCATTTCGTGCGCGGTCAGCCCCATCAACTGGGCGCGGTCGAGCAGCAGTTCCTCGGGCTGCACCACGTAGTCCTTCTTCAGCCAGTTGCGGAAGCCGTCGGCCAGCGGTTCGAGCACGTCGAAGGATTCGGCGTCGGTCTGCGCCGCCGTGGCATCGCCGCGACCCGGCGCGAAGGGCACCGTCACGTCGAAGCCCGCCGCTTTGGCCGCCTGCTCGACGCCGAGGTTGCCGGCCAGCACGATCACGTCGGCCACGCTCGCTCCCGTTTCGGCGGCGATCTTTTCATAGACCGCCAGCGCACGGGCCAGCCGCGCCGGCTCGTTGCCTTCCCAGTCCTTCTGCGGGGCGAGGCGGATGCGCGCGC
>ERZ1645187.175-NODE-175-length-61327-cov-136.534045_pt1 | contig 61327 bp, 49 predicted proteins | sample MGYA00575352_ERZ1645187 | MGnify/ENA primary metagenome ERZ1645187 (study PRJEB40837, sample SAMN11349314) | freshwater sediment metagenome | isolation source: river sediment | host: Sediment | place: India: Wazaribad , New Delhi | collected 2017-02-21 ... | reverse complement strand
ACGTCGCCTGCGGCATCTCCGGTGCGATCCAGCATCTCGCCGGCATGAAGGACAGTAAGGTGATCGTGGCGATCAACAAGGACGAGGAGGCCCCGATCTTCCAGGTCGCCGACTACGGCCTCGTCGCCGACATCTTCACCGCCCTGCCCGAACTCGCCCAGGAACTGGGGAAGATCGGCAAGTGACCCCGCGAGGCGGCGGGCGGCGGCGTCAGACGATGGGATGACGCCCGCATGCTTGCCGTCCCGTACCAGGGATCTAAGATCGAGCGCCCGCTCTCGACTTGGGAGCGGGCGTCGATCTTTCGAGGGTGGGCTCGCGCCGACACTCGAATGTCAGGCTGGTGTTGCAAGAGCATGCCATACCAGCTACCAGGGACGTGTCCGAGAGACCGTTCGCAGTGACCGACGCGGCATCTCCGGCACGCGTCATCAGGAACCGAGGCCGCCATGGGGTTCGAAATCAAGCGAGTCGGTGTGATCGGCGCCGGCCAGATGGGCAACGGTATCGCACACGTCTGCGCGCTCGCCGGCTACGACGTGTCGCTCAACGACCTGTCGATCGAGCGTATCCAGCTGGGTCTGGCGACGATCAACGGCAACATGACCCGCCAGGTCAACAAGGGGCTGATCACCGAAGCCCAGAAGAACACCGCCCACGCGCACATCGGCCCGGCCGAGAACCTCGACGCTCTCGCCGACTGCGATCTGGTGATCGAAGCCGCCACCGAGAACGAACAGGTCAAGCGTAAGATCTTCCAGCAGCTCTGCCCGGTGCTGAAGCCGGAGGCGCTGCTCGCCACCAACACCTCGTCGATCTCGATCACCCGGCTCGCCGCCTCGACCGATCGTCCCGAGAAGTTCGTCGGCGTCCACTTCATGAACCCGGTGCCGGTGATGCAGCTCGTCGAGCTGGTCCGCGGCATCGCCACCGACGACGTCACCTTCGACCTGTGCAAGGGCTTCGTCGCCCGCCTCGGCAAGATCCCGACGGTGGCCGAGGACTTCCCGGCCTTCATCGTCAACCGCATCCTGCTGCCGATGATCAACGAGGCGATCTACACCCTCTACGAGGGCGTCGGCTCGGTCGACAGCATCGACACCGCCATGCGGCTCGGCGCCAATCATCCGATGGGCCCGCTGCAGCTCGCCGACTTCATCGGCCTCGACACCTGCCTGTCGATCATGCAGGTGCTCTACGAGGGTCTGGCGGATTCGAAGTACCGCCCCTGCCCGCTGCTGGTGAAGTACGTCGAGGCCGGTTGGCTCGGTCGCAAGACCCAGCGCGGCTTCTACGACTACCGCGGCGAGAAGCCCGTCCCGACCCGCTGATCCGACCGATCTCGGGCGAGAAACGAAGGCGCGTCCGAGACCCTCGGAGGCGCCTTCTTCCGTTTTCGCACGAGGCCCGCCGATGACCCCGCGCACGCTCGCCACCCTGACCGGGTTGACCGCCATCCTGATGTGGGCGGCGCTGGGGCTGATGACCGCCGCATCCGGCCGCGTGCCGGCGTTCCAGATGAACGCCATGGCCTTCGGCATCTCCGGCGTCGCCGCCTGCCTGTGGCTCGCCGCCACCGGCCGCCTCGGCGTGTTGCGCCAACCGCCGCGGGTCTGGGCGCTGGGGGTCGGCGGCCTGTTCGGCTTCCACGCCCTCTATTTCACCTCGCTGCGGCTGGCCCCGCCGGTCGAGGCCAACCTCGTCAACTACACTTGGCCGCTGCTGATCGTCGTCTTCTCCGGCCTGCTGCCGGGCGAGCGGCTGCGGCCGCACCACGTGATCGGGGCATTGCTCGGCCTCCTCGGCGCCGCGGCGATCGTCACCAAGGGAGAGGGCCTGAACATCGACCCGGCCCATGCCGGCGGCTATCTCGCCGCCTGCGCCTCGGCCCTGACCTGGGCCGGCTATTCGATCCTGTCGCGTCGCCTCGGCGCCGTGCCGACCGCCACCGTGGCCGGCTTCTGTCTGGCGACGGCGCTGCTGTCGGTGCCCTGCCACCTCGCTTTCGAGGAGACGGTGTGGCCGGCCGGCGCGACCCAATGGGCAGCGGTGATCGGCCTCGGGCTCTTCCCCGTCGGCCTCGCCTTCTTCGTCTGGGATCACGGGGTGAAACGCGGCGACATCCAGGTGCTCGGCGCCGCGAGCTACCTCTCGCCGCTGCTCTCCACCCTGCTGCTGATCCTCGCCGGCTGGGGCACCTTCACGCTGCCGGTCGGCTTCGCCGCGGTGGCGATCACCTGCGGCGCCCTGATCGCCTCCAAGGACCTATTCGTCCGTCGCCGTCCCGCCTCGCAGGCGTGACGCCCTCGGCCGCGGGCGCCAGTCGGGCGGCGCCATCTCGAAGCCGGCGAAGTCGAAGCCCGGCGCCACCGTGCAGCCGACGAGCGTCCACCGCCCGAGGCTCACCGCGCTCTGCCAAGCGCCGGTCGGCACCACCGCCTGCGGCCGCTGCCCGCGGGCGAGATCCGGGCCGAGATGCAGGCTCCACAGATCGTGGCCGTTCTCCGACACGGTGAGCGCCAGCGGCGCCCCGGCATGCCAGTGCCAGATCTCCACCGCGTCGATGCGGTGCCAGTGCGAAGCCTCCTCCGCCGCCAGCAGAAAGTAGATGGCAGTGGACCGCGCCCGCCCGTCCGGCCCGGCCGCGTCGCGGAAGGTCTCGCGGAAATGCCCGCCCTCCGGATGGGGGGCGAGATCGAGCAGCCGGATCACCTCGGCGGCGGAGAGGTCGGCGGGGAGCATGGGCGGAAACCTCCGGACGATCAGAAGCGGTTCTTGCGTTCGCGGATCTCGGCGAACACCGCCTCGTCGGACGCCTCGAGCATCCCCAGCGCCGCCTTCACCGCGGTCACGTCGGCCCGCAGGAAGGGATTGGTGGCGATCTCGTCGGAAAGGCGCGTCGGCACCGTCGGCAGGCCTTCGTCGCGGAGCCCGTCGATCTCCTTGGCACGCCGCTTCAGCACCGAATTGTCGGTCTCGATGGTCAGCGCGAAGCGGGCGTTCGACTGGGTGTATTCGTGGCCGCAATAGACCATGGTCTCGCCCGGCAAGCCCCTCAGCTTCTTCAGCGACGCCCACATCTCGCCCGCGGTCCCCTCGAACAGCCGCCCGCAGCCGAGCGAGAACAGCGTATCGCCGGCAAAGAGGGCGTGAGCCGCAGGGATGTGATAGGCGACGTGGCCGAGGGTGTGGCCCGGCACGGCGATGACGTCGATCCGGGCCGGACCGAGGAAGACGTGGTCGCCGTCGGCGACGGCGCGGTCGACCAGCGGTACCCGCCCCCGTTCCGCGTCCCAGGCGGACGCCACCACCCGCACCCCGAAGCGCTCCTTGAGCGCCTTCACCGCTTCGATGTGGTCGTAGTGGTGATGGGTCACGAGCACGTCCGAGAGCCGCCATCCGGTCTCCTCGAGCGCGTCGAGGATGGCATCCTCTTCCGGCGCGTCGATCGATGCGGTGGCACCCGACGCCGTGTCGTGGACCAGGACGCCGTAATTGTCGTCGCGGGCGGGAAACTGGCGGATCTCGATCATCGCGGACGGGCTCCCTCGTCACGGCTCATGGCGCGGGGGTGCTCGCGCCGCCGTCCACCTTCGACTAACATTCTCATGCCACGATGGCGACCGATCAATCCGCCGATCGTGACCCGGACCCGCCCGCATGTACGTCGACGTCGTCGATCTCAGGAACTTCTACGGTGGCCCGCTCGGCGCCCTGGTGCGGCGGCACCTGCGCGCCCGCCTCGTCGAGATGTGGCCCAAGGTCTCCGGCGACCGCGTCCTCGGGCTGGGCTACGCCACGCCCTTCCTGCGCCCCTTCCTCGGTCGCGCCGAACGCGTCCTCGGCTTCATGCCGGCCCGCCAGGGCGTGGTGAACTGGCCGGCCGAGGGGCCGTCCGCCACCGCGCTCGTCGACGAATGCGCCCTGCCGCTGCCCGATTCGGCGATCGACCGGTTGCTGATGGTCCATGCGCTCGAGACCGCCGACGATCCCGACGCGGTGCTGCGCGAGGCGTGGCGGGTGCTGGCGCCGGGCGGCCGCCTGATCGCCGTGGTGCCCAATCGCATCGGCCTGTGGGCGCGCCTGGAGAGCACGCCCTTCGGCTTCGGCCGCCCCTTCACACAAGGGCAGCTCGACGCCGCGTTGAAGGATGCCCTGTTCTCGCCGATCGATTGGCGCGGCGCGCTCTACATGCTGCCCTCGACCGGCCGCTTGGCGCTGCGCTCCGCCGCCGGCCTGGAACGCCTCGGCTCCAAAACCTGGCCGACCTTCGCCGGCCTTCTGGTGGTGGAGGCGACCAAACAGCTCTATCAGGGCATCCCGCAACGCGTCGGCGGCCGCCTGCGCATGGCCCCGGTGTTCCGCCCGGCCTTGGCGCGCGAGCCGATGACCAGCCGCTCCCACGACCACTGACACCCCGCCATCTCTTCCCGGCTCACTCCACGCTCACGAACGGGATCACAGCTCGACACACGGGTCGGCATTTTTCTCATCGTAGTAGATCATGTTGATCTTACGCTTCGACAAATGAAGTCCATTTTTGAAGTAATTGGTCTCTTTCAAACGAGAGATCGACTGGAGCGGCGTGAGAGCATCATGGAAGCGGAGAGTGAAGTAGTCGTCGAAGAAGCTCGCTTCCGTGAAGGTGCCGCCGGCCAAGTCGCTCTTGTAGTCGTAGCCGGCGACCCACCTCAGCGACTTGTGTGATCCGAGGATCACTTTCCGCAGGTTCTCGTGACTGCCAAAGAGACAGGACCCGAAGAAAATCCCCTCGACCTTCGCCCCGTGCTCGAATGTCGTTTGGAGCAGTTTCAAGATGCTCCCGATCGGAACCGATTCCCCACCGTACCCGTAGATGTTGTTTTTGTCGCCGTGCGCCGCGATATAAATACAGTAGTGAGATCTCTTCATGATCGCTCGCTCGAAGGCCGCCTTGAACGAGTCTCTGGTGTTGAACATTTCATAGTGATAGCGGAATTCGGGGTTCCACAGACGGTGGACCTCCGCCATGTAGTCGAAAACCGGCTTGATACTGAGATTGTTGTAAGGGAACCACTTACCCTCGATGATCGACAGGGACATGTCGCTCTCCATCCCGTGGGGTTCGACAATCCCTCCGAGCGGATCGATCTGCAGGTGTGTCGAAACACGGAACCAGCGTGGGATTGAATCAACCCCGACGCTTCAGCACGAACACCGCCTGCTCGCCGAACAGGTTCCAGATCCACCACGGTGCGTTGAAGGACAGCTTGCGCCCGGCGGCATCGAGCGCCACCGCCTTCTCGATCTCGACGTCGATCTCGCGCGTCAGCTCGACGAAGTCGCGCAGCGTGCAGAAGTGGATGTTGGGCGTGTCGTACCAGGAATAGGGCAGGTCCTCGGTGACCGGCATCCGCCCCCAGACGAAGAACTGCCAGCGGATCCGCCAATGGCCGAAGTTGGGGATCGACACCACCGCCCGGCGACCGATCCGCAGCATCTGTTCGAGAACCTTGCGCGGATGGTTGGTCGCCTGCAGCGTTTGGGAGAGCACGACGTAGTCGAAGGCCCCGTCGGGATAGGTGACGAGATCGGTATCGGCGTCGCCCTGGATCACCGGCAGACCGCGCGCCACCGCGTCGTTGACCCCCTTCTGCGACAGTTCGACCCCGCGTCCGTCGACCCCCTTGGAGGCGGCGAGGTACTCGAGCAGCGCCCCGTCGCCGCAGCCGACGTCGAGCAGCTTCACCCCGGCCGGCACCAGATCGGCGATCACCGCGAAGTCGACGCGCGCCTCCGGCACCGTCGGGATCCTCATCGAACCGTGGCCGTCGCTCATGGGTGCCTCGTCAGATGCCGCGGGCGCGGGCGGCGGAATCGATGAAGCCGGTGAGGATGGCGTGCATCTCCGGTTCGTCGAGCAGGAAGGCGTCGTGGCCGCGGTCGGTGACGATCTCGGCGAAGGACACCGGCGCACCGGCCGCCGCCAGCGCATGGACGATCGCCCGGCTGTCGCGCGTCGGGAACGCCCAGTCGGTGGTGAAGGACATGACGCAGAACCGCGTCTTCGTGCCCTTGAAGGCGTTGGCCAGCACCCCGTCGTGATCGCTCGCCAGATCGAAATAGTCCATGGCGCGCGACACGTAGAGATAGGAGTTGGCGTCGAAGCGATCGACGAAGCTCGCCCCCTGGTGGCGCAGGTAGCTCTCGATCTGGAAGTCGCCGTCGAAGCCGAAGCCGAGCGTCTCGCGGTTCTGCAGCTTGCGCCCGAACTTCTGATGCAGCGACACCTCCGACATGTAGGTGATGTGCGCCGCCATGCGGGCGACGGCGAGGCCCTTCTTCGGCGCCGTGCCGAAGTCGAGATAGCGACCCTCACGCCAATCGGGATCGGCCATCACCGCCTGACGGCCGACCTCGTAGAAGGCGATGTTCTGGGCCGAATGACAGGCCGAAGTGGCGATCGGCACCGCCGCGAACACCCGATCGGGATGGGCGGAGGCCCATTGCAGCACCTGCATGCCGCCCATCGAGCCGCCGGCCACCAGAAAGAGATCCGGAATGCCGAGATGGTCGATCAGCGCCACTTGGGAGCGCACCATGTCGGCGACGGTGATCACCGGCAGGTCGAGGCCCCAAGCCCGGCCGGTCGCCGGATTGAGCGACGCCGGCCCGGTGGTGCCCATGCAGCCGCCGAGCACGTTGGCGCAGATCACGAAGAAGCGATCCGTGTCGATCGCCTTGCCCGGTCCGACGACCAGCTCCCACCAGCCCGGCTTTCCGGTCACCGGATGCTCGTTGGCGACGTGTTGATCGCCGGTGAGCGCGTGGCAGACCAGCACCGCGTTCGACTTCGCGGCATTGAGCGTCCCGTAGGTCTGATAGGCGATCTGCCACGGCGCCAGCATCACGCCGGCATCGAGCGCCAGAGGGCGATCGGCATCGAAGCGCGCCACCGGGCTCGTCGGCTCGTCGGCCTGACGGTGATGGGTGGCCGGCGCGCCGGCGAGGATGGGGACGGTCTCGAAACTAGCCATCGATCTGTGTTCCAACGGGCGAACAGGGATGCGGTCGGATGCTCCGTCTGTCAATGTCATCCTGTCTCCCGGCCAACGTCTTCTTTGATTTCGCCTCGCCGATCGCTTATGACGGGCGCGGTTGAACAGAGACATGCGGATGGCCCGGCCATGACCGAGACGATCGATCCGGCCCAGCGCCTCGCCGGGCTCCGACGCGAAATCGATACGATCGACGAGGAGATCCACCGTCTCCTGGTGGCGCGGTCGGCCATCATCGACGAGCTCATCAAGGTCAAGGGCACCGCCGTCTCCGGCGCCGCCTTCCGCCCGGCCCGCGAGGCCGACATGATGCGCCGCCTCGTCGAGCGCCATCGCGGCATCCTGCCGATCGCCACGGTGGAACACATCTGGCGCGAGATCGTCTCGACCTTCACCTTCCTGCAGGCCCATTACGAGGTCTACATGGACGGCGGCCGCGATCCGGTCGCCATGCGCGACCTCGCCCGCTTCTATTTCGGCTTCACCGTGCCGGCCCATCTCGTCGCCGGCCCCGACGAGGTGATCGACGCCGTCGCCCGCTCCGTCTCCGATCTCGGCATCGTCCGTCAAGCCCAACCCTCCTGGGTCGGTGCCTGGTGGAACCGGCTCGGCGGCGACGGCCCGCGCATCATCGCCCGCCTGCCCTACATCCTGTTCGAAGGCCGCGTCGCCGACCTGCCCGCCCTCGTCGTCTCCAATCCGATCTCCGAGGCCGTCGGCCCCGAGGTTCTGATCCATGCCTTCGCCGGCGTCGGCGACCGCGACCCGTCCGATGCCCTCGAGGCGGCCGGCTTCGAGCTCCTCGCCCGCCACGACGACGGCCCACGCGCCGACTATCTCGCCGCGAGCCCCGCCGAAGCGCCGGTCGCGGCGGTCGTCGCCGCCTTCGCCGCCGCCGGTGTCGAGGTCCACGAGCCGAAGCTGGTCGGTGGTTATCCGGCGCCGATCCGACACGGTGGGCCGGGGGCCGTCGCCCCGGTCGCCTGACGACCGGCCGCTCCGCCCTCGGCACCCGCACTTCGAACCCTGCGCATTTCCTCTCGACGAGAGACCCTACCCATGACGTCCGAACCGACCTCGCGCCCCATGCGCCCGATCCCGCGCGCCGGCGTGCTCGACATCCCGCCCTACGTCCCCGGCCGATCCAAGGCGACCGGCGGCAGCCGCGTCCACAAACTCTCCTCCAACGAGACCCCGCTCGGCGCCAGCCCGAAGGCCATCGCCGCCTACAAGGCCGCCGCCGAGAAGCTGGAGCTCTATCCGGAGGACACCGCGCCGTCGCTGCGCGCCGCCATCGGCCGCGTCATGGGTCTCGCCCCCGAGCGTCTCGTCTGCGGCACCGGCTCCGACGAGATGCTGAACCTGCTCGCCCACGCCTATGTCGGCCCCGGCGACGAGGGCATCTATTCCGAGCACGGCTTCCTGGTCTATCCGATCGCCATCACCGCCGCCGGCGGCGTTGCGGTGAAGGTCCCCGAGAAGAACCTCGTCGCCGACGTCGACGCCATCCTCGCCGCCGTCACCGAGCGGACCAAGATCGTCTTCCTGGCGAACCCCAACAACCCGACGGGGACCTATCTGCCCTTCGACGAGGTCAAGCGGCTCCAGGCCGGCCTGCCCAAGCACGTCGTGCTGGTGCTCGACGCGGCTTATGCCGAATACGTCCGCCGCAACGACTACGAGGCCGGCATCGAGCTGGTGTCGTCGTCGGACAACGTCGTCATGACCCGGACCTTCTCGAAGATCTACGGGCTCGCCGCGGCGCGTCTCGGCTGGCTCTATGGACCCGCCCACATCGTCGACGCGGTCAACCGCATCCGTCCGCCGTTCAACGTCTCGGCCGCGGCGATCGTCGCCGGCATCGCGGCGATCGAGGATCGCGACCACACCGCCGCCGCCGCCGAGCACAACGAGGTCTGGCTGACGAAGGTCACCGAGGCACTGACCGCGCTCGGCCTCACCGTGACGCCCTCGGTCGCCAATTTCGTCCTCGTCCACTTCCCCGAGGTGGACGGCCGGCGCGCGAGCGATGCCGACGACTTCCTCTCCGAGCGCGGCGTCATCGTCCGTCGGGTGACCGCGTACGGCTTCCCCGATGCGCTGCGCGTCACCATCGGCTCGGCCGAGGCCAACGAAGCCCTGATCGCGGCCCTCGCCGCCTTCATGGGAAAATGATACCGAGCGCACGGAGTTTCGACCGTTTCGAAACTCCGTGCGCGAAGGCGAGCCCGAACGGGCGTCGGCCCGTCAGGCCGTGACGCGGATGAAAGTCGGACGAATCCGAATTTCATCCGCCCAGTATGAGGTCGACATGTCCGTCGAAACGAAAGCCCCGATGTTCGAACGCGTGACGCTGATCGGCATCGGTCTCATCGGCTCCTCCCTCGCCCGGGTCATCCGGCGCGAGGGCCTCGCCCGCGAGATCGTCGTCTCCACCCGCCGCGCCGAGACCCTCGCCCGCGCCCGCGACCTCGACCTCGGCGATGCCTACGTGCAGGACGCAGCCGAGGCGGTGAAAGGGGCCGATCTCGTCATCGTCTCGGTACCGGTCGGCTCCTCCGGCACCGTGGCCGAGGCGATCGGCCCGCATCTCGCCCCCGGCGCCATCGTCTCCGACGTCGGCTCGGTCAAGGCCGACGTGGTCGCCCAGATGGCACCCCATCTGCCGGCGCACGTCCATTTCGTCCCGGCCCATCCCGTCGCCGGCACCGAGCATTCGGGCCCCGACGCCGGCTTTCCCGAGCTGTTCGAGAACAAGTGGTGTATCCTCACCCCGCCCCCCGGTACCGACGAGGCGGCCACGGAGAAGCTCCTCGCCTTCTGGCGCGCCTGCGGATCGAAGGTCGAGACGATGACCCCCGAGCACCACGACATGGTGCTCGCCATCACCTCTCACATCCCGCATCTGATCGCCTACAACATCGTCGGCACCGCCGCGGATCTGGAGACCGTCACCGAATCCGAGGTGATCAAGTTCTCCGCCGGCGGCTTCCGCGACTTCACCCGCATCGCCGCCTCCGATCCGACCATGTGGCGCGACGTCTTCCTCCACAACAAGACCGCGGTGCTGGAGATGCTCGGCCGCTTCATCGAGGATCTCTTCGTGCTGCAGCGGGCGATCCGTTACGGCGACGGCGACACGCTCTTCCAGCACTTCACCGAGACCCGCGCCATCCGCCGCGGCATCCTCGACATCGGTCAGGACACCTCCGCCCCGGACTTCGGCCGCGGCACGAAGAAGACATGACGCCCGCCCTCCGGAACCACCTCCCGGACGGTGTCCGGTACCCCCGGCCCGGATGACGCCGACCCTCACGGCCGCTCGACGTCGTCCCCGGCTTCGATCCGACGACACGCGCCTTCGGCGACGTATGTGACCCACCGCGCGGAGTTTCGGCCTCTCCGAAGCTTCGTGCGCATCGGTGGGCGCCGGCCGGTCGAGCCGGCACGCCCGCCGATGCGGCCGTTCTCCCGGCCGACCCGACGGACGCTCACGGCCATCCGCTGAACCCGCCCCTCCCCCGCTGCGGGAAAGGGCGTATCGCCGCCGCGGTCTTCAGTTCTTCGCGAAGTTCTCCAGATACTTCATCACGCCGACCTTGTCCGGGAAGTAGTAGTCGACGTGCTCATGCGAGCCGTGAAGATAATATTCGAGCTTCTCCAGGCACGGCCCGACCATCAGATCCGGCCGCTCGTTGGCCTTGGACAGACGGACGTTCTGTTCGAGCTGGCTCCGCATGTACTTCCGATAGTTCATGATGAATTCGAACGAATGAAGATCGTTCTTCTTCGAGTAATTGTACAATATCTCTGCACCGTCGAAGAGTCCTTCGATGCGCTTCAACAGTGTTTCTATCTTGACCGAGTTGACGATCGAATCGCTGCGAAAGCGGTAGTTCAGATACGGCTGCGGAATGCTCGCGATCTTCTTCGCTTGCCACAACAGCCGGGGCGTCGTCGCCACGTCCTCGAACAGCACCGGCGGGTAGAAGATGTCGTGGTCGATGAACAGTTTCCGCTTGTAAAGCTTGTTCCAGGCCGCCCCGACGAAGGTCGGAGAATCGCCGAACATGCTGTGGATGATGTTCGACGACCGCGAGCCGCTGGCGTTGGGATAGGACCCCGAGAACTTGCCATCGGCGATCCGCCCGGCCGAACACTGGACGATGTCGGCGTCTTCCTTCTTCATCAGATTCAGCAACGCCCGGAACATCTGGGGTTCGATCCAATCGTCGCTGTCGACGAAGCCGATCAGATCGCCCTTCGCGTCCTTGATCCCGGTGTTGCGAGCCGGTCCCAGTCCCTGATTGTACTCGTGCGTGATCAGCCGGACCCGCGGATCCTTCGCGATGTAGTCCCTCACCAGGTCGGCCGAGGCGTCCGGCGTGCAATCGTCGACGCAGATGACCTCGAGGTTCGAATGCTCCTGCTGGAGAATCGAATCGAGGCACTGCGCCAGATACATCTCCGTATTGTAGACTGGAACGACGATCGTAATGAGATCAGTATGACCGTGATCAGGCGCTGAAGAGGCTGTCATAATCCACCTTCACAAAAGAATCGAGCTTCGTCCCGGGTGTCGCATTCAGGATTTCGACTCCATTCTCCTTCCCCCAACGGGCCGCGGCGTCATAAGCCCGCGTCATCTTCTCGATGTTGGGCATCTCCCAAACCTGACCGTTGCTGTGATTGGTGTATTCGTCGGAGAAATGATTGCTGAGCCCCGCGCCCGACCACTTCTTGTCGGTGTTCACGTTCTGCTCGGGAATGACGTAATTGTGGTCGACGCCGACCAGAATGATCTGCTTGAAGCCCATGATCGCGGCGATCTGGATCAGGCCCGCCGTCACCGTGAACCCCTCATGGATCGCGAACGGATCACTCGAGAACGTGCACTGCTGCGTATAGTCGAGGTGGACCGGAACGATGTTCTTCAGCTTGGAGATGTCGAAGAACTTGATGATCGTATACGGAATGAACTTGATGACGTCGTCGGGGATGTTCTTGCAGAAGTCTTCGGCGCTCTGTTCGGCCAGAATGCGGTCCTGCACCATCCAGTAATCGTAGACGAAGCCCCAGGACTTGAAGCCGATGTAGGCCCGGTTGGAACCGAGCGTGATCTCGTTCTTCAGCTTGGTCATGTCGATCTTGTTGAGCGACGGGCCGTTGCCGATGACGAAGCACCGCTCACCGGCATGCTTCCCGGCGAAATCGGTCAGGGTCCGTCCGAACATCGTGCGGAAGATGCTCTCCATCGTCCGCGACACCAGCGTCGCGGTGTACTTCAGCTTGTTGAGCTCGTTCGTCCGCGCTTGCATGGTCTTTTCGAGCGCGCCGACGCGTGCATCGATTTTCGACAGAAACTCTTCCAATCGAGCCTCCATGGCGGGATCCGCTGCGCTCATGATATGTCTCCTCGAGGTTCGGATTGGCCATTTCCATTTGAATCGGAAAATCGGCATCGAGTTCACTCCACCACGAACTCGCGATTCCGCGCGTATATGATGCCGCTGTATCTCTTGCCGACGAAATTGAACGGTCGATATTCCGAGTGCTCCGAATACCAGACCGACTTGGCGATCTGATAGTCGAACTTCTGATCATCGAGAATGTCGATGATGTCGCGCAGCGAGTTCTCCTGATTGCCTTCATCGAAGTGGTATTCACAGAACAGATACTTGACCGACTTGAGCTTCGAGCCGACCTCCTTCAGGACGATCGCCTCGCTTCCCTCGATGTCGAGCTTGAGCAGATCGACCTTCTCGTCGAGATAGCTGCTGAGCTTCACCGCCTTGACGGTGGCGACGCTGCCCGGGCGCTCGGCATAGGCGTCCCGCTTCGACAGCGACGCCGCCATGCTGTCGCGCTCGTCGATGAACAGCTTCTGCCGACCTTCCTTGTCGCTCACGGCGGCGTTCAACAGAACCACGTCCTTGAGGCCGTTGTTCTTGATGTTGTTCTGCGCGACCTTGAAGCATTCCTTGTTCGGCTCGAAGCCGAGGATCTTCGAGTTCGGATAGAGCGACTTGAAGAACAGCAACGCCAACCCGATGTTGGCCCCGCAATCGATGATGCGGTGGGCAGCCTCGCGGTCGTCGGAGAAGTAGTACTCCTCACGCAGGAGCAGCTCGTTGATCTGGATCCACAGCGCCTTGCGGTCGATGTATTCGACGTCGTGTTCCCAGAACCGGAACGGCTTGCCGTCCTGCACCACCTGCGGGAAGTTGTTCAGCACGTCGTGGAGCTTCGGAATGCGCTTCAGTTTGTAGTCCCTGAGACCCAACTTGGTGTCGATGTCCCGCATGTCGTCGGTTCTGAGGATCTTCTCGTAAATGTCCTTGTTGAGCTTGATGATCTCGCGGTTCTCGCCACCGAGCCGCCCGATCGACGCGACGACCGTTTCGAGTTTGTCGAGCACCGGCTTGGACTTGCCTTCGACGTTCGCGTCCAAACGCTCGAGGTCGGCCTGGATCGACGCCGTCGACGCCGTCAGGATCTCCTGGATGCCCAGCTGCTGCTTCGTGACGAAGGAGAAGTCTCTGGAGCGGGCGTCGGTCAGCGCGGCGATCGACGTCTTCACTTCGGCGATCTGGCCCAAGCCCTTGTCGTACTTCTCGAGCCAGCCCCGGCCGATGCTCGCCTTGGCCTCGGTGAATTCGCGTCCGAGCTGCGACTTGAAATCGAGATAGGTCCGCGTGAAGAGATAGTTGCGGTCCGCTTCGCTCTCACGGATCGACTGCAGCATGGCTGAAATCGACGTGAACTTGGCGGCGTTGTCCTCGCGATCCGCGGCGCGCGTCTCGGCCAGGTCCCCCAACAGCGCCGTCTTGAAGTTCAGATGCGAATTGAACAGGAACTCGAGCCGATTGACCTGCTCCTCACGCAGCAGCTTGATCTGCTTTTCGTTTTCCTTGACCAACTTGAGGATGTCGTTGTAGCGGGCCTGCTGCTGGTTGGAGATTTCCTTCTTGCTGCTGGCCAGCTCGGATTCGAGGATGACCCGGGATTCGGCGATCGACTTGATCGCTCCGGCGCCACTGTGTGCGGCGTTGTAGGAAACGGCGTCCACGAGTTTCTCGATCGAAGAAAGCCGGCGAGCGTTTTCCTTGTTGATGCGCTCGATGTCCGTGACCATCTTCATCATTCGTTCGGTTCTCCGGCGCACCGGAAAAACACGACGATAGAAGGAACGAATGGCCGGAGTTATCGACTTCAGCATGAGAATCTCTCTTGACGGAAATTGCTGCGCTCTCCGAATTTCGCAGGAGAGCAGGGCCTCGCCTCAACTTCGGACTTGCATCGTGATCAAGCTGGCCGGGCGTCTTCGGGCGGGAGATTAGACCGACCGATCAGGCCCACGCAATAGACAAGGCATCGCCGAAAAGGCGGGTATCCGGCGGCGCTCGGGCCGGTCGGGCAGCGTTTCGCCACGGTCGAAAGACACCGTCGGCGGGCCGTTCTCCCCCCTCGACGGAGCCCGGATCGTGAAGCTCGCGGACGAGACGCGCCGGGACGCCGTCACTCCCGGCCGAAGCCGAAGTCCCGTCGCGCCCCGCGGATGGTGATGGTGAACCCGCCGACCACGTCGATGAGCGCGATCACCATCAAGATGAAGAACACCGAGGTGGCCGCGCCCGCGACGGTGAGGAACTCGACCAAGTAGACGATGAAGACCGCCAGCGACACGGCATGGTCGACGATCGTCGGAGCCGAGGTGCGCGTCGCCTTGACGATCTCGACGAAGAGACAGGCGAGCGCCGCGACGATCAACACGTCGCCGAACAACAGCGTGAAGCGCGCGTCCGACACCATCGACAGGGTCATCACCGGCTGCACCCACGGGTCGCCCGGCGCCGCGCCGAACAGCCCCATGATCTGGAGGTTGTAGACGAGGAGCGGAGCGAGCGTCAGCGGGATGTTGAAGAGCATCGAAGGGATCCGTCCGGGTGCCTCGGGTCGGGCGCCACCTCGCGGCGAATCGCCCTTTTCGGCCTTGATGGCGGCGAAATCGGCCGAAAAAAAGAAAAGGCCGACACGAGGCCGGCCCTTCGGAAGCTGAGGAGGAGGACGATCACTCGCCCTTCGGCTCCAGGATCTGGCGACCGCGATACATGCCGGTCTTCAGATCGACGTGATGCGGGCGGCGCAGTTCGCCGGAATCCTTGTCCTCGACATAGGTCGGGGCCTTGAGCGCGTCGGCGGAACGGCGCATGCCGCGCTTCGACGGCGAGGTCTTTCTCTTCGGAACGGCCATCGTTCGTACTCCAGATGTGGCAGCATCGGCCTCGAGGGCGCGACGCGGAAATTCGGTCGGGGCACCGTCACCCAATGCCCGTCGGTCCGGATGGCCGGCCGAAGGTGGAAGATTTCGGTGGATCGGCCGGGCTTATACACACCTCTCGCGGCTTTGACCAGTGCTCGCCTGCGTTTTTCCGCGCGCGCCGCCCGCTCCGTCGTGTCGCCCCGGTGCCGGCGCCGCTCCGCTCGCCGCGAAAGTCGACCCTCCTCCCGCGCCCCCTTTCGCCCGTCGCCGTTTCGCGCTAGCTCGGAAGCGCCGGCGCCGCAAGGCCGCCCTCCTCGCCGCGAGCCCTGTCGATGACCGCTCCCCTCCCCTTCGAGACCCGCCTCGCCGCCACCGCCGATGCCGTCGAGACGATGCTCGCCCGGCTCCTCGCCGACGTGCCGCTCCCCGGCGAGATCGCCCGCCCGGCCCGTCTCCTCGCCGCCATGCGCCACGCCGTGCTCGGCGGCGGCAAGCGCCTGCGCCCCTTCCTGATGATCGAGGCGGCGCGGCTCTTCGGCGGCGAGGGCGACACCGTGGTGCGCGCCGCCTGCACCGTCGAACTCGTCCATTGCTACAGCCTCGTCCACGACGACCTGCCGCAGATGGACGACGACGACCTGCGCCGCGGCCGGCCGACCGTCCATCGCGCCTTCGACGAGGCGACCGCCATCCTCGCCGGCGACGCCCTCCTCACCCTCGCCTTCGACGTCGCCGCCGACCCGGCGACCCATCCCGACCCGGCCGTCCGCGCCGAGCTGGTGCTGCGCCTCGCCCGCGCCTCCGGCCTCGGCGGCATGGTCGGCGGTCAGATGTTCGATCTCGCCGCCGAGGGCCGCTGGACCGCCGACGGCCGGCCGACGGCCCTCACCGACGCCGAGATCCGCCGCCTGCAGGCGATGAAGACCGGGGCGCTGCTGCGCTTTCCGCTCGAGGCCGGGGCGATGCTCGCCGGCACCTCGGCCGACGACGTCGCCCGCCTCGGCCGTTTCGGCGCCATCGTCGGCCTCGCCTTCCAGATCGCCGACGACCTGCTCGACGTCGAGGCCTCGGCCGAAACCATGGGCAAGGCCACCGGCAAGGACGCCGCCCGCGGCAAGGGCACGCTCGTCGCCCTCCACGGCGCCGCAGCGATGCGGGCGGAACTCGCCCGTCTGGTCGAGGCCGCCGCCGTCGAACTCGCGCCCTGGGGGGCGCGCGCCGAAACGCTGATCGCCGCCGCCCGTTTCATCGCCGAGCGGCGGAGCTGAAACGCGAAACGGCGGGCTCTCGCCCGCCGTCCGTCGATCCCCGATGACCCGCTCAGGTCCCGAGCGCCTTCTCGAGCACCCGGGCCAAGCGTCGGCCGAAGTCCGCCGGATCGTCCGGCGCCTCGCCCTCGGCGACGCGGGCCTGGCCGTAGAGCAGATGGCCGGCGTCCTCGACCAAGGCGTCGTCGGTGCCGATCTTGGCGGCGATGGCCGTCACCAGATGATGGCTCGGGTTGATCTCCAGCACCGGTTTGGCGAAGGGCGAAGCGCCCTGGTGCCGCGCCATGATCTTCTCGAACTGCTTGTCCGGCCCGAATTCCGGCGCCACCAGACAGGCGGGCGAGGAGGCCAGACGCGCCGAGGTACGCACCTCCGAGACCTTGTCGGCGAGCAGGCCCTTGAGCTTCTCCACCAGCGCGACGACGCTCGCCGCGTCGGTCTCGTCCGGCTTCGGGGTCTCCTCGGTCACCGGGATGGCGTCGAGATCGCTCGCCCCCTGCGTCACCGACTGGAACGGCTTGCCCTCGTAGCCGAGCGCGGTCCGGACCCAGAAGGCGTCGACCGGATCGGTCAGCAGCAGTACCTCGATACCGCGCGCCTTGAAGCCCTCGAGATGCGGGCTGGCCTCCGCCCGGGCGAGATCGTCGGCGAGGAGGTAATAGATCTTGGTCTGATTGTCCTTCAGCGCCCCGACGTAGTCCGAAAGCCGGCGGGTGCCTTCGCCGCTCGTCGAGGTCTTGAAGCGGGCGATCTTGAACAGCTCGTCGCGGCGATCGGCGTCCTCGTAGAGACCTTCCTTGATCACCGGCCCGAAGGCCTCCCAGACGCCGGCGAACTTCTCCGCGTCACTCTCGGCGAGCTTGGCGAGCTCGGAGAGGATGCGCGAGGTCACCGCCTTGCGGATCGCCTCCAGCACCGGATTGTGCTGCAGCATCTCGCGCGACAGGTTGAGCGGCAGGTCCTCGCTGTCGACGACGCCGCGGACGAAGCGCAGCCAGTGCGGCAGGAGATCGACGTCGTCGGCGATGAAGACGCGGCGGACGTAGAGCTTGATGTGGCCCTTGCGCGCCGGATCGAAGAGATCGAACGGCTTCATCGACGGGGTGAAGAGCAGCACGGTGTATTCGTGCCGCCCCTCCGCCTTGTAGTGCACCGTCATCGCCGGCTCGTCCCACTGGCCGGAGACGTTGCCGTAGAACTCCTTGTAGGCCTCCGGCGTGATCTCCGACTTCGGCTTCGCCCACAGGGCCGAGCCGTCCGAGAGTGCCTTCGCCTCTTCCCCGAGCTTCACGAACTTCACCGGCACCGGCACGTGCGCCGAATAGGTCTCGACGATGCGCTCGACGGTCTCTTCCTTGCCGTAGTCGAGGCTCTCGTCGTTGAGCTCCAGGCGGATCACGGTGCCGCGCGTCGGCGCGTCGGCCTCGGCCGCCGGCATCACCTCGTAGCCGTTCATCCCGTCGGAGATCCAGGTCCAGGCCTCGCCGCTTCCCGCCCGACGCGAGGTGACGACGACGCGGCTCGCCACCATGAAGGCGGAGTAGAAGCCGACGCCGAACTGACCGATCAGGTTGGAGGCCTTGCCGCCGGCCTGCCCCGCCGCTTCCAGGAAGGCGCGGGTGCCGGACTTGGCGATGGTGCCGAGGTTCTCGATCAGCTCGTCGCGGCTCATGCCGATGCCGTTGTCGGCGATGGTCAGCGTCTTGGCGTCCGCGTCCGCCGCGATGGTGATGGCGAGATCGGCGTCGGCGCCCATCAGCTCCGGCGTCTCCAGCGCCAGATAGCGCAGCTTCTCGCAGGCGTCGGCGGCGTTGGAGACCAGCTCGCGCAGGAAGATGTCGCGGTTCGAATAGACCGAATGCACCATGAGATGCAGCAGGCGCGAGACCTCGGCCTGGAAGGCATGGGTTTCGGTCGGGCGATCGATGGTGTCCGTCATCGGAGGCTCTCTGATCGGGTCGAAGTATCGGATGGGCGCGAGCACGCGGGGCGTGCCGCGGCGCTGGCGGTCATATCGGCGAAACTGCCGAGGGTTTCAAGGGGGCGAGAGCCTCACCCCAGGGCTATCGCATATGAACAACATGACGGGCACGATGTGCTCACCAAGCAGACGAACCGGAATCGAAAGCGAAATTCCGATCCCGCTTCGGAGTCTTGCCGGGGGCCGTTTTGCTCAGCGACCTCCAAATGCGATTCCCCTGAGCCTCACCCCTTCCCCCTCACCCCCTCCGCCACCACACGGTTCGGCGACGCCCGACCCGCCGCCTCCTCGGCGATGTTCGCCATCGTCGTCTCGGCGATGGCGGTCAGCGCCTCTTCGGTGAAGAAGGCCTGATGGCCGGTGATCAGCACGTTGGGGAAGGTCAGGAGCCGCTGGAAGACGTCGTCCTGGATGATCTCGTTGGAGAGATCCTCGAAGAACAGGTCCGCCTCCTGCTCGTAGACGTCGAGGCCGACGGCGCCGATCTTGCCGGACTTCAGCCCGGCGATCACCGCTTCCGCGTCGATCAGCGCGCCGCGCGAGGTGTTGATCAGGATCACCCCCGGCTTCGCCCGCTCGATCGCCGCGGCGCCGATGATGTGGCGGGTCCGGGGGGTGAGCGGACAGTGCAGGGTGATCACGTCCGAGGCGGCGATCAGCGTCTCGACGTCGACGTATTCGACCCCCGCAGCTTTCAGCTCGGCGACCTCGTAACGATCGTGCGCCAGCACCCGGCAGCCGAAGCCGAGCGCCAGACACTTCGCCACCAGCGCCCCGATGCGGCCGGTGCCGACGACGCCCACCGTCTTGCCGTGGAGATCGTGGCCGAGCAGCCCGTCGAGAGCGAAATTGTTGTCGCGTACCCGCGACCACGCCCGCGGGATCCGCCGATCGAGCGCCAACAGCAGACCGACGGTGAATTCCGCCACCGCATGCGGCGAATAGGCCGGCACCCGCACCACCACGAGCCCCAGCCGCGCCGCCGCCTCGAGGTCGACGTTGTTGTAGCCCGCCGCCCGCAGCGCCACGATCTTCGTGCCGCCGGCGGCCAGCCGGGTCAGCACCTCGGCATCGAGCGTGTCGTTGACGAAGGCGCAGACCGCCGGAAAGCCTTCCGCCAGCCGCGCCGTATCGCGATCGAGCCGCGGCTCCAGATAGGTCGGCGCATGGCCGTGGACCGGCGCAGCACGATCGAGGAACGCCCGGTCGTAGGGTTTGGTGGAGAAGACGGCGATGCGCATCGGAGCCCCCTCGGCGGCGACGCACGTCGCGCCACCTCGCCGGTTCCACTCGACCACGAAGCCGTGACGGGAACAAGTCGCCCACCTCCGCCCGATGCCGAGCAGAACGCCCCGCGCGTGCCGGGTCGAGACGAGCGTCGTTCGAACGACGAGAGGGCCCCTGGCGGGGCCCTCCCACGGCCGTGGGCGGCACGATCGTCGGCGCGCCGCCGTCAAGCGGCGCGGATCGTCCGCAGGAACCCGTCCATCTCGCCGCGCAGATGCTCCGACTGCCGCGCCAGTTCCGAGGCGTACGACATGATATCGTTCGACGCACGACTGGAGTCGTGGGCGGCGCGAGTGACGCCGTTGATGTTCTCGGAGACTTCGGACGTCCCGCGCGACGCCTGCTGGACGTTGCGGGCGATCTCCGCCGTCGCGGCCCCCTGTTCCTCTACCGCCGAGGCGATGGTGGTCGCGAGGCCGTTCATCTGGGTGATGGTGCCGGCGATCTCGCCGATCGCCATTGTCGAGGCATGGGTGGCGCCCTGGATGTCGGAGATGTGCGCCGAGATTTCCTGAGTGGCCTTGGAGGTCTGCTCGGCGAGGTTCTTCACCTCCGCCGCGACCACCGCGAAGCCTCGACCTGCCTCACCGGCACGCGCCGCCTCGATGGTGGCGTTGAGGGCGAGCAGGTTGGTCTGACCGGCGATGTCGTTGATCAGGCCGACGATCGAGCCGATCTTCTCGGCGGCGACGGCGAGACGGCCGACGGTGGTCGAGGAGGTCTCCGCGTCACGCGTCGCCTTGTCGGCCATGCTCGCCGAATGCGAAACCTGCCGAGCGATCTCCGCGATCGACGCCGACAGCTCCTCGGACGCCGAAGCCACGGTCTGCACGTTGCTGGACGCCTGCTCGGACGCCGCGGCCACCGCGGTCGACTGACGCGAGGTCTCTTCCGACGCGGCGCTGGTGGTCTGGGCCGCCGACTGCAACTGGGTCGCGGAGACGGCGAGCGTATTGACGATGCCGCCCACCGCCCGCTCCAGCCGATCGGCGAGTTCGAGCGTCGCCCGGCGCCGGTCGGCCTCGGCCCGGGCCTTGCTCTCACCCGCCTCTGCCTCGAGCCGGCGAGCGGTCAACGCGTTCTCCTTGAACACCGCCAGACCCTTGGCCACGTCGCCGCATTCGTCGCCACGATCGGAGCCCGTCACGATGACACCGAGATCGCCGGCGGCCAACCGGTTCAACTCGCCGACCGATTGATTGAGCGGCTTGGAGATGGCGAAGGTGGCGAGGAGGTAGCCGAGAACCAGGCCGGCCAGCACGCCGACGGCCGAGACGGCCACCATCAGCGTGATCGCGGTCGACGCCGACTGCTTGGATCCATCGCTGATCGCCTGACCCTTCTTGTCGAGCCCGTCGACATAATCCTTGACGGTGGCCTGGAGCCGATCTGAGACGGCACGGCTGGCGACGACGACGGCGTTGAGGTCCTTCTGGGCCTTCGGCAACTCGATGGACGCGCCGGTGCGGTCGGCGGCTTCGTAGGTCTTCTTGAGACTTTCGGAATAGCCCCGGTAGTCGGCCTCGATTCGGTCGATCGCCACCTTCTCCTCGGGAGAGGCCAGCGCACGCGATTTCGCCAGCCGATCTTCGAACATCTTCGCGTTCGCCATCCAGGTTTCACGCGCGGTGCGAACGTTGTCCGGCGACGGGTCCGCCGCGACGCGATATTCGGATCGGTTGAGGATGATCAGATTCTGGTTCATGCGCGCACCGAGCAGCGCGATGTCGCCGACTTCGTCCATCTTGGTGAGGTCCTGGGTCAAAGCCTGAAGACGAAGGACTCCCAGGCCCGCGACGACCAACGTGACGCAACTCAGTGCGACGATGATCAGAACGAGTTTCGTCTTGATGCGCAGGTCTCGGATACTCATCGGCAGGCCTCCCCCACAAGGCGATCTCCGCACACCACCGGCTGCGGACGAAAGAATGCCGAATTCTCCTATACGATGGTTAATGGTCTGTATATTCGGCTCGCTGGAGGAAAGAGGAAAAGTACTCGAGCGACCCGCCGGCACCAGAGTTCTACTGACGATGCGACGCGACTTCGAAGTCCGTAGAATTTTTGAGGTCGTGCGGTGTCGCGAAGACATGTGCGGTGCCCCGAGCGGCCGCCCATCGCCCATCTCCCCGGTCATCGGCCGTCCACATTGCACGACGGCATGGAGCGCACCCCTCGAGGCCCTGCCGCGGAGGGCCGAGAGGCGCCGATCCTCGCCGTACCCTCCCGCGGTCGAGGCGCCGCGGCCTACGAACGAAGAGGCCGCGCCCCGTTGCCGAGGCGCGGCCTTCGTCAGGTCGTGAGGTCGGCGGTCGACGGCGCTCTCGCCGCGTTCCCCGTACCGGTCCTCAGGTCAGATCGCGCACGTCGACGAAGCGGCCGGCGATCGCGGCGGCCGCGGCCATCGCCGGGCTGACGAGATGGGTGCGGCCCTTGAAGCCCTGACGGCCCTCGAAGTTGCGGTTCGAGGTCGAGGCCGAGCGCTCGCCCGGCGACAGCCGGTCGGCGTTCATCGCCAGACACATCGAACAGCCCGGCTCCCGCCATTCGAAGCCGGCCTCCTTGAAGATCACGTCGAGACCCTCGGCCTCGGCCTGATCCTTGACCAGACCCGAGCCCGGCACGGCCAGCGCCCGGATGCCCGGAGCGACCTTGCGACCCTTGGCGACTTCCGCCGCGGCGCGGAAGTCCTCGATGCGGCCGTTGGTGCAGGAGCCGATGAACACCGTGTCGATCTTCACGTCGGTCATCTTCATGCCCGGCTTCAGATCCATGTACTCGAGCGCCCGCCACTTCGAGGCCCGCTTGGTCTCGTCGGCAATGTCGTCGGGATTGGGGATCGGCGCGTCGATCGGGATGACGTCTTCCGGCGAGGTGCCCCAGGTGACGGTCGGCTTGAGCGAGGCGGCGTCGAGACGGATCTCGGCGTCGAAATGCGCCCCCTCGTCCGAGAACAACGTCTTCCAATAGGCGACCGCCGCGTCCCAGGCCTCGCCCTTCGGCGACTTGGGCTTGCCCTCGAAATAGGCGATGGTCTTCTCGTCCGGTGCGATCAGACCGGCGCGGGCGCCCGCCTCGATCGACATGTTGCACACCGTCATGCGGCCCTCGATCGTGAGGTCCCGGATCGCCTCGCCGGCATATTCGATGACGTAGCCGGTGCCGCCGGCGGTGCCGAGCTCGCCGATGATGGCGAGCACGATGTCCTTGGCGGTGATGCCTTCCGGCGCCTTGCCCTCGACCAGGACGCGCATGTTCTTGGCCTTGGCCTGGACCAGCGTCTGGGTGGCGAGCACGTGCTCGACCTCCGAGGTGCCGATGCCGTGGGCGAGCGCCCCGAAGGCGCCGTGGGTCGAGGTGTGGCTGTCGCCGCAGACGATGGTGGTGCCGGGCAGGGTGAAGCCCTGCTCGGGGCCGACGACGTGGACGACGCCCTGACGCCGGTCGTGCTCGTCGTAGTACTCGAGCCCGAAGAAGCCGGCGTTCTTGGCGATGGTGGCGACCTGGAGGGCCGACTCCGGATCGTCGATGCCCTTGGAGCGGTCGGTGGTCGGCACGTTGTGGTCGACGACGAGCAGCGTCTTCTCCGGCGCGCGGACCTTGCGGCCGGCGACGCGCAGCCCCTCGAAGGCCTGCGGGCTGGTCACCTCGTGGACGAGATGGCGATCGATGTAGATGAGCGACGTGCCGTCGGGCTGGGTGGCGACGACGTGATCGTCCCAGATCTTGTCGTAGAGGGTGCGCGGAGCCATCTCGGAGGTCCTTCGTCGGCGGAAAGGGTCGCCGGTGATTTAGAGCAAGTCGCGGGAGAGGGAAAGAGCGGCGAGCGGCGCAGCCGCCCGCACAATCCGCGATTCCATGATCCCCGCCTCGCGGCCCCACGCTCCGCCGACGGCCGCGCACCATGTCGGAGCGCAGGTCTTCGGCGCCGAGGACGATGCCGGCGGCCGAGCCCGCGAACCGGCCCTTGCGCGAAGCCGGACCACGGAAGGAACCGCGCCACCGCAGGCTTGCCAAGGGGGGCGAATATCGGTATCACGGCCCCGTCCGACGGGATCGCCTCCCGGGCCGCAGCGCCATGCGCCGCCGCCCCGGCCCCCGATCCGACAAGCCGCGGTAGCTCAGCCGGTAGAGCACGTCATTCGTAATGATGGGGTCGGGGGTTCGAATCCCTTCCGCGGCACCAGTTTTCCTCAATGAAATCAGATACTTGGCAACCCATCGAAGCCCCGGAGGGGCGTTAGGCGTGCCACGTGGAAGCACTGGGGAAGCACGCAGAGTAACATGCTCTGCTCGCTGCCAAACGGTGGCAATGTGCTCTTAGCCATGTTCTACAATCATTAACAGACGACGTCGACACGTTTCAATTTCCAGCCTGCGGATAATAAGGAGATTTCGGGGGCGTTACTCTCAAAAATTGCCAAATAGTGTTGTCTATTTTAATGTGAAACGCCTGCTTATGGAGCGAATAACAAATCTCAAGGGCGAGCCGATCACGCTAAGAGGACATTCTCTCGACGGGAGGGGCTTGATATCAACTGTTTGGATCGCTTCGAGATACAGGGAGAGGCCAGCCAGTGGCGAACACGTCCGAAAGCCGCTCGGATTTGCGAAATAGCGCGGGAAAATCGCGAGGGCGCCCCTTTATGACCGGGAACCCGGGTCGTCCGAAGGGCGCGCGCAACAAGGCCACGATGGCGATCGAAGCTCTGTTGGAAGGTGAAGCCGAAAAACTCGGCCGGAAGGCGATCGACATGGCCTTGGCCGGGGACACCACGGCGCTCCGGCTCTGCCTCGATCGGATCGCGCCGGTTCGGCGTGGTCGGCCGGTCCGCCTTCCGCTCCCCGACATCGTCACGACCTCCGACATTTCGGCCGCACAGGCGGTGGTGGTGGCGGCGATGGCGCGGGGGGAGATCACGACCGACGAAGCTTCAGACGTCACACGGGTCCTCGATGCCCTCGGGACGGCAATCGAACGCCGAGACCTCGAAGCGCGCATCACGGCTCTCGAAGAAGGCTTGCCGTCCCGTTCGACGTTCCGTTGAGATGAAACATGTGACGGATCGATCGACTTTGATGTGATCGAGAGGTGCGGAATGCCCAAGACTCGACTCGGCCGGGTGAAGCGCCTCGAGGATAGTCGTCGCGCCCTCGTCGGATACCGCCTCGACGTGACGATGATGACAGATTTCCAACTTGAGGATGTCATCGGCATACCCGGACTTTCGGCTGCCATGGACCGAATGGGTCCCGCTGACACGACCCGGGTCGTGAGCCTACTGTCAGAAGCAACAAACGATGCGATCGCCGAATGTCGAGAGATCGTCGTTCATGCGGGCGATTCCGAATGTTATTCTGAAACGTCCGAGAAACTCGGCGTCCCCTACGTCTCGGACCTGCGGAAGTGAGGTGACCATGGCCAGGGTAGGGTTGCAGAGCGGGGACTGGTTCGCGATCTCGGAGTCGCCGGAGTTCTGCGTCATCGTCCAGTTGAGCACAGGGTTCGTCTCCCATCGGGGGCACCCGCTCGTGATGATCAAGGACGCCTATTGGGAACCGGTGACCGACCATGAAGGGGCGGCGGCGGCTCTTCGGCTCTACGAGGAGCACCCGCCGACCGTGACAATCCCGCTCTACGACCCCTTCCCTGGGGTGCCTGTGGACTGACGCACATTGTGCTTGCACACGCCTTCGGCCTCGGCCCCCACCCAGGCAAGGAAGGGCAGTATCGGGAAATATCTGAAGGAACTCGGCATCCCGTTCGCCGAGGGCGTCCAGACCAAGGGGTGATCGATGGCTGCGGCGATGTACCAGACCGGCGAGAGCGTCTTCCTCGTCGTCGAGTCCCCGGAGGCGGCGTGCGTCGTTCGGATCACCGACGGCTACATCTCGCCTCGCGGTCACCCGCTGTCGCTCACCAAGGGCGGCTGGTGGGAGGACGTGTCCAACCATGAGGGGGCGACGGAGGCTCTTCGGCTTTACACTGAGAACCCGCCGACCATCACGATCCCCGTCGTGGACCCTCTCGCTTGATGTGAAGTCAACGCTTCTCCGATCCGGCGAGGACCTCCGCAGTCGACCATAGCGTTCAAACCGCCGCTGGTCGGAGAGTGGCCGCCGTGAACCGAAGGCCTCTGAGGCAGCCCGTCAGTCCCAGTCGGAACGGAGACCACTGCTCATCGACGTCAGGTCCTCGAGGAACTCGGACGCCGGCTCGATGCCGGAAACGAAGGCTCGCTCGCGCGCACGGGTCAAGGCGACGTAGAGCAGTTGTCGTTCGGTCATCACGACTTCGTCGAGTTCGAATTCGTCGGCCACCTCGGCCACACGCGACGCCAGCGGCAGCACGCCTTCGTCACAGGCCAGGACGAGCACGGCCCGGAACTCGAGCCCCTTGGCGAGGTGCATGGTGGAGACGAGCACGCGGCCCGATCGGTCACCACTGCTTCCGGTTCCCGTCTTCGCCTGGAGCCCTGCGGCGGCGACAACGCCCAACGCGCGTTCCATCTCCTGCTCCGATCGCACGAAGACGCCGATCTCCTCCGGCCCGATGCCTTCGGCTGCGAGCGACGCAAGGAACACCACCGCCGCGCGCCGCTCTTCCTCCACGTTGTGGACGATGCGCACCTCGGGGTCCGGTCCCTCGAAGACCGAGACCGTGCCCTTTCGCTCGTCCTCCATCCCGTCGACGTCCCGCACCGATCGCGGCAGCAACCGATCCGCCGACTGCCGGATCTGATGTGACGTTCGGTAGTTGACCCTGAGCGTCGTCGATCGGCCTCGAACGTCGATGCCAAGCCCTTTCCATGAGAACGGCTGTTGGAAGATGCGCTGGCCGAGATCGCCGGCGAAGAACAGCGCATCCGGTCGCTCGGCGACGACCGCGCGCAGGAACCGCAACTCGGCCACGCCGAGATCCTGGGCTTCGTCGACGACCACGTGGTCGAAAGGTCGTGCCGCAGCCGCCTCCCAAGCCTCCCTGGCGAGGTCGAACAGGCCCGCGGCCGTGGTGAGCCGCTTCTCTGCCAAGGCTGCACGCACGGCTCCGAAGACCTGCCACAGCCGCTCGCGCTGACGGGCTCCGAGACGGTTCTTCCGCCCCATGCGGGGCACTGCGCCATAGGCCTCGACACTGTCGATACGCCAGGGGTCGATCACATGCTCCCACTCGGAGACGAGGAACTGCGTCGAGAATTCCGTGACGCCGGCGTCCCTCGCGGCCGAGGTCACCATGGCACGCAACAGCCGTCCGTCGGCCACATGCGCCTGACGACCGGTCGCAAGCGCCACCAGTTCTCGCGCGCCAGTCTCGAAGGACGCGACGGTGACGCGCTCCCGCCAACCCGGTCGATCGGCGAGCAGAAGGTCGAGCTTCGTCGACAGCGCCTCGGCCAGCGGCGTCGAGAATGTGGTGAGGAGAACTCGGCCCCTGGGATCGCCGCCGAGGAGATGCTTCACGCGATGCAGCGCCACAACGGTCTTGCCGGTCCCGGCCGACCCGACCACCCGTACCGGGCCGCTCCAGTCGCGCTCGACGAGGCCGCGTTGGCTCGGATGCAGGAAGATCGCCCACCGCTCGAAGGGGGCGTCCAAGGCGGCCCGCAGCTCGTCCGCGCCCTCCATGACCCGGAAGCGGCGCTGCGTATCCGGGTGGGCGAGCGGGTCGGCGACGGGGGCCGGCGCGCGCGGCAACGAGCCGGTCGCGGCGAACTCGAGCAGGGCTTCGGCGGCCTCCGGCGGCAGATGGGGCGTCAGGGCGAAGAACCGGTCCTCGTCGGCGGCGAGCACGTCCGTGGTCCAGTCCTCGGGCACGCCGATCGTGAGGAGCGCGGCACGGTCGAGCCCGGCGAAGAGGTGAACGGGTGGCTCCGAGCCGGACTTCGAGACGAAGAGATCGCCCTGCACCGGCGCCGCGATCTCGACCACGCGTTCGCGCACCTCGACGATCTGCAGGGCACCGGTCGTCGGGTGGACCTCCATGCGCCGCCGCTCGGCCCAGCGATAGGCATCGTCGTGGTGCCCGACGTAGACGAGCGCGAGACTGGCGCCGAGCTTGTGGACGACGATCCGAATGTCGCGGTCGACCCGGACCGACCAGAAGTTCGCATCCTTCGACGCCTCGATCCGGTGAAAGCTCATCCCCGGTCGGTCGGGATCGCTCTGCAGGTCGAAGGCGGTGATTTTCGCCGCCTTCTGTTCCTGACCAGTCAAGCGGGATAGCGCACTCTGGAAGGTGTCGGCGAGGATGGTGGGCATAATTTTCTTTTCCCGCTCCTCATCGAGGAATCAGACGGACGCGCAGATGGCGAGGGCCGATACGGCTCAATTCGACCCGATCTCCCTCCTGCGCGCCGCTGTGCGCGAAGAAGTCGCCGACGGCCGCCCTCTCGCGCAGGATCGCCTTGTCGCCCGCGACATCGGTCTCGATCGTCCGCCCCGGTTCGAAGGTGACCCGGAAGGGTCGCGCCGCGTTCGATCGATTGCCCCCACCGATCCCATCGGCCGGGACGACGCCGATCGCGGTCCGGAGGCTGATGTGATTGTTGCGGATGTTGCCGCCGCTGAGCCGAACTACGACGGGGATGCCTTCCGCCGCGCCGGTATCGGAAGAGGGGGCGGGTCGCGGGACGGCCGGTGCGATGCGAACCGGTCGTGACGGGACGCGCTCCACGTCTGGGAGGGGAGGGGCCTCCTCCGGCGCATCCGACAGCTGCGCGAGCACGGCCGCGACCACTTCTCGCTCCAGCGACACCGTGACGACCGCACCGTTCTTGTGGCGATAGGGCACCGGGCGCGCCAACGTCCGCACGTCCGCCAACACCCAGGGATGCACCCAACCGGACGCGATCACCCGGTCGTGCATGGCGGCGGGGATGGCGTGGTGATCGATAGTGCGCGCGTAGTCCTGGCGCGACAACTCCGGCAGGCTGTCGACGATGCGGGCGACGCCGACGATCGTGCCCGATCCCTGGCGGACCAGTGCGATCGGCCCGCGCAGACGCGTCGACTTCGATCTCATCTCCCATGTCTTGCGACCCGAGAGGATGAGATCGATCCACGGTTCTCGGATGACGAGAGCGGATGAGAGGGACGACCAGATCGGCATGGGAACTCCAACGACGGCGGTGTCTTCGCGCTCAAGGGCTGGCCTTCCGGGCATCCCGAGGCATCAGGCCTCGTCCTCTTCCTCGGTCTCGGGTGCGACGAGATTTTCGATGCCGCCCCCCTTCTTGCGCACGTAGATCCCGAAGCCGAGATCGTCGATCAGACCAGGAGCAAGATGGCGGAGCGTCCTGGCCACTTCACGTACGAGCTCGCGTTCATTCGTGAGCGGTTGTTTCCTCGGCTCACCGCACCGCTTTCGTATCATCAGATTAAAGAATAATAAGTCGAGAACGGATGACTCAATCCAGTCCACTTTTGTTGTGTAACCTGCAGTCCAAGTTATTCCGCCACTTGCTTCCAGAATCTTGGCCGCAATTCGACTACCGCCAAATTCACATGCTCCAAAGAAAATTCCATGGATCTTTAGATTCGGCGTAGCATCTATATCTTCAATTAGTTCTACTAGTCGAGCAGCTTTGATGTTGCAGTTGTTTCCGAGTTGAATACCCCGTTTATCGCCGTGCGTAGCCAGGTAGAGCCAGCGAACGCGATTGTCGGCGGCCAAACGAGGAATCGCTTCTTCCATGGCGGCCGGGCTCATCGCCATCTCGTAGTGATATTCGTTCCTGTTACCGAAATTTTGCTCGGCGACTAGGTCGAAAAGATCACGAACACTTGCGTTGCTTCGCTTTTCCCATTTGCTCTCGATCACGCCGATCTTGGTCAGATTGCTGTCCTTTGAGCGGAACCTCTTCTCGGATTCGTCATTCATGACTTCACACCCCGAACACCTTCAGCACTTCGTCCCCGAAGTGGTTGATCACCTTGACCGCAATCCGCCCCGTGCTCGGCCGCGAGAACGGTCGCGACACGTCGGAGTAGAGCGTCGCCCAGGCGTCGGCGTCGATCTCTGCCTTCAAGGCCGTCTTCAGGCTCTTGTAGGGGTCGCTGTCGCCGGACTTGGCGGCGCCGAGGAAGTAGGCGTGGCGGACGAAGAAGCTCTCTTCGTCGTAGTCGGTGTCGATGAACCACACGGCGATGCCGTCGGTGCCGTCGGAGCGGATGTCGCCGGTCGCCGGGTCGAAGACGTCGACGCCATGGACCTTCACCCGGATCTCGCCGCCGGGGGCGTCGAGGATCTCGACGTCCGGCTCGCCGAAGACGACGAAGAGGTTGCCCTTGCCGGTGTTCTTGAGGTCCTCGGCCATGTGCAGGTCGGGGTTCATGCGTGCTTTGAGGATGGCGAGCGGGCCGAGCCGGACGAGGTCGCTCGCCTGGGCATCGAAGTTGAAGGCACAGGCGACGAGGGCGTCGAGGCGGGCTTCAGACGCCTCGCGGGCGGCGGCGGTGATCTGGCTGCGGGTGAGGCTGCCGAACTCCGGACCGATCAGCACGCCGGCCCGGCGCTCCACCCCGGCGCCGTCGAGATAGGTGCCGACGGCGGCGACATAGCTGCCCGGCCAGGGATCGAGCGACGAGAAGTGGATGGTGTCGGCCTTCGCCTGTTGGTGGACGCCCGATTTGCGCAAGTTGTCGAGCACCATCTCGGCGAAGTCGACGTCGGGGGTGTTGAGGGGTCCGCGTTGCAGCCGTCCCTCGACCGCCTTCAATTCGTCGCCGAGGGTGTCGTCGCGCGAGGTGACGACACGGTGCGGCGACAGGCTCTCCACCGTGAAGGGACCGGCGACGCGGACCTTGCCCTTGTCCTCGTAGGGACGGTCGTAGAGCAGCTCGACGTCGGCGGCCTTGGCGATCGAGGCGTCGATCTCGGTCTGGCGGGCGATGCGCGCCGCCCACCAGTCGGCGTGCAGCTTGCGGACGGCCGGGGTGACCAGGCCGATCTTCGCTTGCCCCTCCTTGCCGTCGAGCCAAGCGTCGAGGTCGCGCGGGATCTGCCACTCCTCGAACGTCGTGCCGAGCGCGGCGTTGAGGCTCGCCCGCAGCGGCTCCAGCGTCGCCTGCCACTTCTCCCAGATGTCGTCGATCTGGGCGTTGTTGGCGATCGACTTCAGGGTGATGTGCGGCGCACGCTCGTAAACGAAGCCCTGGCGGACGTCGCTGGTCGGGCGCAGGTCGGGCAGGATCTTGCCGGAGACCTGTTGTTCCTTGGCGCGGCCGTCGGCGCTGTCGGCGAGGAGATAGTAGGGATAGCGGGCGCTCATCAGCCGGGTGCGGGCGAGCGCCAGGGCGACACGGCTGGTGTCGATGGTGATCCAGCGCCGACCCCATTGCTCCGCCACGGTGGCCGTGGTGCCCGAGCCGCAGGTCGGATCGAGTACGAGGTCACCGGGGTCAGTGGCCATGAGGATACAGCGCTGGATTACTCTCGGATTTGTCTCAACAACGTACCGCTTCTCGGACGCATCAAATCCCCAGCGCACGTCAGCCCAAACACTATTGACGCTCATCACGGGAAAGTCGCGCATAGTTCTAAGGTATGATATAGATGATGATCTTGGAATCAACCGCCCAGCTTTTCCGAGGCGCCTCAAGCCTGTCAGACTAGTCTTCCAGAATTGCGATTGGCTTGGCCTGAATATCTTTCCTTGATACTCGAATGGGTCGCTGCCTGGGGGCTTTGGTGAAGTCGTCTGCGTAGGCCTATATAACGTCGCTCCCTCAGGAAGTTGCCCCGATAGCTCGTGCTTCGTAGCGGTCCTTGTGTCGCCATTACTCAATAACAAGTATTTGTATTCAGCTGCCCCCGCATCTATCGTCTTGTCAACGTAGGGCCGACGGTATTTAATTCCATTTATATCGCGGGCGTACCAGAGAATATGATCGGATACATTTGACAACAGCTCAGATGTCGCTCCCGCCGTCTTAACGATAACAACTTGTGAAACGCAATTCTCTTCACCAAATACTTCATCCATCAGCGCTCGAATACGGTGGACGTTCTCATCGCCGATCTGGACGAAGATGCTGCCGCTCTCGGTGAGGAGTTCGCGCGCGACGCTCAGTCGGTCGCGAAGATAGCTCAGGTACGAATGGATGCCGTGCTTCCAGGTGTCACGGAAGGCTTTGACCTGTTCCGGCTCGCGGCTGACGTCGGAGGCCTTGCCGTCCTTGACGTCGCGACTGAGGGTCGAGACCTGCCAGTTGGAATTGAACTTGATGCCGTAGGGCGGGTCGAAATAGATGCACTGGACCTTGCCCTTCAGCGCCTCGCGCTCGGCGAGGCTCGCCATCACCTGCAGGCTGTCGCCGAGGATCATGCGGTTCTGCCAGTGCTTGGCGTGCTGGTAGAACTCGGTCGCCGCCTCGACGTCGGGCAGGCCGTTGAAGCCGGCGAAGAGGTCCGGCTGGTCTTCTCTGGTCCCGGTCGCGCCTGCGGCGCTCCTCGCCTCTTCCCTCGTCTTCTTCGCCTGCCGCTTCAGGTTGGCGATGATCGCCTTGGGGTGGACCTTCTCCTGCACGTAGATCGGCGGCGCGTTGACGACGAGGTCGGACCAGTCCTGTTGGTCCTTGCCCTTCCAGGTGAGCTGCGCTTCCGAAAGGTCGATCGCGTCGCCGGCGGCGAGCGCCTTCAGCTGCGCCTGGGTGAGGCGCACCTTGGCGTTCGACCACAGGATCTGCGGATCGCGGTCGGTGTTGCGCTCGCGCGTCTCACCGGCGGCGAGCGGCCGATCGCGGGGGATGCGCATCGAGACCGGGCCGGCGCCGTCCAGCTCCTCCTGCTGCTCGAACAACGAGGCGAGTTCGGCGGTCGGATTGTTGAGGCGCTTCGCCCCGTCGTGGGTCAGGCTCTCGACCGACTTGTCGGTCGGCGTCTTCGGGGAGCGGGCCATGAGATCACTCGCTGGAGGGAAACGGAGCGGCGGACGCGTTCAGGAAGTCGTAGCGGGTCGTGAGATAGTCGGCCCATTCCGTTGCCGTACCCGGATCGGCCAGCAACGGACGGAAGACGTCTTCGATCGAGCGGCAGATCAGAGCATCGGGATCGACGAGCAGCGAGCGGAAGACGTCGAACGCGTCGGTTCCGAACGCTCGCAACTTCGGCGACGTCACCGCGTGCAGGCTCCGATTGCCCGACGGCGAGAGATGGAGCACCCGGGCGCGATCCGCCTCGCGATGCCGTTCGATCTGGTCCGCCAGGATCTGCTGCCGCATCAGCTGATAGAACGGTTCCCAGAAGAAATCGCTCATCTCGACACCCGCGTCGGCCCGCAACGGCCCGTCGGGCGCGAAGGCGATGGAACCGTAGCGCTTGGCTCGGGTGAAGTTGCCGCCGGTGTCGCCGCTCGTCCGGCTGCTCAGTGGCTGTCCGTAGCGTTCGGTGTATTTCCATTCGATGAGCAGGACGTGCGTCTCGCCACCGAGCCGAAACTTCACGGCGGCATCGGCGGAGGTCGAATTCGCACCGCGTGTCCGCGCGCCCTGGGCGTTGGCTTCGTTGAGATGATCGGCCGACCCGATCCACTCGAAGGCGATGAACCACGGGCGCCCGTCCGGACCGTCTTCGATCGGCAGCATCTCGGGCAGGGCACCGCCGACCGCGGACTGGACGAAGCGAGCGAGGAGATCCGGCTTCTCGGCGAACGGCATCAGGAAGTTGAGACAGCAGACCTGTGAAGACAGGGCATGATTGGCGTGGCGATGCCACGTGATGGCACCGTCCGGTCGCTCGAAATAGCGTTCGGCCAGCCCACGTAGAGCGGGTGCGAGATTGGCCCCGGGTCCGGGAGCCGCCAGACGGTAGGGGAATTTCTCCATCATCGGCACGTCGGCCAAATGCGTCGCGAAGTAGGCGGTCTGACTGGCACTTTGGAGGGTGGAGAAGGTTTTGGGGGAGGTCATCGAGCGCTCACTTCCGATCTGATCGAACCGACGGTCCGTATGGCCGCCTCTCGAATTCGTCGTCGTCATGCCGCTGGCATGGTCAATCCCGCTTCCTCCGTCTCGGCGTCGGCCGGATCTCCGGAGATGTCGTCGACGTTCGTCTCGCGATAGGCCTTCTGTCCCATGGCGGTCTCGATGAGGCCGAGAAGTCGCGCCTTGCGATCCGCCATGAAGGCTCGAAAATCATCGCCCCGCAGCAGCGCCGGGTCGATCAGGTGAGAGCCGAGATGGCGATCGAGATTGTCGCGCGGAATCGACGGGTTTTCTTCGCCGCCCGCTTCCAGCTTGCCGAGATAGGTTGAAGGCGCCGCCCCGCCGATGATCCGATTGGTGCGCCAGGAGAGCGGGGTCTTGTTGACGATGGTGTCGAAAGTCTCCCATGCGATGTTGCGCTTGAGGCACCAATCCTTGGGAAAGATGTGGTGGATGTCGACCGATTCTCCGAAGAACACCACGTGATCGAACTTTCGGCCCGAACGCCAATCGGTCGCTCCGACGTTCATGAGAAGTGCGTTCACGCCTTTGTAGGCAGCCGACAGGCGCATGCGCATCGTGTCGAGGCGATCGGCACGAAACACCGCATCGCGGATGGTGCTCGGAACGTCACCGCCACCGATCCAGGCCGGGACTTCGAGGAAGTCGCGCGCCAGTCGAGTGTCGGACGCCGACCCGTAGAGCTCGCCGAAGACGCCGTTCCAATACCAACGCACGATGTTCCCACGGACCGTCTCGTGATCGGCCCGATTGCCGAGGTCCGCGAGGATCGCCGCTAGCGCCACCACCTGGGACTGGTAGGGCAGATCGAACACTTGATAGATGTGTAGGTCGTAGAGGAATTGCGCTGCAGCGACGAAACCGGCCTCGACCGTCTGCTCGTACTTGAGATAGGCCGACAACGGAAGATCGAGCAACGCCTGCCGGTTGGGTGTGACCGGCGGCAGTTCCTTGCCCTGTTTTCCCTCTGCCTCGGCAGCGCGGCGCCGCTCTCGGCCATGAAAGAGCGCAATCGCCTGGAGGAAGTCGGTGTTGGAAACGCCCGCAAGGATGCCTTCCGTCCGGCCACCGGGGCGGAGAACTTCGCGAAACCTGTGTTGCCGCCCCTGTTCGCCGCCCTTGCCGTACCAATCCTTGCGCAACTCGTGCCCCTCGGCGGCATACATTGCCGTCACGAGTTCGAATGCGTCGAGCGGCTTACCTCCGGTGTTGACCTTTTCGAAGACCGTACATACAGCCTCCTTGCTCGTCTGAGCGCCAAGTGAGATCACCGGAACCTGGTATTGTTCGAAATTCTTTACGACGTTCTCGTAGAATTGCGACAATATCGGCCACAATTCCACGAATTTTTCTTTCGGAACGTGGTTCCCGAAACGCATTTGCCAATCTGACCAACTAAAAATCCGGGAGATCGGATACATCAGCAGTTCGAATTCTTTCTCTTCGGACGAGAGATCGACGACGACCTGTCGATTGAAGTCGGACCGCAGCACTCGATCGACTGGAACACCAACGATGGCCTCCTCCCGGTCGGCACTCGGATCGAGGCACTTTTGCATGTCGAGATAGAACCAGCGCTCCACCGCCTTGTTCTTCGGAGTCCTTGTGCGCACGACCTGTCCGCGCAGAGCCACTTGGTAAAGCGACGTCATGCGCTGCTGTCCGTCGAGCAGGAGTTCCTTCGCCATCCCCGGTAGGACCGACTCCGGCGCCCCTTCGATCGGTCGCGGCTTGAAGTTGACCGGCCCTCCCGTCTCCAGCGTCATCAGAGCACCGACCGGAAATGCGCGCGAGATCGATGCGATGAGGCTCTTGATGCGATCCTCGTCCCACACCCAACTGCGTTGGAAGTCGGGAAGCTGGAGCTTTCCGTCTTGGCACGCCTTGAGGAGTTCGTGCAGAAAGATCTTGTTCGTCTGAAACGTCGAGCCGGCCATGATCAGGCCTCCACCGAGATGAGAGCGCCGGTCTGGTTCTTCAGTTCGGCGACCAGTTCTTGGTATTCCCGCTCGAACGCGAAGGCATCGCGCAATTCGGCGAAGGCCCAGCGACCGAAGTCCTCGAGCCGGTTGACGCCTGGAACCCACAAGGTCCGCATGGTCGACGCCTTCAACTCGGCGTCGAGCCCGCGATAGCCCTTGATCTCCAGCACCAGATGGAGCGGATCGGCCGGGCCGTGACCGTCGTCTAGGCGGATGACGAAGTCGGGCAGATAGCGCCGCGTCTCCGAGCCGAAGCGATAGGGGATCTCGAGACCGAGGCCCTGGTTCTTGACGTAGGAAAGCGTCGCCGGGTGCTCCTCGATGACGCGCGCCGCTTCCAGCTCCCAATCGCTGTCGCCGACCACATAGTTGATGTGGCTCTTGTCGGCGGCGGCCTTCCACAGCCGGGTCTTTGTGGTGAGGAACACGACGTGATCGGTGACGCCGGCCGGGTTGTAGGGGTCGAGCAGGGCACGAACGGTCTCGACCCCACCGGCGCCGGCAGCGTGGACGATGGCGTGATAGATCTTGTCCGCCGCGATGTCCGCCACCTCCGAATAGGTCAGCATGCCCATCTTGGTGCCGCCGGTCAGCGTCAGGCAGTCCTTGAGCCAGGCGCGGGTGATCGGCTGGACCTTGTATGTCAGGTAATAGGGCGGGTCCTGGTCTGGCTTGGCGAGGTAGCGCTGGATCAGCCACTTGGTGAGGTGCCATGCGATCGCGGCGGGCCGCATGTCGTCGAGCACGTCCGGCGTCAGGTCGTGCCCCTCGCCGACCAGACCCTCGATGCGGGTCTTGCACGGCCCGACGATCTCCGGCGTCAGCGTGAAGTGCGAGTCGTCGCCGAAGGTGGCGGTGAGGCTGTCGTCGGGCAGCTCGGTCCGATAGCCGGCGACCCGGGGGAAGCGGATCGACAGCATCGCCCGTTCGCGCAGCGCCTGGACGCGTGTCACCGGCTTCGGCTCCGCCTTCGTCACCTTCTGCGGTTCGGTGGCGAAGTCGAAGGGGATGCCGAGAATGTCGGCATATTCGGTGTCGAACAGCGGGTGTCCCTCGGCGTCGACGTCGGTGCCCAGTTCATAGGACTGGCGCCTGAGACCGCGGCCGATCACCTGCTCGCACAGGAGCTGAGTGCCGAAGGCGCGCACGCCGAGGACGTGGGTCACCGTGTTGGCGTCCCATCCTTCCGTCAGCATCGACACCGAGACGACGCAGCGGATGCGCTCGCCGAGGCGTCCTTCGCGGCCGACGGTATTCATCACCTCGCGCAGGATCTCGGCGTCGGAGACCGTGCCGGAGGCCGCTCCATCGCGGGCGATCTTCTCCTGACGGAACCGCTCGATCTCGGCTTCGGCGACGGACTTGAAGCCGGGGTCGAGCGCCTCGCCGGCCTCGAGCTGCTGGCTGTCGATGAGCAGCGTGTTCATCCACGGCAGCGGATTGCCGTTGTCGTCGTAGTTGCGGAAGAGCTTCAAGCGGCCGTTGGCGACGAAGCGGCGTTCGCCTTCGATCTCGCGTTCCCAACCGGCGATCCACTCGTAGACGAGCTTCGAGGTCGCGGTGTTGTTGCACACGACGATGAACACCGGCGGCACCCGGATGCCGGCCTTCTCCCAGGCCTCCGCCTCCTTGACGTAGTGGCCATAGAGCGAGGTCAGGGCATTCTCGAGGATCGGATGGATGTGCAGCGGATCGAGTTCGCCCGACTTGCCGGTGCCCTTCTTCGGCATCGACTTGCCGATGTGGTCCCAGAGATTACGGAACACCGGGAGGTCGTTGGCGACCGAGTTGTCGGAGACCGGGACGCGCGGCAGCTTGACGATGCCGCATTCGATCGCGTCGATCAGCGAGAAGTCGGACACCACCCAAGGGAAGAGCGTGCCTTCCGAGTAGCCGGAGCCGCGCAGGAAGAAGGGCGTAGCCGAGAGGTCGTATACGGTGCGGACGCCGACCTTGCGGGCGAGTGCCTCGATGCCCGAGATCCAAAGCCGCGCCGCCTCGTTGTTCGACTTGGCTTCGGCGAGATCGTCGCCCTTCAGGACCTCGTCATCATCGTCGGTGCCGACCCGCTCGCGGTAGCAGTGATGGGCCTCGTCGTTGAGGACCACGATGTTGCGCATCCGCATGAGGTCGCCGCAGGCGCGCTCCAACATGACGCCTTCGGTCTCGAGCACTTCGATCGGCTCGCCGGTGCGGCCTTTCAGAAGTCGCTCGCCGACGGCGTTGACTTCGAGCACCCGACGGCGCTGGAAGACGTGATAGTTGGTGACGACGATCTTCGCCTTCTGCAGATCGAGCATCATGTCGGGCGGAACGAGTTCGCGGGAAGCGTAGTAGCTCTCTTCCTCCGCCGGCGAGAGGACCCGCAACCGGTCCTTGATGGTGATGCCGGGGGCGATGATCAGGAAGCCGCGCGAGAAGAGCTTCGAATTCGGTTGCCGCGCCGCGTTGATCGCCTGCCACGCGATCAGCATCGCCATCACGGTCGTCTTGCCGGCGCCCGTCGCGAGTTTCAGGGCGACGCGGACGAGACCGGGGTTGGCGTCGGCGTTGGTTTCCTCGAGATGGCGATAGATGTGGGCATACTGCCGGCGTCCGCGGGCCACCTCCGTCAACCAGATGGCCGCCTCGACCGCCTCGATCTGACAGAAGAACGGGCGCGGACCTTGGAAGTTGTGATGGCGCCAGTGCTGGAGGAGGCGTTGGGTCGTCGGAGTGACTCCCCAGTCCTTGGCGTTCGGGAGAGCCCGCCACTGATCGAGATGGCGCCGGATTTCGTTGACGATGGCGTTTTCGTTGTAGGTCCCGGGCTCGCCTTGCTGCGTCGAGAGCTGCAGTTCGGCCTGTTCGGCGACCCTCCTGCGGCGTGCGCGGGGGACCGGCGTCAGATACTTCGATCTGCGCCGCCCATCGAGAGGCGGCTCGTCGAGCGGCTGCCCCTGGTCATCGAGACAGTGGTGTCGGGTAGGCGGGTAGTATGGGGAATTGAGGATGGGCCGTTCGTAGAAGGGCTTCGCCATGATGTCCCCGATGCCGACGATGCACGATACGCCGATGCCGGCTACGTGCGAATTCGAGTCGGTGCAGGTTAGGCGAGCACGCCTATGCGTCAATGACCAGAAGCCGCTTTTCCAACGAGCAACGCAAAGCTGCGACTTGTCATCAGGCAGCAGCGGAGGGAGACGACCGGAGAGCCGGGCCTAGGCGCGGCGGACCGCGTCGGCGTCTGATGCGCCAGCGCTCTTTCGATCGCGTCGGGCGAGAACTCCCCCACTCTCGTTCAAGAGTGTCGATGCCGTGGCTCGGAAGCCGTGGGAAGTAACCTCGTCCGTCATGTACCCCAGCCGCCGCAGGGCAGCGTCCAACGTGTTCTCGCTGATGCGGCCGCGACCTCGTAGGTGCCCTCGACCACGGCACGTCGCAGTTCGGGTGTTGATCGCGTGATCATGCCACGCCTGCTTGTCGAACCCATCTTCGTAGCGGTCTACGCCGAGGCTGCAGTACCCGGCGGGGACATCGATCTCCGGACAGGACGGACACACCCCTAAAGGGGTGTCCGGAATGTCCGAGATGTCCGGACCATGTGAGGAGGTGACATCACGGCTTGAAGAGATAACCGACCCCCTCGGGATCAACCGAAACAACAGCTTCTGAATCGATCGCCGCAGCCAGTGAACGCTCGAACGCCCTACGGCGGCTATCCACATTCTTCGCATCGTGGCGTTGCATGTATTCGTTGCGGACCATGTCCCGACGAACGGCGTGGACCTGTCGACCATCGTTTCCGTCGGGCCACATGTTCTCGCCATGCGCAGCAAGAGCGATGTCGAAGGCATGGGAGAAGAGCTTCTTCGACTTCGGCACCTCGGACTTCGCGGCTCGCGTCACCCCCTTGAGGGTGGGCTCGGTGACGCCGACTACGACGCAGGTCGTGATGGGCTTGCCGCCTTCGCCCTCTACGAGCACCACTTCCTCAATGTCATAGGACCAACGGAGGTTGTCTTTCCCATCTCGCGACTTTTCGAGGGTGACGACGCGAACTCCATCCCCGAAGCTGACGGACCAGACCACTTCCGCCGCCCCACGGAGCGCGGACGAGCCCCGCATACCGGCCCCCTCGTTCTTACCAGTGTGGTGCACCACAAGCATGAGGCAGCCCAACTCACGGCCGACGCGGTCGACGTGGGCTATGAAGGTCCCCATGTCACGGGAGGAGTTCTCGTCGAGCCCGGGCATCGCACGTGCCAAGGTATCGATGACCACCAGTCCCGGTGTCCACCCGACCTTCGCCGAATGGACGTGAATAGCACGGAGCAAGTCTTCCACGTCGTTGGACGACCCGCCGAGGTTAGGGGCATCGGCGATCATGGCGAAGGGCACCCCTCGGGCCTCGAGGCGATCGCGGGCGGCGACCACCCGACGCCGGAAGCCTTCGACACCCTCGGCCGCGATATAGATGACACCCGACGGCTTGACCTCCCGTCCGGCGTAGGGGCGTCCTGTGGCGACATGAAGGGCAACATCGAGGACCATGAAACTCTTGCCGCTGCCCGAAGGCCCGTAGACGACGGCAAGACCGGAGTTCGGCAGAAGTCCTTGAACGAGATCGACGGTCTCGCGGGCGAAGTCGACGTCGTCGATCGGCACCAACTGGAATTTCTTCGCCACGACCGGACTCGAAATGAACGAGATCCGGCCGGGATCGGGTCGGGTTCCATAGGTCGGGGACCGGCTGCTTCGAGACTTGCCGCGCGTCGCGGAAGTGGCCACGCCGGTGGTGCTCTCGGGAGTCACCGTCGGCCACCCGTCGGAGAAACTGAGTTGGGCACCGTCACGCATCGGAGGAATCCACCATACTCGGGGTGGCAACCGAGAGGGTGTCGGACCGAGTGATCCGTCGCTGTTCGAGGATGCCCAGCGGTCGGAAAAATCGGACCGGCGTTCCGTGGCCACATCCCGTGGTGAGAAACGAGGAAGTGGTGTCGCGCATGGATCAGATCCCGACGTCCGACGTCGAGCGCCGCTTGCGCGCCGACAACCACGCATCAAGATCGCTCAGGTCGTAGAGGACACGGCGCCCGATCTTCAGAAAACAGGACCATCGGAAGTCAAGCACCGCCACTTGGCGAGCGTCTGCCGGCTGACTCCCAAGTACTTCGCAGCTTCTTCAGTTCGAAGAAGGCTTCGCTCTTCAGGGTGCTTCATCGTGATATCTCCAGGGTCCACCAGATGGCCTGAAGTATCGGTCGGCAGTCATAACAGAATCAATTTTTATTTGAAGGAATTCAGCAGACCTTAAAAAGTAAAAAATTTTACAGGCTTACTATTAGATCTGGTGCGTCCTATTGTACCGCTCGACATGACGATTGAACAAATCGCGCCAATTATCCTGCCATGACATACCGAAATTTCTCCGCCTTGCATAATATCTGCACACTGGCCCAGCAACAGCTTCGAAGAATTCACGATATTCGAATGAGTAATTTACTGATCTACCGTATGATTGCCACACGTTGGCTATACCATCAAAGAACGAATTCATTTCCTTCTTGTATTCTACCCGCTTGGCGATCGATCTATGCGCCTTCTCATATCGATCAATATTCTCCATTACAACATTGGCAAGTACCAGTGCCGCATTTGTGCATTGGAGCGCTGTATCCGAGGCGATGAGATCAAATTTGTCTGAACACTCGTCGTCATGGAGATATCGTCCATGTCTCGACACAGACAAAACTCCAGCACGCACTAAAGCACGAGTCGCCTCAAGATCATCCTTGATCGACTGGCAAAACGCCTTATCGAAATCGATATCAGACAAGATTATACTCTCTAGCTTAAAAATTTCGAACTCAATATTCTCCATAATATCATCAATAATTACACTCACGTCGAGCAGGCAATGTGATATTTTCTCCAGATCGCTTGACGAATATTCGAAATGGCCGCCCCCTTGAGATGTCGGTACATCATCGAATGAATGCAATGTATTATCGATATTGTCCGGATAGATAATTCTTTCCACCTCAGACAATTCATCCAATACCATTCTTGTTAAATTAATTTGGGAAATATCAGACAAATCACGATTCTTTGAATCAGATATTCTATTGATAACATTCTGCAAGGTATTTCGCAAAATTGATATTATATTTGCCTCTTGTTGAATTTTTCTGTTCATTTGACATCACCATGCCGTCTCAGTGATTGGAATAATTCGAGCGTCGGTCGGCCTTTGATTATCTGCTTGCCCAAGATCCTCGCCGACACCTGCCCTCTCAATCTCGGATCAAAGGAATGATCGAAGAAACAACCCCGGCGGGCGATGAGCCCATGGCACGGGCGATCTCGGCCCCGATACGATCCGAAGCGCGCCGAAGGGGGTCGGCGTCCAAGTGGGCGTACCGCGCGGTCGTGGCGGGCTGGGAGTGCCCGAGCAGTTTACCGATGATGGGAAGGCCGAGACCGACACCCGCGCCGATCGACGCATGGGTGTGGCGCAGGTCGTGGAGGCGGACGTTCTCAAGGCCCGCGTGAGCGGTCACCATGGCCCAAGGCCGTTTCAAGTCGGCGCGGGGGCTCGCCAAAGGCGCGTCGCCTCGGTCGGCCGGAATCGTCTTCGGCAGCGCCGCTTCGCCGCCCACGGGGCTTCGCGGATCACCTCGGGGCAGACGAGGCCCATCGCCCGGGACTACGAAGGGCCCTATGCGGGGGAGGCCCGCCAGTACGGCGAGCGCAGGAGCGTTGAGGACGATGGCCTTCTTGCCGGTCTTGCTGTCGGGAAGGAGAAGAAGCCCTCGCTCAAAATCGACGTTCTCCCATTTGAGGTGCAGGATCTCTCGGAGGCGAGCACCCGTCAGTATGAGGAGACGTATGGCCGCTGCTGCGAAAGGCGAGATCTTCGTGAGTCGGTTCTCGTCGCGAGGAGCGTGTTTCGTCTTCTTCGTCGGATCGGGGTTCCAAGGAATGCCGACAGTTTCGGCTTCACGAATAGCGGCACCCAAGCGCTCGAGTTCATCTGAGGTGAGGAACTTCTCTCGTCGGTCTTCGGTATATCGCTCGACACCCCGCGCTGGGTTGTAACCCTCGGGAACGAGCCCACGACGTCCGGCGAAGGCGTACATGCTGCCCAAGACAGCCAAGGTGCGGTTCGCCTGATACGGCGTTTCTCTCAGCTTGAGGTGAAGGCGAGCGACGCTAGCCCGTGTCACGTGACCGGCCTTCTCGGTTCCAAATTCAGGCAAGAGGTGACGAACAACAACGCTCCGATAACTTTCGGCTGTGGTCGCCTTCCGCTTGACGAAGGCGTGTTCCTCGAGGAAGGCGTCGGCCAACTCGGTAAACGTAAGAGCCTTGCGTGCCTCAGCCTTCGACGAAGCGGGATCGCCACCGGCGGCCGCTTCTCCGAGTTTCAGCTTGGCGATCTTGCGGGCCTCATCGGGCGTCAATTTGCCGACGGCAGCCAACGTCAGTCGGCGGGTCCGAGAGTTGCGGCCACCGCCCACTCTGTATTGGACGACATAACTGGCCGCGCCGCTGGGCCGAACGCGAACGCCGAACCCCGGCAGATCGGTGTCCCAGAGAAAGTGTTCGCGCCCGGTGATCTCGATGGTGTCGAGGGTCCGTTTGCTGATCCGAAGCTCGGGCATCCTGTCACCTCCGTCGTCCGCTCGGTGCTTCCACGGGAAGCACGGGGGAAGCACCGCGCGGGAAATCCAAGAAATGATCAGGAATTGAGATAGGATGAAAGTCTGGCATTTTCAATGAGATGAAGAACGCTGTGAAACCTCTTGATATCGTGGGGAAAGTCGAGAATTCTGATTCGTAATGATGGGGTCGGGGGTTCGAATCCCTTCCGCGGCACCACTTTCCCCTCCGAGATCGTCCGATAACGTCCGAAAATCAACGGTTCAGAGCCGCTTTTCGGGCTTTCCACATCCGATCCGACCCCGTGGGACCTTCTGCTCGCCCTCGACCGAATCGCGGCTCTCTCGTAAGGGAGCCCTCGGCGCTTCCGACGAGGGCTCGCAGACTTCCGCGTCGAGGGAATGCCGATACGCTCGCCGTCGTCTCGTCACCCCTCGCGTCGGTCGATCCCGGCGATGGCGCCGGCGAAATCGGCGGCGTCGAAGGGTTCGAGGTCGTCGGCACCCTCGCCCACGCCGATGAAGTGGACCGGCAGGCCGAAACGCTCGGCGATGGCGACCAGGATGCCGCCGCGCGCCGTGCCGTCGAGCTTGGTCATGACGAGACCGGTGACGCCCGCCACCTTGCCGAAGATCTCGACCTGATTGACGGCGTTCTGTCCCGTCGTCGCGTCGAGGGTGAGGATGACGTCGTGCGGCGCCGTCGGATCCTGCTTCTTGAGGACGCGCACCACCTTCTCGAGCTCGGCCATCAACTCGGTTCGGTTCTGCAGCCGCCCGGCGGTGTCGATCACCAGCACGTCGGAGCCGGCCGCCTTCGCCGCGGCGAGCGCATCGAAGGCGAGCCCGGCGGCGTCCGCCCCCGGTTCGCGGGCGATGACCGAAGCGCCGGTGCGGCTGCCCCAGATCTTGAGCTGCTCGATCGCCGCGGCGCGGAAGGTGTCGCCGGCGCACAGCGTCACCGATTTGCCCTCGCGGGTGAACTTCATCGCCATCTTGCCGATGGTGGTGGTCTTGCCCGAACCGTTGACGCCCACCACCAGCACCACGTGCGGCTTGTGCGACGAGGTGACGTCGAGCGGCTTGGCCACCGGCTCCAGCACCTTCTTCACCTCGGCGGCGAGAACGGCACGCACCTCGGCGTCGGTGATCTCCTTGTCGAACCGATCGCGACGCAGCGCGTCGGTGATCTTCGTCGCGGTGGCGAGCCCGAGATCGGCCTGGATCAGGATGTCTTCCAACTCGTCGAGCGTGTCGTCGTCGAGCTTGCGCTTGGTGAAGATCGCCGAGATCCCCGAGCCGAGCGCCGAGGAGGTCCGCGACAGGCCGGACTTCAGCTTCTGCCACCAGCCCATCTTCTTCGGCGCCGCCTGCGGCACCGGCTGGGCCGGGGTGAACTCGAGCGGCTGCGGCGCGGGCTCCGCGGCGACCGGCTCCGCGGCGGCCGAGACTTCCGAGGAGGGCACGACGGCCGCATCGATCGGCTCGACGATCGGCGCCTCGGTGATCTCGGGGACGGTGACGGCGGGAACCGCTTCGCTCGCCGCGATCCCCGGCGGAAGCGGCGAGGTCTCGGGCGTCTCGGCGACGGGCACCGGCTCGACCACCGGCTCGACGGCGGGCATCGGCGCGGGAGCCACCACGGGCTCCGGAGCCGATGCCGACACCGCGGCGTCCGTCGGCTTGCCCTTGAACCAGCGGCCGAACAGTCCGCGCTTCTCGCCTTCGCTCATCTCGTCGCCTCGCTCGCCGTCTCGGTCAGGGCCTCGGCCCGGAGGTTTAGCCCGTCGCGTCCCACGACGCGAGCCGCCACGACGTCGCCGGGCGGCAGATTCGATCCACCGCGCGAGGCGACCCGGACGGGCACGAACTGCTCGGTGTGACCGAAATCTTCCTTCTCGATCAGCACCCGCTCGACCGCGCCGATGCGGGCGTCGAGATGGGCGATGGTCGCCGCCTCGCCGACCGCGCGGAGCCGCGCCGCCCGCTCCTTGACCACCGTCTTCTCCAGCCGCGGCATCCGCGCCGCCGGCGTCCCCGGTCGAGCCGAGAAGGGGAAGACGTGGGTGAAGGTCAGGCCGCAGTCGGCGATCAGCCGCACCGTGTTCTCGAACATCTCGTCGGTCTCGGTCGGGAACCCGGCGATGAGATCGGCGCCGAACACCAGATCCGGCCGGCGGCCCTTCAGATCCGCACAGAAGCGCACCGCGTCGTCGCGGGAATGACGCCGCTTCATCCGCTTGAGGATCAGATCATCGCCCGATTGCAGGGAGAGATGCAGATGCGGCATCAGCCGCGGCTCCGACGCCACCAGCTCGATCAGCTCCGGATCCGCCTCGACCGAATCGATCGACGAGATGCGCAGCCGCTCCAATCCGGACACGCGCTTCAGCAGCGCCCCGACCAACGACCCGAGCTTCGGCGCCCCCGGCAGATCACCACCCCACGAGGTGATGTCGACCCCGGTCAGCACCACCTCGCGGTAGCCTCGTTCCGTCAGCCGCGCCACCTGCTCGACCACCGCCCCCGCCGGCACCGAGCGCGAATTGCCGCGCCCATAGGGGATGATGCAGAAGGTGCAGCGGTGGTCACAGCCGTTCTGCACCTGGACGAAGGCCCGCGTCCGCTCCTCGAAGCCGGCGACCATGTGGCCGGCGGTCTCCTTGACCGAGAAGATGTCGTTGACCCGGACCTTCTCGCTCTCGGCGATGCCGAAGTCGGCGAGCGAGGCCCAGGACGACGCCTCGAGCTTGGCGTCGTTGCCCAGCACCAGGTCGACCTCGGCCATCTCGGCGAACTTCTCCGGCTCGACCTGCGCCGCGCAGCCGGTGACGACGATGCGGGCGTTCGGCCGTTCGCGCCGGGTGCGCCGGATGGTCTGGCGCGCCTGACGCACCGCTTCCGCCGTCACCGCGCAGGTGTTGACGATGACGACGTCGTCGAGCCCGGCCGCCTTGGCCTGCTCGCGCATGGTCTCGGACTCGGCCGTGTTGAGCCGACAACCCAGCGTGACCAGCTCGACGCTCATGCCGCGTACCCCGACTGCCGCCGACGCCCGTGGCCGGCTGGTTCCTCAGTGGCGCGAACCACGCTCCGCTGTCCGCGCGGGGTGACCAGTTCGACGCTCACTCCGCCGCCCCTCGGGCCGGCACGCCGACCCTGCGCCACGTCAGGGTGTCGCGATCGATGACGCCCTCGAACTCGGTCTCGATCGGCCCGGTCATCATCACGTGGTCGTCCGACTCGCGCCAATGGATCAGCAACGTGCCGCCCGGCAGCCGCACATGGACGCGCCGGCCGGTGCGCCGGGTGCGCGCCGAGGCGACGGCGGCGGCGCAGGCGCCGGTGCCGCAGGCCCGGGTGATGCCGGCGCCGCGCTCCCACACCTTGAGGATCATCGAATCGTCGCCGGTGACGCGCGCCAGCGAGATGTTGGCCCGCTCCGGGAACATCGGGTGATGCTCGAGCATCGGCCCGAGCTTCTCGAGATCATAGGCCTCCACGTCCTCGTCGACGAAGAAGATGGCGTGCGGATTGCCCATCGAAACGCAGGACGGCGAATGCAGGATCGGCGCGTCGAGCGGCCCGACCTGCAGCTCGATGGCGCGGGTGTCGGCGAAGGGCTCGGAGAGCGGGATCTCGTCCCACTTCAGCCGCGGCAGACCCATGTCGACCGTCACCATCTCCGGCTCGCCGGCGTCGGACGCATAGAGCAGCCCGGCGCGGGTCTCGATCGTCACCGCCTCCTTGCCCTTCTCCTGCATCAGCACCCAGCCGATGCAGCGCGTCGCGTTGCCGCAGGCCGAGACTTCGCCGCCGTCGGCATTGTCGATGCGCATGAAGGCGTCGGCCCCGGCGGGCGACGCCTCGATGGTGATCATCTGGTCGAAGCCGATGCCGGTCTTGCGGTCGCCGAGCCGCGCGATCTCCGCCGGCGTCAGCCGCGGCAGGCCGGCGCGCGCGTCGAACACCAGAAAGTCGTTGCCGAGCCCGTTCATCTTGCGAAAGGGAAGCTCGCTGGTCATGGTCGCTCCTCGGGGATGCCCCCGCTTCGGCGGCACGACGGCCACCGGCTCGGCCGAGCCGCGCCCGCCGACGTTTCCCGACATATGGCGAATGTCGCCGCAAAAGACCAGCCGCGAGGACGGGCGAGATGAGTGAATCGGCGGAAAAGAGCGTCAATCCGCACGGCCACGGCCGCGCCTCCGACTGGGTCGAGCGCTTCCTCGCGGGCGTGCCGGCGGGCGGCACCGTGCTCGATCTCGCCTGCGGCGCCGGCCGCCACCTGCGCCGGGCGCTGGAGCTGGGCCATCCGGTCGCCGCCCTCGACCGCGACGTCTCCGGCCTCGCCGATCTCGCCGGCCGCCCCGACGTCGAGATCCTCGCCCACGACCTCGAAGCCGACGGCGGCCTCGACCTGCCGACGGGCGACCGACGCTTCGCCGGGGTGATCGTCACCAACTATCTCTTCCGCCCGCTGCTCGCCCGGCTCTCCACCCTCGTCGCCCCGGACGGCGTGCTGATCTACGAGACCTTCGCCCGCGGCCAGGAGCGCTTCGGCAAGCCGTCGAACCCGGCCTTCATGCTCGCCCCCAACGAGCTCCTCGCCCCCGAGATCCTCGGCGATCTGGTGGTGGTCGGCTTCGAACAGGGCGAGTTGCCGGCCGAACTCACCGTCACCCGCTCGCCCAAGATCGTCCAGCGGCTGGCCGCCGTCGGCCCGGCCCATCCCTGGGCCGAGGCGCGGCCGCGCCCGATCGGCGGCTGATCAGCGCTTCTCGCGCGCCCCGAGATCGGCGGCCGCACCGACGACCGGCCGCACCGCCGCCGTGAACGTCCCGTCGGCATTGCGGACGAGTTCCCGGTCGTTGGGATGATTGACGACGATCGCCGCCACCCCCGCCGACGGCGCCGCCGCCTTGTCGATCGCGGTCCGTCCGGCGATCGGCACGAAACTCGTCGGATCGACCGGATAGGCCCCGCCGGTGATCAGGTTCGCCGTCCCGGTGAGCGTCCCGCCGATCGGCTTGCCCCATGGCCCGTTGTCGGTCCAGTTGGTCCATACCCAGTTGCGCCCGAGGTTCACCTGTCCGCCGTCGGCGATGCCGTCGGCGTTGTCCTGGTTGGTGCGGAACTGGATCGAGGTCGGCAATCCGTGCGGGTCGATGCCCGCCTGGGGGAAGAAGACGTTGTTCCACGCCTCGACGTGCTCGTCGACGGTCGACGGCTGGAAGATCGCAGCATAGTCGCGGCCCCAGATGTAGACCGTGTTGCCCCAGAAATAGAGCGTTCCCTTACGGAAGTCGCTCTCGGAGCCCATGTGGTCGCCGCCGTAGTGGATCGTCGACCCGATCCGGCCGTCCTTGTGGATCTGGTTGCCGTAGATCAGCGTCGTGCGGAACGCCGGATCCGCCTTGGCGATCGCCGGCCAGTCCTCCGGTTCGACCAGATCGATCGCCCGCGATCCGCCCTCGATGCGGTTCCACCGGATCACCGTGCCCGACGATCGGTCCTTGAGCGACGCCCCACCCGAACCGGCCCGCGGCGCCCCGTAGTGGTTGAATTCATAGACGGCGCCACGGCTCTGCACATAGGTGGTGTGGACCAGACCGTTGCCGACCACCCCGTTGCCCCACATCCGATTGTGGGCGATGCGCAGGTTCTTGGTGACCTGATGGTCCGCCCCGGCGTTGTCGATCGAGCGCGAGAAGATCGCGTGGGTGGCGTTGGTGATCTCGTTGTCGGCGATGGTGACGTTCCATCCGCGATCGACCCAGATCGCCGCGCCGAAATCGACATAGGTGCGCTTCGTGCCCGTGGTGTCGGTGTAGGTGTAGTTCGGGTGAGCCTTCTGGAAGGCGAGGCCGTCGATGCGGACGTGAGACGGTTTGTCGGTCCAGGAATCGAGGTTGCGGTTGAGCCCGATGAAGACGATGCCGCGCCCTTCGGTCCAGGTGATGCCGTAGTCGGTCGACCCGTAGGCGTCCTTCAACTGCGGCCGGCTGACCGCGTTCTCCCCCGAGATCACCGGCCGCTGCCCGGAGGCGTTCTTCACCCCGCACACCCGGACCGGCGCGGTCCACGTGCCTTTGGCCGAGATCAGGAACTTGCCGCGATAGGGCGCCGTCCGCCAGAAGATGCGCACCGTGTCTCCCGGCGCCAGGGTCTCCCAGGGCACCTGATCGAGTTCCGCATAGGTGCGCCCCGGTCCCACCGTCAGATCGCGCCCCTTGCCGGCGACGCAGGGCCCGAGCGTCACCGGCGCGATCGCCGGCGGCACCCACGGTGTTGCGGCGACGGCCGACACGGCGATGCCGTCACCCCCGATCCAGGCGGCGGCGAGCAGAATGAGGAGGGGAGATCCGCGGGTCATGGTCCTGCTCCGATACCGGGTGACGCGAGGTCCGTCGGTGGCGTCGGACGCCGTTCAGAAGACCGCCGCAGCACCTCGCCGCAACTGAAATTTTGTGCAAAGGTCAACGGAATGCGCCATTCTTCGGCCGACTTCGATTCGTATCGGACCCGTTTCAGAGGCCAAGTTCAACCCGAAAGGTGTGCGATGTCCCGCATGACCGCCAAGATGAGCGCCGTCGCCCTGGTCGCTCTCGGCTCGCTCGTCGTTCTGCCCGGTTCCGTTCTGGCGCAGGATCAGACCGCCCCGGCCACGACCCCGGCTCCGGCGGCCGAGGCACCTTCGGCACCGCCCGCCGCCGTTCCGGCCCCCGCTCCGACCGCACCGGCCGCCGAGACCACGCCGGCGCCCGCGCCCGTGGCCCCTGCGGCTCCCGCCGCCGAGACCGCTCCGACGCCCGCCGCCGCGCCCGCTCCGGTCGCGACACCGGCTCCGGCCGCGGCTCCCGCTCCGGCCGCGGCTCCCGCTCCGGCGCCCACGCCGGCTCCGGCCCCACAGGTCGCCCCGGCCGCGCCCGCCGCTCCGCCGGCCGCCCAGGCCGCTCCGGCGCCGGCCAAGCCGGTCGCGACGCCGCCCGAGCAGGTCACGCTTCCGCCCCGTCCGGTGCTCAGCTACACCGGCACCGGCCGCTGGGAACAGGTCGAGGACAAGCTCGGCAGCGCCTTCGAGAGCCTCGCCATCGCCGCCAAGAAGGCCGGGGTGAAGCCCACCGGAGCGCCGCTCGTCCAGTATCTGGAGAGCGACGACAACGGCTTCTCCTTCGTCGTCATGCTCCCGGTCGACAAGGCGACCAAGAGCAAGCTGCCCAAGGGCATCAAGGCCGAGACCTCGCCCTCCGGCCCGGCGCTGCGCTTCTCGCCGTCGGCCACCGCCGACGACCTTGAGGAGGTCTATGCCCGCATCGACGACTATCTGTCGTCGAAGGGCCTCGGCCTGGCCACCATGGTCGAAGAATACGGCGAAGACGCCATCGCCTCGCCCGAGGACCGGGTGGTTGTCGACATCTACGTCTTCGTCGAGTGATTTGCCGGCCGTTTCGGCCGTGAACGGGGCGGACGGAGATTGACTCTCCGCCCGCCCTCGCCTATTCAACCCACCTCTCGCCGACTTCGTCGTCGATCTCCCGCCGACCGGGGCACCGAATAAGCCCCCGGAGGCACACGTCCGCCAGCGCGTTGCGCCCGCGGGCGCGTTTTCGTTTGGGATGGTCGTGCCGCGGTTCGGTCGGGTGAACGAGCAACGGACCCGAGCACGCATGTTCGAGAACCTTTCGGAACGGTTGTCCGGCATTCTGGACAAGCTCACCCGCCGCGGCGCCCTCTCCGAGGCCGACGTCGGCGAGGCGATGCGCGAGGTCCGCCGCGCCCTGATCGAGGCCGACGTCGCCCTCGACGTCGTCAAGTCCTTCACCGACAAGGTCCGCCACCGCGCCGTCGGCCACGAGGTGCTGCGCTCGGTCACCCCCGGCCAGCAGGTCATCAAGATCGTCCACGACGTCCTCGTGGAGACGCTGGGCTCCACCGCCAAGCCGATCGATCTCGACGCCCCCGCTCCGGTCACCATCATGATGGTCGGCCTCCAGGGCTCGGGTAAGACCACCACCACCGCCAAGATCGGCAAGCGCCTCGGCGAGCGCCACAAGGCCAAGGTGCTGCTCGCCTCGCTCGACACCCGCCGCCCGGCGGCGCAGGAGCAGCTCCGCGTCCTCGGCGAGCAGAACCAGATCGACACGCTGCCGATCGTCGCCGGCCAGACGCCGGTGCAGATCGCCGAGCGCGCCCAGATGGCCGCCCGCCTCGGCGGCTACGACGTCGTCATCCTCGACACCGCCGGCCGCATCCACATCGACGAGCCGCTGATGCTCGAGATGGCGGAGATCAAGAAGGTCGGCAAGCCGCACGAGATCCTGCTGGTCGCCGACGCGCTGACCGGCCAGGACGCGGTCAATCTCGCCCGCTCCTTCGACGAGCGGGTCGGCATCACCGGCATCGTGCTGACCCGTATGGACGGCGACGGCCGCGGCGGCGCGGCGCTCTCCATGCGCGCCGTCACCGGCAAGCCGATCAAGCTGGTCGGCGTCGGCGAAAAGGCCGATGCGCTGGAGGATTTCGATCCGGCCCGCATCGCCGGCCGCATCCTCGGCATGGGCGACATCGTCGCGCTGGTCGAGAAGGCGGCGCAGGAAATCGACATGAAGAAGGCGGCCGACATGGCCGCCAAGATGAAGAAGGGTCAGTTCGACCTCGACGACCTCGCCGATCAGCTGAGGCAGATGAAGAAGCTCGGCGGCATGAAGGGCATCATGGGGATGCTGCCCGGCATGGGCAAGTTCAAGGGTCAGCTCGACGGCTTCGACGAGAAGATCTTCGATCGCCAGATCGCCATCGTCCGCTCGATGACGGTCAAGGAGCGCCGCAAGCCGGAACTGCTGGCCGCCTCCCGCAAGCGCCGCATCGCCGCCGGCTCCGGCACCCGGGTCGAGGACGTCAACAAGCTCCTCAAGATGCACCGCCAGATGGCGGACATGATGAAGATGATGGGCAAGAAGAAGGGCGGCCTGTTCGGCGGCCTCGGCTCGATGCTCGGCGGTGGCATGCCCCAGATCGATCCGGCCGAGCTCGAGGCCATGGCCAAGTCCGGCCAGTTGCCCGGCGGCCTGGGTGGTCTCGGCGGCATGGGCGGCGGCATGCCGACCCTGCCCAAGGGCATGGGGCTCCCCGGCATGGGGATGCCGAAGGGGCCGCTGCCCCCCGGCTTCAGGAAGAAGTGAATTCTCGCCTCTCCGGGCGATGGACGCGGCGACGCGGCATCCCTCGGCGGGACGAGTGGAGGTTTTCGGAATTCCCCGGGTTCTCCCGGATCGCTTGAAACACGAGAAGATCGAACGAAAGGAACCGAGCCATGTCGCTCAAGATCCGTCTCTCCCGTGGTGGCTCCAAGAAGCGCCCGTTCTACCGCATCATCGTCGCCGACGCCCGCTCGCCCCGCGACGGCCGCTTCATCGAGAAGGTCGGCACCTACAACCCGATGCTGGCCAAGGACGCCGCCGACCGCGTCGTGCTCGAGACCGACCGTCTGACCCACTGGCTCTCCGTCGGCGCCCAGCCGACCGACCGCGTCGCCCGTTTCCTCGACGCCGCCGGCCTGATGAAGCGTTCGGCCAAGTCGAACCCGCAGAAGGGCGAGCCGGGCAAGAAGGCCCAGGAGCGCGCCGCCGAGAAGGCCAAGAAGGCCGAGGCCGCCGCGGTCGCCGAGTGATCGTCGGGTTCGGATCGAGGGTGATGCGTCATGGGCGGTGAAGAGCGAGTCCTCGTCGGGCACGTCGGCGCCGCGCACGGCATTCGCGGCGAGGTGAGGGTCAAGTCCTTCACCGACCCCGTCGACGCCCTCGCCGACTACGGACCCCTCGACGCCGGCGACGGCCTGCGCCTGACGATCGACCGGATGCGCGACCAGGGCACCATGCTGGTGGTCAAGTTCCGCGAGATCGCCGACCGCACCGCCGCCGAGAAGCTCAACGGCCGCGACCTCTTCGTCGACCGCTCCGCTCTGCCGGAGCTCGGCGACGAGGAGACCTTCTACCACGCCGACCTGATCGGGCTCGACGCGGTGGACACCGCCGGCGACCTCTGGGGCCACGTGGTCGCCGTGCCGAACTTCGGCGCCGGTGACCTCCTGGAGATCCGGCCGGTCGACGGCGCCACCTTCTACCTTCCCTTCACCCGGGCCCTGGTGCCGGTGGTCGACGTGAAGGGCGGACGGGTGGTGATCGATCCGCCGGAGGACTTCTTCCGCGAGGAGAAGCCCGAGCCGGGCGAGGACGGCGCCGAGGAGAAGGACGCGTGACCGGCTTCGCCGCCACCGTCCTCACCCTCTACCCGGAGATGTTTCCGGGACCCCTCGGGGTCTCGCTCTCCGGCAAGGCGCTGGACAAGGGCCTGTGGTCGCTCGACACGGTGCAGATCCGCGACTTCGCGGAAGGCAAGCACCGCTCGGTCGACGACACGCCCTCCGGGGGCGGACCGGGCATGGTGCTGAGGGCCGACGTCGTCGCTCGAGCCGTCGACGCCGTCGCGGCGAAAGACCCGGAAGACCGTCGTCCCCGGCTCCTGATGAGCCCCCGGGGGCGGCCGCTGACCCAAGAGTTCGTCCGCGAACTGGCGGGGGGGCCGGGTGCGGTGATCCTGTGTGGACGCTTCGAAGGCGTCGACGAGCGGGTGATCGAGGGCCGGGAGCTGATCGAGGTGTCGATCGGCGACTACGTGCTCTCCGGCGGCGAGATCGCCGCCATGGTGCTCCTCGATGCCGCCGTGCGGCTGATCGACGGGGTGATGGGCAAAGTGGAATCCGGTTCGGAGGAGAGCTTCGAGACCGGGCTCCTGGAATACCCGCACTACACCCGGCCGCAGGTCTGGGAGGGGCGGACCATCCCGGAGGTGCTGACCTCGGGGGATCACGCGGCGATCGCCCGCTGGAAGCGGGGGGAAGCCGAGCGGATCACCCGCGAGCGGCGCCCCGATCTCTGGAACCGCCCTCGGCCCGCCGGGGGACGTGGGAAATGACGAATCATCCGCCGTGCGCGGCCCGGAAGTCGACGACGAGGGCATGACAAGCGGCGAGACATCGAGTATAGGCAACGCCAACTTTCGGAACAGGTGACGACCATGAACATCATCGAACAGCTCGAGAAGGAGCAGGCCGCGGCGATCGCCGAGAAGCGCAAGCTCCCCGACTTCGCTCCCGGCGACACCGTGCGCGTCAACGTCCGCGTCGTCGAAGGCACCCGCACCCGCGTCCAGGCCTACGAAGGCGTCTGCATCGCCCGTTCGGGCTCCGGCCTCAACGAGAGCTTCACCGTCCGCAAGATCTCCTACGGCGAAGGCGTCGAGCGCGTGTTCCCGTGCTACACCCCGCTGATCGAGGGCGTGGACGTGGTCCGTCGCGGCAAGGTGCGTCGCGCCAAGCTCTATTATCTGCGCGGCCTCACCGGCAAGGCGGCCCGCATCGTCGAGAAGAAGCAGGACAAGAAGGCCGTCGCCGCCGCCGAATGATCGGCGCGAGACGTCTTCGAGAGCCTCGATGGGCCGGGAGCGATCCCGGCCTTTTCGTCGTTCTGCGTCCGCGATGACGCCGTCTGCGCTTCCCTCGGTCTCCCGAACGCGATCGAGGCCGGGATCGCTCCCGGCCTCGTGATTCTCGTCCCCGTCTCAGCCGAAGAGCTTGAAGCGCTTCTTCGGCGTCGGTGCGTCGCCTTCGGTGCCGGGATCGTCCGGCGGCGGCGGGATCACCGGCTCGACCGGCTTCACCCCGTTGGCATGAGCGGTCGGCACCGTCGCGCCGGGCACCGGCGTCTTCGGCGGCGGCGGCGACACCACGATGGCCGGCGGCGCCGGCACTTCGATCGGCTTCGCCTCGATCACTTCGGCGACCACCGCGGCCGGCGGCGGCTCCACGACGACCGGCGGGGGCGCCGCCTCCACCGTCGGAGCGGGGGTGGGGATCGCAGCGGCGGCAGGTTCGACGACCGGCTCCGGCTCGATCACCTCGGCTTCCACCGTCACCGGCTTGGCCGCGATCGCCTCGCGCACCGGCTTCGGCGCCTCCAACGGCACGATGCTGCCGGAGGCCTCGAGCGCCTCGGTCGGCTCGTCGAAGAGATCGCCGAGCGGCGCCGTCGCGGCGTCCTCGGGCGGCAGCTTCCACTCGAAGGCGTCGAGTTTGCCGGAGATCGGTGACACCGGCATCCAGTGATCCGAGACCCAGCCGTCGGCGACCCACGCCTTGTCGCGCGGCGCCGTCACCGCCCGCGCCAGCCACGCCCGGGTCGCCCCGGCGTTGCCGTGCTCGGCCTGCTCGATCTCCGCCATCAACAGACAGACCCGGCGCGACGGCCCCTGCGCCACGAAGGGCTCCAGCGACTTGCGCGCCCCCGCGAAGTCGCGCGCGTCGATCTCGGCGCGGGCCGAGGCCAGCGAACATTCGGGGTGATGCGCTCGGACCTTGACCAGATCGCGGATGCGGGTCAGCCGGTCCTTGGCGCTGTCGCCGGGACGCAGCCGCGCATAGGTCTCGGCGATTTCCGGATGCGGATCGAGCTTCCAGGTCGCCTCGAGCACCTTCGCCGCCTTCTTCAGGTCGCCGGCGCGGCCGAGGAGCCGGGCCGCGAGACACGCCGCCGGCACCAGATCGGGGGCGAGCCCGTGCGCCTCGAGGGCATTGGCGCGGATCACGTCCGGATGGCTCTGCTCGCGCTCCAGCCCGTCACCGGTGAGGATCACCGCCCGCTGACGCTTGGCCGTCTGCTTGTCGATGATGCCGTTGCGGCGGTTGCGGTCGATCGATTCGAGCGCCCCCATCCAGTCGCGGGCCTGCGAGCGGTATTCGACCAGCGCATGGGCCGCCCAGGCGAGCTTCGGCGCCGCCGTGTTGGCCGCGGCCGCATGGCGCGCCGCCGCCTCGCCGTCACCCCAGCGCACCGCCTCGACGTAGAGGCCGCGCATGCCGAGGAGCCGGGTCGCCGGCATCTCCAGCATCCGCTCGAAGGCCTTCTTCGCACCGGACCGGTCGCCGACGAGCTGCGCCGACTGCGCCTCGAGCAGCAGCGCCAGCGGTTCGTCGCCGAGCACCTGCTTCGCCTCGCCGGTCGCCTTGATCGCGCCGCCGAGATCGCCGGCCCCGACCGCGATCATGCCGCGCGACAACGCCGCCCAGCCCTTTTCGCGCCGCTTGCGGCCGAAGAACGAGCCGATCGCCCCGGGCGTGTTCCAGATCGAGCGGATCAACGCATAGACGAAGATCACCACGACGATCGCCGCCAGGGCGCCGATCGCGGCGGTCATCACGTCGGTTTCGACCCGCCAGCCCTGCCAGACGAAGGTCACCTCGCCCGGACGGTCGGCGAGCCAGGCGAAGCCGAAGGCCAGCGCGACCAGGACGGCGAAGAAGACGAGAAGCCGGATCATCGATCGAACCTCACTGGCTCTGCTGGGTGAGCTTGGCGGCCACCGCCGCCGTCTGGGTCGCGAGCACGCGATCGACGGCCACGCGGGCCTCGATCGCCGCACCCCACGCCGCCGAAGCCTTGCGAGAGGCCTCCGGCAGGGTCTTCCACTGTTCGAGCGCACCGGGGAGGTCTCCCGCCGCCAGTCGCGCCTCGAGCCGCGCCGCGATCGCCGACGGGTCGGCGCCCGCCGTCTCGCCCGCCGGCCGCACCCGGACGATGCCGGAGGCGTTGGCCAGGAGCCGATCGAAGACGCCGCCGTCGCCGGCCGGCTTGTCGGCCGCCGCGATCACGCCGCGACGGAGTTCCCGCCACGTCTCTTCGAGACGCGCCGGACCCGGCACGCCCTTGTCGGCGAAGGGCTTCAAACCGGAGAGATCGAGCCCGCCGCGGGCCGCGCCCTCGACCGCCGCCAGTTCGACGGCGAAGGGCTTGCCGCCGTCGACCGCCGCCTTCAGCGTCGCCAGCGCCATCACCACCACCGCCTCGGACTGCACCTGCCGGGTCGCTTCGGCGCCCGCCTGGATGCCGGCGAGGCGGTTCTCCAGCGCGCCGAGCTTCGATTGCGCCGCTTGGGCCGCCTCGCCGACCTTCTCGACCAGATCGCGGCCGGCGTCGCCCGCCTTGGTCTGCGCCGTCTCCAGCGCCGTCACCCGGCCGAGCGCCGCCTCGACGCCACCGCGCAACTCGTCGACCGACTGCAGCTTCTGCTTCACGCCCTCGAAGGCCGATCCGATCTCGGCGCTGCGCTTGCCGAACTCCGCCTCGACCGCGCTCGACAGCGCCCCGACCCGCTCGGAGACGGCCTTGGCGAGCTCCTCGCCACGTCGTCGCGCCTCGGCGTCACTGGTCGCCAGCGCCGCGCCGACCCGTTCGGAGAAGACCCGGGCGAATTCGTCGCTGCGCTTGCGCAGGTCCTCCGCCGTGGCGCTCGTCATGGCGCCGAGCCGCTCCCCGAGCGCCTGCGTCTCGCTCGACAGGCGTTCGCCGAGCGCCTTCAGATCGCCGGCGAGCCGCGTCGCCGTCGCCCGATCCTCGCCTTCGAGCGTGGTGAGCCGATCGATCCGCGCCTGGAGCGCCGCGATTTCCGCTGCCGTCGCCGCCTTCAACGAGCCGATCGTCTCGTCGAGCTTGCCGGTCAGTCGCTCCAGCGCCTCCTTGGACGGCCCGTCGGCCGGCAGGGACGACAGCGCCCCGGCGATCGACGTCTGCGCCGCCTCGATCCGTGCCTTGGTAGCCGCCTCGAGCGCCGCCAACCGCTCGGCGAGATCCGCCGGCAGGCTCGGCACCGGTGCCGCCTCGAGCTTGGCGATGCGTCCTTCGAGCCCGGAGAGATCGACGCTCGGCTTCGGCGCCGCCTCGAGCCGGGTCAACCGACCCTCGACGCCGGAGAGGTCCGCCGTCGGCGCCGGGGTCATCTCGAGCTTGGCGATCCGCCCCTCGAGCCCGGCGACGTCGCTCGGGGTCGCCGGGGTCGCGGCGGCGATCTCGCCGACCCGCTTCTCCAGCGCCGCCACCTGCTCCGCCGTCCGCGTGTCGGGCTTCCGCGACTTGATCTCGGTCAGCGCCGCCTCGAGCGCCGCGATCCGCGCGCTCTCGCCGCTCGCCGGCATCAGACCCTTCAGCGCCAGACCGTAGCTGCCCGCCACGCCGGCGACACCGCCGAGGAGGGCCGCCACCAGCGCCAGACCGACGCCGCCGCGCTTCACCACCGTCACCTGCGGTGCGGGCGGCACGGCCGGCGCCGGCTCGCGCACCGGCGTTGCGGCGACCGGCGCCTCGGCCGGGACCTCGGGCGCCTGCGGCGCATCCGGCGCGGCGCTCACCGGCACCTCAGCATCCGCCGCCGGCGCGACGGTCTCGGTCGGCTCGGTCGCGTCCGGTCGAACGCCGTCTTCCGCGCCGATCGGTTCGACGCTCGTCACCGTTTCGGTCGTCGGCATCGACGGCGCCGTCGGATCGCCGACCGTAGCCTCGACCTCGGTCTTCGACCGACCCTTGTCCGATTTCGGCGGCATGGTGCAACTCCTGATGTCTTCTCCGCCGGGAGCGGCGGAGACCGGCGCGGCGCCGAGCGTGGCGAACATCGCATCGCTGTCGGGCGAAGATGCGACGAAGACCTCGCGCCATCCCGCCTCGCGGAAGGGTCGTGCGGTGGCCTCGGATATAGCATGGACGGCGAAGTCGAGCGAACCGGGAGAAAAGCCGCATTCCGCCAGCCGCTCGAGCAGGATCTTCCCCGAGCGCGGCGAGAACACCATCGCCGCGTCGATCGTCCCGGCGGCGAGCGCCGCCCGCGTCGCCTCGCTCAACCCGGCGATCGGCTCGGCCCGATAGACCTCGGCCGTCTCGACCCGGAAGCCGAGCGGCGCCAGATCGGCGACGAGATCGCCGGCCCGATCGCGGCCGACCAGCCACAGGATCGCGCCCTTCGCCGGATCGAGAGCGGCGACGATCTCCCGCACCAGATCGCGGCGATCGCCGTCGGCCGAACGGACGTCGCCGAACCCGGCCTCGCGCGCCGCTCGCGCCGTCCGCTCCCCGACGGCGAAGAAGGGCAGGGCCTTCAGCCCCGCGAGGTCGGCCCGGCCGATCAGAACCTCGACCGCGTTGAGGCTGGTCGCCGTCACCGCCTGGAGGCCGTCCACGGCCGGCAGCAGCGGCTCTTCCGCCGCGACGATGGTCGTCACCGGTTCGAGGATCGCCTCGTGGCCGAGGGCTTCGAGCCGTGCCGCCGTCGCTCGTCCTTCCCGTTCCGGCCGAGTGACGAGGACCCGCATCGGCTCACGCCCCGAGAACGAAGAAGTCGGGGCCGCCGCGCGCCTTGAGCTCGCGCCCGGCGTCGCGCCCGAGCGCCTCGGCCTCGGCGATCGGCCCCGAGCGGGTGATCGCATGGGCCTCGGACCCGTCGGGCCGCAGGATCAGCCCCTCGAAGCGCACCGTGTCGCCCTCGATGCGGGCGAGGCCGGCGATCGGGGTGCGGCAGGAGCCGTCGAGTTCGGCGAGGAAGGCGCGCTCCAGCGTCAGCGCCACCGCCGTCTCGGCGTGATGGATCTGCGCGATCATCGCATTGGTGGCGCCGTCGCCGATGCGGCTCTCGATGCAGATCGCCCCCTGGCCGACCGCCGGCAGGAAGTCCGAGGTTTCGATCAGCGAGGTCGCCACCCCCTCCTGGCCGAGGCGCTTCAGCCCGGCGAAGGCGAGGAGCGTCGCGTCGGCCACCCCGTCGCCGAGCTTCTTCAGCCGGGTCTGGACGTTGCCGCGGAACTCGACCACCTCGAGGTCGGGGCGCAGCCGCTTGACCATCGCCCGGCGGCGCAGCGACGAGGTGCCGACCTTTGCCCCCGCCGGCAGATCGGCGAGGCTCCCGGCGCGCGGCGACAGGAAGGCGTCGCGCACGTCCTCGCGCGGCAGAAAGGCCGAGATGAAGAGCCCGTCGGGGAGCTGCGTCGGCATGTCCTTCGACGAATGCACGGCGAGATCGATCGACCCGTCGAGGAGCGCGGTTTCGATCTCCTTGGTGAACAGACCCTTGCCGCCGACTTCCGACAGCGGCCGATCGAGGATCATGTCGCCCGAGGTCTTGATCACCACGATCTCGAAGGCGCTCTCCGGCCGACCGGTCGCGGCCGACAGGCGGGCACGCGTCTCGTGGGCCTGGGCGAGGGCCAGCGGGCTGCCCCGGGTGCCGATTTTGACGATCTCGGTCGACATCTCGATTGCGCGTCCTTCCCACCCGGTGATACGGCAGGGCCGCGAGCGGAACCCCGCCCGGACCTCGTTCTGGCGAAGTTTCTCTCTAGAGCTTTTTTCGACCCGATGGCATCGGTTCGAAAGACGCTCCGGCTCCTGTTGGAGCAAATTCTCTTCGACCGGCCTGAATCAGGCCGGCCGGAACATGCTCTAGAGGAAGTCGGCGCGCCCCGCCATGGGGTGAACGGACGGAGAATCCCGGATGGGTGAACGCATCCTCCGGCAACCGGCGAGGGGCCCGTGCTGATCCTCGGCATCGAGACCAGTTGCGACGAGACCGCCGCCGCCGTGGTGGCGCGCGAGGCGGACGGCCGCGGCCGCATCCTCGCCGACGTCGTCCACTCCCAACTCGCCGATCACGCCCCCTACGGCGGCGTCGTCCCCGAGATCGCCGCCCGCGCCCATGTCGAGATCCTCGACGGCCTCGTCGACCGGGCGATGCGCGAGGCCGGCATCGGCTGGGGCGATCTCTCCGGCGTCGCGGCGACCGCCGGCCCGGGCCTCATCGGCGGCGTCATCGTCGGCCTGATGACCGCCAAGGCGATCGCCTCCGTCCACCGTCTGCCGCTGATCGCCGTCAATCACCTCGAGGGCCATGCGCTGACCCCGCGCCTGACCGATCAGGTGGATTTCCCCTATCTCCTGCTGCTGGTTTCCGGCGGCCACACCCAGTTCGTCGCCGTCGAGGGCCTCGGGCAGTATCGCCGCATCGGCACCACCATCGACGACGCCCTCGGCGAGGCCTTCGACAAGA
>ERZ1645187.174-NODE-174-length-61424-cov-6.275726_pt1 | contig 61424 bp, 58 predicted proteins | sample MGYA00575352_ERZ1645187 | MGnify/ENA primary metagenome ERZ1645187 (study PRJEB40837, sample SAMN11349314) | freshwater sediment metagenome | isolation source: river sediment | host: Sediment | place: India: Wazaribad , New Delhi | collected 2017-02-21 ... | reverse complement strand
CCGTCGCCGTCCGCCCGCCGCGGATCGAGCCGGAGATAGCGCCGCGCGCGCCGGTCAAGCCGGTGGCCCCCGTCGCCCCGCCGGTGGAGGTGCGCCCGCCCGAGCCGCCGCGCACCCGCGCCCCGGTGGTGGAGCCTGTGGCTCCGGTCCTGCCGGTGATCGAGCCTGTGGCCCCTGCGGCGCCGGTTGTTGCCGCACCGGTGATCACCACACCCGATCTGCCGCCCGTGGCCGAGCCGCAACCCGCGGCCCAGCCGGCCCGGGCGCCCGATCCCCGCCTGTCGGATATGGCCCGCCGCCTGCAAAGCGTGCTCCAGCGCCCGCTGTCGCCGGTCGCCCGCCCGGCGAGCGTCGACCCCAAGGCCGCCGCTGCGGCGGAGACGACGCCGATCCCCCTGCCCTCCGCCAGCCGCAAGGCCGAGGCTGCGCCGGAAGCGCCGGAAGCGCCGCCGGTCACCCCCGCCCTGCCGAAGGCGGACAAGCCCGCCCCGGTGGCGGAAAAGCCGGTGACGCAGGGTAAGCCTCTTCCTGCCGCCCCCATCCAGCCCGAATCTGGCGAGATTGATTCGCTGGAGGAGGAGATGGCGCGGCTTCTGGGCCGCACCGGTCCTGGGAAGATGTGAGACAACGCCGGACACGCACGATCCCCGCCCTGCTTCTTGGCCTGCCGCTTGCGGCGGGCCTTGCCTTGCCGGCCCATGCGCAGGATGTGGCGTTCAATTTCGCCCCCGGCGGGGTCAGCGAGCGTGCGCTGCAACTGGTCGCGCTGTTGACCATCCTCACCGTCGCCCCGGCGATCCTGATCATGGTCACGTCGTTCACCCGCATCATCGTCGCGCTGTCGCTGCTGAGGAGCGCGCTGGGCACCCAGTCCGCCCCGCCCAACATGGTGCTGACCGCGCTGGCGCTGTTCCTCACCGCCTTCGTGATGTCCTCCACCTTCGAGACGGCCTATGACGCGGGCGTGAAGCCCTATCTCTCCGGCACGATCCGCGAGAGCGAGGCCTTCGAGAAGACGGTCGAGCCGTTCCGCGCCTTCATGCTGCGCAATGCACGCGAGAAGGATATCGAGCTGTTCGTCACCCTGTCGCGCAAGCCCCCGCCCGAGACCGCTGCCGCCCTGCCGCTGACCACGCTGATCCCCGCCTTCATGATCTCCGAGTTGCGCCGCGCGTTCGAGATCGGCTTCCTGTTGTTCCTGCCGTTTCTGGTGATCGATCTCATCGTCTCGTCCGTCCTCATCGCCATGGGCATGATGATGGTGCCGCCGGTGATGGTGGCGCTGCCGTTCAAGCTGATCTTCTTCGTCATAGTCGATGGCTGGCGGCTGATCGCCGGCTCTCTGGTGCAGAGTTTTGCCGTCTGACGGCGCTCATCCCCCGGCCTCTCCCGGCTTGGCCTTCGGCTGGCCCGCCATTTCGGGGTAGCGCTTGCGATAGGCGGCGAGGAAGGCATCGAAGGTCTCGCTCGCCGCGACGCTGCGCGCCACCTGCCGGAAGGCTTCGGGCCGCGAGAGGTGATCGAGCGTCACCAGCTTGAATGTCTCGGCATCCGCCGCATCGTCGATGCGGGTGAGATAGCGCCCGCGCAGCCGGTCGAGGCCCAGCGTATCGCCGGCCAGCGCGCCCGCCACCGCCGCGCGGATCAGGTCTGCCCGCTCCCCCTCGTCCAGCACCGACGCCTCGGTCCAGCGTTCGCCCAGCGCCCGTTCATAAGCCGCCGCCGCCTCGGCCCAGCGCCGGGCCTTCCAGTAAACATCGCCGCGCAGCCGTTCGACATCGCTGCCCGCCTCGTTGGCGAGAAGATCGAGCGCAAGGTCGCCACGCCCGTCCTCGGCGAGCGCCCGCGCCTCGATCAGCGCCCGCGCCCGGCGCAGGTCCTCCGGCAGGTGCGCGGAGCGGGACAGACGCAGCGCCTTCAGCGCCTCCTGCGGCCGGCCATTGGCCATCTGCATCATCGCAAGGCGCGTGGCGGCCTTGATCCGCGCCTGCCCTTTCAGCCGGTTCTTCACCTGATAGTCGATCAGATCCGCCGCCTGATCGATCAGATCGAGCGCGTAGAGCCGCTCGGCCAGCCGGCTGACGACATCATCGCCCTGCGCGCCGGGCGGGATCAGCCCGCGGAACTCGTCGAGGATCGCCAGCGCCTGCACCTTGCTCAGCCGGGTGTCCTTGCCTTCGAGGAACAGCGCGAGGAACGTACGCGCCGCGGAATCGTGGATGGCGCGGGTCAGCGGATGCCCGGGCAGGATCTCGCTCGCCCGCCGGCTTTGCAGGAAGGCCTCGCGCCATTCCATGTCCTCGGTATACATCTCGGCCAGCCGCGCCCGCGCCTTCAGTTCCACATCGCCGCGCCGCCAGATCACGGCGATGGTTTCCAGTTCGGCCTTCGCCGCCTTCCGTTCGATGCTGCCCTGTGCAAGGCCGAACAGCACGCGGGCCAGCCGCGCCTCGGCCTCGGTGCCCCGGTTTTTCGCCCCCGCCGCCTGCTGGAAGGCCGCCTCCGCCTCGCGCGGGCGGCCATCCGCCTCGGCAATCCGCCCGGCGAGCAGCGTCACCAGCAACGGATCACGCAATGTCTCATCCAGTCGCTCGAAATCCCCCAGATGCTGCCCGGCAAGGTAGAGATCGCCCCCCGCCAGCGCCGCATCGATCGCCTGAGGGCGCAGCATCGCCTGCAGCACATCCGGCAACCGGTCCATCAGCCGGGCCTGTGCGCGGAACACCGGCAGCGCCGCCGCCGGGCGGCCATTGAGCGTATCGAGATAGGCGCGCCACAGATGCGCCTCCGGCTCGCTTGCCAGCTCCTTCTGCGCGAGCTGGCGGGCGGCGGCCTCCCGGTCGCCGCGTTGCAGCTTCGCCAGCACCTGCAGCAGCTGCACCTGCCGGCCCTGCCCCGCGCCGGCATCCTCCCGCGCCAGCGTGGCGAGCACACCCGCCGCCTCGTTGCCATAGCCGTTGGCAAGGTAGAATTCGGCCAGCCGCAGCCGTGCGCCGGTGCGCGCATAGCGCGGCGCGGTGGCGCTCGCCAGCGTCAGCGCCCGCTCCGTCTCGCGGATGGCGCCGCGCCGGTCATCGTTCCATTGCCCGGCGGCCAGCATCGGCTCGGGCTCGCTGGCGGCTGCCGCCTCCTTGCGCGCCGGCTCGGACAAGGCGAGCCCGCCGGCCCGGGCGAGGATTGCCTGCTCGCCGCGCACCGTCACGGCGATGTCCTCTGCCTCGGGCGCCACCACCAGCCCGTGCAGGCTGGCGGCAAGATCGAACCCGACATAGCGCTGGCGGCGCGGCAGCGGGCGCACACTCCCCCCCATCGGCACCACGACCAGCGGTGCTCCGCTCCCGGGGTCGGCCAACGCGATCGGCGGGGCGAACGGACCATCGGCCAGCAGTGTCGCATGCCCTTCCCCGTCGCTGCCCCGCCGCGGACGGAGCGGCTCGCCCGCCGCGGCCGATCCGCCGCCGATCTCCAGCCGCCAGGCCTCCACCTCGCCGGTCAGCGCGACAGCCCCGGCCCGCGCCGGCAGGAGGCGCAGCAACTGCCAGTCCTCATGGCTCTCGTGCTGGAGGCCGGCCGCCAGCGTATTGGGCGCCGCCCCTTCGGCGGTGATCGTCAGCGCGCTGGCACTGGCAAGGACCAGCCACACCATCCCGCCGCGCTCGAAGGCTGCGAGCGGCACACGCGGGCTCAGCGTCACTGTCAATCCCTCGCCCTGCCGTTTCAGCACGGCAGAGACGGCCACCGGCGCCTGCGGCAGCGCCGCTTTCTCCCCTGCGGCAGGGGCGGCCTGCGGCGGGCCCTGTTCGGGCGCAGCCTGCGCCGCCCCTTGCGGGATGATCAGTTCGCCCGCCTTCTCCGGCAGGCCCTGCAACGGCCGCGCGATATCGACAATCGCCAGCCCGTCCTCGTCGTGGCTGGTGATCGCCAGCGCATCGGGCGCGGAAAAGCGGATGCGCCCGCCGGTCTTGCCCGGGGCAATCTCGAGATCGGCCACCCGCCCGGCCAGCGCCGAGCGGATCGCATCCGCCTCCAGCAGAACCGGCCCGTCGAGGATCATCTCGGCCCGTGCGCCCTCGCTGTCGAGCCGCATCCGCCCGCCGGGCGGCAGGGCAAGCACAAGCTGCATCCGCCCCTCGCTCTCGGCCACATGCAGCTTCAGCGGCCAGGGCACAGGCTCGGCCTTGCGTGCCTCGGCAGCGCGGATCGCCTCGCGCGTCTCGCGTGCCCGTCGGGCCAGGCTGGCGACCACATCGGAGGGCAGCGGCGGCGGCGGCCCGCGCCAGCCCACCGGCATCAGATCGACATAAAGCTGTTCGGACGCATCCTTGAGATCGGCCCGCACCGGCTGGTTGAGCGCAAAGCGCAACGAGCGCCCGTCCGGGTCTGCCCGCGCGGCGCTGATATAGCCCGGCAGCTGGGTGGCGATCTTGTCCACCGGCACGGCGATCGGCCGGTCGAACAGCACCACCATCACCCCGCCGAGCACCCGCACCGTGGCGCTCACCGGCTCGGGAAAGGTCAGGATCATCCGGCCAAACCGCCTGTCGTCCTTGCCCATGATCGAGCCGGCCACCGGCTTCTCCGCCCGCGCCGGGCCGATCAGACCGGCAAGCAGCAGCGCCGCAGCCAGCCAGAGGCCCGCCACACGCGCTGTCCTTCCGCCGGTTTCGCCCGTTGTCACGTCTTCACGCACCCTGCAACCGCCGCGAGACAGCGGCCCGCCAGAAATAACCTTAAATTGTAAGTTTTGACTTACTCAACCCTTGGGAGGCTGCGCGGGTTTGAGGCGCGGCAGCTCCGGCAACTCCGGCGGGGGCGGCGGCGCGGCAGCGGGCGGCGCAGCGGCGGGCGGCATCGGCCCTTCGGTGCTGGCGCGGATCAGTCCGGCGGTCAGCTTCTCGGCGGCATCGGGGGTCATCTGCGCCATCACTTCGGAGAGCTTGCGCGGATTCATCTGCCGCGCCAGCGTCACCAGCATCCGCGGCTCCATCTTTTCGAACACGCGGGCGGCATCGCGCGGCTTCATCGCCTCGTACATCACCACCAGCGATTTGAGCGAGGTGCCGGCGCTGCCATCCCGCGCGGCACGGGCCGCCTCGGCCTTGGTCTCGCCCTGTTTGAGTTCGCCGAGCTTGTCGTCCAGCGTTTTTTCTGCCGAGCGGATCATCGCCTCGCGCAGGTCCAGTTCCTTCAGCCGCGCATCAAGCTGCTTGCGGCGTTCGGCCAGCTTTTCGAGCACCTCGATCTCGGCCGCCGTCGGCGGTGGCGGGGGGGGCGGTTGAGCCGCCTCCTTCGCCGGTTCGGCCTTTCCGTCCTTGCCCTTCCCCTTGTCGTCAGCTTTGCCCTTGTCGTCGGACTTGGCCTTCTCGTCTCCCTTGCCCTTGTCCTTGCCGTCCTTGGGCGGCACGGAGCCGGTGATGTCCGCCGCGATCTCCGGCGCCGCATAGCGCTGGGAGAGAACCGGCACCGGCGGCGCAGGCGCGCGGCTGAACACCGGCAGCGTCGGGGCGATCAGATAGCCGCCCCGGCTCATCAGCCCCAGCAGCTTGAGCGCGAGAAGGCACAGCCCGGCCACGATGACGACCGGCAGAAGGCGCGGCCGGGAAAAGCCGCCGCGCTTCACGCGTTGATCCCCTCGGATTTGCCGGCAGCGACAATCCGGCCGATGCGCTGGAGCACCTCTCCGCCTTCCCGCACCCGGCGGGTCAGTTCCTGCGATTGTTTCTCGGCCGCGCCAAGCCGGTCGGCCAGCGCCGAATCGCACTCCTCGATGGCGGATTTGATGGTGGTGATCGCCCGCTCCGCCCGCTCGGTGGCGGAAAACAGATCCTGCACCGTCTTGCGCATTTCCGCCTCGTTGAGCCTCAGCTGGGCCAGCCGCTTCTCAAGCTTGATGCAGGTGCCGACGGTGACAATCAGCAGGATCGCCACGAAGGTTTCGAGCGCGAACGCGATATAGGTGGTCATGGCTGCGCTCCGCCCTGTGTCATCGCCCTGGTCTCGAACCGGACGGCGACATGTCCGTTCGCCCGGCCGAGGCGGCCTGTGGCCACCGTCACCCCGCCGGAGCGGACCGCGATCAGCGGATCGGTCTCGACATCGAATGTCACCGTCTCCCCGACGGCAAAGGCCCGCACCGCCGAGAGCGGCATCATTGTCTCATGCAGCACCGCCATCAGCCCGGCCCGCGACTGGCCGATCTCGCGCGCAAGGTGCCGCCGCCACGTCGCGTCGCTGCCCAGCGCCTCGCCGGGATAGGCCCGGGCCAGCGCCGGGATCAGCGGCTCCAGCACACTCAGCGGCAGCGCCACCGTCATCCCGGCCGAGCGGCCACGGCAGGTGAGCGTCAGCGGCAGGATCAGCGCGCCGCCTCCCTCCTGCGGCAGGTCCAGCGCGGCGCGGTCGCTCTCCCACCGGGCAAAGGCAAAGGTCAGCGCCCCGGCAGGGGCCAGCGCGCCGGTCAGCGCGGCCAGCGCATGCATCACTGCCGGCTGGGTCAGCGACAGTTCGATCAGCGTCAGCTTGCGCTTCAGCGCCGCTTCGGACGGCTCCTTCCCCGCCCCGCCGAGCACCGCCTCGATCAGCATGAACACGGTGTGTCGATCCACGCCGACGATCGCCGCGTCGGTCGCCGTCGAGGCGTTCACCACGCCGAGCAATGCCGTTTCGTCGAGTGATTCCACATGCTCGGCCAGCCGTTCGGTCCGGCTGGGCCCGAGCGTGACCCTCCACCGTCTCCCCGAGGCCTTGCCGAGCGCAGCGGGAAAGGCGGCGGGCCAGCCTTCCACCACCCGGTCGAACAGCGGCAGGGGAAGCGCCGCCGGACGCACCGGCCGCACCAGCCCGGAAAGCGCGGCATCCACCGGCTTTGCCGCGACGACATCGGGCTCCTCGGCGTCATATTGTGCGGCCGCGACGGCATTGCCTCCGGCAAGACTCATGGGGTCATCCTCACTGGACCAATACGTCCTTGAACAGCACCGCCTCCACCTTGGCCGGGTGGACGGCGGCGTTCGTCCGGCGCAGCAGTTCTTCCTTCAGGCGGAAGAACCCGGCCGATCCCTCAAGGTCCGTCGATTTCATTTCTCTCAGGAAAATCTGGAAGTTATCGAGAATCCGCGGCATCACCGGCTGCACGTCGGTGAGCGTTTTCTGGTCCGCCAGCTCAAGCGAGACCTTGAGCCTCAGATACGACTGGCGATCCTGCCCCGGGGCCGGCGCAAGGTTCACCGTCATCTCCGGCAGATCGAGAAACACCACGACCTTCTTGACATCCTTGGCCGTGCCCGCGCTCTTCTGCTTGTAGACATAGAACCCGCCGCCACCGGCCAGCAGCAGCACCACCGCCGCGCCGATGATCAGCATCTTTTTCGATTTCGGGGCCGCCTCGGCCCCGTCGGCAGGGGCGGCATCGGCTTTGGCCTTGGCCATGAGCGCAACTCTATTTCTGGTTGTGTTATATAAATTTCACTCTTGTAGGTTTTGGTTACGAAATCGTTTACGCCCGGCTCGAACCGGCAAAACTTGCCGCACCGAAGCAGCACTTTCCTGTTCCAACGCCTGTTGTTTCCCCTGACAAAAGAAATAGAGCATTGAAATAAAAGGAATAATTTTAGCCATACGGTTTGGCACAGCTCTTGGTTCATCTCTGGCATCGCCCGCCGGAGGTCCCCGATGAACAACACCAACCTGATCGGCCTGTCCCGCCAGCTCGTGCTCCAGCGCGAGCTGGATGTGGTCGCCAACAACGTGGCGAACATCACCACCAACGGGTTCAAGCGCCGCAGCGGTACGTTTTCCGAATTCGTGATGCCCGTCGCCAACGCCGATGCCGCCCCCGCCGGCAGCCGGTCGATCTCCTATGTCTCCGATCGCAGCAGCGTGCTTGATCTCGCCGGCGGCGCGGTCGAGAAGACCGGCAATCCGCTGGATGTCGCCATCCGGGGCGACGGGTTCCTCACCGTCACCACCCCGGCGGGCGAGCGCTTCACCCGCAACGGTGCGCTTTCTCTCAACGAGCGGGGCGATCTCGTCACCGCCGATGGATATCCTGTTCTGTCCGAGCAGGGCCCGCTCGCCTTCACTGCCGCCGACGGGGCGATCACCATCGCCGGCGATGGCACCGTCTCGACCGCGCAAGGCATCCGCGGCAAACTGCGCATCGTCGCCTTCGACAAGCCGCAAGCGCTGGCGAACGAAGGGAAAAACCTGTTTTCCAGTCGCGCCGCCGCCCGCCCGGCCGGCCCCGCCACGCGGCTCGAAACCGGCGCCATCGAACGCTCGAACGTCAACGGCGTCACCGAAATCGCCCGGATGATCGAGATCACCCGGGCTTATGCCAGCCTCACCCAGATGATGCAGAAAACCGACGATGTGCGCCGCTCGGCGCTGACCCGTCTTGCTGATCCCACCGGAGCCTGATCGATGCGCGCCCTCAACACCGCCGCCACCGGCATGATGGCCCAGGAACTGAACGTTCAGGTCATTTCCAACAACGTCGCCAACATGCGCACCACCGGCTTCAAGCGCCAGCGCGTGCATTTTCAGGATCTGCTCTACGAGACACAGCGCCGCGCCGGCTCGCCCAGTTCCGATCAGGGCACGAACGTCCCCGCCGGCATCTATGTCGGCTCCGGCGTCAAATCGGTTTCCACCCCCCGCATCATGGGGCAGGGCAACCTCTCGCCGACCGAGAAAAGCTATGATCTCGCCATCCGTGGCGAAGGCTTTTTCCGCGTGCAGACGCCGGACGGACGCACCGCCTACACCCGCGACGGCGCGTTCGATCTCGACGCCGATGGCCGGCTGGTGACTGCGGAGGGCTATCTCGTCGATCCCGGCATCACCGTGCCCAACACCGCGACCAGCGTCAGCATCAATGCGCAGGGCGTGGTGACGGCGAGCATCCCCGGGCAGGTGGCGCCCCAGCAGCTGGGGCAGGTCCAGCTCGCCCGTTTCATCAACAAGACCGGCCTGGAATCGATCGGCGACAACCTGTTCGTCGAAACGCAAGGCTCCGGCCCGGCAATCACCGGCAATCCCGGTGCGGAGGGCTTCGGAAGCCTCCAGCAAGGCTACCTTGAGGAAGCCAACGTCAATGCGGTGACCGAAATTTCGTCGCTGATCGCCGCCCAGCGCGCCTACGAGATGAACTCCAAGGTCATCACCGCCGCCGACCAGATGCTGAACGCCACCACGCAGGCCTTCAGGGCCTGAGGAGAACGCCATGACCGTCCCCGCCGGCCCCGCGCTTCGCGCCCTCTTTCTCGCCTGCGCCTTCACCGGTACGGGCTTTGCCCATTCCGCCCCGCTCCGCCTCAAGGCGGAAGCGACCGTTGCCGGCGATGTCGTGCGCCTCGGCGATCTGGTCGAAAACGCCGGAGAGTCCGCGCATATCGCGTTGTTTTCCGCGCCTGCCCTCGGCGCGGCAGGCACCATCCGCGCCGAGCGGATTGCCGAGGCCGCGCGCGAACTGGGGCTGGCCGGGTTCGATGCTGCCGATCTGAAGGCCGTGGTTGTCCGCCGCGCCTCGGTGACAGCCGCGATGGAAGGGATTCACACACGCATCAGGAAGCAGCTGGCCGAACGCGATGCCTCCGCGCTCGATGCGCCGGTCGCCCTCGATCGCCCGCTGACAGAGGCCGAACTGACCAAGGCGACAACCGGACCGATGGAGATCGAGGAGATGGATCTCCGCTCAGGCCGGTTCCTGCTGCGGTTCGGCACCGGCCCGGCAAGCCTGCGCCTGCGCGGCACGGCCGACCTGCGGTTCGATCTTCCGGTGCTGGCCCGCCCGCTCGCCCGCGGCGATGTGATCGCCGCCACGGACCTGACCATGGAAAAGCGGTCGCGCCGCGAACTGCCGGCAGGAACGGTATCGGAACCGGCGCAACTGATCGGCACCGTTGCCCGCCGTGCCCTCTCGCCCGGCCAACCGCTGAAGCAGGGCGATATCGCCACGCCCGACCTGGTGGACCGCAACCAGCTGGTCACCGTCACCTACGAGGTGCCGGGTATGAGCCTGACGCTGCGCGGCCGCGCGCTCGCCTCCGGCGTGCTCGGCTCGGTCGTCGCGGTGCAGAACGGCACCTCGAAAAAAACCATCGAGGCGGTGGTGACAGGCCCGGGCCGCGTCACCGCGCGGCTGGATGAGAAAACCCTCAAAGCGAAGAACTGAGTGAAAGCGGACATCATGGTATCGCGTCTTCTGTTGCGCAGCGTTGCGATTGTCGCAGTCACCGGTGTTCTCGGTGCCTGCAGCGCCGTCGACCGGCTGAAAAATGTCGGCGAGAAGCCTCCGCTCTCCGCCATCGAGAACCCGGTGAGCCAGCCGGGCTACAAGCCGGTGCAGATGCCGATGCCGATGCCGGCAGCGGTGCGTTCCAGCTCCAATTCGCTCTGGCGGTCCGGTTCGCGCGCGTTCTTCAAGGATCAGCGCGCCGCGCAGGTGGGCGATCTGGTCAATGTCCGCGTCCGCATCACCGACAGCGCCAAGATCGACAACCAGACCCAGCGCACCCGCACCAGCGGCGAGAATTTCGGTGTCGAAGGGTTCTTCGGCGCCGAGCAGCAGATCGCCAGGGTTCTGGCCGACGGCGTAAAGCCCGAAGCACTGGTGAAAGGCTCCTCCAATTCCACGTCGAATGGCGCCGGCTCGGTCAAGCGGCAGGAGCAGCTGGTGACCGATATCGCCGCAGTCGTCACCCAGGTGCTGCCCAACGGCAACCTCGTCATCGAGGGCAAGCAGGAGGTGCGGGTCAATTTCGAGGTGCGTGAGCTGGTCGTCGCCGGCGTGGTCCGCCCGGAGGATATCGAGGCCGGAAACGCCATTGAATCGTCCAAGATCGCCCAGGCCCGCATTTCCTATGGTGGCCGGGGTCAGATTTCGGAAATCCAGCAGCCGCGCTACGGCCAGCAGGTGCTGGATGTGCTGCTGCCGTTCTGACAGCAAAAGGCCCCGGCAAGAACCGGGGCTTGCGGCAGCCGGCAGGGCGCGGGGGCGGTTCAGTCGTCGCGATAGATCTTCTCGCGGCGCTCATGCCGCTCCTGCGCTTCCAGCGACAGGGTGGCGATCGGTCTCGCATCGAGCCGCTGGAGGCTGATCGGCTCGCCGGTCTCCTCGCAGAAGCCGTAGGATCCGTCGGCAATCCGGTTCAGCGCCGCCTCGATCTTGGCGATCAGCTTGCGCTGCCGGTCCCGCGCGCGCAGTTCGATGGCGCGGTCCCCTTCGGACGAGGCGCGATCCACCAGATCGGGATGGGTCTCGGTATCGCTCTGCATCGCGGTCAGGGTCTCCTCCGCGTCGCGCAGGATTTCCTCTTTCCAGTTGATCAGCTTGCGGCGGAAATACTCGCGCTGACGATCGTTCATGAACGGCTCTTCGGCCGTGGGCCGATAGCCGGGATCGAGTTTGATCACCTTGTTGGCCATGCGCGCAATCCTCACCTTTAGTCTGATCCGCTGCCCTATAATCGGATTGTTGTGACAGGACAATTGCAAAGACGAAAAGTTGGAGTATCGCAGGAAAAATTGAAAAATCCCCTGCTGAAAATCCGAAACCTCGCCGCTTTGGCGGTCATTTTGACTATTCAGCAGGCGATTGTGCACTGCACCTGATTCGACGGCGGGCTGCTCAGCCCGTGCGCCGCATCGCCGCCTTGGCGAGTTCGACATCCGCCCGCAGCTGGATTGCCTCCAGCACATCGGCCAGAACGGGATCATCCCCGGCATCGATGCTGCCGCCGGCGCGCGCCAGTGTCTCCAGCGCCGCCTCGGTGACGTTGCCGGAGAGCAATGCGAGCTTCAGCCCGTCCAGCGCATCAAGCAGCGCACGGCCGCGCCGTGCACCCTTCCGGCGTCGCTCAACAAGATCATCGACCGGCAGCAGCAACGGCATCGCCAGCCCTGCCACCGGCGCAGCACCCTGTGCGCGCGCCGTCTCCCCGGCGACGGCAAACGCCGACGGCCCGCGCGTGGCGGCAACACCACCATGCAGGGAAACCGGCCGTGCCGGCGGGAGGCCACCAATCCGCATCGTTGTACAATCCTTGATTGCAGTGATCTTGCGCGCGCGATCGTAAACGGAAGGTAAACCGGGCGGTGCTTCTTGCCGCAACTGTCGGGATTTTGCCTGCCCGCCGGTTGAGAATTTCAATAAATTCCAATGTTTTCAATGGTATTCTGCTGGCATGAGAGACGCATGAACCGTCCTGGCAAATATCTGCCTCAGGGGTTGGTTCCATGGCCTGGCGCAAGGCGCTTCTCATTCTGGTTGCAGGCCTCGCCGTTCTGGCGTCTGCCCGGCCGGCTGCAGCCCTGTCGCGCATCAAGGATCTCGCCGCCATCGAAGGCGTGCGGGAAAACCAGCTGGTCGGCTACGGCCTCGTCGTCGGGCTGAATGGCACGGGCGATACGCTCAACAACGCGCCCTTCACCAAACAATCGCTTACCGCGATGCTGGAGCGCCTCGGCGTCAATACGCGCGGCACCACGCTGCGCACCGCCAATGTCGCCGCCGTAATGGTGACGGCCAACCTGCCGGCCTTTGCCTCGCAGGGCACGCGGATGGATGTGACCGTCTCGGCGCTGGGTGATTCCAAATCACTTCAGGGCGGCACCTTGCTGGTCACCCCGCTGCTCGGCGCGGATGGCGAGGTCTACGCCGTCGCGCAAGGCTCGCTGGCGATTGCCGGGTTCTCGGCGGAGGGCGAGGCCGCCAAGGTGACGCGCGGCGTGCCCACCGTTGGCCGTATCCCCAACGGGGCGCTGATCGAACGCGAGGTCGAGTTCAAGCTGACAAACCAGAAAACGCTCAAGCTGTCGCTCCGCAATCCCGATTTCACCACGGCAAAGCGGATCGCCGCCGCCGTCAATGATTTTCTCGGCGCCGACACTGCCGAGGCCTCCGATCAGGCCACCGTGCAGATGCGCATGCCGAAAACCTACAAGGGCAATATCGTCCAGTTGCTGACCGAGGTAGAGCAGCTGCGCGTCGAGCCCGACCAGCGGGCTCGGATCATCATCGACGAGCGCTCCGGCGTCATCGTGATGGGGCGGGATGTGCGCGTCTCCACCGTCGGCGTGGCGCAGGGCAATCTCACCGTGTCGATCTCCGAACGGCCCACCGTCTCCCAGCCCGAGGCGCTCTCGAACGGCGAGACCACGGTCGTTCCCCGCACCGATGTGCGGGTCGAGACCGACGCCAGGCGCAAGCTCGGCATCGTCGGCGAGGGCGTGAGCCTTCAGGAACTGGTCGACGGGCTGAACGCCCTCGGCATCGGCCCGCGCGACATGATCACCATCCTGCAGGCCATCAAATCCGCCGGCGCGCTGCAGGCCGATATCGAGGTGATGTGATGACAACTCCCGTTTCCACCCTCGCCCGGCCCGGGCCGGTCGCAGCCACCGCCCTCACCGGCAGGGAGCAGAAGGCCCGCGCCACCGCCCGCGATTTCGAGAGCCAGTTCCTCAAGTCGATGCTCGAACAGGCCTTCGCCACCGTTTCAGGCGAGGGACCGATGGGCAGCACCGGCCCGGGAGCGGAAGCCTGGCGCAGCCTGCTGCTGGATGAGCACGCCAAGGCGATCGCAGCCCGTGGCGGCATCGGCGTGGCCGATCAGGTCTACCGTTCCCTGATGAAAGCAACCGGGGGCGAAAACGATGCGCGCCGTTGACTGTGCCGGCGAACTGCTCGCCGCCCTGAGCGACCTCGAACAGGTGGTGAGCGCGGAAACCGGCGCCGCCGCTGCCGGTCGTATCCGTGAAGCGCTCGCCCTGCTGGAGGCCAAGACCGCGGCCTTCGCGCGGTATCGCACGGTTGCGGCGCTCTGGCAGGCGATGGCCGAGGCCCCGGCCAGCCTGCCACCCGCCACGCTGGCGAGCTTGCGCGAGAAGCACTGCGCCCTCGCCCGCGCATTGCAGCACAACCACATGGTGCTGACCACCACCCGCAGCGTCTCGGAGGAGCTGCTGCGCGAGGTCTCGTCCCGCATAGCCCGCCCCGCCCCCGCCGCCTACGGCCCGCCGGGCCAGAGCCGGCCCGTGACGGCCAGCGCCCCGATTTCCCTCTCCCGTTCCAGCTGAAGGCCGACCCCGATGTCCCACGCCGCCCGCCAGTATGCCGCCACCGCCCGCTCCGGCATGTCCCCCCGCGAGACCGAAGCCAGTGCCCTGCTGAAGGCCGCCGCCCGCCTGCAGGCCGCGCGCGAGCAGGAGAGCCCCGGCGCCGCGCCGTTTGCCGCTGCGCTCGATCACAACCGCCGTCTCTGGACCATCCTGCTCGCCAGCGTCGGCGATCCGGCCTCCCCCCTGCCGTCCGCGCTGCGCGGCAATGTCCTCATCCTTGCCAATTTCGTGCTCAACCACAGCCTCGCCGTGACGGCGGAGCCGGCGGCCGACAAGCTCGATTGCCTGATCGCGATCAACCGGGAACTGGCGGCAGGCCTGCGCGCCCTGCCCTGAAACCGTATCACCCCGGAAAGGCCGGCCGGAAGCTGCTTTTTCCCGCGCCGGGACGGCCTGCTAGCCGAGATAACTCGCCAGCGACAGCCGGCCGATGCTGGCGGTGACCTGATAGCTCGCCTCCATCCGCGTCTGGAGCGACAGGATCGACGCGGAGAGATCTTCCAGCGATGGTTGCTCGATATCGGCGATCGCGGCTTCGACCACCGCTGTGCGCTGGGTGTGCCGCTGGTTGGCGGCGGTCATCGCGGAGGACGCGGCCACGACATCGCTGATCACCCCCTTGAGGCTGTCCGGCGCGGACTGGGACATCACCCCCGCCGCGCGCTCGGAGAGGGCGCGATAGCGCGCCACCGCCTGCGGATCGGCAGCATCGGCCTGCTCGGCGGCCAGCGCCGCCAGCCCGGCCAGAACCGCCTGCATCGGCGCCTCGTTGGCACGCGCCCCCGCCGCGATCGACACGCCCCGGTCGATCGTCACCACCTGTGACTGGCGGGCCGACAGCGCGGCGGAGGCATCGCCCTGGTACCAGCCTTGGGTCACCCGGGCGCCGGACGGGACAAATCCCGTGGCGACATCAAACGGCGGACCGTCGATCCGCCGGGCGGGCGCATCCTCCGTCGCGGCGAAAAAATCCTGCGCAGCGACAATGGACGAGGCGGCGGACAGCGCTGTATCGGCCTTCGTGCGGATGGCGGTGGCCAGCGCGGCCTTGAGATTGGCCGCCGTGCCGGCAAGATCGCCTGCGATGACGAAGCTGGAATCGGCCGCGCCGGGCTGGCCGGCCTCGCGCGCCACCAGCGTCACACTCTCGCTCGATCCATCGGGCAGCGACAGCGCCAGTGTCACCGTCTGCCCGGCACTCAGCGCCGCCGTCAGCGTCAGCGAGACCGATTGCGGCACCCCGTTCGGCCCGACGATCGTGCCACCGTTGAGCGTGTTCACCATGGATTTGAGGCGGAATCCGAAGGTCGGCGGGGTGTCCTCGGTGATGGAGACGCTCGCCCCGGTCTGATCGAGCGCCAGTCGCCCCGTCCCGTCGCCGCGGTCGGCGGCGCGCCGCTCGCTGATCAGCGTCCTGAGACCATCCGCGCCCGGCGTGCCGTCGATCAGCGATTGCGGCGCCGGAACCGGCTGGGTATCGGTCGCTCGACCCGAGAACAGGAATTGCCCGTCGAAGTCGGCATTGAGTTCGCCCAGCGCCGACATCAGCCGTCCGCGCGCGATCTCTGCCGCGCTGGCAATCGCCCGCGCACTGTCCGGCCCGCTGGCCGAGAGCGCATCCCTGCGAGCATCGCCGGCAATGGTCCTGAGATTGTCCAGCGCGTTGCTCATCAGGTCGAGCCGCAGCGCGCCGCGCTGGTTCACCTCCTTGTGGCCGGCGGCGCGGGCCAGCTGCGCCCTGAGATCGACAACGGCGGAGCGGCTGGCGCCCAGCCCGCCGAGTGTATCGGAAACGCGCCCGGTCGCGAGCTGGCGCGTCAGGTCCGACAGGGTCGCCCGCATGTCCTTCAGCCGGCCGGCCTGCCGCTCGGCGGTGTACATGCCGGGAGTGAAGCGTGAAATGCCGCTCATCGCTCAGCCTCCTTGTTGTCAGATCCGCATCAGCGCATCCAGCATCTCGCTGACCGCGCTGATGATGCGGGCGTTGGCGGAATAGGCGTTCTGCAATTCCACCAGCCGGGCGAGTTCCTCATCCACCGATACGCCGGAGGTTTCGGAAAACCGCTCGCGCAGGCTGGAGAGCACCACCTGCTGGCCTTCGTTGAGCCCCTCGGCCTCCGCCACGGCGCCGGCCTGCCGGTCAAGACTGGTGCGCACCAGATCACTCATCCGGCCGGAAAAGACGCCGTCGACGCTGCCGCCGATGGTCACGAAATTCATGCCGGCGTTGGTCAGCCGATCATAAAGGGCGTTGGGCCGCGCCGGATCGCCCGCTGCGCCTGCGCCGTCCTTCTTTATCAGCAGCGCCGGATCGGACAGGACCGCCGGGTTGACCGCGATGCGCGCGGCAAAACCGATCTGTTGGGCGCTTCCCGCGAACGCGCCGGTGAACGGGCGGGAGGCAACGCCGTTCCCCGCATCGACGAACAGCGGCAAGGCCTCCTCACCGGTCTGCACCCCGGTGATCGTGCGGGCCACCTCGGCGGCGATGACGTCGGTTGTACCCGCCGCCCCGTCATCCAGCACCCGCAAGGTATTGGCCGCCGGGCTTGAAACGCTGTAGCCACTGCCGAGCGCGGCCTGAATCTGCGTTGCCGCCCCGGCAAGCCCGCCCGAGAAATCGATACCCACCAGCGTATCCGCCTGCCCGGCAGAAACGCCGGCCAACGGCAGCGCCGCCGGATCATCGACCCTGACAAAGGTGAAGGCCTTCTCGATTCCCCCGCCCCCCCGCACCGCCAGCGTGATCCGGTCGCCGGCGGAGAGACCGGAGAGATCGAGATCGAACCCCGCCTGTGCGCCGCTGCTGGCCGCGGTTCCCGCCACGGTCTTGTCCGACAGCGCGCGCGCCAGACCGGCCGCCATCGCATCGAGGCGGGATTGCGCATCCACCAGCGTTTCATCCCGCAGGGTCAGCAGCGCGGCAATCTCGCCCGACTGCATCGGCCCGGCGGCGAGATCGATCGGCGCGCCCTGCGGATCGATGATCCGCAATTGCCCGACACCGCTTTTCGATGGATCGGAATCGTAAAGCGCATTCGGCGTCATCGTCGCGCTGGGGGTGAATTGCAGCTGCGAGGCCTCCCCGGCGAACAGCGCGGTGCCCCCGGCGGTAAAGATCGCGATGCCGCCATCGCCGCGCGGCGTCACACGGATGTCCATCAGTTGCGCCAGCGCATCCACCTGCCGGTCGCGCTCGTCCATCAGGTCCGCCCGCGCATTGCCGCCCGAGACGGACGACAGCTGGCTCTCGATCCGGTCGATCGTGGAAAGCGCGGTGTTGACCTGATCGACCGCGCCGGCAAGGCCCGCTTCCGCCTCCGCCCGCAGCGATTGCACATCGGCGCTGAGCTGGTTGAGCGTGCCGGCAGTCAGCCGCGCGGCCATCAGCACCTCGTTGCGGGCGACCGAATTGGCCGGCTCGGCCGCCAGTGCCTGCATCCTGGCGGTGAAGCGGTTCACCTGTGTATCCAGCGCCGTTTCCCCGCCCGGCACGCCGAAGCTGGTATCGAGCCGCGACAGGAACCGCGCCATCGTCGCGGTATAGGCCGCGCCCGCGCTCTCCCGCCGCATCTGCCGTTGCAGCACCGTGTCGAGCACGCGGTTGACCTCGCCGTCGCGCACGCCGGAAGGGCCGTTCTGCACCGCCGAGACCGTGCGCCGCGCATAGCCTTCCACCCCCGCGCTGGAGACATTGCGCGAGACCGTGTCGAGCCCGGTCTCGATCGACCGGAGGCCGGAGAGGGCATTGCCGAGCGCAACGGAAAGTGACATCCCTCAGCCCCTAGCGGATGATGTTGAGCACATCCTGCAGCATCTGCTGCGAGGTGGAGATGACGCGCGTATTGGCCGAATAGGCCTGTTGCGTCACGATCATCTTGGAAAACTCCTCAGAAATATCGCTGTTGGAGTTTTCTACCGCACTGCCGACGATCTCGCGCCCCATCTGCTGGAGGATCGGCTCGCCCGATTCCAGCGTCTGCTCGTAGACGCCGCCATCCCGCCGCTTCAGGCTGTTGTCGCCGTTGAAGGCGGCGACAACCACCTGCGCGAGGCCAACCACCTGACCGTTCGAGAAGGTGCCGATGATCCGCCCGGAATCGCCCACGCGAACGCTCTCCAGCACGCCGGAGGCATAGCCGTCCTGCCGCACGGCGTTGATCTGCACCTGCCCGTTGGCATCGGCGAACTGGGTGAGGCCGGCAGCCGAGAAATCAAGCGTCACCGGCCCGACGGACGAATTGTTGACCGTGATACTGGGAATCGACAGCGAACTTGCCGAGGTCAGCTGACCATCGGAATTGAACGTGAAGTCCGAGCCCATGTTCCGCCAGGCCGGTGCCGCGCCGGTGGCGGTCGAATCCTCCTGATAGAACAGGTTCCAGGTATCGCCGCCGCCCGCCGCGTTCTGTGTCTTGGCCCAGCGCATCTGCACATTCACCGGCGCGCCGACATCGTTGTAGATGGTCACGGCACCGGCGGAGATCGATTTGTCGATGAACGACGAGACATCCGAGGCCGCGACATATCCGGCGCCACCCACCCGCGGATCGACCGAAAAGCCGCTGGCGGTCAGCAGTTCGGAATTGGCAACCGTGGAATCGGCATCGTTCGTCTGCGGATAGCTCGGCAGGTTCGCCCGGTATTCGATGATCGCGGTGCGCTTGGCCGGCAGGTTGTCGTTGGACACACGCACCACATCCGGCTTGGAGCCGATCACCGCGCCGGTGTCAGGGTCCATCGCCAGCCCCTTCAGGTAATATCCCGCGCCGTTGACCAGATAGCCGTCCTTGTCGATCTCGAAATCCCCGCGCCGGGTGTAGAGGTCCACCCCGCCGAACACCGGCAGCCCGCCGGCATAGCTGGTGCGCTCCTGCACCACGAACATGCCCTCGCCGTTGATCGCCATGTTGGTGCCGATCTGCGTGGTGGAAAGATCGCCCTGCTGCATCACCGTGTTGCGGCCCAGCGCCAGCACCGAGGCACCCTGCTCCCGCCGCAGCGGACTTTCGGGGATCAGATCAACAAAATTGGTATCAACCCGCTTGAAGCCCGTCGTCCGGCTGTTGGCGATGTTGCCCGAGATATTCTCCAGCGCGAACCCCTGGGCCTTGAGCCCGGTCACCGCCGTCAGCATCGCCCCGAAAATACCCATCAGACCACTCCACGATTGATCAATCGGGAGAGAGGGGATTCAAGCGGCGCGCCAAATATTTATTGATGTCATTTCAACAACTTAAAGCGAAACTATCGAATTGGTCAGGGAATCGGATTCCGCCCTGCCGCAGCGTCACTGGGCAGATTTTTCCTTGTCGCCCTTCAGGCTCAGCAGCGAGCCGGCAACATCGGACAGAACCGGCGCCGTGCAGGCGCGGAACGGCATCGGCCGGCAGACCGCGACCGCCGACAGGCCGACCCGTGCGGTGAGAACGCCGTTGAGCACGCCCTCCCCCAGCTTGCTGGACAGCCGCCCCGCCAGCCCCGCGCCGATGAACTGGCTGATCGCATCCTGCGCCACGGCAACACCGCCGGTCACTGCCAGATGGGTGAGCACCCGCGCCGACAGCCGCCAGATGGCAAATCCACCGGGCCGCCCGCTGTAGATCGTCGCCAGTTGCGAAATCAGCCGCACCCCCTGAAACAGCACGAAACCGACATCCACCCACGCCCGGGGCGAGAGCGTGGTAACCATCGCCACCTTGGACGAGGCCGAGGCGATCAGCGCCCGCGCCTGATCGTCCTTGGGTTTGAGCAGATCCCGCTCGGCGAGGCGCAGCAGGTCCGGCCCGTCGATGATCTCGCGGCTATAGCCCTCCAGCGCGGCACGCGCGCCGGCCGTACCCGGATCATGGCGGTAAAAACTATTGATCTTGCTGATGAAATCGCGCGCTGCCAGATCCGTCCCGGCAGCATAGGCCTCGTCTGTCGCCGCCCGCAGGGTCACCGCCGAGCCAAGCCGCCGCAAGGCGGACAATTCGCGCACCAGAACCACCAGCAGCGCAACCAGCGACAACCCCGCCAGCCCGAGCGCGAGATAGCCGAGAGGCGGCCATTTCGCCATCAGTCCGGCGACCAGATCATAGGCCCAGACGCTGACCGCAAGGGTCAGGAATGCCCCCAGTGCCGAGACAAACAGCCGCGACCAGAACGACTTCTTTTTTTCAACGATTTCATCAATGGAAACAGTGGATTGCGCGAAAGGATCGACCGTTTCCACCACCGTTATCGGCGCATGGGACCGCGCCTTCTCCCGCCCCGCATCGCCTTGGGCAGGATCAAGAGTGAACACTTCCGGTGCGCGCGCCATGCGTCTCTCGTCAGGCCAGTTTATCGCCGATCAGGAACTCGATCACGGCATCAAGGCGAATGTGGGGAAGGCCTGGCAGCCCGCCTTCCCGCGCTGTCTGCGGCAGCGGCGGGCGGAAGCGCAGGAAGCGGAGCGGTTCGCGCGGGTGGGCAGGGTCGAACAGCACGGTCGGGTTCTCCGGCAGCACGCCCGGATAGAGCGCCGCCTCGCAGGTTCCATCGAAAATCTCATCGCCCAGCCGCTCGCCGTTGAGCGGAATTCCGACAATACAATCAAGCACTTCACGCCCCTTTCGCACCTCCACCTCGCGGGTGGCGCGCACCGCTGCGAGGGCGGCGGCATCAAGCGCGGAGCCAGCCCCCTGCACCCGCGCCAGGGCCCGGCGGGTCAGCATCCGCAACGTCGCCTCCAGCCGGTCGTGCTGGCTGTGGTGCAAGTGGTCCGCCTTGGTCGCGGCAAACAGCACCTTGTCGATCTTTGGCGAGAAAATGCTTGATAAAACAGTATTTTGTCCGACCCGATAGGCCGAGAGCACATCGGTCATCGCGGTCTCGAGGTCGCCCAGCGCCTCGGCGCCGGCGTTGATCGCGCTCAGCACATCAACCAATACGATCTGCCGGTCCAGCCGGGCGAAATGCTCGACGAAAAACGGTTTGACCACATGGAACTTGTAGGATTCGTACCGCCGAACCATCATCGAATGCAGTGAATTCGGCGCCTGTTCGCCCTCCCGCGCCCCCGGCAGCGGCGCAAAGGTCAGCGCCGGCGAACCGGCAAGATCGCCCGGCATCAGGAAGCGCCCGGGCGGCAGCGAGGAGAGGCCGATCTCGTCCTTGCGGCAGGCAACCAGCCCGGCGGTAAACACCTCGGCGAGGTCGCGCGCCAGCATCTCGTCGGCCGGCGCATCGGGCGCCAGCGCCTCCGCCCGGGCGAGGAACGGCGCGAACGGGGCAGCCCGCGCGCCGGTGGCAATCGCCGCCAGCGTCTGCCGGCTCCATTCGGCATAGGTCAGATCGAGCAGCGGCAGATCGAGCAGCCACTCGCCCGGATAGTCCACGATGTCGAGCGCCAGCCGCGCCTTGCCGCTGCCGAACCAGCCCGCCGGTCGTTCGTAGTCGATCTCGACGCGGATCTGCGAAATCTGTCGCGTGGATTGCGGCCACGCGCGGTTCGGCCCGGTCAGGGTGGCCAGATGATCCTCGTACTGGAAGCGGGCGACTGACGGGTCCGGCTGCTCGACGATCCGCGCCCGGGCGATCCGCCCTTCCGCTGCGGCACGGAACACCGGCAGCCGGCCGCCGCTGACCAGCGCATGCACCAGCGCGGTGATGAACACGGTCTTGCCCGCCCGCGACAGGCCGGTGACGCCGAGCCGAACCGTGGGGGTGGAAAAGCCGGCGAGATAATCGAACAGGCTGGCCGAGGCACTGCGGGCCGCGTCCGTCCACTCGCCCAGCGTCTCCTTGGCCATCGGCTCAGTCCTCGTCGGTCGCGCCGAGATCCGCCGGGGTGAAATAGTGGGTCAGCGCGCAATCCCCGTCCTGAATCTCGCTCCACGGCGTGAGAACGTTGAAGACAACGCAGGTGGCGGTGGGAAAACGGGCACGCACCCGCATCCGCGCGGCGCCGTTGCTCTCTTCCGGGTCTGCCAGCCGGTTGGCAAGTTCCGCCAGGCCGGGATTGTGGCCGATGATCAGCACGCTTCGCGTTCGCTGCGGCACCTTGCGGATACGGCGCAGCAGCACACCGGCGGAAGCAAGATAAAGCTCGTCCTCGATGGCGGCCGGGTTGAGCCCGCCCGTTGCTGCGGCGAGATCATAGGTCTCGCGCGTGCGCGCGGCGCTGGAGACCAGAACCACCTCCGGATTGAGCCCGAGGCGCTTCAGCTCTGCCCCGATCAGTGGCGCGGCAAGCCGCCCCTCGGGCGCGAGGATACGGGAATGGTCCCCCCCGGGACCGGCGGCAACGGCTTTGGCATGCCTGAACAGGATCAGCGACGTCATGAATCCCTATCTGCCACCGCGGGGAAAAAAATGCGAGGGGGGCACGAGGGGAAAGCTTGGCATATCGTTATCTCTGAGGCATCACGGCGGCATGGATCATCCGCTGCGCTATGCCTATCGCCCCCGGCCGTTCGCTGCCGAAACCACGCTGGACCTGACGCGTGAAGCGCTGGTGGCCGTGCGCGCCGGCAAGGAGACGGTGCTCCCCTATCGCGACATCGCGACGATCCGGCTGTTCTATGCGCCGCGCGGCATCAATTTTTCCGGGTTCAAGGCGAAAATCTATGCGCGGAACGGCAAGACCATCGCCTTCGAGGATCGCAGCTACAAATCGCTGGTGGAACAGGAGCGGCAGGAAGGCCCCTACCGAGCTTTCGTCACGGCGCTGGCCGCCGAAGCAGAACGGCGCAACCCCGATGTCCTGATCCACGCCGGCAAGATGATGCCGATGCTGGTACTGACTGCGCTGGCCGGCGGGGTGACACTGGCGCTGCTGGCCTATTTCGCGCTGAAAACGCTGGCCGCCGGGCAATATCTGCTGACGCTCGGCATCGCCGTGTTCGTCACCTATTTCGCGGTCTGGACATGGCAGTTCATCCTCCGCAACCGCCCGCGCACCTTCCGCGCGCGGGCCATCCCGGGCGATATCCTGCCCTGAGTGGTCCTTACCGGACGACCAGCACCGAGCAATGCGCGTGGCGCACGATGTTGGCGGCGTTCGAGCCGATCAGATAGGTGGCGAACGAGGGATCGTGCGAGCCGACGACGATCAGATCCGCCGTCCAGTCCTTCGCCTCGCCCAGCACCTCATGATAGATCGCGCCGATGCGCACGGTGGTGATGATCTTGTCCTTGGCCATGCCGGTGGCGGCCGCCAGTTTGGCAAGATCCTGCTCGGCCCGTTCGCGCTCCTGCGAATCGTAGTTGGTCGGCATGTAGTCGAGATACGCCGCCGGGATCAGCGAGAGCACGTTGAGCAGCTTGAGTTCGGCACCCGAGGTCTTGGCCAGCGCCACCGCGCGGTCGATGGCCGGCTGGGCCACCTTGATGTCGCCGAGATCGACCGGAACAAGAATACGATTGTACATGGTGATGATCCTCCTCAGGGGTTGCAGGCAGGACAGAAAGCCACTGTGCCAAAATCTTTGCGGCAGGACAAATGCCGCCCTGCAAGCCGGTTGACCCTGCCCGGTGCGCGGCGCATGGTTAGCGCTCTATCTTTTCCCGCAGGATTCCGCGCCGATGAACCCCGCCCTCCGCTCGCCCGTCGCGTTCCTGATGGTCATCAACTTCATCAATTTCTTCGGCTATTCCGGCTGGAACGGGCTGTTCAACAATTTCGCGAAAGAGATGGCGGATTTCACCGGCTACGAGATCGGCATTGCCCAGAGTGTGCGCGAAATTCCGGGGTTTCTCGCGTTTTCGGCGATCATCTGGTTCCTCGTCATGCGCGAGCAGGTCTTCGCGCTGGTCAGCCTCATCGTGCTGGCGATGGGCATCGTCATCACCGGCTATCTGCCCTCCTACTGGGGCATCCTGATCGCCACCATCGTCATGTCGGTGGGGTTTCATTATTCCGAGACGGTCAACCAGTCGCTGGCCTTGCAGCTCTTCCCCAAGAAAGATGCGCCACGCCTGCTGGGGCGGGTGGCGAGCGCGGCGGCAGCGGCGCAGCTGACCGGCTATGGCGGCATGGCGCTGCTGTGGTGGGCGGGCCTGCGCGATTACAAGGTGCTGTATGCCGGGCTGGGGCTGATCTGTGCGGCCCTCGTCATCTGGGCCTGGCTGTGGTTTCCGCGCATCGAGGGCACCGTGCCGCAGCGCAAGTCCATCGTCCTGCGTCCGCGCTACTGGCTCTACTACGCGCTGACGATGATGAGCGGCGCGCGGCGGCAGATTTTCTCGGCTTTCGCCGCCTTCCTGCTGGTCGAGCGGTTCGGCATGAAGGTGCATGAAGTGGCGGGGCTGTTCCTGCTCACGGCGCTGATGAACATCGCTCTGGCGCCGCGCTTCGGCGCGCTGATCGCCCGCATCGGCGAGCGGCGGACCATCATGCTGGAGAATGTCTCGCTGATCGTCGTCTTCGCCGGCTATGCGGTGACGCCCGATCCGCTCGTCGCCGCCATCCTGTTCGTGGTGGACGGGGTGTTCCTCACCCTCGTCATCGCCCAGCGCACGTATTTCCAGAAGATCGGCGACCCCGCGGATATGTCGCCGACGGCGGCGGTGGCCTTTACCATCAACCACATCGCGGCGGTGTTCATCCCGTTCGGCTTCGGCCTGCTGTGGCTGAAGGACCCGTCGCTGGTGTTCCAGGCGGGCGGGGTCATCGCCACGATCTCGCTGATCCTCGCCTTCTTTGTCCCGCGCGATCCCGGCCACGGGCGGGAGACCGTGTTCAGAGAGAACGCGGCGGAGGCCGCAGCCGCCACCAGCCCGGCGTGAGATCGTTAAGGAAGGCGGCGGTCAGCCCGGCACGGGGCCGGGCGGCGCGGGCTTAGCCCTGCCGCTTCGGCGTCGAAACGACGAGGCCGTCAAGCGCGTCGGAAATCTTGATCTGGCAGGACAGGCGCGAGGTCTTGCGCACGTCGGAGGCGAAATCGAGCATGTCCTCCTCCATCGGCTGGGCCTTGCCCACCCTGGCGGCCCATGCCTCGTCGACATAGACATGGCAGGTGGCGCAGGAGCAGGCGCCGCCGCATTCCGCATCGATCCCCGGCACGGAATTGCGGATCGCCGTTTCCATCAGCGTCGAGCCGTTCTCGGCCTCGACCGTGCGGCTGGTCCCGTCGGCGGCGATGAATGTAATCTTCGGCATGATGGTGATCACCTCAAGCAAAACCCGCGCGCAGGGGTAGCGCGCGGGGGTGCCCAAGTCAATTTGCAGTCAATTCGGCGCAACGGGTCCGGATGCGGCATCACCGCGCCGGAGGCCGACGGCATGCCGTCAATGCGTGCGCTGAAGATCGGCAATCGTATCGCAGGCCGCCGCCACGCAGGTCTTCAGCGCGGCAATGGCCCGCGCCGCCTCGCTGTCCTGCCCCGGGGCGACGATTTCCACCGCCTCGGCGGCCATCGCCACCTGCCATGCGCCGACCGCGCGGGAGGAGCCTTTCAGCGTATGGGCAAAATCGCAGCGCTCGCGCTGGCTCACCGTTTCCTCGATGCGGGCGAGCAGCGAGCGCGCCTGCTTCCAGTAGAGCGAGAGGATTTCCTGCTCCAGCCCCCGGTCGCCCAACGTCTGGCGGGCGAGGTGGACGAGATCGATCGGCCGCTCGTAGGAAGCCGGATTCCCCGCCGGCGAGGCCACACCCTGTTCATTGCGCCACATGTTCTGTCCCTCTGGCTGCAAAATTCATGAACCGCCAGCATGCACGCCAGAGCTTAAGATCGCGGTTAACCCGGCAGGGCCGTTCGCCCCTTCCGGAGTCATCGTTAACGAAGTTTTCAAGTCGGTTAACGGGGGACGTATCGCGCGCCCTCACAAAAGGGTAAAGTGCCTCGGATTAAGGTAATCTTTACCCTTGCCGTGCGGGAGGCCACGCCCGCGCCGGGGGTGGGGAAGCAGCCTGGGGCAAAGGCCAAGCGTAACGAGGCAGAATATGGCGACGCAGAAGAAAGTCTCCGATCCGACAGAAGCGGCACTGTCAGCCATCGAGGAGGCGCTGACCAACGGGCTGGCGAACGAGGCGGCAAAGGCCGCCAGATCCGCTTCGCCGGTGCCGCCCAAGCTGCCCGCCGTCGACGACGTGGATATTTTCGCTGCCGAGATTGCCGAGGCTGCGCGCGCCAAGGTGACCCAGACGGCCAAGGGCAGCCCGAAGGAAGGCCCGCTCGCGGTCAAGACCGATCTCGATCCGCCCGCCCCCGCCAATCTCGAAGCCAGCGACGTGGCGATGACCCCGCCCACCGCGCGCGATGCGGCCAATGATGATCGCCAGCCGGTGCAGGCCCTGCTCGCCGGATTGCAGACGCGCGCCTCGCGCCTGCCGCTGGTCTGGGCCTCGCTGGCCTCCCTGCTCTGGGTGGCCGGCGCCTATGTGTTTTTCTCCCAGCCCGGCGGCCTGCTCGCCACCACACCGATCACCGATCTTCCGCTGGTGCCGGCGCTCTCGGCGCTCACCGCCGTCGTCGTGCCGGTGATCCTGTTCTTCATGCTCGCGTCGGTCCAGCGCCGCACGCAGGAGATGCGCGCCTCGGCCTATGCGATGAGCGCGATTGCCGCGCGCCTTGCCGAGCCGGAGACGATCGCCTCGGACCAGATTTCGACTCTCGGCCAGGCCGTGCGCCGCGAGGTGTTCTCGATGGGCGACGGCATCGAGCGGGCGATTGCCCGCGCGGGCGAGCTGGAATCGCTGGTCCACACCGAGGTTTCGGCGCTTGAGCGCTCCTATGGCGAGAACGAACTGAAGATGCGCTCGCTCCTGGGCGAACTGGCGATGCAGCGCGATGCGCTCAACGCAAATGCCGAGCGGGTGCGCGTGGCCATGCTCGCCGCGCAGGACGGGCTGACCCACCAGCTCACCACCATGTCCGGCACGCTCGCCGCCTCGGTGGGCGATATCGCGGCCCGCGTCTCCCAGCAGCTGGACGAGAAGCGCGACGAGGTGACCCAGACGCTGTCGAGCGCCTCGGACGCCATCGTCACCCGCCTGACCGACCATTCCGCCGAGATGATCAATCGCCTGTCGACCGCCGGCGAGGAGGTGAACGCCCGCCTCTCCGGCACCGGCAGCGATATTGCCCGGCTGCTGACCGAGACGGGCTCGACCCTGACCGGAGAGATTGCCGAGCGCGGCAACGCCGCCGCCGCAACGCTGAGCACCACCGGCCAGTCGATCCAGACCGCCTTTGCCGAATCCGCCCAGATCGTCACGGAATCGTTCAATGCCGGCAGCCAGTCGATGCTGGCAGCGCTGGCTGCCCGCGTTGACGAGGTCAACACCTCGATGCGCACCACCGGCGAGGACATCACCGGCAAGCTGGCCAGCCATTCGGACGAAATCAACACCGCGCTGAAGGCCACCGGCGAGGCGCTGACCACCTCGATCGCCAATCAGGGCGCCAACGTTCTGGCCCAGTTGCTGGAGACCAATGACAAGCTCTCGACCAAGCTGGCCAGCCAGACGGACGAGATCGCCACCCGCATCATCGCCCATTCGGACGATATCGCCACCGCCTTCCAGGCCGCGGGCGAGAGCCTGACCGGCACGCTGGCCGCGCAGGGCGAATCGGTCCTCTCCCGCCTTGTCGAGACCGGCGAGACGCTGACCACCGGTCTTGCCAGCCAGAGCGACAGCATCCTCACCCGCATCAAGGACAGCGCCGGCGCGATCATCGTCGATCTCGGCGCCAAGGGTGAAGAAGTGGAAACCCGCGTCAACGACGCGACCGTTCGCGCCGCCGACACCATCGTCAACCGCGGCACCGAGATGGCGCAAGGCATCGAGGCCGCCGGCACCGCAATTGCCGAGCTGATGGCGACGCAGGGCGAGACCGTCTCCCGCTCGCTCGAACAGGCCCATGGCCGCCTGACCGACGTGGTGCAGGTGCATGGCAACGCGCTGGCCGACCGGCTGACCGACACTACGGTGCGGATCGAGAAAGCCATCACCGGCGATGCCAAACAGCTGGAAGAGAGCCTCGATTCCACCGCCTCGCGCTTTGCCACCGTGCTGGCCGAGCGTGTGCAGCAGGTCAACGAGGCGTTCTCCGTCTCCGGCGAGGCGGTGGCCTCGATGATCGGGATGCATTCGGAGAAGGTGCGCGAGGACTTTGCCAAACACGCCGACGAGGTGCACCGCGAATTCGAGAAGAAGACGCAGGATACCACCGTGCACTTCTCCTCCGTCGCGCAGGACATCGCCTTTGCGCTGGAAACGCAGGGCAGCCGCGTCAACGAGACGCTGTCGGAGACCGCCCGCCGCCTCGCCGACGAGGTAGAGAGCCGCACCGCCGGCCTGTCGGACCGCTTCGGCGCCTTCGAGAAATCGTTCGTCGAGCGCGCCGTCAACCTCGAACAGCTGGTGCTGGTCCATGGCGCCACGCTCAACGAGCAGCTCGAAACGCACCTTTCGACCTTCGAGACCCGCGCGACCGACAAGACCGCCGCGATCTCCGAAAAGCTCGGCAGCCTGATCGAACGCGCCGATGCCGGCCTTGACCAGCGCGCCAAACTGCTGAGCGACAACCTCGCCCAGCGCTCGCTGGATATTGCCCGCGCCATGGCCGAGGGCAGCCAGACCATTCAGGCGAGCATCGACGGCAAGGTGGCCGAGGTCTCCCGCGCGGTGGAAACCGAGACGCAGAAGCTGGCCGAGCGCATCGGCAGCCATGTCGGCGCGGTGACCACCGCCCTCTCCGAGCAGGCCGAGACCATCTCCGCCACGCTCGGCTCGCGCACCAGCACGCTGGCCTCGACCCTCTCGACCGAGGCGGCGAACTTCGAGACCAACATCATCGGCAAGCTCGATACGCTGGCCGCCACCATCGAGGCGCGCAACGCCGCGCTGACCGCCGCGCTCGACCAATCGCTGACCGCCACCGCCGGCACGCTGGAAGCGCGCGCCGATGCCGTGTCGAAAACCATTGTCGACGCTGCCGAGAAGGCGGACCAGACACTGTTTGTCCGCGTCTCGGAGATGGAGCGCCTGCTCGATACCTTGTCGCAGACCGTCGGCCGCCGCCTTGTCGGCAGCGCGGAGGAGATTTCCGCCCGCCTCGGCACGCAGACCGAGGAGATCCGCAAGCTGTTCGAGGACAGCGGCAACGGCCTCTCCGCCCAGTCCTCCGCCATGGTCGATCGTCTGGTCACCCAGGGGCAGGCCTTCGTCACCGCCTCGGGCGAGATTGCCGCCCGGCTCGAAAGCCACTCGGGCAAGTTCGCCGAGGTGCTGGACCAGCGCGGCGCCGATGTGGCGGCCACCATTGCCCGAACCGGCAACATGGCAGCGCAGCAGATTTCCGGCTCGCTGGGCGAACTCGATACCACGCTGACCAAATCCACCGAGACGGCGATCACCAACCTCACCGAAACGCAGCAGAAGCTGCGCGGCGAGATCGGCATGATGCTCGGCCGCCTGACCGACGCCAACAATGTGCTGAACCAGATTCTCGACAGCGCGACCAAGGGCCTCGCCGGGGTGGAAACCAACCTCTCCAACCGCGTTGCCAAGCTCGAATCGACGCTCAACGCCATCATTTCGGCCAGCAACGACGGCACCCGCCAGCTGGCCGAGCAGGTGGAGACGACGCTCGGCTCGATCGTCACCGCCACCGATACCGGTGCAAAGGCGCTCAACGCGCACCTCACCTCGATGCGCGACGTCTCCGACCAGATGATCGGCCGTTCCGACACGCTGAACGGCGCCCTCGCCGAGCGGACCAAGGCCCTGCTCGATGCGACGCACCGCCTCGCCGTGGTATCCGATCAGGCGGAAGACGCCATCACCGCCCGCCAGCAGGAGGTGGACCGCGTGGCAGGCCTGCTCTCCGACCGGACGCGGATGCTGGAGGACGGCATGCGCAGCTTTGCCGGCGCGCTGGAGGAAAACCTGAAGGGCGCCGAGAGCCGCTCGCGGCAGGTAGCGCAGGCGCTGACCGAGAATGTCCGCGCCATCCTCGCGCAGGCGGCGGAACAGTACGCCTCCCTCCGCGCCGAAACGGGCGAGGAACGCAAGCGCGCCAGCGAGGAACTGAACGCCGCCTATGGCAAGACGCTCGGTGAGATCGAGGCCCTGTTCGGTCGCGTCACCACCGGCTTCAGCCAGACCGCCGAGCAGTTGCGCTCCACCGCCGGCGATGTGCTGCGCGATCTCGAGCACACCCGCACGGAACTGAGCCGCACCACCGCCGACATGCCGCGCCAGACGCTGGAGGCCACCACCTCCGTCCGCCGCGCTGTGTCCGATCAGGTGAAGATGCTGCAAGAACTGAGCAGCATCGTCGCCCAGTCGGGCGGCGGGCTGGATATCGCCCGCCCGGTCGCGGCGGTTGCCGCGCCGGTGGCTCCGGCCCCGGTTGCCGCGCCGCCGGTGCCTGCTGCCTCCCTGCCGTTGCCGGAACTGACGCTGCGCCCGGCGGTGGCCGAGCCGGCGCGCACCCCGGCCCCGCGCGCCGAGCGGACCCCGCCCGCGCCGCGCACTGCCGGCGCCCGTCCGGGCCAGAAGGGCTGGCTGTCCGATCTGCTCAAGCGCGCCTCCGAGGACGAGGCCCCCGCCCCGGCTGCCGAGCCGGCAGCCGCTCCGCTGCGCCCGCATGGTCGATCCCGAGGTGCTGGAGGATGCGTGGGACCGCTTTGCCCGCAACGAGGCGAATGCCTTCACCCGCCGGCTCTATTCACCGCAGGGCCAGCAGACCTTCGATGAAATCCGCAGCAAGTATCGCCGCGACCGCGAATTCCACGATACCGTGGACCGCTACATCGGCGAGTTCGAGCGCCTGCTCGATGAAGCCGGCGGCGCCAACCGGGACAGCAAGACCGCCCGGGCCTATCTCGCCTCCGACAGCGGCAAGGTCTACACCATGCTCGCGCATGCGGCAGGGCGGATCGAGTAATCCACGCCGGAACGTCTGCGCACAAACAACAACGGCCGGGGCAACCCGGCCGTTTCTTTGTGTCATCAGAACGTGTGCCGGCGCCCTGCCCCGGCAGGCGGCGTCTCTAGCGCGCGATCAGGAACATCACCGCCATCACCACCGCGAGGATGACGACAAGCGACAGGATCGCGACCATCGCATTCTTTGAACGGGGCGGCGGCGTGCGGGTATAGGGGGCGATGCCGCCGCAGGAGGGACACCAGCGGGCCGAGGCATGCACCGGAGTGTGGCCGCAATGGCGGCAGCCGCCGAGATCGTTGTTCTCTGCCATCATGCCCGTCCTGAAGCCCATTGCACGATGCGTTGCAGCACCGCCTGCGTTGCCTGATCGAGCGCCCGCGCCGCCTCCACTCCCTCGATGGCGCCGACCGGCACACGGGCCGAGAACACCTCCGCTGCCACGATCCGCCCGCTGCGGTCGTTGACGATGCGTACGGTGATTTCCACCACCGCCTCGCCGGTTGCTTCCTGGATCTCGAAGGTACGGATGTCCGAATTGAGCTGATGCGCCGCCACCAGCCGGTCTCCCGGGCGCGCCACACTGCCCGCCCGGCGGGCGTTCTCGAAGCTCTGGATCAGCCGGGCCTGGAACAGCTTGGGCAGCCGGTCCGGCCACTGCGCGCCGGAGAGATAGGCGACCCCGTTGGCCCCGGTGCGCACGGCGATACGCTCGGAATCGATGAAGGAGACGGCCACCGGCTCGCCCACCACCAGCATGCCCCGCCCCGCTGCGGAGGAAAATCCGGTTGCCGCCGTCAGGTCGAAGGTCGCTGGCGGCGGCGTGGAGCAGGCAGCAAGAGCCGCCACCAGCGACATCGCCGCCAGCCCTCCCCGCCGAAACCCGAACGCCCCCATCACGACTCGATCCTGTTCACCGCCTGTACTCGGGAATAGTCGAGCGTCCCCCGGTAATCAACTGCGAGGGATTGCGTTCGAGGTTGCGCACAGCCCGGCCGATATCGCCCACCGCCTTGCGCGCATCGCTGGTCAGCGCCTCGATATCGCGCAGGCCCGGCCCGGTGAAGCGGTTGATGCCGGCGGTGATCTCCGCCGTCCGTTTGTCGAGATTGTTGGCGAGCACCCGGATGGACTTGGCGGTCTCGCCGATCTCGGCCATCACGCCCTTGCCCTCGCCGGCGGAAAGAAACTCTTCCGCGGCCTTCAGCACCGCATCCAGCCGGTCGGCCGAGCCACTGACCTTGCGGGCGATGTCGGAAGCGTCCTTGATCGCCTGATCGACATCCTTCGCCCGGTTGCCGAGGGCGGTGGAAAACTTTTCCGCCCCTTCCAGCGTGCGGTTCAGCCGGTCGGTATCGACCGCGCGCATGAGTTTGGAGACATCGGCGAGCGCGGTATCAAGTTTGGGCGCGGCCTCGTTCAGTCGCTTCGTCAGGCTGGAGGCTTCCGCCAGCAGCGTGTCGATATTGCCCTTGTTGTCCGACAGCGATCTGGTGAACGTCTCGACATTGGCCAGCGAGCGGTTGAGGCTCTGCTTGTCCACCCCGCGCAGGATATCGTCCGCCCCCTCGGCCAGCCGGTCGATCCGGTCCGACAGGGCGGAGAATCGCTGCGCGGTCGAGGTCATCTGGCTGATGAACGAGGAGACGCCCGGCGAGTTCTCGTTCAGCGCCCGGCTGAACCCCTCGATGTTGCGCAATGCGTTGCCGAGCGGCGCCTCGCCATCCACAAGGATGCGATCCACCTTCTCGACGATGCCGTCGATCTTGCCGGCCAGCCGCTGGGCGGTCTCGAACAGATCCTGGAAATCCGACCGGTCGGCAAAGATCGTCGGCTCGCCCTTGCCGTCGGGGTTTTTCAGCACCGGCGCGCTGATCTGGTTGCCCGAGAGATGCACCGAGGCCACGCCCGTCAGCCCCTGATATTCGAGCCGGGCGCGCGTGTCGGTCCTCACCGGCGTGGTCGGATCCACGGCGATCAGCGCGGCGACACGGCTGGGATCATCCGGCACCAGTTCGACACTGGTCACCTCGCCCACGCGAAGGCCGTTGAACCGCACCGCCGAGCCTTTGGAAAGGCCGGAGACCGAGCCGGTGAAGACGATTTTGTAAGGCACCCTGTCCGCCCCGTGGCTGGCCGCCCGGAACCAGTAGACAAAGCCGAACGCCGCCGCGATCACCGCCAGGGTGAACAGGCCGACAAGGGCATAGTTGGCGCGCGTTTCCATGCTCTCCTCAGGTCTTGCTGCTGGCGCGGAACTGCCCGGTATCCAGACTGCCGCGCCGGGCGCGCGCACCGTGGAAATAGGCCCTGAGCCAGGGATGGTCCGCCGCCATCATCGTCTCGATCGGCCCTGCCGCGATCACCTTGCCCTCCGCCAGCGCCGCGATTCGGTCGCACACGCCGGACAGACTATCAAGATCATGCGTGACCATGAACACTGTAAGGCCCAATGTGCGCTGCAATGTGGCAATCAGGTCGTCGAAATCCTGCGCGCCGATCGGATCGAGGCCGGAGGTCGGCTCGTCGAGGAACAGGATTTCCGGATCGAGCGCCAGCGCCCGGGCCAGCGCAGCGCGCTTGATCATGCCGCCGGAAAGTTCGGACGGGTACTTGTCCGCCGCATCCGCCTTCAGCCCGACAAGATCGATCTTCAGCGCCGCCATCTCGTCCATCAGCCGGGGCGACATCGACAGGTGCTCGCGCATCGGCATCTGGATGTTCTGCCGCACGGTGAGCGAGGAAAACAGCGCCCCGTGCTGGAACAATACGCCCCAGCGCTTCTCGATCTCCTCGTGCTCCTGCACGGACAGCGCGGCAAGATCCTGATCGAACACGGTAATCTCGCCGCGCGACTGGCGGATGAGGCCGAGGATGGTGCGCATCAGCACCGATTTGCCAGTGCCGGACGCACCGACGAAGCCGAGAATCTCGCCGCGCATCACGTCGAGGTTGAGCCCGTCCATGATCGCCTTGTCGCCGAACTTCACCTCAAGATCGCGCACACGGATGATCGCATCGCCCTTGGGCTGGATGGCTCCGTTCGCGATGTCGCGGCTCTGCGGCATGGCCCCTCTCAATACCGGATCGAGGCGAAGAACATGGCGAACAACCCATCGACCACGATGACCATGAAGATGGCTTTGACCACCGAGGCGGTCGTCCGCGCGCCGAGTGAATCGGCCGAGCCTTTCACCGCAAACCCCTCGATGCAGGCGATGATGCCGATCACCAGCGCCATGAACGGCGCCTTCAGCATGCCGACCACGAAGGTGTTGAGGCCGATCGCCCCTTGCAGGCGGGAGAGGAACACCTCGGGGCTCACCCCGCCATAAAGCAGTGCCACCATCCCGCCGCCGAACAGCATCGCCATCGACGAGACGAAGGTGAGCAGCGGCAGAGACAGGATCAGCGCCGTGATGCGCGGCACCACCAGCACCTCGATCGGATCGAGCCCCATGGTGCGCAGGGCATCGATCTCCTCGCGCATTTTCATCGAGCCGAGTTCCGCCGTGAAGCTCGACCCCGTGCGCCCGGCCAGCATGATCGAGGTGATCAGCACCGCCAGCTCCCGCAGCACGAGGATGCCCATCAGGTCGGCCACGAAATGCACCGTGCCGAAACTTTGCAACTGGAACACTGACTGCTGCGCGATGATGCCGCCGACCAGCACCGAAATCAGCACGATGATCGGCACCGAGCGCAGCGCCACGCGCTCCAGCTGAGCCACCAGCGAAGCAAGGCGGAAGCGGCTCTGCCCGGTGACCACCTTGCCAGCCGCCACCACGAACGAGCCGAGAAAGGCGATGCCGTTCACCAGATCATAGAAGGCATCGACCATCGCCGCGCCGATATCGGTCAGGATATCGATCACGATGAAGCTGCGCTTGGCTTCCTGCTGCTCCAGCGGCTTGTACTGGATCTCGTCGAACAGGATACGGTGGGCCGTCCCGGCATTGTCGAGCGCCACGCGCGCGCCGGCCTGCCGCAGCTCATGCTGGAGCCGCGCCAGCACCCACGCCCCCAGCGTATCAAGCCGCCCGAGGCCTCCGGCATCGAACCGGACAACCCCGTCCGCCGGGATGGCGGCGGCGATCCGCCCCGCCTCCGCTTCGCAGGCCCGTGCGTTGGGCGCCGACCAGTCCCCGCCGAGCGCAACTACGAACCGCCCGCTCTCTCCGGCGAGGATCGCCGTTGGCGGGTTGGTCCGCGGCGTCTGGTTGGCGGCCTCGGCCATGCCCTCTCCTGCGAAAGATCGACTCATTGGCGACTGTAGCGGGCAGAATCGCCGCCGCAACGCCCATCTCCACCGGGCATTAACCATATCGCGCCACACTGGCGCAGCGTCATGGTTCTTGTTGTGGTGTAGTCGATGTCTGTTGCCCCGCCCCTGTCCGGTCAGGACGATTTTATCGCCATCCTCTCCGCCGTGATGGAAACCGAGCGCGGACGCTGGTTTCTCGCCGAATTTGCCCGGCGCAACCGCCATGCCGAGACGGATCGCGTTCTCACCGCCATCGCCCGGCTGGAAGCGGTGATGACCGCCCCCGCGCCCGCCGCTGTGCCCGCCGTGCCGCCGCCAGCACAGCCGGCAACGCCGATGCCGGCGGCCACTGCCCCGCCGGTGCCCGCCGCCGAGCCGGAGATATGCATCAACGACAATGCTCTTTCGGCGATCGATGCGCTTTCCGTTGATGCACGGCTGAGGATGTTCCGCTAGCCTTTCCCCCTCACCGAGGGGAAACGCCATCCGTGCCTGAGACCGACGAGACGCCGGACGACGACCAGCCGCCGCATGCCCGCCCGCCGCAGCGGCCGATTTTCGGCATTTCGCTCAAGATCCTCTCCGCGCTCGCCTTCACGGCGATGGCGGCAATCGTCAAATACATCACTTCCGGCGGCCTTGCGGCGATGATTCCGCTGGGCGAGATCGTGTTTTTCCGTTCGCTCTTCGCGCTGCTGCCGGTGCTGCTGTGGCTGGCCTATGCGCGGCCCCTTTCCGCCGCCTTTGCCACCAACAACCTCAAGGGCCATATCAAGCGCGGCTTCATCAGCTCCACCGGCATGTTTCTCGGCTTCGCCGGGCTGCAATATCTGCCCCTGCCGGATGCGACGGCGCTCAGCTATGCCGCGCCGCTGCTGAATGTGTTTCTCGCCTGGCTGATCCTCAAGGAAGTGATCCGCATCTACCGCTGGGCCGCGGTGCTGATCGGCTTTGTCGGCGTCATCATCATGCTGGTGCCGTACATGTCGATGTTCTCGGGCGGCGGCGGCAACCACCCGGAGGCATGGAAGGGCGTATCGCTGGCGCTGGCGGCGGCCATGTGCTCGGCCTTCGCCGTCATCGAGGTGCGCAAGCTGACCGCCACCGAGCACACCGGCGCCATTGTTGTCTATTTCTCGCTGATGACCACGGTGCTGTCGTTGATCACCTTCGCCGTCGGGCAGGTTTATCCCGCCCATGCCTGGGTGTGGCCGCCGGCAAAGGATTTCGCGGTGCTCGCGGCTATCGGCTTTCTCGGCGGCATCGGCCAGATCCTGCTCACCCACAGCTACCGCTTCGCCGATGCCTCGGTGATCGCCCCGTTCGATTACACCTCGATGATCTGGGCGCTGCTGATCGGCTGGCTGGTGTTCGATCAATTGCCGGATTCCTTCGTCCTCGTCGGCGCGGTGGTGGTGATCGCCTCGGGCATCTTCGTCATCCTGCGCGAGCGGGCGCTGGGCATCGAACGGCGACGCCAGCGCGAGGCTGCGCCGACCCGCACGCTGTAGCGCGCGGGTAGTTGCAAAATACGCGCGTCGTGATTAGCTAGCGACACACCTGCTCGGGGTGCCCCGGTGATCGGCCGGGGCTGAGAGGCGATGGTTGCCAACCCGTGGAACCTGAACCGGTTAGTCCCGGCGGAGGAAAGCACGGCGCCATGACAGACGCCCTTGTCCCGACCCTTGACGCCATGGCCGCCGTGCTGGACGCGGTGCGTCGCGATCCGCCGCGCGTGCATGCCATCACCAGCCCCGTTGCGGCAGAGCGCACCGCCAACACCCTGCTGGCGCTGGGCATCACCCCGTCGATGACGGTCAACCCGGCGGAAATCCCGGCGTTCGTTTCCGCCGGCGATGCCCTGCTGGTCAACCTCGGCATGCTGGACGCGGTGCGCGATGCGGCGATCACCGTCGCGGTGGCCGAAGCACAGCGGCTGAAGCGCCCCTGGGTGCTCGATCCGGTCTTTGCCGATGTCTCGCCCGCCCGCCGCCGCCGCACGCGGGACCTGCTTGCCCTCGCCCCTGCCGCGATCAAGGCCAACGCCAGCGAAACCGCGCTGACCGGGACCGCACCGGACGCAACGCTCCGCATCATCACCGGCGCGGAGGATACCGCCAGCCTGCCCGGCCGGCGGATCACCATCCGCAACGGCCATCCGCTTGGCAGCCGCGTCACCGCCATGGGCTGCGCGCTGGGCGCGGTCATCGCCGGCTTCCTCGCCCGGTCGGATGATCCCGTGACCGGTGCCGGCGCCGCGCTGCTCGCCTATGCCCTCGCTGTGGAGCAGGCCGGCAAGGGCGCCGCCGGGCCGGGCAGCTTCGCCTTCCGGTTTTATGATTGTCTCGCCGCGCTCGATGGCGCAGCCCTGCTGGATCAAGGTCGCATCGCATGAACCCCGCCGATATCCGCCTCTACGCCATTCTCGACCCCGAGCGCACTGCCGGCCGGCCGCTGGCCGCCCTCGCCGATGCCGCCGTGCGCGGCGGCGCCACCATCCTGCAACTGCGCGACAAGCAAGCCGGCACCCGCGCCTTCATCGCGCGGGCAGTGGCGGTGAAGGCAGCGCTGGCCGGGCGCATTCCGCTGATCATCAACGACCGGGTGGATGTCGCCCTCGCTGCCGGGGCGGACGGGGTGCATGTCGGCAAGGAGGATATGCAGGCGGCGGATGTACGCCGGCTGATGGGGCCGAAGGCGATTGTCGGTGTCACTCTCAAGGACAGCGGCGATCTTGCCCAGCTTGACCCGGCCATCGTCGATTACGGCTGCATCGGCGGGGTGTTCCCCACGGCGAGCAAGGACAACCCCGCTGCACCGGTGGGGCTCGACGGATTGGCCCGGCTGCGCGCGGAGGCGGCGCACTCCGGCCTGCCGGTCGGCGCAATCGCCGGCATCGACGCCACCAACGCTGCTGCCGTCATCGCCGCCGGGGCGGATGGCATCGCCGTCATCTCGGCGCTGTTCATGGCCGGGGATGTGACTGCCGCGGCGGCCAACCTCGCGGCCATCGTCAACGGCGCGCTGGCCGCGCGCGGGAGGTGAGCCATGGCTGCGAAGATTGCACTGACCATTGCAGGCTCGGATTCCGGTGGTGGCGCCGGCATTCAGGCTGATCTGAAGGCATTTTCCGCCAACGGTATCTACGGCGCCAGCGTCATCACCGCGCTGACGGCGCAAAACACCCGCGGGGTGGACGCCATCCACGATGTACCGCCCGCCTTCATCGCAGCGCAGATGGACAGTGTACTGAGCGATCTTGATGTCGATGCGGTGAAGATCGGCATGCTCTCGCAGGTTGCCGTGATCGAGACCGTCGCCGCCGGCCTGATGCGTCACAACGTGTCCACCATCGTGCTCGATCCGGTGATGGTCGCCACCTCGGGCGACAAGCTGCTCGCCGAGTCCGCGATTGCCGCGCTGAAAGCCATCCTCATCCCCCGCGCGTTTGTCATCACCCCCAACCTGCACGAGGCCGCCGCCCTGCTCGATGCACCGGTGGCGGACAGCGAGGCAGCGATGACCCGGCAGGCCGAGGCGCTGCTGGCGCTTGGCCCGCGCGCCGTTCTGGTCAAGGGCGGGCACGGCACCAGCGCAGAAGCGGTCGATCTGCTGCTGACCGCGGAGGGGCTCACCCGCTTCGTCTCGCCCCGCATCGCCACCCGCAACACCCACGGCACCGGCTGCACCCTGTCGAGCGCGATAGCCGCCCATCTGGCACTCGGCAAACCGCTGGTCGAGGCAGTCCGCGCCGCAAAGACCTATGTCACTGCGGCCATCGCCGCCGCGGATCGCCTCGCCGTTGGCCATGGCCACGGCCCCACCCATCATTTCCATGCGTGGTGGTAAGATGTCCCGCTTTTCCCGCCGATCGCTGATCACCGCCGCGCCGGCCGCGGCGCTTGCCACCCCGGCGCGGACGCAGGGGCGCATCCGCTGGCGGATGGCCACCTCGTGGAGCCGCAACCTGCCGGGCCCCGGCGTCGCAGCGGCGCATATCGCCCGCCGCGTCGCGGAATTGTCCGATGGCCGGTTCGAGATCGCGGTGTTCGGCGCGGGCGAGATCGTCCCCGGCCTTCAGGTGCTCGATGCGGTGAGCAACGGCGCGGTGGAGATGGGCCATTCGGCCGCCTTCTACTGGGTCGGCAAGATGCCGGCGGCGGCATTTTTCACCACCGTGCCGTTCGGCCCCGGCCCCGTCGAGCATCAGGCGTGGATCGAGCACGGCGGCGGGCAGGCGCTGTGGGATGCGTTGTATGCCCCCTTTGGCGTGCGCGCCTTCCTCGCCGGCAACACCGGGCCAACCATGGGCGGCTGGTTCAGGAAGCCGCTCGCCGGCCTTGCCGATGTCCGGGGCCTGCGCCTGCGCGTGCAGGGATTGGGATCGGAAGTGTGGCAGCGCCTCGGCGCCACCGGCCTGTCGATTCCCCCGGCCGATATCCTGCCGGCACTGTCCACCGGCGTGGTCGATGGGGTCGAGTTCCTCGGGCCGATGAACGATGCCCCGCTCGGCTTTGCCCGCGTCGCCCCGCATTATTACGCGCCCGGGTTCAACAAGCCGAACGGCGCGGCGGAAGCTCTGGTGAACCTGAAAGCCTACGAGGCCCTGCCCGCCGATTTCCGCACCATGCTCGCTGTCGCCGCGGCCGAGGCGCACGGGCGCGGCCTGGCCGAAGCGGAGGCCGGGAACGGCGCGGCGCTGATCGGTCTCATCGAGACGCATGGCACGATGCTGCATCGCTTCCCGCCCGATGTGATGGACGCGGCGCGCGCCGCCGCGGTCGACGTGGTCGCCGGCATCGGCGCAAAATCCGAAATTGCGGGAAAGATCCACGCCTCCTACGTCGCCTTCCGCAAGGCGACAGCAGCCTGGCGCAAGGTGGGCGCGGCCGGCGCGGCGATGATGAGCGAAGGCTAGGCTCAGCGCGGCGCGTTGGCCAGAAGCTCGCGGATGCTGCCGCCGAATTTCTCCACCGTGAAGCGCTGGGCGCGGAAGGTGGGCGACCAGTGGTCGCTTCGCAATCCCGCCTTCTGCCGGAGGGCCGAGAGGAAGATGCGCGGATCAGGAATTTGCGCCCAGACATGCGGCAGGAACAGCGCGCTCCGCCCCTGATCGGCGATGATCAGCCCATCCCGGTCCGGCGAAAGTTCGGCGATCAGCGCCGGCTCGCTTGCCGCCTCGATCGCGCGCGGCTGCGACAGGATGGAAACGGACAGGTCCATCGCCGGCAGTTCATCGGCCAGCAGGGCAGGAAAGCGCGGGTCGGAGAATCCCGCCTTCACCGTATTGGCCACCACATCGGCCAGCAGCGGACGGTGGGCCTGCAAAGAGCCGATACAGCCGCGCAGCCGCTTGTCCTTGTCCAGCGTTACAAAGGTCGCCCGCATGGCGGAAAAGGTGAGCGGGAGCGAGCCGTTGATCGTCAGCTTTGGCGGCTGGCCCCCGTTGGCCACCGCATAGGCAAGGCTGCGCGCGGCGGTTTGCAGCAGCACCTTGCGCTCCCCCTCCGACAGGCGGGCCTGCGCGGCGTATTCGAACGTGAACGCGCCATAGCCGACAACGCGGGCGTGGTCGTTCGTCACATCGCCCGAGGTGGTGAAATCGATACCGTTGATCCTGAGATCATGTCTGCGCGCCAGCAGCAGCGCCCCGGCGATTGCCCGGTGGCCACAGGCCCGGTCGGCGGTGATCTGCTCGCCCGCCATGGTCTCGATCAGCCGGCGGGTGGCGCTGTCATGGTCCTTCGCCGCCTGCTCGGCCATGTAATGCGACAGATCGGACGAGATCACGATCAGCGTTTCCGGCCCGCCCCAGACGCGCTCCAGCGCCTCGGCCACCAGCTGCGGCGGGGCATCGCCAACGAGGATCGGAATGATCTGTGCCTTCGTCAGGCTGATTTGCAGGAACGGCAGCAGGATCTCGATCGAATGCTCGCCACGGAACGGCACCTCGTCGAAGGCTACTCCTTCAAGACCGGTCAGCCGCCGCTGAATCAGCGTATCGACCGCGATGTCACCCAACGGCGTGCGCCACGCCCGGGCCGGATGCAGCGCCAGCCCCTTGAAAGCATGGCGATGCGCCGGGCCGATGATCACTACCCGGCGGATGACCGAATCGCGCGCCGCCAGCCCGCCAAAGGCCGAGGCCGCCACCCCGCCGGAAAAGATCAGCCCCGCATGCGGCGCAATCACCATCTTCGGCGCGGCGATCGACGCGCGCTTGCCCGCCAGCAGGCAGCGGCTGAGCTGGGCGGAAAGTTCGGCAGGATTTGCTGGATAGAATGATCCAGCGACCTGTGGCTCATGCACAGGCTGGGGGATATCCTGAAGCGCGGCAGCGATCATGACAGGGTCCAACGGGCTGGATCAGACCTCACAACAGTATAGTATGGTTGATAATTGGTGAACAGCACTGCAAATCATGCCCGGATGACGATGAAAGCCCCCGTTCACGAGGTCGCCGGCCGCTACTTCGCCCCTTGCGAGGACGGGCGGATCGAATGCCGCCTCTGCCCGCGCTTCTGCCGGCTGAACGATGGCCAGCGCGGCCTGTGCTTTGTCCGCGCCCGGCGCGGCAGTGATATCGTGCTGACGACCTATGGCCGCTCCTCCGGCTTTGCCATCGATCCGGTGGAGAAAAAGCCGCTGGCGCATTTCCTGCCCGGCACACCGATCCTGTCTTTTGGCACAGCGGGCTGCAACCTCACCTGTTCGTTCTGCCAGAACCACGAAATCTCCAAGAGCCGCGAGATGGATACGCTGGCCGAGGATGCCTCCCCCGCCGCCATCGCGCGGGCAGCAAAGGCGCTCGGCTGTCGCTCGGTCGCCTTCACCTACAATGATCCGGTGATCTTTCTCGAATACGCGGTGGATGTCGCCGCTGCCTGCCATGCCGAAGGCATCCGCACCGTGGCGGTGACCGCCGGCTACATCACCAAGGAAGCGCGGGGCAAATTCTTCGGCGCGATGGACGCCGCGAATGTCGATCTCAAGGCCTTCAGCGAGGCGTTCTACCGCCGGCTCACCCGCTCCAGCCTGAAGGATGTCTGCGATACGCTGACCTGGCTTGTCCATGACACAACGGTCTGGACCGAACTGACCACGCTTCTGATCCCCGGCGAGAACGATTCCGACCGCGAAATCACCGAAATGTGCCGCTGGATCGCACGGGAACTGACCCCCGACGTGCCGATTCATTTCTCTGCTTTCCACCCCGATCACAAGATGGGCGACAAGGAGCGGACCCCGCCGGCAACGCTGGCGCGCGCCCGCTCCATCGCCATCGATTGCGGGCTGAACCACGTCTATGTCGGCAACACGCACGATCTGCACCGCCAGTCCACCTATTGCACCTGTTGCGGCACCCGGGTGATCGAGCGGGACTGGCACCTGATCTCGGCCTATCGACTGGACGACAGGGGCTGTTGCATGCGCTGCGGCTCACCGCTCGCCGGCGTGTTCGATGGACCGGTGGGCGATTGGGGCCGCAAGCGCTTCAAGGTGGATATGTCGCGCTTCCGCGCCGATGAACCGGCCTGAACGATTGATTTTGCCTGGCTCCGGGTGCATGGTCGTTCGGTATTTCGAACGAAAGGACGCCCGCCACCGCGGGCACGAGACCGATGGCAGGACCGACACAGGACAAGGACAAGGGCCGGGATCGTGATCTCGAGGCCGGGGCGGTCGCTCTCTCCGGCCAGCTGGGCAAGACCATCCAGCGTCTGCGCAAGGCCTACAATCTCTCGCTGTCGGAACTCTCCGAGCAATCGGGCGTCGCCAAATCGATCATCAGCCAGATCGAGCGGAACGAGACCAACCCGACACTGGCCACAATCTGGCGGCTCAGCCAGGCGCTGGATGTCTCGGTCGATCGCTTCCTTGGCCAGTCGGACGATGCGCCGTTTGTTGAAAAATCCAGCGCCGGCGATACGCCGATCCTGCTGTCGGACGACGGCAAGTGCCGCCTTGCCATCATCGGCTGGCTGAAGACGGTGGAATGGCTGCAATGGTATGACATGAAGGCCGAGCCGGGCGGCGCACTCGATTCCGACGCCCACCAGCGCGGCTCGATCGAATGTCTCTCGGTGATCGAGGGGGAATTCGAGGTCGAGGTCTCCGGCATCATCGAGCATGCCCGCGCCGGCGAGACGCTGCGCTACCGCTGTGACCGGCCGCATGTCATCCGCAACACCGGCGACAAGCCGGCCCGCGCCGTGATGGTGGTGATCCTGAAAGCGGCTGTGATGGAGTGAGAAGCGACGGCGCTATCGCGCCGTCTGATCGCTCCGGTGGAGCGATCAGAGCTTCGAACGCCCGGAGCCATGCGACGGGCAAGCGGTTGCGGCGAACGCCCCGAGCCTCGCGAGCAGCACGCGCGCTCTGCCCGGGACAAGCCCCTACCGGCTGACCGGAAGCCCGGCGGCGATCCACCCTGTTTCGCCGCGCCCGCCGACCATGCCGCCGCGGATATTGACCAGCCTCATGCCGTATTTCGCCAGCGCATCCTGAACATACGAACTGCGGTTGGCTGTACGGCAGATCAGGCCGACAGCCTTGTCGCCCGCCTGCTTCTTCAACGCGGCGAGCCGGCTGGGGAAGTCCTTCTCCGTCATGTCGAGCCTGACGGCGCCGGCAGCAACGCCCGTCTCCGCCCATTCTTGCGGGGTGCGGATATCGACAATCACCATTTTGCCGGCGCTCGCCTGCTGATGGGCCTCCTGCACGGAGACCGAGGGCAGCGCACCTTGCGCCAATGCCACCGTACTCAACACGATCCCGGCCAGCAGGCCGGCCCAGCGCCTCAGCATAACAAAAAGTCCTCTCACCGGAACGGCGAACTGCCGAACAACCACACACTGCCGAACACCAGAGTCAGCGACAGGGCAAGACACAACGCGGCCTTGCCGGTGGCGCCCGGTGTGTTTTCCGGCAGATCCTCGAACGTCTGGGTCGGCTTCCGGCCCGTCACCATCGCACGGATCAGATTGTCCTTCTTCACCAGCGTATAGAACAGGTTGGCAGCGACATGCAGGGCCACCAGCGTCAGGATGATCTTGAACCCGCGTCGATGCCAGATCGACGCCGCCTCGGCCGTCGCCTCGGCCACCTTGGAGGCGAACGGCCCCTCGATCGTCGCCGGGATATCATCGAGCGACATCAGCCCGAACATCGCCTGCGCGCCCACCGCCGCCATCAGTGCCAGCACCATCAGCCCGCCGAGCGGATTGTGTCCGAGATAGTGGCGTGATCTGCCGCGGATGAGATCAAGAAAATACCCCACCGCCGCAAAGGGGCGGACGAAGGTGACAAACCGTGCGGTCGTCCCGCCCATGAAGCCCCAGAGCACGCGATAGAGAATCAGCGACAGGATGAGATAGCCGTTGATCTTGTGCAGATAGAAGGTGGACGTGCCCATCTTGTTGGTGATCGGCGCCAGCACGATCAGCACCAGCAGCGTCCAGTGGAACAACCGCGTCGGCGTATCCCACGCCTCAACCGTTCCGTTTGTCACAGTATCACCGGCCATTGCTCGGCTCCGCCTTCAGATCAGATGAGACTTTTCAAAAAACAAAACCTCCCGCAAGCAGGGACTTGCGGGAGGCTTTCACTGCGACAATCGGGCTCAGCCCTTCTTGACGCGGTAGTCGTCGTGGCAACCCTTGCAGGTGCCGAGCACCTTGCCCATCTCGGCCTTGAACGACGCCTCGTCCTTGATCGCGCCGTTGGCAGCAGTGGCGGCGGCGGTCAGCTTGCCGAGCGCGGCCTTGAAGCCGGCGGCATCGTCCCAGATCTTCGGCGCGGCGGTCGTCTCGCCGCCGGTCTTGGAGGTCGCCGGGAAGTACTTGTCGTAATCCTTGCCGACTTCGCCATAGACCTTCAGCGCGGTCTGCACGGTGGCCAGATCGAATTTCTGCTCGCCCTTGAGCATCGCGCCGATCGGCTTGGTGGCATCGCCCACCTTCTTCATCGCGTCCTTGCGCTGGGCGATGACATCGCCCTGGGCCATGACAGCCGTCGCGCCGATCGCGAGGGCACCAGCAAGCAAAATCGAACGGATCATCCCGTATCTCCGAGGTTGGTTGAATGAAAAGGCACGTTTTCGAGCCGTGCATAGCATGAAATCGCCTGACAGCTTTATGAATGCAGGATCAGGCTTCGCAAAATGATAATTGCATGCCCGCAAGCACACTTTGCCGTGAGCGCAACGTGAAATGCGCCCCCGCAAGGCGAGGGCGCATCCATATCCGTCAGATCAAATTAATCAGCGCGCTGAAGAAAGGGCCTCGAACACCCGCTCCGGCGTCGCCGGCATATCGATATGGGTGATGCCGCGCGCCCGGTGGAGCGCGTTGACCAGCGCGTTCATCACCGCCGGGCAGGAGCCGATGGCCCCCGCCTCGCCCGCGCCCTTCACTCCGATGGAATTGGTGGTGCACGGCACATTGCGCGTTTCGAAAGTGATCGGCGGCATCATGTCTGCCCGCGGCATGGCATAATCCATGAAACTTGCGGTCAACAGCTGCCCGTCCTCGGAAAACACCGTCCGCTCGAACAGCGCCTGGCCGATGCCCTGGATAGTGCCGCCATGCACCTGACCGGCCAGCAGAAGCGGGTTCAAAGTACGGCCGAAGTCATCGACGATCACATAGTTGACGATGCGCGTGGCTCCGGTTTCGGGGTCAACCTCCACCTCCACGACATGCGTGCCGTTGGGATAGGTCGCTTCCGGCGGCGCAAATTCCGCCGTGGTGCTGAGAAGGGCGACGCTTGCCTTGGTGGATTTGGCCACATCGGCGAAGGCGATCGACCGGTCGGTGCCGGCGACCCGCACACGCCCCTCGGCAATTTCGAGATCGCCGATCCCGGCTTCAAGTTCGCTGGCCGCAATCGTTTTGATGTTCTCGACCAGCTTGGCGGAGGCCGCATCCACCGCCGCGCCGCCCACCGGAATCGAGCGCGAGCCGCCGGTGCCGCCGCCGGTCGGCGTCTGGTTGGTATCGCCCTGCAACACGCGGATGCGGGTCAGTGGCAGATCGAGATGCTGGCTGGCAAGCTGGGCATAGGCCGTCTCGTGCCCCTGCCCGTTCGATTGCGTGCCGATGCGGATGGTTACGCCGCCGTCCTTGTCCAGCGAGACATACGCCGGCTCCGCCGGGCCGCCGCCGCAGGCTTCGATGTACGAGCCCATGCCGATGCCACGGATCAGGCCCTTCTTTTTCGCCGCCGCCGCGCGTTTGGCAAACCCGCCCCAGTCCGCCAGTTCCATCGCCCGGCGCATGTGGGCTTCGAACTCGCCGCTGTCGTAGACGCGGCCCATCGGCATCGCATACGGCATCTGCGTCGGTTTGATGAAGTTCTTCGCCCGCACCTTGTCGGGGGTCGATCCGGTCTCGTAGGCGATCTGGTCCACCAGCCGCTCGATCAGATAGGCCGCTTCCGGCCGTCCTGCGCCGCGATAGGCGTCGACCGGCGTGGTGTGGGTGTAGACCCCGCGCACACGGAAATACGCCTCGGGAATATCATAGACGCCGGTCGTCATCGTACCGCCGAGATAAGGGATATACGGCGCGAACTGCGACAGGTAGGCGCCGAGATCAGCGATCAGATCAACCCGCATGGCGAGGAACTTGCCGCTTTTCGACAGCGCCATCTCGGCGAATGTGATGTTGTCCCGCCCCTGCGCGCAGGAGAGGAAGTGCTCGGTGCGCTCCTGCGTCCATGTCACCGGCTTCTTCAGCGCCTTCGCCGCCTTGGCCAGCAGCGGATACTCCCGGTACATGAACGACTTGTTGCCGAAGCCGCCGCCAACATCAGGGGTGATGACACGGATGTTCTTCGGGCTGTCCTTGATGATCTTGGCCAGCGTATCGCGCAGGCCATGGCTGCCCTGACTGCCCAACGTCAGGGTGTACCCTTTTGTCTTCGCGTCATATTCCGCCGTGCAGACGCGCGGCTCCATGTAGTTGGCAACCAGCCGGTTGTTGATCACCTTGAGCGAGACCACCCGGTCGGCCCTGGCGAAGGCGGCATCGGTCTTCGCCTTGTCGCCGATCGAGGTATCGAGCGCGACATTGCTGCCCAGCTCCGGCCAGACGAGCGGCGCCCCCGCTTCCAGCGCCGCTTCGGCGCCGACAACCAGAGGCAGGTCGGAATAATCCACCGCCAGCGCCTCGGCCGCGTCCTTGGCCGCGCTCAGCGAGGTGGCGACGATCATCGCCACCGCATCGCCAATGTGCCGCACCTCGCCCTTGGCCAGCACGGGATAATCCGTCGCCACCATCTTCGAGCCATCGGCGTTCTTCTGCAGCGCCTGACACGGCACCGGACCGAGATCGGCGACATCCGCTGCACTCCACGCCAGCTTGACGCCCTTCATCGCCCGCACATCGTCGATATTGGTGATGGTGAACCGCGCATGGGCATGCGGCGAGCGGACGAAGGCGGCGAACAGCGCCCCTTCCGGCCGGTAATCAGTGGCGTAATGCCCCGTTCCGGTGATGAAGCGCTGGTCCTCGGTGCGGCGCACCGCCTGCCCCATCCCGAATTTCATCGGTCGCATATCATTCGCTCCCTGTGACGGATCGTTGTCTGTCGGTTCAGTCGGTCTCGACCGGTTCGCCCGCAGCAACCCAATCGGTGAAACTGCCGCGATAATGCTCGTTCAACGACCAACCGGCGGCCTGCGCCAGCGCGATGGCCTTCTGCGTCCGCCCGCCGGTGCGGCAGGAAAAGACGATCCGCCGGTCCTTGTAAGCGGCAAGATCGGCCGGATCGAACGTCGACAGCGGCAGCAGCACCGCCCCGGGAATGCGCCCGGCGGCAAATTCATGCGGCTCGCGCACGTCGATGATCACCATCGAGCCGTCGGCCATCCCCTGTTTGATGTCTTCGCGGGTCAGATCGACAATCGGCAGGCTCATGGGTGCACTCACTGGACGGATCGGGTGAAATGTTGTCTGACAAGGTTAGGCGCTCGGTGGGACAGGATCAACCGTCGAATGCGGTCCCGCGCAGCTTTTCGCAGATGGGCCGGCGCGGATTGATGGAATGAAGACGCATGCTGCTTGACCCCACCCAGATCATCGTCGCCGTCCTCTGTGCCCTGCTGATCGGCATGGCCAAGGGCGGATTGGCCGGCGGCCTCGGCATGCTGGCTGTTCCGGTGCTCGCACTGGTGATGGACCCGCGCATGGCGGTCGCCATCACACTGCCGGTGCTGATGATCTCCGATTTCTTCGCCATCGGCGCCTATTGGGGCAAGGAGCACCGCGCCCACCTCAAGCTGCTGCTCGCCGGCGCTGTGGTCGGCGTCCTCATCGGCGCTTTGACGTTCCAGTTCGTCAACGAGGCAATGATGCGCCTGCTGATGGGCGTGATCGCACTCGGCTTCGTCCTGCTCCGCTGGTTCGGGCCCGAGCCAAAGCCGGTGGACCCGGATACGCCGGCGACCGCGCTCGGCCTGTCGATGGGGGCGCTGTCAGGTTTTTCCAGCTTCACGGCCCATGCCGGCTCTCCGCCGGTGCAGATTTATCTGCTGCCGCGCAAGCTCGACAAGGCGAGCTTCCAGGCCACCGTGGTGGTGTTCTTCACGCTGGTCAACCTCATCAAGCTGCCGCCCTATATCCTGCTCGGCCAGTTCACCCAGCCGGTGCTGCTGATCGCGCTGATGATGGTGCCGCCCGCCGGAATTGGCGTCTACATCGGCTACAAGGTGCAGAAAATCCTGCCGGAGAAGCTGTTTTTCAGGGTGATGCACGCGCTGCTGTTCGTGACCGGGGCGAAGCTGACCTATGACGGCATCGTGCAGTTGATGGTGCGCTAGCCGACGAGGTGGCAGGCAACCTTCCGGCCGTTGTGATCCTTCAGCGCCGGCACCTCGATCCGGCAGCGTTCCGCCGCGAAAGGGCAGCGCCCGGCAAAGCCGCAGCCCGCCCCCGCGTGCCGTCCGCCATCTTTCAGCCGGATGCGCTCGCGCGCACCGGCCGCGTCGATTCCCGGCACGGAATCGACCAGCGCGCGGGTGTAGGGATGAGCCGGATTGTCGAACACATCGGCGGTTTCGCCCTGTTCCACCACGCGGCCGCGATAGAGCACCAGCACATCATCCGCCACATGCTCGACCACCGCGAGATTGTGACTGATGAACAGATAGGTCAGCCCCCGCGCCTCCTTGAGGTCCGCCATCAGGTTGAGCACCTGCGCCTGCACCGAGACATCGAGCGCGGAGACCGGCTCATCCGCCACCACCAGCCGTGGCCCGGTGACCAGCGCGCGGGCGAGCGCGATGCGCTGGCGCTGTCCGCCGGAAAATTCATGCGGATACCGGTCAAGAGCCTCGTCCGGCAGGGAGACTGCCGCCAGCATCGCCGCCACTTTGTCACGCCGTGCGCTTCGCGTCAGCGTCGGCTCGGCCACTTCCAGCGGCTCGGCCACCACATGCGATACGGTCATCCGCGGATCGAGCGAGGAGAACGGATCCTGGAACACCATCTGGAACTGCCGGCGCCGATCACGCAGGGCCGCGCCGCTCAGCCCGGCGAGGTTTTCGCCATTGAACGACACGCTGCCGGCATCGGGCTGCTCCAGCGCCATCACCAGCCGCGCCAGCGTCGATTTGCCGGAGCCCGACTCCCCCACGATGCCGAGCGAACGGCCCGCCATCAGTGAAAACGAGACGTCATCCACCGCCGTCAGCACCAACCGCGGGCCGAGCAGCCCCTTGCGCTTGAGCGGATAGCGGCGCGTCAGGCCGCGGGCCTCGACCAGCGGCACGGTCAATGGATCGCCTCCTCGCGATGGCAATGAACCAGCGACTGGCCAAGCTGTGTGACCGGCGGCATCATCACCCGGCAATCCTCGCCCGAATATTTGCACCGGCCATGGAACGGGCAGCCCGCCGCCATCAGATGCGGCGGCGGCACCGACCCGGCAATCGCCGTCAGCCGCCCGCGCCGCCGGCCCCGCCCCGGCAGCGCCGCGATCAGGCCACGGGTGTAGGGGTGATGCGGTGCAGTGAACAGCGCCCGTGTCGGCCCCTCTTCCATCACCGCCCCGCCGTAGAGCACGATGGTCCGCTCCGCGAGTTCGGCCACCACGCCGAGATCGTGGCTGATGATGATCAGCGCCATCGTCCGTTCGGCCACCACGTCGCGGATGAGTTCGAGCAACTGGGCCTGCACCGTGACATCGAGCGCCGAGGTCGGCTCGTCCGCGATCAGCAGTTCCGGCCGGCACGCCAGCGCCATGGCGATCATCACCCGTTGGCGCTGCCCGCCCGAGAGTTCGTGCGGATAGGCGCCCAGCCGCTCGGCCGCCTGGCTGATGCCCACCCGGTCCAGCAGGCGCGCGGCTTCGGCCAGCGCGGCGGCTTCGCCCGTTCCTTCGTGCAGCATCAGCCCCTCGGCGATCTGCCGGCCGATGCGGTGCACCGGGTTGAGCGCGGTCATCGGCTCCTGGAAGATCATGGCGATGCGCGCACCGCGCAGGCGTGTCATCCGCGCCTCGTCATAGGGCAACAGTTCCTGCCCCTCGAAGCGGAGCGAACCGCTCGCCCGCATGGCGGAGGGAATCAGCCCCATCAGCGCCAGCGCAGTCATCGATTTGCCCGAGCCGGATTCCCCGACGATGCCCAGCGTTTCCCCGGCGTTCAGCGTCAGGTTCAGCCCACGCACGATGCTCACCGGCGCCTCCCCGCTCTCCAGCGCGATGGTGAGATTGGCAGTGGAGAGAAGTGCGCTCACGCCCGGCTCCGTGCCACGCGGGGGTCGAAGATATCGCGCAGGCCATCGCCCAGCAGGTTGCAGCCAAGGACGGCGAGCGCGATCGACAGGCCGGGGAAAACCGCCAGCAGCGGCTGGCGCTGCATGTAGGTCTGCGCCTCGAACAGCATGCGCCCCCAGCTCGGGTTGGGAGGCTGGGTGCCGAGGCCGAGATAGCTCAGCCCTGCCTCGGCGAGGATCGCAGTGGCGAACTGCACTGTCCCCTGCACGATGATCAGCCCGCCGATGTTGGGGATGACATGGCGCAAGGTGATCTGGACCGTCGTCTTGCCCGCCGCGCGCGCCGCCAGCGTGAAATCCTTCGCCCACACCTGCAGCGCGCCCGAGCGCGTCAGCCGCGCAAATACAGGGATATTGTAGATACCGATGGCGATGATCGCGTTGACCACGCCGGGCCCGAGCAGCGCGGTGATCATCACGGCGGACAGCACCGCCGGAAAGGCGAAGGTGAAATCCGCCGAGCGCATGATCGCTTCATCGAGCCATGTGCCGGATTTCGCTGCCGACAGCGTGCCGAGCGTGACACCGAACAGCATGCCGATGCCAACAGCGACAAATCCCACCGCCAGCGAGTTGCGTGCCCCCACCATCAGCATAGAGGCGACATCCCGTCCGAAATGGTCGGTACCAAGCCAGTGCTCCGCTGACGGGCCAAGAAGCTTGTGCGGAATGTTCATCTTCGTTGCCGGCCACGGCGTCCACACCAGCGAGACAAGCGCCACCACGACAATACAGCCGACGATTGCCCCCCCGATGACAAACGAGGGATGTCGCCACGGCGAGCGGCCGGCGCGTGGAGCAGCAGCAACACCCCCGGCCATCTCAGGTCTTCCTCAGGCGCGGGTCGATCCAGCCATAGGCGAGATCGACGATAAAGTTCATCGTCACGACAAGGCCGGCGAACAGCACGACCAGATCCTTCACCACGATGATGTCATGCTGCGCGATCGACTGGAACATCAGCCGCCCGAGGCCGGGCAGCGAGAACACGTTCTCGATGATGATCGCCCCGGCGACCAGCACGGAAAACTGCAACCCGAGGATGGTGACGACCGGCGGCATCGCGTTGCGCACCACATGGCGCGTCAGCGTCTGCCGCCATGTCAACCCCTTGGCGCGCGCGGTGCGGACGTAATCCTCCTGCAAGGCTTCAAGCACCGCCGAGCGCGTCAGCCGCGCGATGATCGCCCCCTGTGGCAGCGCCAGCGCCAGCGCCGGCAGCAGCAGCGCCTGCACCCCCGGCCAGAGCCCCGCCCCCCAGCCGGGAAAACCGCCCGAGGGAAACCAGCCGAGCGTGACCGCAAAGGTGAGCACCAGCAGAATGCCGAACCAGAAATTCGGCACCGCAAGGCCGATCTGGCTCAGCGCCATCACCGCCGCATCCCACCGTGTATTGGCCCGCGCCGCCGCCACCACGCCCAGGGGAATGCCGATGGAGGAGGCCGTCAGCACCGCCATCACCGCCAGCGGCAGCGTCACCTGAGCCCGCTCGGCGATCAGCCCGGAAATCGGCACCTTGTAGGTATAGCTGTTGCCGAGATCGCCGCGCAGCAGTCCGCCGATCCAGTGGACGAACCGCACCGCCGCCGGCTGGTCGAGGCCATACTCCAGCCGCACCGCGGCAATTGTTTCCGGCGTCGCGTTGACGCCCATCATCACCGCCGCCGGATCGCCCGGCAGGATTTCAAGCACGATGAAAACGATCAGCGCCGTCGCCGCCAGCGTGGCAAGAAGGCCGAGAACGCGGCGCAGGACAAAGGCCGGCATCAGCCCTGCCCCGCGTCGCACGCGCTGCGGCAAAGGCCGGCCCGGCAGGGGGCGCGGACCGGCCACATGGTCATTTCCAGCTCAGTTCATGCGCCGGAGACACCGGGATCGGCCAGTTCTCCCACATGCCGGCAAGGTTGGCGCGGCTCACGGTCGTCTTGGGCAGCATGAACAGGTAGACGTTCACCTGATCGTCGACGATTTTTTTCTGCGCGGCCTGATAGAGTGCATTGCGCGCCTTCTCGTCCGCCGTCGTCTCGGCGTCCTTCACCATCTTGCGCAGGTCGGCGTTGTCATACTGGAAGTAATAGTCAGAGCGTGAATAGATCTCGATGTCCAGCGGCTCGGTATGGGCGATGATCGACAGGTCGTAATCCTTGTTGCGATAGACCCGCTCCAGCCACTGCGGGAATTCGATCGGTTCGATCGACACCTTGATGCCCACCTCGCCGAGCATCGCGGCGACAATCTCGCCCGAGCGGCGGGCATAGGGCGGCGGCGGCAGCTTCAGCGTCGTCGAAAAGCCGTTGGCGAACCCCGCCTCCTTCAGCAGCGCCTTGGCCTTGGCCGGATCATACGGCGTCGCCCCGGTCAGGTCGACATACGCCGGATGATTGGGCGAGAAATGCGTGCCGATCGGCGTCGCCGTGCCGTTCATCGCCCCGTCGATCACCGTTTTCCGGTCGATGGCATGGGCAATCGCCTTCCTCACACGCAGATCGTTGAACGGCGGCTTGAGGTTGTTCATGGCGAGGATGGTCTCGCCCTCGGTGTTGCCGAACGTCACCTTCAGGTTGGCGTTCTTCTTGAGCACGTCGATGCTCTCGGAGGCGCCGAAATTGGTCAGCGCATCACAATCGCCGGCCTGGATCGCGGCCAGCTGGGCCTGCGGATCGGAAATGAAGCGATAGGTTACATCCCTGATCGCCGCCTTGCCGCCCCACCACGCATCGTTGCGGGTATACTGCAGGCGGTTGCCGCGGCTCCAGTCGAGATATTTGTAGGCCCCTGTACCCACCGGCTTGGTCGCTGCATCCTTGGCAGAAGCAGCCGACAAAATCGATGCATCGCCGAATGACAGGCCGAACAACAGATTGGCCGAAACCTCCTTGAGCTTCAGCACCACGGTGAGCGGATCCGGCGTCTCGATCGACGCGATCGGCGCGAACACCTTCTTCGTCGCGTTCTTGGAATCGGGCGCCACCGCCCGCTCGAACGAGAACTTCACGTCCGCGCTGGTCAGCGCCGCCCCGTCATGGAACGTCACGCCCGGCCGCAGCTTGAACGTATAGGTCAGGTTGTCGGGGCTGACGGTCCAGCTCTCGGCCAGCTTCGGCACGATCTTGCCGGCGGCATTCAGCGCCACCAGGCCTTCGAAGATATTGCCGTAGGTCACTTCCTTGATCGCCTGCGCCGCCCCTTGTGTCGGGTCGAGGATCGGCGGTTCCAGCGTCATGCACAGCGTGACGGAATCCTTGGTCTGCGCCTGCGCCGGCAGGGCAAAAACAGCCACGCCGGCCAGCGCAGCAGCGACAAAACCCTTGAGCCTCATGAGTTCCCCTCCCGGACATGAGCACCAGCCCGCGAGCACGGGGCTGATCGCGCCATATTTAGTGATTTTTGCAGGCGCGAAAAGAGGCATTCGCGCGCACCGGATGGCCACAGCGCTGCCTGAAAACCGGGCACATTCTGTCAAGACATTGAAACAGAACATCTATTCCGCTTGCACAGGAATGGTGTTAACGATGTGTTAATGTAAAGCTTTCCTTAACCATGGATTGCAGGCAGTGTGATCGCATCAAGACGGAAGCGTTGAATGATCCCGGTCGCCACCTCCTCGCTGCGCATCGCGCTCGTTGCCCTTGCAACGCTCGGCGGCAGCCTTGCCGGCAGGGCCGAGGGGCTGTCCGTGGCGCTGGCACCGCAAGGGGCAACGCGCGCGCCGATCGGCTGGGTCGATTTCTGCGACCGGATGCCGGGCGAATGCCGCGGTCCCACCCTGTTAGCCGAGGTGATTGCGCTCGACAACCGGGCCATGCGGCTGATCCAGCGCGTCAACGCGGACGTCAACCGCAAGGTCAAGCCGGTGTCCGATCTCGTTCACCACGGCGTCGTCGAGCATTGGTCCTACCCCGATGACGGCAAGGGCGACTGCGAGGATTATGTGCTCGAAAAGCGCCGTCAGCTGATCCGCGCCGGCGTGCCGCGGCAGGCGCTGCTCATCACGGTCGTGCGCGATCTGAAGGGCGACGGCCACTCCGTCCTCACCGTGGTGACCGATCAGGGCGATCTGGTGCTCGACAATCAGGAGGCAGCAGTCCTCAACTGGGCGGATACCGGCTATCGCTTCATCAAGCGCCAATCGGCTGAAAACCCGAATGTCTGGGTCTCGCTCGGCAGCGTGGAAACCGCGCACACCGTCGCCGGGATGATGCGCGGACGCTGAGAGGCTTTATGCGAACATCGCCGCGCCGAGCGCTGCCGCCACCGTCACGCCGCTCACCACTGCCACCCGCAAGCCCACGCCACGCCCCCCTTCCCACCATGCCAGCACAGCCTTGGCAGTGGTGTTGACCAGCACGGCGATGAGAATGGCCAGCCCCGCCGTCCGGAGTGTGACATCCTGCCCGCCCGTCTGCGCCATCGACAGGGTGATGGCATCGACATCAGCGATGCCCGACAGGGCGGCGAGCGCGAGAATACCGGTATCGCCGAAACTCGCCTTCAGCCCGCGCGCGCCCAGCATGATCACCGCGATCAGCCCGGCCAGCTTCAGCGCCGTGCCGAGTTCGAGCGGATTGCGCACGTCAAGCTTCGGGTGCTCGGCATCGCGCATGCCGTAGAAAAGCAGCCCGGCGCCGGCCAGCGTCACCCCGCCGGCCACCGCCAGCGGCATCAGCAGCGGCGCGACAAGGCCCGGATTGAGTACCCCGGCCACCAGCCCGACGCGGGCGAACATCACCACCCCCGAGGCGAGAATGCCGCCCGCCAGCAAGCGGGAGGAACGGGGATGCGCCCGCGCCAGCCGCGCAAACGACAGCGTGACAGCCGTTGACGACGCCAGCCCCCCGGCAAGCGCGGTGACAAGCACACCCCGCGCCTCGCCCAGCACCTTGATGGCAACATAGCCGCCAAAGGAAATGACCGCGATGGTGATCGCCATCAGCCAGATGATGTAGGGGTTGACGACCTGCCAGGGATCGACCGGCCGGTTGGGCAGCAGCGGCAGCAGCAAGAAGGACATCGCCACCAGCGTCAGCACCGCCCGCACTTCGAGGAAGGTCATTGCCGCCACCAGCGAATGCAGCCGTTCGCGCAGGGCCAGCAACAGGGTCATGACCACGCCGGCCGCGATGGCGGCGGTCAGCTGCCCCATCACCGCGAAAGCGCCGAGCAGGAAGGTGAGCATGCCGGCGACCACCGAGGTTGCGCCATAGTTGCCCTCGGCCTTCGCCTCCATGTAGTGGAAGGCCGCAAACCCCAGCGTATGGCCGAGGAACGCAAGACCCAGCACCACCCCGCCGAGGGTGAGCGACAACGCCCCCGCCACCCCGCCCACCAGCCCGGTCAGCGCGAAAGTGCGCAGTCCGGCGGCGCGCTGGTTGTCAGGCTCCTCCCGGCTGCGCCAGCCGCGCTCCAGCCCCACAAGCAACCCGATCGCGAGCGCGACGCCGAGCCGGCGCAGCAGATCCATCTCATCCATCACGCCTCCTCCCCGCCGGCGATCCCGGTCAGCGTCAGGGCCGCCGCGGCCATCACCTTGGCCGAGCGGACCATATCCGCAATGCCGACCCATTCATCCGGCTGGTGCGCAAGGTCGAGGATGCCCGGCCCGTAGGCAACGCAACTCCTGAGATTGCCGAACCGCTGGATATGCTTCTGGTCATAGGTGCCGGGCGAGGCAACATGCTCGGCCGGCGCGCCGAACAGCCCCTCGATCCAGTGATCGAGCGCACGCACCACCGGATCGGCCGGATCAGTCATCACCGGCGAGAACTGCATGAGATCGCGGATGGAATAATCGAGCCCCGGCCGTGCGGCCTTGGCGGCTTCGAGCAGCGCGGTGATCTCGCCCTTCACCGCCTCCAGCGGTTCTTCGATCAGATAGCGCCGGTCGATCACCAGCCGACAGGAATCGGCAACCACCGGCGCCGGCAACCCCTCCTCCGGCTCCGGCTGGCCACCGTGCAGCGAATTGTAGTTGAGGGTGGAAGCGCGCGCGCCGGGCGGCACGCAGTTCATCGCCGTGCGGCGGGCATCGAGAAGGGGATAAAGCTCCCGCTCCACCCGGGCGAGAAAATCGGCCATGCCGCGAATGGCGGATACGCCGAGAAACGGCATCGAGCCATGGCCGATCCGCCCGCGCATCTCGATCTCCGCCCACCACACACCGCGATGGCCAAGGCAGACGCGATCCGGGTTGAGCGGCTCGGGGATGATCACATGATCGACGCGCGGCGGCGAGAAATAGCCCTGCTGCGCCAGATACCCCACACCGCCGAAGCCGCCTGATTCCTCATCCGCCGTGCCGGAGACTTCGAGCGCGCCGCAAAACGGCACGCCGGCGGCCAGAATGGCCTCCACCGCGATGATCGCGGCGGCGATGCCCCCCTTCATGTCGCAGGCGCCGCGGCCATAGACGCGCCCGTCCCTCACCACCCCACCGAAGGGATCGACGCTCCAGCCGTTGCCGGCCTCGATCACATCGATATGCCCATTGAAATGGACGCACGGCCCCGGCGCCGCGCCCTCTTTCCGGGCGATGACATTGGTGCGCGGAAAATCATGGCTGTCGCCCGGCGTGCCCCGCGCGCGGATGTAGTCGACGGAAAACCCCTTCGCCCTCAACCTCTCGCCGATGAACTCGGCGCACGGCGCATAGTCCCGCCCCGGCGGGTTGACCGTCTCGAAGCGGATGAGATCGGACGTCAGGCGGACTAGATCGTCCGTCAGCGCATCGATCCCGGCAAACACGCGGGCGATGATGGCGGCGGAAGGCAGGGAAAGGTCAGTCACAATCTTGGCTCGCCCCCGTCAGGGCCGGCGTGTCCCGGCCATTAACGTCTTGCCGCCATTTCTTCCCGTTCCGGGGCTCAGGTCAACGGCGGAAGATGCAAAGCGGTGGATGGTCGATCGTCGCAGGCGATGGCAAGGATTGCGCCCCTTGCATCCCCGCCCCGAAATGTCGGACAACACCTCACGTCCCTGAACGTGCAGTCCTTGAAAGTGAACGCCATGGCCAATCATCTGTTCGATCTGATCCGCAGCCGCGCCCCCGCCCTCGACAAGGCCTTCGCCTACCTGCCTGACGGGACAACCGTGACCTATGGCGACATGCTCGATCACTCCGCCCGCTACGCCAATGCGCTGACCGCCCATTGGGTCAAGCCGGGCGACCGGGTGGCCGTGCAGGTGGAAAAGTCGATCGACGCGGTGATGGTCTATCTCGCCTGCGTCCGCGCCGGTGCGGTGTTCCTGCCGCTCAACACCGCCTACACCCCGGCGGAGGTCGAGTATTTCATCACCGATGCGGAAGCGACGCTGTTTGTCTGTGACCCCGCCCGCGCCCATGCGCTGCGCCCGGTGGCGGAAAAGGCCCACGCCGCGCTGGAAACGCTCGGCACCAAAGGTGACGGCACGCTGGCCGCGATCGCCGGCCAATCCAGCACCGATTTTGATTGCCACCCGCGCGGACCGGATGATCTGGCCGCGATCCTCTATACCTCCGGCACCACCGGGCGTTCCAAGGGCGCGATGCTGAGCCACGAGAACCTTGCCTCCAACGCGCGCACCCTGGTCGAGTACTGGCGTTTCACGGCAGGTGACGTGCTGATCCACGCCCTGCCGATCTATCACACGCACGGGCTGTTCGTGGCGACCAATGTCATTCTGCTCTCCGGCGCCTCGATGCATTTCCTGCCGAAACTCGATGCCGACCTGATGCTGAAACTGATGGCGACCTCGACCACAATGATGGGCGTGCCGACCTTCTATACCCGGCTGCTCCAGCATCCGGGCCTGACGAAGGAGGCGACGAAAACCATGCGCCTGTTCATCTCCGGCTCCGCCCCGCTGCTGGCCGAGACGCACCGCGAATGGCAGGAACGCACCGGCCACGCGATTCTCGAACGCTACGGCATGACAGAGACGAACATGAACACCTCCAACCCCTATGACGGCGAGAGGATCGCCGGCACGGTCGGCTTCCCCCTGCCGGGCGTCGAGGTGCGGGTTGCCAACCCCGAGACCGGGGCGCTGCTGCCGCAGGGCGAGATCGGCGTGCTTGAGGTGCGCGGCCCCAACGTCTTCCAGGGCTATTGGCGCATGCCGGAAAAGACCGCCTCCGAATTCCGCGACGGGCGCTGGTTCATCACCGGCGATCTCGGGATGATCGACGCGCGCGGCTATGTCTCCATCGTCGGCCGCGGCAAGGATCTGGTCATCACCGGCGGCTTCAACGTCTACCCCAAGGAGGTGGAGACCGAGATCGATTCAATCCCCGGCGTGATCGAGAGCGCGGTGATCGGCGTGGCGCACCCCGATTTCGGCGAGGGCGTGACCGCCGTCGTGGTGAAGAAGAAGGATGCCGCCCTGACCGAAGCCGGCATTACCAGCCACCTCGAAACCCGGCTGGCGAAGTTCAAGCAACCCAAGCGGGTGTTCTTTGTCGAGGATCTGCCGCGCAACACCATGGGCAAGGTGCAGAAGAACGTGCTGCGCGACACCTATAAGGACATCTACAAGTCCTGATATCGCCGCTCACTCGTCATCGAGATCGGCCATATCCCCCGCCAGCGCGGCGCGGATGCGGCCGGTCATCAGCCCGCGCGTCAGCCAGATCAGGTAGAGCGTTCCGACCGCTGCAAAGACCAGCGTGGCGATGTCGTTGCCGTCCAGCACCTCATAGGCCATGTAGCGCCCGACACTGCGGAACTGCGAGGTCCGCTCGACCATCAGCATCATGCCGATGTTGACCCAGATGAAGGCAAGGCCGGCCCATACCACATAGGCCATCACCGGGATGAGCCACAGCGTCGCCAGCGCAAAGCACAGCACCAGCAGCGGCACGAAAATATCCATCTTGATCGGATGCTCGAACAGGAACATCGGCAGACAGGCGAGCGCGATCAGCACCGTGTGCATCAGCAGCCTGGGCAGCGGATTGACCCGCGACGCCGCCTTGGCCGGCTTGCGCGCGGTGGCTCTGGCCACGAATGCCGCCACTGCATCGTAATTCCCGTCAGTGCAGAACAGGATCATCACCGTCCGCCAGACATTGGAAAGGCGCACGGCCTTGAAGCGCGGGTAGTAGTCGACCTTGACGATGCCGTGCCACGCCGCCCGCCGGTCGCGGTCCGACAGCGTGGTCAGGCCGGTCCCCACCGCCCCGGGCTTGCCCATCAGCGCGCCGAGCCCGATCAGCGTGATCGACACCGCCTTGGCCCGTGTATCCGTCACCTCCGCCCGCGCGGCCTCGTCATCCAGCGTGAAGCGCATGGTCATACGGTTGCCATAGATAATCACCGACCCGATGACACTGAGCACGAGCAGGAACGCTGCCGTGCCGAAGCTCATGGCCACGACCATGGGGATCGTATCCGCCCCGCCGGTCACCGCCATCAGGAACGACAGGAACACGCTCATCAGGATGGCGACCAGCGTGAAGGCCTTGACGATGGTCCACACCATCAGGGGATGGGTGACCAGAGGAACCGCCATCTCCCATTTGAGCGCGGCCGGCCTTTCCTCGACCGGCACGGCAGGCTGCGACAGGGCTTGAGACAAGCGCTTGCGGGGCATGACACGCTCCTTGCTTCCCGGAACGGCATCATTCTAGCGGGGGGCGCCGGGCCCGCAGTGACCCACAGCAAATTCTTGCCCGCACAGGTTGCGGCGAACCGCCGCGCGAACCGGTGCCCGATGGCACCGGCAAGGGGCAGAAATCAAGGTTTTGTGAGAATTTGGTGGGTGATGTAGGGCTCGAACCTACGACCCGCTGATTAAGAGTCAGCTGCTCTACCAACTGAGCTAATCACCCGAAACAAACCGGGGCGCGTTGGGCGCGCCCCGTCGTTGGCGGCTCTCTAGCAAAGCCGTTCCGGCGTGTCCACCGAAAAAATGCACGCCAGCCTGCTTTGTCAGTTCCGCTTGGCTGAAGAGACGCGCGCCGGGCCGGTTTTCGGCGCGGGCGTGGCCTTTTTCAGGATGGCGTGCACCGGATTGGGGATGTGCTCCAGCGTCGAGCCGGTCGCCGCGTCAACGCCCATGCCGACGATGCCGCCGACGATGACATTGCCGGCGATCCCCGCAACGCCCGCGCCGGCGATCTGGGTTTTCACCTCGATGATCTGCTCCTGATAGCCCGGCATGTTGTAGACCACCGAGAATTCCGCCTTCCGCTCGATCGTCAGTGTGCACGGGGTCATGCAGGTGTGGTTGAGCGAGGTGCGCACTTCGGCGCCGGTCGGCTCGGAGGTGATCTGCACCTGATTGGTGGTGCCGCGCGTCACGGTGGCGCAACCGGCAAGAACGACGAGAACGGCAAGGGAACCCAACTTCGACAACATAAAAATCCGGTTCCCCCACGCCATCCGGTGCGGCGCGGGATCCATCCTCGGCAGGACCGA